>ERZ1292623.1522-Hain-H51-01um-R1-1522-length-22233-cov-8_pt1 | contig 22233 bp, 22 predicted proteins | sample MGYA00564398_ERZ1292623 | MGnify/ENA primary metagenome ERZ1292623 (study PRJEB36523, sample SAMEA6512633) | groundwater metagenome | collected 2019-01-07 | study: AquaDiva: Metagenomics assemblies of 32 groundwater samples | reverse complement strand
TCGCCCATAATACCCTTTGACAAAACAATGAAGATAATTATATAATAAATGTTTGTTATGTCTAAAGAAAATATACGAAATTTTTCAATAGTTGCCCATATTGACCACGGCAAGTCTACTTTGGCAGACAGGCTCTTAGAGTATACAGGCGCGCTTTCAAAGAGGGAGATGGTAGAGCAGGTTCTGGATGACATGGATCTGGAGCGTGAGAGGGGTATAACCATAAAGGCTCATGCTGTAAGGCTTACTTACACTGCAAAGAATGGAAAGGAGTATATCCTTAATCTGATTGATACGCCCGGGCATGTGGATTTTACCTATGAGGTATCCCGGAGCCTTGCTGCCTGCGAAGGCGCGGTTTTGGTTGTGGATGCTGTTCAGGGCGTTGAGGCGCAGACCCTTGCAAATGCCTATCTGGCAATAGATAATGATCTTGAGATTGTTCCAGTAATAAACAAGATTGACCTGCCGAGCGCTGACCCGGAAAAGGTGAAAGAGGAGATTGAGAAGATTATTGGGATTGATGCGTCTGAGGCTATACTTGCAAGCGCTAAAGAGGGCATAGGCACAGAAGATGTTTTAGAGGCGATTGTTAACAAGATACCTGCGCCAAAGGGCGATATTAATAAACCCCTTAAGGCATTGATATTTGACTCATGGTATGATAATTACAGGGGCGTTGTTATACTTGTAAAGGTAGTTGACGGCAAAATAACCCCTAATATGAAGATGATGATGATGTCTTCAAATATTATTTATGAGGTAAATGAGATCGGCATATTCAATCCAAAGATGAATAAGACACAGGAGCTTTCAGCAGGCGAGGTCGGCTATGTTGTTGCTGCAATAAAAAAGGTTACTGATACAAAGATTGGTGATACAATAACAGAAGCAGAAAGGCAGACAGATTCAGCATTCCCTGGTTTTAAGGAAGTAAAGCCAATGGTCTTCTGTGGTTTGTATACTATTAATACAGAGCAGTATGAAGACCTTCGCGATGCGCTTGAAAAGCTTAGGCTGAATGATTCATCCTTTTCGTATGAACCAGAGACATCTTTAGCCTTGGGTTTTGGCTTTAGATGCGGTTTTTTAGGCCTTTTGCATATGGAGATAATCAGGGAGAGGCTTGAGCGGGAGTTTAATCTTTCCCTTATAAGCACAGCGCCTACTGTTGTATATCAGATTACAACGAGCAAGAATGAGAGGCTCACGATTGATAACCCTGTAAAGATGCCAGAGGCGCAATATATAGAAAGATTTGAAGAGCCTTTTATTTTGGCAAATATAATCCTTCCTGACGAATACGTCGGCTCTGTTATGCAGTTGTGTCAGGACAGGAGGGGTACACAAAAGGAGTTTACCTATCTTGGAAAGGACAGGGTGCTTTTAAAATACGAGCTTCCTTTAAATGAGATAGTCCTTGATTTCTATGATAAACTAAAGTCCTTAACAAAAGGTTATGCCTCGCTTGATTATGAGTTTATTGGATACAGGGAGTCAGATTTGGTAAGGTTAGATGTATTATTAAATGGCGAGATTGTTGATGCGCTTTCATTCATCACGCATAGGGAAAAGGCTGCAACGCGTGGAAGGCAGCTTGCAGAAAGGATGAAGGAGATAATCCCGAGGCAGTTGTTTGAGGTTATAATACAGGCAGCTATTGCCAATAAGATAATTGCAAGGGAGACAATAAGCCCTTTAAGAAAGAATGTTATAGCAAAATGCTATGGCGGCGATATTACAAGAAAAAGGAAGCTTCTTGAGAAACAGAAAGAGGGTAAAAAGAGGATGAAGCAGGTTGGAAGGGTAGAGCTTCCACAGGATGCATTTTTGGCAGTATTAAAGGTAAAGGATTAGAAAGCGAGGTAATTTAATTGGAGAAGAAGAAATCATTAATAAGGGAATATATTGAGGCTATAGCAATTGCTGTGCTTCTTGCAATTGTAATAAGGACATTTGTTATACAGGCATTCAAGATTCCATCTGGTTCTATGATTCCAACATTAGATATAGGCGACCACATACTGGTTAGCAAGTTTATCTATGGGATAAGGATACCATTTACTGACATTAAAATTCTTGATTTTAAAAAGCCTAACAGAGGGGATATTATTGTTTTTATATATCCAGAGGACGAGAAAAAGGATTTTATCAAAAGGGTTGTAGGCGTGCCTGGTGATAAGATTGAGCTTAAAAACAAAGAGCTCTATATAAACAGCGAAAAGCTTACTGAGAAATATATTATTCATCAGGACCCGCATACCAAGCCAAAAGAATATGAACCGCGGGATAACACAGGCCCTATAATTGTTTCGCCTGATTCACTTTTTGTTATGGGAGACAACCGCGACCAGAGCTATGACAGCCGTTACTGGGGCTTCGTTAAGATGAGCAAGGTTAAGGGAAGGGCATTTATTATCTACTGGTCATGGGACGGCAAGGATACATGGGTCAGATGGTGGAGGATTGGAAAGATAATAAGATAATACCTTATGAATGTCTTTTTTAATGATGTAAAGAAGATATTAATAATAAAGCTCAGACACATTGGCGATGTCCTTCTTGCTGTGCCGACTATCAGGGCTTTAAAAGAAAACTTTCCAGATGCAAACATCTCTGCACTTGTTAATAAAGGGACAGAAGAGATGCTTTGCGACAACCCGCTTCTTGATGAGATAATTGTCTATAACCGTAATATTAAAGGATTGCCAATATCACAAAAAATCAAGGGTGAGATAAATTTTATATCAGGACTAAGAAAAATGGAATTTGATTTAGTAGTTGACCTCACCAGCGGAGACAGGCCAGCGATTCTATCATTTTTAAGCGGCGCAAGATACAGGATTGGAAATAATCCAAAGGGTAAAGGTTTTTTAGGAAAGAGGCTTGCATATACACATCTATCAAATGTTGAGCAGAAAAGAAGGCATACTGTTGAATATAATTTGGATATAGTAAGGGGATTTGGAATTGATACAAAGGATAAAACAGTAGATTTTTATTTTAATACTGAAGATGAACAATACATTGATAATTTTTTAAAAAAGAATAAAGTCAGTAAAAAGGATATCCTTGTGCATGTGCATCCAACATCGCGCTGGCTGTTTAAGACATGGAATGATAAATCAATGGCAGAGATAATTGATTATCTCCAGATTAAAAAGAAAACAAGGGTAATCATAACCTCAAGCCCTGAAAAAAAGGAGTTTGATAAGGCCAAGAAAATACTTGAGCTCTGCAAATCAAAGCCATTGCAATTAATAGGAAAAACTACATTAAAACAGCTCGGTGCATTGTCTAAAAGGGCTGATCTCTTTTTTGGCGTAGATTCTGCGCCAATGCATATTGCTGCAGCAGTGGATACGCCAGTAATAGCTCTGTTCGGCCCGTCTGGCGCATTCCATTGGGGACCGTGGAATAATAGATTCAAGGGGCAAGGGTCAAGGGTGCAGGGTCAAGAGAAACCTTATCCAAAACAAAATGGTGTACAATGCATGGGAAAGCATACCGTAATACAAAAAGACTGGGATTGCATACCCTGCGGCAAGGATGGATGCGAAGGGAGCAAAATTAGCGATTGTCTTCTTGATATTAGTGTTGGCGAAGTTATAGATATAATAGGAAAGTATTTAAGAAATTAGCATGTCTTTTATTATACTCCATACAGAGTCATCAAAAGGATGGGGAGGACAGGAGATTAGAATATTCCTGGAATCTGTCGGATTAAAGAACAGAGGGGCAAAGGTGATTGTTCTTTGCCAGCCTGACAGTATCCTTGCCAGCAAGATATCAGAAGAGGGAATTGAAGTAAGAGCATGCAGGATGAAAAAAAATTATGATGTTTTTGCTGTAAGAAATATTTTAAGTCTTATCAAGACTGAAAAGGTAGATATAATAAACACCCATAGCGGAAGAGACAGCTTTCTTGCCGGTATAGCAGGCAGACTCTCAAGCATAAAACCTGTCATAGTTAGGACGCGGCATCTGGCGCTGCCTATAACCTCAAAACTTACTTATAGCTTATTGCCTCATAAGATTGTGACTACCAGCGAATATGTCAGGCAGTATTTAATATCACAAAATATACCTCAGGAAAAAATAATTGCAGCGCCTACCGGCGTTGATATGCGCATATTTAATATTGACGCTGCAAAAAATATCTTAAGGAAGGAGCTGAATATAGGCGATGATGCAGACATCATAGGGACAATTGCAATATTACGATTTAAAAAAGGGCATCATGTCTTTCTCAAGGCTGCTCCTGAAATCCTTAAGATGTTTCCTAAAACGATTATTGTATTTGCAGGCGATGGTCCGCAGGAAGAGAATATTAGAAACAAAATCAAAGAACTTAAGTTAACCAATAATGTTTTTTTGCTCGGTTTAAGGCATGATATTTCCAATATACTAAAATCTCTGGATATTTTTGTCCTTCCCACACTCCAAGAATCTTTGCCCCAATCAGTGATGCAGGCAATGGCTATGGGAAAGCCTGTAATAGCAACAACAGTTGGCGGCGTTCCAGAGGTTGTTGAGGATGGTGTTTCCGGTATCCTTGTAGAGCCTGAAAACCCACATGCCCTATCAGAGGCAATTATAGGCCTCTTAAAAGATAAAGAAAAAATGAGGATAATGGGAGATGCTGGAAGAAAGATTGTTGAAGAAAAATACAGCGTTGATGCAATGGTTGAAAAAATGTATAATTTTTATGAGTCCCTAATTAGGGAGAGAAAAAGATGAGCCCTATTCCTGTTTTCATGTATCATCATGTAAGTCCTCATAAAGGCGATATGGTGAGCGTAACACCTGATATATTCGAAGCGCAAATGCAGTTTTTAAATGAAAAAGGATATAAAACATTGAGCGCTGATGAGCTGGTCAGGTTTATGACCAGCGATATGGAGATACCCAGCGTACCATTTCCATCTTCTGCAAATATTGGAGAACAAAAAATAGCGCAGGAAAAAGCTGTAGCAATAACATTTGATGACGGTTACCTTGACAACTATATTTTTGCATTTCCTATTTTAAAAAGATACAATATCAAAGCGGCGGTCTTTGTAGTGATTGACTGGGTGGAAGAAGCGTCAAAGGGTCAAGGGGTGAGGGTCAAGGGTCAAGAAGTAATATTGCCTTTTCACCATGAAGGCAAAGAACTCATAGCAAAAGGTCAATCTCACAAGGTCGTCATGAACTGGGATATGATAAAAGAGATGAAGGAAAGCGGGCTGGTGGAATTTTATTCTCATACTATGAGCCACAGCAAATGCTCTGAATTATCTGACGAGAAACTTATAAGGGAACTTGAAGGTTCAAAAAGGGTGTTAGAACAAAGATTAAGCAAGCCGTGTCAGTATCTCTGTTGGCCAAAAGGATTATTTAATATTTCTTCTGTTAATATAGCAAAGAAAGCAGGTTATACAGCTTTATTTACAACAAAAAGGGGTGTTATAAAGGCAGATTCCGACAGATATTGTATAGAAAGAATTGTGGTAAAGAATAGTGTAAACTGGTTTAAAAATAGAGCGAAAATTTATACTAACCCTCTACTTGCAAAAGGATATCTTTTAATGCGAGGCAAGAAATGAGGTTAAATCCAGTAGATGGTATTCTTTATCTATTAATGAAGGTGATCAAGGCATTTGACAGGCGCTGCACTGATTTAAAATATTTTGATCCGGATAAGGTTAAAAATATTTTGGTTGTGTCGTCAACAGCAATCGGCGATACGCTGCTTTCAACCCCTGCGATAAAAGCAGTAAGAGAGCGCTATCCGAATGCAAAAATTATTGCCCATTTGAATATCAAAAATATGGAACTCTTTGAAAATAATCCCCATATAAATAACACAATTCCATATTACGGAGGCTATAAAAGATTTTTCAGAACTATCAGGGAATTTCGTAAACATAGATTTGACCTTGCCCTGATATTTCACGGCAACGAGCCGCAGGCAACGCCTATGGCGTATCTATCAGGAGCAAAATTTATTGTGAAAGTGCCAAATACGAATGAGTATAATTTCCTTTTATCCAACAGAGAGCTTTCTGTTAAAGTGGAAGATATGGGGCATGGTATAGAGCGGAGGCTGAGGGCAGCAGCCCTTGTTGGGTGCAGCAATAAGGATAAAAAAATGGTTCTGCCTGTAGAGACGATAGATGAGGAAGCAGTACTCAAATTTCTAAAAAAGGAAGGCATACAATACAATGATGCAATAATAGGCTTTCAGGTGGGCGCGTCAACAATAAGCAGAATGTGGTTTGCTGACCGGTTTGTAGAACTTGGTAAAAAGCTTATTGCAGTATATCCGATGGTTAAGATTGTCATTACAGGTTCTCCTGCAGAAAGAGATTATTGTAAGAGGATTGGAAAAGAGATTGGAAAAGGAGTAATTGTCACTGCTGGTGAAATCCCCTTGAAACAGGCGCCGGCATTGGTGAAACGATTTAAGGTTTTGATTACAGGCGACACAGGAATAATGCATATTGCCGTTGCGGTCGGCACATCTGTTGTTGCGCTTTATGCAGTGGCAGACTACCATATCACAGGGCCTTGTTACGATCTTGAAAAGCACAGGGGCATACAGAAATGGAAGACCTGCGATCCATGCGTCAGTAAAAAGTGTAAATACCAGAAATGCATGGAAAATATATGTGTTGATGAGGTGTTTGAAGCTGTTATGGATATTATAGGGAAGAGGCAATGAAATTAGGCATTGTCTTAGATAATAAGGTTAATAAATGGGCTCTGCAACGTTTCGAACCTCTCAGGAGTGACATTGACATAACTGTTTTTATAGGGCAGAGAAATGATTATGATGTAAAATCAATAGATTTGCATAAAAGGCAATTAACCCATGTAGAAGAGATTTCTTTTGCTATAAAAAGTCCTCTGACAGCATATAAGCGCATTATAAAGGCGCCTTACAAAAGGATGGATTTTTATTATTTTTCGCTGCAAAAATATCTTAAAGGTATGGACATGGTTTATTCCTGCGATATAACCAGATCAGCATACACCCTGTCAACTTTAAAAGATCAACTCGGGTTCAAATTCGTGCTTTCATGGTGGGAAAATATACCGTACAGGGCTGTATTAGATGAAAAAACCAGTTTTCACAAAAGAGCTGTCATGGAAAAGGTGGATATGTTTCTACCTTTTACAGAGACAGCAAAAAAGGTGCTGCAGATAGAGGGAGTGCCCGAAGAAAAAATTGAGGTTATCTATCCTGGTGTTGATTTGGAGAGATTCAAGCCTGGCAAAAAATCAGAAGAATTGCTTGAAAAAAACAAAATTCCAAAAAACTCTTTTGTCATTTTATATGTAGGCAAACTTGTTTCATGGAAGGGCGTGCATAATCTTGTTTATGCCGCCAAAATTTTAAAAGACAGAGGTTTGAAAGACTTTGTTGTGGCTATAGCAGGCAGAGGCGCTCAAAAAGAAAATATGGAAAGGTTAATAAATGAAACAAAAACAGAGGAACAGTTCAGATTTTTGAATTTTGTATCTTATGATGAAATGCCTGATGTTTACAGAATGGCTGATGTCTTTGTATTGCCAAGCTACCCAATAATGACATGGCAGGAGCAGTTTGGAATGGTGCTGATTGAGGCAATGGCCAGCGGCAAACCGGTTATTTCTACAAATTCAGGCTCTATCCATGAAGTGGTTGGCGATGCCGGCATTCTAATATCTCCAGGCAATTTTTTTAACTTGTCAGAGGCAATAGCTAATCTTATGAACAATAAAGATTTTTCATTGGATATGGGAAAGAAGGGCAGACAAAGGGTGGAAATATATTTTGATGCGCAAAAAAATGCATTTAAATTTTATGATGTTGTAAAGACACTATAGAAAGATGGCAGAGAAGTATATAAAACTATAATCAGTCTGTCATGGATAAATAGAATGATACAAGAAAAGATACTTGTCCTCGATACAGGCAAGGAGTGGGGAGGCGGAACAAACAGCCTCCTTGAATTGCTGAAAAGAATTGATAAAAAAAGATACTGTTTCACAGCGCTGTTTTACAATAACTATAAAAAGGGAAACGAGTCAGATATTAAGACAGAAATAGAAAAGCTTGATATAGATTTTCTTCTTTTGGAGTCGCAGGGGCAGTCGTCTCTATCAAAGATACTCAAGGAATTTGTCAGAACCATATTTTTTTTCAGCTTGTGGCTTAAAAGATATTTTGTATTCCTGATTGACTATAAATTCAGAATTGAGCCGAATGCTGAAAAGATAGCGGCTATTCTCAAAAATAAAAACATTGACCTTCTTTACATGAACAACCAGCCCTCGTCAAACCTTGAGGGAATCCTTGCTGTAAAAATAGCAAATATTCCCTGTATTCAGCACAGCCGCATTGGCGCTGATCTGAACAGGGTTGAAGTAAATGCAGCAAATAGCTATCTCACGAAAATGATATCTGTTTCTCAAGGCGTTCAAGAGATGTTTGTAAAACAAGGGGTTGATGCAGGAAAATGCACGGTTGTTTATAACGGCATTGACCCTAATGTTAAGCCAGCTGTGATGCCTTTTGAGATAAGAAAGCAATGGGAGATCGAAGATAGTGAAATTATAATAGGCACAGTTGGTTCTCTTGTAAAAAGAAAAAGAATTGGCGACCTGATTGAGGCAGTGGTAAAAATAGATGAGTGGGTCAAGGATCAAGGCCTGCCCCCGAATGTCCCAATCGGGGGGTCAAGGGTCAAATGCGTGATTGTCGGTGAAGGGCCGGAGAGGGAAGGCTTGCAGAAAGATATATTAAAAAAAGGGCTGCAAAATAAAGTTATATTAACAGGCTTCCAGAGTGATGCAATTTCTTATATAAATGCCATGGACATATTTATTCTTTCTTCTGAACGAGAAGGGCTGCCGCGGGTTATTCTTGAGGCGATGCTTATGTCAAAGCCTGTGATCGCGTGTAATATAGCAGGGCCGTCAGAGCTTGTTGTGAATGGTGAAAGCGGGTTTTTGATTCCTGCGAGAAATCCGCATTTGCTTGCAAATGCGCTGTTTAAATTTATTGCCTCCGTTGATTTGAGAAACCAAATGGGTGAAAATGGAAGAATGAGGGCGCTTGAAAAGTTTTCCATGGAATCTTATGTAAACGGCGTCAATAAAATTTTTGAAGAGGTTTTAGGATAAGTGCTATATATAATATTAACTTATTTATTTTCACCGATCATTTACCTTTTACTGTCTTTTAAAAAAAAAGCAGTAAAGCGCATTCTGATTATTCAAACTGCAAAAATAGGCGATTTAATCTGCTCAACGCCTGTTTTCAGGGCGATCAGAAAAAGGTATCCTGATGCACATTTAACTGCAATGGTAAGCCCAGTCACAAAAGAGCTGCTGGAAAATAATCCCAATGTAGATAAAATCATACCAATAAAAAATACAGACCTTAAAGGTTTTTCTGGAAAATGGCGGTTGTCTGGTTTAATACGCAAGGGGAGATATCATATAGCAATAGCCCTCAACCCTAATGTGCCATTTGCAATAGCGCTTTTCTGGGGATTAGTACCAGTTAGATTATCTATTATGCCTAATTTTTCAGGAATTACATTTAGGCTTGCTTCGCTGTTTTATACCTATCTTGAAAAGCACATTAGTGGAAGGTTAATTACAGAGACCTATATTCAGATGTTAAAAAACATTGGGATTGAAAGCACTAACATATCCAAGGAAGTCTACAAATCAGATACTGCGGACACAAAAGCCGAACAAATTTTAGGGAAGATTGACAAACCTTTAATCGGCATCGCAGTAAGCAGTGGGAATAAATTGAAAGAATTGGGAGTGGAGAAAATAGCTAAAATCACAGATTTATTGTTAGGGAATTTCGATGCCTTTATAGTTCTCATCGGTTCAATATATGACACCGATGTAGCAAATAGGGTTTTAGATTTAGCTATCAAAAAGTATAAAGTTATTAATGCAACAGGCAGATTGGATCTTAATGAGCTTCCTGCACTAATTGAAAGACTATCTCTTTTTATTGGCGTAGACACGGGGATAACATATATGGCGGATGCGCTGTCTGTTCCAATAATACATCTTGCAGGTCCTATTGATATCTCCGAACAGCGTCCCATAGGAGAGAAAGTGTTTATTATTCAGAACAAGCTTCCATGTTTACCATGCACATATGTGTTTAAGGCAGCATATACTTGTAAAATGAACACCAGAGAATGCATCAAAATGATTAAAATAGAGGAGATTGTGGATGCAGCAAAGAAAATTATCCATAAATAACTTTAAATCTCTTAAAGCCCTATGGAAGGAGGTGGTAATGAAAATATCTGAAGATACTTTAAGAAAAATTATACTATTTTGTTTGGGAGGACTTCTCTTAATTCTCCCAGTAGCTCATACTACATCATTAAGGGCCTTTTTTTTCCTGTCTGCTGTCCTTATATGGTTGATAAGAATGGGAATGACGAAAGAATGGAAAATATTTGGCACACCACTTGATATTCCGCTGTTTCTATATCTCATAACCATATTAATTTCATTTTTTACATCATTGAACCTCAGATACAGTATTCATGAGTTCAGGGGGGAGTTTTTGACTTATACTGTGATATTTTATCTGACGCTAAATAATCTCAAAAGTGAAGAGGAGATAAAGAGGCTTGTGTTTATGCTCTTGGCATGCAGTTTTTTTATGAGTTTATATGGCATGTATGATTTTTTCTATGTGAATAAAGGGAACATTTTGGATATAGATAAGTTTCGTTTTAGCTCTCTCCATCAGGGATACGAAGCCTATGCACAGTATCTCCTTATTGTCTTACCATTTAACATATTGGCGATTATTTATCTGAGAGATAGTAGATGGAGAGCCTTTTTTGCAGCGATGCTGCTCCTGCACGCCTTTGCGCTTTTTCTGACCCATACGAGAGGGGCATGGATTGCCTTTTGGGCGGAGATATTAATGGTATCTATCTTCGCAATAAAGAAGACCGCAATAAAAATTTCTTTGATTGCTGGACTTATCATCATCTCTATATTTATGATTAACATTCTGCCAACAAGTGTAATCTGGCATGGAGAAAAAGCAATGATTTCGACAAGGGATGCTGATCTAAATGAGGGCTTTGGAAAGGCAAGACTTGTTATGTGGAAAGCCTCGTTCGAGGAGATTATAAAAAACCCTTTTAGAGGATCCGGCTATGGTAAGACCACTTTTCGATGGAGATTCAAAGACAGAGTGTTTGCAGGGTCTGAGCAATCGCATAATACCTTTGTCAATACAGCGATACAACTCGGCATTCAAGGTTTGATAGCCCTGCTTTTTATAATTTATGTTATTTTGATATTTCAATGGCGTTGTTTTAAAAAAGCAAAAACAAATTTTCAGCTCCTGTATTTTCTGTCAATAATGATTATGACTATTGGGTTCTTTATTGGCAATATGTTTGCTGAATTTTATATTGACGATACGGTTCAGATGTTTTGGCTCTTGATTGGATTGTCTGTAGCGCTTCATAGGATACAAAAAAAGGAAGAGATGATAAAAAAGATGACTAATGCTTAATCCTTTAGAATTTAAAGAGGCTTTTCTTTTTATATCTTAGCATTGCATCCTTGCAGGGGCAGGAGCGGGGGGGCGCTTGCAAGTTTTATTACTGCCTCTTTTATTATTGATGGTATTAGTGTCAGGGATTTTTGAACAAGTTCCCTTTCTTTTTCAGGAAGTGCTCCTTCAAAGAGCACGCCTTTTTTATAAGGCATTTTTTTATTCCCTCTGCATAGTTTGTAATATAGCAGATGGCGCCGTAACACATCTCTAATTCCTTTGCCAAAAAGGCCTCTGGCACAAGGGTCATGCCGACCATGTCTGCGCCAATCTGCTTAAAAAACCCTACAGGAATCTTCTGGGGATAATCCTCAATTTTTTTAGTATAAAAAATAATAAAATGTGATAAAATGCTTTTTATATAAGAGATTGATATAGTTAGGAGAAATGATAGATGCAATACGAAGCGGTTATTGGTCTTGAGGTTCATGCGCAGTTATTAACAAAATCAAAGATCTTCTGCGGATGCAGCACAAAATTCGGAGAGAAGCCGAATTCGCAGGTATGCCCTGTTTGTCTTGGTATGCCGGGCGTTTTGCCTGTATTAAACAAAAAGGCAATAGACTTTGCAATAAAGACTGCGCTGGCAACAAACTGCACAGTAAACGAACATTCCATATTTGCCAGAAAGAATTATTTCTATCCTGATTTGCCAAAGAATTATCAGATATCACAGTATGAGCTTCCATTGGCGATAAAAGGCTGCATTGAGGTTGTGCTTGACGGCAATGTTAAAAAAATCGGCATAACAAGGATTCACATGGAAGAGGACGCAGGCAAGAACCTGCACGAAGGAATAATTGATGCGAGCCATGTAGATTTAAACAGGACAGGCGTTCCATTGATGGAGATTGTAAGCGAGCCTGACATGCGCACGCCAGAAGAGGCAGTGGCATATCTGAAAAAACTGAGGGATATACTGCGTTATCTTGATGTATGCGATGGAAATATGGAGGAGGGAAGCTTCAGGTGCGATGCAAATGTCTCTATCAGACCTGTTGGTCAGAAGGAGTTTGGCACAAAGGCAGAGCTAAAGAATATGAACTCCTTTAAGTTTGTGCAAAAGGCATTGGAATACGAGATTGAAAGGCAGACAGAGATGCTTGAAGAAGGAAAGAAGATTATTCAGGAGACAAGGCTGTGGGATACGACTAAGGGCGTAACAATCTCTATGCGCTCTAAAGAAGAGGCGCATGACTACAGATATTTTCCTGAGCCTGATTTGGCGCCATTGATGGTTGATAAAAAGTGGCTTGAAGATATACGTTCAGAACTTCCGGAACTGCCTGATGCAAAGAGGGCGCGCTTTGTAAAGGATTACAGCCTTCCTGAATATGATGCAGAACTCCTGACATCCACAATTGTTATGGCAGATTATTTTGAGGGGTGTGTGAAGCTGCATAATCAGCCAAAGATTATTAGCAACTGGATTATGGGGGATTTGGCAAGGCTTTTGAATGAGAATAGTCTTGATATAAAGGATTCGCCAATAAATACCAAAAAACTTACTGACATGCTGAAATTAATGGACAAAGGAATAATAAGTGGTAAAATTGCTAAGGTAGTGTTTGAAGAGATGTTTAAGACAGGCAAAGATGCTGAGGCAATTGTTCAGGAAAAGGGCCTTGTTCAGGTAACAGATGAGTCAGAGATAGAGAGGGTTATTGATGAGGTGATTAAGGCGAATCCGGGCCAGTTGGCAGATTATAGAGCTGGCAAGGATAAGCTCTTTGGCTTTTTTGTTGGTCAGGTAATGAAGGAGTCTAAAGGCAAGGCAAACCCGGCAAAGGTTAATGAGCTGTTAAAAAAGAAACTGTCAGGGTAGCGCCATATTTAGCGATAGGCTAAATATGGAAAGGAGCAGGTATGGATTTAAAGGAGATCAGTTTATCATCTGCTGAAAGCCGCTTTACCATAATGTCTAAAAACGGCGATAAGATTGAAGTAGTGATTTATAATGACGGCAGAAGGGGCATAGAATATTATAAAAAGGATTCAAAGATGCCATCAAGCGTAGTTATGAATGAAGAGGATATCCCGCAGGTTGCTGCAGTGCTTGGCGGCGCATTTAATGATATGAAGGTACTTGAGCCGAGGGATATTGCATTGAAAGGACTTATCCTTGAATGGATAAAGCTTGAGCAAAATGCATCCATTGCAGGCAAAAGCCTTGGCGAGTTAAGATTAAGGGAGACAACAGGCGTATCAATACTTGCCGTATTAAGAGGAGAAAATCTTTTGCCTTCGCCAAAGGAGAACAAGATTCTGCTTGGCAGGGATTATATATTGGCAATTGGTAAAAAAGAGCAAATAGAGAAGTTCAAAGAGACGATAGGAATAAGAAAAGAGGACGAGTTGTCGTCGCTTTTGTAACCCCCTTAAATCCCCCCTTATTAAAGGGGGACAGACGGGGATTATTATATTTATGGGAGGGTTGGAATGAGTGAGATTGTGGCTGTTTTTGCAAGGGAGATACTGGATTCAAGGGGAAATCCGACTGTTGAGGTTGATGTAATATTAGAGACCATGATAATGGGAAGGGCTGCTGTGCCTTCCGGCGCTTCCACAGGCACAAGGGAGGCAGTGGAGCTGCGTGACGGGGATAAAAAAAGGTACAAAGGCAAGGGCGTGTTAAAGGCAGTAGAGAATGTAAGGAGTGTAATAGGGCCTCATATAATCGGCATGGACGCCTCAGAGCAGGCATTGATTGATAAGATGATGATTGAACTTGACGCTACAGAGAACAAGGGCAGACTCGGCGCAAATGCAATACTCGGCGTATCACTTGCAGTTGCCAAGGCAGCAGCAGAGGAGGCTGGCCTGCCATTATACAGATATATTGGGGGCGCAAATGCAAAAGAACTTCCCCTTCCAATGATGAATATATTAAACGGCGGCAAACATGCAGACAACAATGTGGATATTCAGGAGTTTATGATTATGCCTGCATGTGCACCTTCTTTGGCAGAGGCAGTCAGGATTGGCGCTGAGGTCTTTCACAGTCTTAAGGATATTTTAAAAAAGAAGAAATATAATACTGCAGTTGGGGATGAGGGCGGCTTTGCGCCGAATCTTTCTTCAAACGAAGAGGCTATTCAGATAATCTTAGAGGCAATTGAGGCAGCAGGCTACAAACCCGGCAAGGACATATATATCGCCCTTGATGCTGCTGCAAGCGAGTTTTATGAGAATGGAAAATATAATCTTACTGGTGAAAAAAAGCAGAAGACAACAGATGAGATGATAGATTATTATGAAGGGCTGGTAAAGAAGTATCCAATTATCTCTATTGAAGACGGCCTTGCAGAGAATGATTGGAGCGGCTGGCAGGCTTTGACAAAGAGGCTCGGCAGCAAGGTTCAACTTGTTGGTGATGATGTATTTGTAACAAATACAAAGATACTTGAAAAGGGTATTGCAGAGGGTGTCGGCAATTCCATTTTAATAAAGGTCAATCAGATTGGCACATTAACAGAGACGCTCAATGCAGTGGAGATGGCAAAGAGGGCAGGTTATACAGCGGTAATCTCCCACCGCTCAGGAGAGACAGAGGACGCAACAATTGCTGATATAGCAGTTGCTGTTAATGCTGGCCAGATAAAGACAGGCTCAATGTGCAGGACAGACAGGACTGCCAAGTATAATCAGCTTATCAGGATTGAAGAGGAGCTTGCCGAGATGGCAGTGTTTAAAGGCAGGAAGGTGCTTTATAATATTCAATAAAATCGTAGGGGCAGGCCTCTGTGCCTGCCCGGTTGTTGGGCAACCACAGGGGGTTGATTCCTACAAAACATTATCTGTCTTGTCATTCCGTGCTTGACACGGAATCCAGAGGGTAAGGAAAAGTCGCTGGATTCCCGCTAAAAACATGCGGGAATGACGCATATTGTTATTTTGGAATTTTTCAACAACCTGTTATATTTAAAATTGTTAAGGAGACATAAATGGGGACAGAATTAACAGCAAAGGTGAGCCTGATAAATGGCATGGAATTTTCTGCCACTGCAGATTCCGGCCATATTGTAAAGATGGATGCAGCAGATGAGTTTGGCGGCAAGAACATCGGTCCAAGGCCAATGGAGCTTGTATTGATTGGTTTAGGCGGATGCACTGGTATGGATGTTATTTCCATGCTAAGAAAGATGAAACAGGATATATCAGGCTTTGAGATAAATCTGAAAGGCAAAAGGGCTGAAGACCACCCAAAGGTATATAAAGAGATTGAGATTGAGTTTGTTGTTAAGGGCAGGAATCTTTCTGAATCATCTGTTGCAAAGGCAATAAAGCTTTCAGAGGAAAAATATTGTTCAGTAGGCAATATGCTGAATAAGACTGCAAAGATTACGACGAGTTATAAGGTAATTGAGGCATGAAAAGATAACCCCTCACTCTTACCCTCTCCCGCAAGGGGAGAGGGAATTTGTTTTGTGCTTTCTGACAAGGAGAGAGGACTTGTCTTATTTCCCCTCCCTTGACGGGAGGGGGCAGGGGGAGGGTGTAATAAGGATTCCTTATGACAAAACACAACATCCCAAAAGAAAATCTTGATAGAATCAGGAAAAAGAAAAAAATGGTTCTATGGGCAGCAGGCGGTTTTGTTGTTTTTTATTTTCTATTTTCCTTTCTCTTTGGAGACCTTGGGCTTTTAAAATATATAAAGATGAAAAATACCCATAGCCAGCTTCAAAAGGAGATTATAGAGCTTCAGAATGAAAATAAGAGATTAAGAAAAGAGGCTGAGGCATTAAAATCTGATCCTGAACATATAGAAAAGATGGCGAGGGAGAGATTGAATCTTGTAAAAGAAGGCGAGACAGTTTACCAGTATAATGAAAAATAAATTATTCAGGTCGGGTTTTATATCCATCATAGGGAGGCCGAATGTAGGCAAGTCAACATTATTAAATGAAATATTAAAGGAAAAGCTTGCAATCATATCTAACAAGCCTCAGACAACAAGGAACAGGATACTCGGCATAAGAAATACAGAGCAGAGCCAGATGATATTTATAGATACGCCAGGCATCCATAAGCCGAAATACAGGCTGAATGAGATAATGGTAAAGACTGCGGTGGATACATTAAAAGAGGTTGATGTGGTTGCTTTTTTAGTTGAGGCAGGGGACTCTGTAGGAGTTGGCGACAGATATATTATTGATACCTTTTTAAATGATGTTCGAGTCCCTGTTGTGCTAATAATCAATAAGATTGACCTTGTAAAGAAGGAGAATCTTCTGCCGCTTATCGGCGAGTATAATCGCATTCGTAAATTTGCAGAGATTATACCTGTTTCAGCATTAAAGGGCGATAATGTTGAACATCTTTTAAATGTATTAGAAGGTTATCTGCCCGAAGGTCCTAAATATTATCCAGATGACATCTATACTGACCAGCCTGAGAGATTTATTGCTGCAGAGATAGTCAGGGAGAAGATTATTAATAGGACAAAAGAGGAGATACCCTATTCTGTTGCAGTAGCTATTGAGGAATTTAAAGAGAGGGAGAACGGCAATATATATATCAGCGCCCTAATATATGTTGAACGTGATTCACAGAAGGGCATTATTATCGGAAGGGCCGGCAGGATGCTGAAAGATATCGGCACAGAGGCAAGGGAAGGGATAGAAAAGCTTCTCGGCGCAAAGGTCTTTCTTGAGCTAAGAGTAAAGGTAAAGAAGGACTGGAGAAGCGACAATAGGGTATTAAAAGAGCTTGGATATGAATAAAGATTTAAAACTGCATCATCAAACGCCAATAACCAAATCTGAGATTATCATTGACAGCGTAAAGAGATTCTTAAGGCGCGGCGCCATCAGCCATGTCTCCAAGATAGTAGGCAAGATGCACCCTGCTGATATTGCGCGGCTGATAAACGAGGTAGAGAAAAAAGACAGGTTTGTGATATTTGAGCTGATTCAGGATGTAAAAGTAAAGGCAGCAACCATTGTTGAGATAGAAGAAAAGTCAATGATGGAGATGCTGAATGAGATGCCCCTTGACGAGATTATTGCCATCCTCCATGAGGTGCCGTCTGATAAGAGGGCAGACATAATAGGCAAGATGTCTGAGGAGAAGGCAAAAGAGCTCCTCAATATGATGAAGATTGAGGACTCAAAGGAGATTAAGGGTCTTTTAAAATACGCAGAGGAGACTGCCGGCGGTATAATGACCCCGCAGTTCTTTGCCCTATCTGAAAACACCACTGTCCAGCAGGCAATAAAGGCGCTTCAAAAGGCTAAAGATGTTGAGATGGTTTTTTATATCTATGTAACAGATGACAAGGGAAGGCTTGTCGGCGTTATTTCATTAAGACAGCTTTTATTGGTTCCTCCGAGAAAGTTTTTAAAAGACATAATGGTCAGGGATGTAATGAACGTTACTACAGATATGGATCAGGAAGAGGTTGCAAGGAAGGTGGCGAGGTATAATATCCTTGCCATACCTGTTGTTGATAAAGAGAATAGATTAGTCGGTATTATTACAGTTGATGATATTATTGATGTTATCAAGGAAGAGGCTACAGAGGATATCTACAAGATGGCAGGACTTAATTTGGATGAGAGAGCCCTTGACCCTGCCTTCCGTTCTATAAGAAGAAGGCTTCCATGGCTGTATGTTAATCTTGTTACAGCAATACTCGCTGCAAGCGTTGTCGGTCTCTTTACAAATACAATCCAGGCAGCAGCAATACTTGCTGCATATATGCCTATTGTTGCCGGCATGGGCGGCAATGCAGCAACCCAGACCCTTGCAGTGATTATCCGTGGAATAGCATTAGGCGAGCTTACCCTTGAGAATGCAAGAAAGGCGCTTTTAAAAGAGACTGCTGTTGGATTTATAAACGGCGTTGCAACAGGGGTTGTAATGGCAGTAATTGCATATCTGTGGAACGGCAATTATATGCTCGGTGTTGCAGTCGGGCTTGCAATGATTATTAACCTATTTGTTGCAGGGCTTGCAGGCACGCTTATGCCGTTTATCTTAAGGGCTTATAAAGTTGACCCTGCAGTTGCATCCAGCGTATTTGTTACTACATTTACTGATATATCAGGCTTCTTTTCCTTCCTTGGAATCGCAACATTATTAATCCGTTATATAGCAGTCTGATATGCCATTACATAAGACAGAGGCAATAGTAATCCATACAATCAAGCTCGGCGAGGCAGACAAGATTGCTACGCTTTTTACAAAAGAGCTTGGCAAGGTAAAGGCGGTTGCAAAAGGCGCAAGGAGAATAAAGAGCAGGTTTGGAAGCTCCTTAGAGCCTTTCACGCATATAAATACCACACTATTTGAAAAAGGCAATTACAATCTTCTCAGAATAAGACAGGCAGATATAATCCAGCCATTTTTTCATATCAGAGAGGATTTTGAAAAGATAATCTATGGCCTGTATTTTTTAGAACTGATAGATAAATTTCTGCTTGAGAGGGATGTAAACAAGGGGATATTCTCTTTTTTAATAGACACACTAAATCATCTTAATAACAATGACGAGCTAAAAAGACTTTTTATTTTATTCGGCATTAAGTTCCTAAAGCTCTCTGGCTATCAATACAGGTTTGACAAATGCATCTCCTGCGGAGATGCCCCGCTCATCCTCTTTTTCTCTGCTTATAAAGGCGGCCTTATATGTGATAGCTGCGCTAAAAATAACAGGCAGGGCATTCTGCCCATTAATAAAGGAACAGCCTTATATCTTTCCAGTATTCAGAAGCAGGAGGCAGTAACAGAAGAAACTGCTGATGCAATGAACGAGGCAGTTGAAATCATAAAAGGCATATTTGCAGATATCATCGGCCGTCCGCTAATGAGTCAGGAGTTTATTAATAAGGTAAAGGGGTGAAGGAACAGCGGAAAAAATTCTTTTTCTCGCCTTAGGGATAGCTTATTCCGCTTGACAGGTGCCATTTAAAGGGGTGAATCCATTTGCATTTTTTTAAGCATATTCATAAAGCGGGACAGTATTCACTGGACGGGATGTTGTTTGCAGTAACTTTTCAATCCTACGGATTGTCTCTGGCTTAAGCAGGATATCTTCACACACTGAGCAAACCTCTGCAGGCACATGGTCAATAACAATCACCTGCCCATGATGGCGAACAGTGTGAACAATTTTTCGTTCCTCATATTCACCAGGGCATCCTTTAATAGTACATTTCATTTCTATTGCCTCCTTTGAGTGGGTGTTATCCACTTTGGCGGTTTTGGTTCATAAGTCGTAATAATTATAAGCACTGGCTGTGCAGTTGTACATACAATATGGATTGGGCGACCCTGTTGGGTTAGCCCATTGAGCAAACAACAAGGCCCTCTACGATGTTCTGGATAATTTTCAATAATTTGTCCTGTTGCAATGGCTTCAAGAACCTCATCAAGTATTATATTTTCCTCAACCATTTCCTGCTGAGCATGCTGTGTAACTCGTATATTCTCAGTGCCTGCCTGAGTCCGTATTCGCTCCAGTAAAATGCTCAAATCAATAAAATCGGCGTCGCCCATGCCACTATTGTCCTGTTCATTTTTTTATTCTAATTACTTCACTTTTTTACGATCTAATTATATCATGTCTGAGAAAAATATGACACTCAAAAGTGATAATGAAACAATGGCCTAAATCCAGATTGGTGACCGGTGGAGTAAAGACTGACACCGAAACATAACGAAACTGCGGCAATGGTAGGGATGGAGGCAGCTCAGAGATATTGGCGAGAAAAGTTTCTTTTCTCGCCTGGGGATAACTTTTTCCGCTTGACAGGTGCCCTTTAAAGTGGTGAACCGCATTTTTGCTTATTTTTGCTTATTTATTTCTTGCATCCTATAACTTTTATGTTATAATAGTTTTAATGAACTGGACTGCTGAATATTACAGGAATGCAGATGGAAAAGAGCCAGCGGCAGAGTTCATAAATTCACTTCCAAAAGGAGCACGGGCAAAGGTATTCAGAACTATTAAACTCTTAAAAGATTATGGTGTTCTGCTCAAGGAACCATATTCAAAACAAATAAAAGGCAAGATAAGAGAATTAAGGATTAAAGGCAGTCAGGGCTCTATCAGAATTTTATATTTTACCTATACAGGCAGACGGTTTGTTCTCTTGCACGGCTTTATCAAAAAAGCTGATAAGACGCCTATAAGAGATATTGAAATAGCTGATAAGAGGGTGAACGATTTTTTACGAAGACAGGGAGGCGATAATTTATGAAAAAGAAATATATCAGAGGCAGAACAATTGAGGTGCATATCAAAGAGCAGATGAAAGACCCTGCATTTAAGAAGGCATGGCATGAGCTTGATACTGAATTTGAACTGTTGGAGAGCATGATTAAGGCAAGGGAAAAGGCTGGGATGTCGCAGACAGAGCTTGCCAAGAGGATAGGCACAAAACAGCCTGCAATAGCAAGGCTTGAGCGAGGCGGTTTTAAAAAGGCAACAGTGGAGACCTTAAAAAAGATAGCAGATGCTTTAAATGCAAAATTGGTGGTTAAGCTGCAAGCTAAAAACAGGTAGGGTAATATTTGTCAAGATTTTTATTAGATGCTGTAGAGAATACATAAACTGTCCAGTTAAAAATTATGCTTAGCCAAGCCAACTGCTCTTATTTATGAAAAATGTATTTTTCTATTATAGACCCTATTTTTTCTGTGAACAATGAAGACTATTTTTGCCCCTATTTTTCTATTTTTTTCTTATTTTGCAACTATCCTTTCGACTGTAGTCTTATGCTTCGGATTGTATGCAGGCAGCAGCCCTGCGTGGGCTGAAACGGCTGCGAAGTCCGGCAACCTCAAGACCGTCTTTCTCATTGTCATGGAGAACAAGTCGTGGAGCGATATCAAGGGGAACCCGGATGCGCCTTATCTCAATACGACCCTTCTCCCCCAGTCCTCGTACACCGAGCAGTATAAAGGCCCGAAAGGTGGGAGCCTCCATCCCAGTGAACCCAATTATATATGGCTCGAGGCGGGTGATACCCTTGGAATTACCGACAATGCCGATCCCTCCAAAAATCATCAGACCACAACTGGACATCTGGTAACCTTGCTTCAGAAAGCGGACGTTTCATGGAAGTCCTACCAGGAGGATATCAGCGGCACCTCATGCCCCCTTGCCAATCAGGGCAAATACGCTGTGCGGCACAATCCCATGGTCTACTTCAACGATGTGACCGGCACGAACGACCCTGAATCCTTCTACTGCATAGAGCATGTCCGGCCGTTGACCGAACTGGAGCGAGACCTGAAGGGCAATACGGCGGCACGGTATAACTTCATTACCCCGAACTTATGCAACGACATGCACGACAAGTGTCCGCCGTTCAAGAACAAGATTAGGCAGGGCGATGAATGGCTCAAGACATGGATTCCCAGGATACAGGAGTCCGCGGCGTACAAGAATAGTGGAGTTATCTTCATCGTTTGGGACGAGGCTGATTTAACCCCTTCATGCAAAAACGCCGATTGCCCCATCGGCATGATAGTCCTTTCGCCCTACGGGAAGGGCGGGGGATATTCCAACACAATCGCCTACGACCACAGTTCAACCCTTAAGACGATTCAGGAAATTTTCGCAGTAACGCCGTTGCTCGGTGCTGCTGCCGATTCCACCACTATCGACCTGCGCGGGATCTCTTCAGGGCATT
>ERZ1292623.1521-Hain-H51-01um-R1-1521-length-22246-cov-13_pt1 | contig 22246 bp, 21 predicted proteins | sample MGYA00564398_ERZ1292623 | MGnify/ENA primary metagenome ERZ1292623 (study PRJEB36523, sample SAMEA6512633) | groundwater metagenome | collected 2019-01-07 | study: AquaDiva: Metagenomics assemblies of 32 groundwater samples | reverse complement strand
GCTCTCGCTCTTTGACATTGTTAATATAATCTAATTGGAGTTTTGCACCAGACTCTAAGATTAATTTTTACTCTAATGGAATCAAGACACGAGGAACAGACGAGTAAGGAATTTCTTCAGAAGTTTTTTCATACTTGAGCAGAGGGTTTACGACAGCATCTTCGACTGCTTTTTCCAAGCCAGCGGCTCCAATTGATTTGTCTGGTTTTCCTTTTTGAGAATTAAATACGAGTCCCAGTGGGTCTCCGTAAGCATTCTTGAGAACTTTAACATCTACCTCTTTCCACGCAAGATTTCTTACTCGATGAAAAGCTCCATCAGGCACTAAACCCTCCACAACGCCCCAAATTATCTTTACATCCATTTCTACAAAAGCTCCGTTATTATCTCTAGCACCTCTACTGTTATTGCTTAATATGCTCAATGAAACTCTAGAATCTTCATATGATCGAATAAGAATAGCAGCTTGTCTAAGAAGATCAATCACGGGAGATGATTCTATATAATTTCTATCGGAAAACTTAGCTGCTTCGTGCACAATAGACCAATGTTCCTCTAGCTTTTGCTTAGGCTTTACGGCTTGTTCTAAAAAATACTGCTGTAGATTTGGCAAAGGTTGTTCTGTAATAGAGCCCATGAGATTTGAAACGAAACTATTTTCTTATACATCTTCTGTGAATTTTTGTCAATGGTAATCTAGTTGTTAGTCGCTAATTGCTGTTTATAATGCTCCCTTGCCTGAAAGCATTGCCCACGGAGTACTGATAATTATTCCTAAGTCGTAAAGAGTAGATCTGTTTTTAACATAAAATGCATCCATATCAATTCTCTTGTCGAAATTTATCTCGCTTCTTCCTGAAACCTGCCAATGCCCTGTAAGTCCCGGCTGAACAGACAATACGACTTTCACAGATTTTTCGGTTTGAGGATATTTTTTTTGCTGTTCCCTGAGCTCATCAGGATAATAAGCTCTGGGACCAACTAAACTCATATCACCTTTAATTATGTTTAAAAATTGAGGAACTTCATCGAGTGAATATTTTCTTATAAATCTCCCTACTCTTGTAATTCTGGGATCATCTTTAAGCTTATAGCTTCCATGCTTATATTGATTATAAAGTTGAGAGTAATTTGGATTTTCCCGTAAAAGTTCATGGGCATTTAGGATCATAGAACGGAATTTATACATCTTAAATAATTTACCGCCTCTCCCCACCCGCTCGGGAGTGTCTGCAAAAACAGGCCCTCTTGAATCAAGCTTGATAGCAATTGATACAAGAATAATTACAGGAGAAAATAAAATGATTAAAAATGAAGAAAAAATTAGATCTATTAATCTTTTTATGATCTCGTATAGTAGGCTCTTTTTAACTTCGGTGTATGGCATATTATGTAAGATGCTCGTTGGAAGTTCCCGCCAGGCTTTCAACTAATTTTTTTATCTTAGGCACTGAACTCTTGTGACAGATAAGGAGAACATCATCAGTACTTATAACTATCATTTTTTCTAAATCTATCCCTACGACAAGCTGGTCTGTATAATTAAAAGCAAGGTTGTCTAGGGAATCATTTAGCATTACTTTTCCTCTAGTCACATTTTCATGAGTTGATAATTCAAGCGCTTCTTTAAGCGCTTCCCAGGCACCTACATCACTCCAGCCAAGATCTGCCGCAATTACCGAGATATACTCCGGATCAATCCTTTCAAGAACAGCATTGTCAAAACTTATTTTTTCAAGGTCAGGATATATTTTTTCAAGAGTTTCATCATACTTATCTGTCCCTACAGCTTTCTGTATTTCCATAAGACCTTCCCACATTTCAGGAACAAATTTTTTATATTGAGACAGTATAAAATGCGGTGTTGTTATAAAATAGCCGGGATTCCAAGCGAAATCACGCGACTTGAGAAACTCCTCTGCCTCGGAAAGTGTGGGCCTGTATATGATTCTTTTGAAGTCAAAAACTTTCGTGCCTCTTTCCTCCTGCTTCTTTTCTCCAAATTCTATCCATCCAAGATTTTGATTAGCAAATCTTGCTCTCTGTCCTATTAATATTAGCGAATTAGGATTTTTCAGAACAAGGTTCTCTCCCATTTTAAGAACTTCGCGGAAACGTCTTTCCTTCTTTACAAAGTGGTCGCTCCATATGATGGCGACAGGAGTATTGGGGTGTTTTTTACCAATAATTGTCATAGCAAGCCCTACAGCTGGCCCCACATCTCGCGTGGCAGGCTCGAAAATAAAATTATCATGGGGAATATTATCTACATGAGATTTTATAATGCCTTCATATTTTTTTCCTGTAGAAATATACACATTGTCAAGATTAAAATCAGGAAGAAGCCTATCAACCGCAAGCTGAAGGGTTGATTTTTCTCCAACTATTTTCTCGAACTGCTTTGGGGTATTCTGGCGGGAAAGCGGCCAAAGCCTCGTACCCACACCTCCCGCAAAGATCGCAATATTCATAAAAATAGATAATAGAAACTAGATATTAGATAATAGTTTATTTTTAAATTCTTCAAAACCAAACTTGCGGGCATTTTCAATGGAATCACTGGGATTAAATTTTTTCTTCATGAATTTTCGTATCGCCTCTTCGAGACTCTTTTGGCTTTGTGAGTCAAAAAAAATGCCGGTCTTTCCTTCGGTTATAGTTTCCAGCGCCCCTCCGCCTGCAAAAGCTATCACAGGTTTTCCAAAACTTTGCGCTTCAAGAATTGTAAGTCCAAAGTCTTCTTTACCCGGAAAAATTAATGCCTGACATCCTTTATAATACTTCACTAATTCTTTATCAGTCAAGTGACCCAGGAACTCAATGTTTTCATTTGCCATGTCCCTAAGCTTATTTTCTTCCGAGCCTTTTCCGACAATCTTCAAAGGCAAATTTAATTTATTAAAAACTTTCACAGCCAAATCTATTTTTTTATAAGGAACCAGACGGGAAACAACAAGAAAATAACCACTAGCCGCTAGTTGATTAGCAATTAGTTCTTTATTTTTCTTTACATTCTTACCAGTTGCTAGTTGCCAGTCGCTAGTTGCAATTTCGATTGGCGGATATATTATTTCCGAATCTCTATTGTAATATTTTTTTATTCGCGTCTTTACTTCTTTTGATATTGCGATAATTTTATCCGGTCTCTGCGCTGAAATTTTATCCCAAGTTCTAAGGTAAGCAACAATTGGATAAGATAAAAACTTTAAAATAGGATTTTTAAAATAATCTTCGTATCCACTCCAGAGATATCTGGTAGGCGTCAGACAATAATAAATATGTAAAGTCTCAGGCTTGGTAATTATCCCTTTTGCCGCTTCGCTTGTCACGGAAATTACCAAATCAAACTCATCAAAATCAAAACTTTCAAATGCCAACGGCATAAGAGCCGCGTATAATTCGTGATGAGATTTGGCAAGCGGAAATTTCTGAAGAAATGATGTCCTCACGTCAAAAACCTTAGCCCATTCTGCTTTCTTCGGATGATAAACTGAAGTATAAAGCGGAGCATCAGGAAAAATCTGATGAAGAGCAAGAAGAACACGCTCTGCCCCTCCCCACTTATTCACCCTATCATAAACTAACGCTACCTTTTTCATAGAGTTATTTTAAAACCAAATAGTTTATCCTGAGCTTGCCGAAGGACAGTTTTCATTCCCTGATTATAGCATTCTTAAATCATAGTTTGTTATATTGACAGAGTTGTAAACCCGAATGCTATACTAACTTTCCATGAAGAAAAAAACTAACAATAACCAGGCCTCTACGAAAAAAGATATAGGAAGAATTGAAAAGTTTTTAAGCGATGGCTTTAAAAACATAAGTAAAGAATTCAAAAACATAAGAATTGAAATCTTAAAAGTAGAAGGAAGAGTCGAAAATATTGAAGATGGGCAAAAAAGATTAGAGACTAAAGTTGACAACTTAGAAATAAAACTAGATGGTTTTGCCGGAGGAGTAGAGACGCTAAAGCAAGAAAATTCTGTCGGGGCAAAACATACGAGAGAATTGAGAGTGCAAGTTGACGATCACGAATCCCGCCTCACCACCCTCGAACCCCAATAATCTTTGCCCCTCCCCACTTATTTACCCGATCATACACAAGCGCAACTTTCATTGTCCCAATGTGATACCCTATTCATGAGGGTCCGACCCTAAAATACTATGCCTGCAAAAAATTCAGTTAAAAAATTTGTAGAGAATGGTTTTTATCACTTATATAATAGGGGTGTCGAGAAAAGAAATATTTTTCTTGACGAACAGGACTATACCGTATTCCTGCATTATCTTAAAAAGTATCTAGATCCAACAGTCCCCTTTGGTATAGGGTCGGACCCTCATCTACTTTCTTTAGAAATAGATTTATTCGCGTTTTGTCTTATGCCAAATCATTTTCATTTATTAGTAAAACAAAAAAGTATTAACGGAATAACAAAATTGATGCGCGCAGTCTGCACAAACTATGTAATGTACTTTAACAAGAAGTATGAAAGGGTAGGTACTCTATTCCAGGGGAAATACAAAGCTGTTCTAATCGAGAATGATTCTTACCTTCTTCATCTATCTCGCTACATTCATCTGAATCCTTATCCAGGGTCGGACCCTAAGTCTTACAACTACTCTAGTTACGGTTACTATCTCAGTAAGAAAAATGCGAATTGGATGAATACAACTGAAATATTATCCTATTTTAAACGTGCAAAAAGAGTAGATTTGAAAGATCATTTCTCTTACGAAGGCTTTATAGATGATCATAAAGTAAATTCAAAGGAAACACTTGGAGGCTTGACGCTTGAATAGGGTCCGACCCTATCCCTACGCTAGGCTTACAAGATTTACCCTTCCCTATCATGATTATAAAAAAACATAGAGAACTAAGATGCGAGTTGACGATCACGAAACCCGCCTCACCACCCTCGAACCTTAATAAAATTATTTACTAAATTCTGCTCCATAAATGTCTCCATTACCCGTTCGCCACGCCATCCATGCGGCAACATTACCAGCGATGGTTGGTGAAATCACCCCATTCTGATGCGGACCTTGTTCCTGAATTTCAAAAACTTCCCCTGTAATCAGATCTATTCCTTCAAGGCCAGCAACATCTTGTGCAGTCGTTTTGCCCCAAATTACATATCTATTTGATATTGCTGGATACGTGATTCCATATTCCGATGTTCTGTGTAAAATCTTTGACTTGCTATTGTTTAAGTTTTTCAAATGTATTTCTGTAAAACCTGCTTCAGCATGTAGCCATACCGCATTATCTTTATAAATATCGGGGTGACCTCCATTATCTGTTATTAAGAATATTTCATCTTTTTTTAAGTCATAACCATAAATATTACTTCCAAAAGTCCATACAATTATATCCTTTGAAATTTTTGCAGAACCACAAGCATTTTCAGTAACCAGATTTGCTTTTTCTCGCACTATGTCGTAGGCATAAAGCTTACCGCAGACACCACCATCAATATAAGCAACAGTTTTATTATCATAATCAGTAGCCCAATGAGAACCAGCCCCACTAGTTATCGGAATATCTTTCCTCTTTTTAGTATCGTATACGCTAGCATTATAGGAAACACCATCGTATTGATTATAGATTATGTATCTTCCATCATAAGCAATCAGAGCATAAAAATTGGTTAAAGGCTGTGTGCCTTCGAAAAATGGGGAAGTTGTCTTTTCTTTAACATCATGGATATAAATTATCCCTTCGGCAACCCAAAGTATTTTATCCTTATAAATTGCAGGCCAATCTTCTCGATAAAAACCAGACGTCAATCGTAATAATTCTACCGAAGTAGTGTGAGATGCAAATACACTTTGGATAGAAGAAATAAATAAGACAGAGATTATTAAAATTAGAAAGCTTAATTTTCTCATTATCCGCTTGAATAGCTATAAACATGATACATCTGCCCTGAAATTTTTTCAATATACACTTAAAAATGAATGAAGATAAAAAGTTAATTCTGGTGATTCAATTGCTACTGGGTGATTTATCTTCCACAATTTCAATTTCTTCCCAACCTTTTGAATAGTTGCTATAAAAATCAAGATAATAAAATTCTACTAGCAATAATTCCTAATAACCTTGTCAACTCCTCTTCAAACTCAACCGAAACATCAGATGTAAAACCTAGTGCATGCGCAGCTTCGTGTATGAGAACACCAGCGTACTCCGATACATTTCTTAGTTTCGAACGTTTAATTATTATTTGACCTGATGAAGGTTGCCAAAGCCCCTCAGCTTCTCTGAACGTTGCATTATTCATTAACATAGTCTCCGAAATTCTTACATCGTTGACGTTAGGAGGTCTACCGCCGATTATCTTAAATAGTTTATCGGTATAAGAAAATACTTCCTTCTCGTTTAAATCTAGATTGCCAGAATCTACAAATCTAAACTCAAAACTACTGTTCCATTCCTCTTTGAACTTATCCAAATCTAGAATAGATTCTCCTTTTAAATCGCTCAAATCTTTTATCTTCTCCCTTATTTTTTCGGGCACGGTAATTACGGAATATCCACCATCTCTAGCCTTGCTATACATGTCTGGTCTTTCTTTTAAATCATTTGCAGTGAAAAATACGGTCTTTTCTCTGGAGCTAAGTATTCTAATTGCATGAGCATAAACATCTGCCCACCTTAATTCATCGCTTATTGTTCCTTCTTCAAATCCTCTTAAATTATCGACCAGGATGTTGGCAATTGTATGATTTTTACAGTCAAGTAGTATCGACTTGACCCTCTCTGAATAAGCGGTACGTCCTACATTCGTCCGCTCTCTATTTAGAGCCTTTTTAATAGTTGAAGTCAAAGAAGTAATGTTATATGAAAATAGAAAGTTTTCCTCCTCTGCTAATTTTACGCCATTAATATAAATGTTTGCTGCGTAATCTTTCTTTTCTAAAACCTCGCCAAATTGCGTACTTTCTAGAACTTTTTCCCTTGTAAATTTTAGAAATAATTCTTTTGCTCTCTCTATATCTTCCTCGCTACAACCCCGCAGAACAAATTCTGTGCCAACAAATTCAGGGTCAGAAGGAGGATGTAAGTATGCGTGCAGTGTTTCTATGTCTTCAAATCCATACTTCTGTGTTTTATCCAAAGTAATATCCCCATGGGCTGATTTTATAAATATATCTACCCCTCTCCTGTTAAAAGTTGCTAAAGCATCTTTTAAACCAACTCCGAATTTGCCTATTAAATGAGGATTTTTAAGTTTTTCTTCATTTTCATTCTGAGTCAAATGGTTATACCTTAGTCCTCTTCCAAAATCTCTTATATACCAACTACTTCTCGAATCATGAGAAATTTTTATATCCTTTGTATTAGTAATAATTTGCTCGTCTAAGGCATTCGCTATTATTTCCCTAATTGCATGGTATATTTCCCAATCTTCTAAAACTTTTTCTATATTTAAGTCAAATTTCTTAGTTACTGTCATAAAAGTATTTTCATTCCACCTGTCTTCGCCACCTGAAAAGTGAAGTAGCTTCGCTACCTATCAATACTTGGTATTTTCATAAATTTTTAATGTCTGCTCGGACATTTTGCGCCAGGAGAATTCTTGACTTCTCTTAAATCCATTTTCGACCAAGTCTTTATATTTAGTTTTATTTTCCAAAACTTTCTGCATTTTCAAAGAGAGTTCTTCAGGATTTTTTGGGTCAAAATAAATTGCGCTATCTTTACAAACTTCCCGAAGCGCTGGAATATCAGATGCAATTACCAAGCAACTATTTACCATTGCCTCAAGCGCAGGAAGTCCAAACCCCTCCATAAAAGCCGGACATACAGTAGCTACAGCATTCTGATATAACCATGCAAGTTCATCGTCTAAAACATAATCCATGAATTCGATATTTTCAATCTCATTTGTTTTTTGTTTTAGTTTTTTGTAAAAATAATCCTCTTTACCCACAAACAACAGACCTGCATTTTTATCATCCAGTTTTTGAAAAGCCTTGATTAAAGTTTCAACATTTTTATGCGGATATACATTCCCAACGAAAAGAAAGAATTTATTAAACTTTATATTTTTGGGTTTTTTTGGTTTTGCCACGATTTTATCGTCGACCGCTTCGCTGGTCACTATTATTTTGTTTGGATCAATCTTTAAATGATCAATTATTTCATCTTTTGTGGAATTTGAAACTGCAATTATTTTCTTAGCTTTTTGCGCTGTTTTTGATATCACATATTTGTAAGCAAGAATTTTGCTCCAATAAATTGGACTTGGTAAAGTTGATGCTTTACCCGTTGGGAAATGATGAATAATAAGGTCATGAATCGTAACGATAAAAGGTTTATTGTAAAAAATCGGCACAGAGAAATAAGGAAAGTGTACTAGATCTAAATCTTCTTTATTTAAAATTTTTGGAAACTTAACTTGTTCTTCAATACTGTGCCATCTTATGTCTGTTCTAATAATTGACCATTTACTACCTGCCTTGCCGGCAGGCAGGTTTACAATTGATGATTTAACGCTATCAAAATCATTGCTTCGCGCGAACAGAACAAATTCATTTTTCCTGTCGATTTCCTGAAGATTCTCAATCAAATTCCGTATATATCGTCCAACTCCGGTTTGATTTATAAGACGCGCATCAATTCCTATTCTCATTTTTGTACAGATTTCAAAGCGGTTTTTCGTCTTGCTTCAACAGCCAAGAGAACCAACCATGTAAGAAGTTTGGGATATTTCTCTCGATAATGTTTTTTATAAAATATTCTCATCGCATTAAACCTCGCGTTGGTCGCGATTATTTTTGTCTGAAGATCGGCAGTAGAAATGTGCTCTGAGTGCTTCTTTATTCCGCCTGAAATTCCTTTATGGTGAAAAACCGACACTTCGGGAACAAAATAGATTTTCCAATTTTTTTCTTTTAATCTATAGCAAAAATCTATATCTTCTCCATAAAAAAAATAATCCTCATCCCACCATCCTATATCATCCCCGGCTTTTCTTCTTACCATCATAAAAGCCCCAACAATAGAATCGACCTCATGCTGCTCTCTTAGATTAAGCCAGCCCATTGTGTATCCTGCAAATATTTTACTCTTTGGAAAAAGTTTATTTAAGCCCGAGAAGTAAGAGAATGCGTTCCAAGGCGTAGGAAATCCGCGATGAGCGCCGTTATCCAATTCTCCTGAAGGGAGTTTTATAAAACACGTTGAAGCACCCACATCTTTATTTTTCTCCATAAATGAAGACATATAGGATAAAGTATTTTTATTCACCTGAGCATCGGGATTTAAAAATAATAAATATTTTCCTCTTGAATCCCTTACTCCCTGATTGCAAGCCTTGGCGAAACCTAAATTATCTTTATTCTCTACTAATTTAACTGTCGGAAAATTTTTCTTGATAAATTCTTCGGATTGATCGCTTGAAGCATTATCTACAACAATAATTTCATGTTTAATCTTTTTAAAATCGGATTTCTGAATAGATTTAATACATCTGTCTATAAATTCCTTAGTATTGTAGGAAACTATAATTATTGAAATATCCATTTTGCAAATTACTAATATACTAGTATATTAGTGGTTAAGTAGCTATCGTTTTTCTATAAACTTTTTCAAGATCCCCTACTATAACATCCCAATTATATTTTTCTTCAATAAGTTCCCGTGCGCTCTGGACAATTTTCATAAATAAAAACGTATCTTTTAGTAAATTGTTTACTCCTTCAATCATCTCGCTTTCCGTATCCGCAATAATGACTTCTTTTTTATCCTCGGCTCCCAATCCGGCAGCACCCAGCATTGTAGTTACTACTGGAACACCCGAGGCCATCGCTTCAAGAATTTTATAACTTGTGCCTCCGCCTACCCTTATCGGTGCCAAAAGAATGTCTGACCTTTTAAATATCTCGCTTGTATCATCAGAAGCATTTTCATCAAATATCACATTCTTTCCTCCAATTTCTTTTAAATTTTGGGGAATATTCTTCCCGACAATCCAAAGCTTCAAATTTGATTCTAGTTTTGGCCATATTTTCCTAAGTATCATCTCAACTGCATCTCTATTTTGAATCCATTTGAAATCACCAATATAAAGAACTGTTTTTTCGTTATTTGCTGTTCGTGATTTATCACTCTTAAATTTAAACTTATTTAAATCAACTCCGTTAGGAATTAGGTAAACGTTTTTATTAAATTTTTCGATAATCTCTTTATCTTGCTCTGAAACTGCTACAACTGCATTTGCATTTTTCCATACTTTTTCTTCCTGAATTTTAAGTTTTAAGACATCCACATTTATCAGTGGTTTTAAAAAGAACGGAGTTTTATCGGCATATTTTTTATAGACAAGATATTCGATGTTGTGTTCAACAACTACAACGGGCAATTTCGTTTCCGGAAGGTTTTGCGCTACATAAAATGTCTCTACATGAATAAGATCAAATTTTTCTTTTTCCAAAAGAGCCTTTACTTCGTTTTTCATTCTCAGGAGTGTATGTCCGGTAATTAAGAAAGGTTTTAGTGATAATCCAGTTTTTAAAATATTCAGAGTGCTCCACTGTTTTTTTCTTGGAATAGTAATTAACCTTTGGCAAATTTTTTCAACTCCCCTTACATCATCTTCTGTTTGATAAGGTCTTTTCTCACAAACAAGCGTTATTTCATGATTCTTACTTAACCTTTTTAAAATATTGTAAAGTCTTATGTGACCACCCGAATACAAGGGATACGGAAGATAAGACGACACCATCAAGATTTTCATGGTTTTTGCCGGAGATTAAAAAGAACAAAATCTGAAGATGAGTAAACAAGCTTATAGGTCTTTCCGAAATCTAGATCCTGAGGCTTTGGATTAAAAAACACCATATAATCTGCTCCCATTTCTATAAGCTGGGGAAGAGGTTTTTCAAAACTCGACCATCCTTGTCTATCCATAAAATAAAGCGCGGTTGTGTCTCCTATTGCATCCGGAACTATGACCTTAGCGTCTTTAGGAATTAGACCATCTATAATTTTACCTCCCCGCACTAGCTCCGGATGGTTAATTATGTAGTTTGCTCTTATATTATACCAGCCAAATGAAAGCATAAAAGCAATACAAATAAAAAGTATTCCCCATGAAACTGCCTTTGAAACATTGCTTTTGTTCTCAAAGAGAAAATTTGCCCCTAAAGCAAGATAAATCGCAATACTTGGCATAATAAGTATCTGATAATAATCATGCTGAACATTGCCGGTTGCGATAATAAATAAATAAGCCAGCGAAGAAATCAGGAATGAAAGGAAGAATAAATAACTTTTCTTGGAAAGCTTAAGAAGAATACCTAAGATAAGCAGTGGGAGCCCCCAATATCCCAAAATTAATTTTCCAATTCGCTCGGCGAAGATCCAATGAAAAAACGCACCCTTAAACCTTATATTATTTCCATTTAGAAGCCACCCGCTTTGAGGAATTCCTCCGGGATATTGAAGCATCCAAATTCTCCATAAGACAAAAGGCAGGATTGACAAAATTGCAAAGATCCAAAGTTTCTTATTTTTTAGAAAACTAAATCCATACTTTTCATAAACAAGATAAACCATGGGAAGAAGAAAAAATATCGCAAAGGGTTTAAGCAGAATAGATGCAGCTGTAAAAATTAGTGTAAGAATAAATCTTATATCGTAAATCTTAAATCGTAAATCTTTCTCGATCCACTTGTCAAAAAAATATATAGCACCTAAAAATGCGGCTGCTGTAGATGAATCCGGCAATACCGTTCTTCCAAAGTAAATATTGAAAGGTATAAAAGTGAAGAAAAATGCGGCAAAAAGACCTGCAAAGCCATTAAGATGCTTCTTGACGATAAGATACAAAAAAACGGAAGACAAAAGAGATGAAAAAATCGTTACAAGCCTTCCCCATTCTTCAACTGTCAATATTCCAATAAATTTGTATGGAATCGCTTGTGCGAGATTATAAATAGGAAATTCTACAAATCTATATCCCTCCGGATTTTCATGAACTCCCGATGGGACATTGGACAAATCGTAGTAACGTGGATGAAAAACGTCAAATCCATCTTTAACAAAAAACCTTGAAACTGCCGATGTATCGACTTGTCTCCATGCGTGCCAATCAGCAATAGGATTTTGAAATTTATAAAGCCTTACAATTAATCCAAAAAACAGAATTAAAAACAGAGCAATTATTTCTCTTCGGACTAATATTTGCTTAATTAATTTCATATTACTTCGTTTCCAAAGGTATCTGTTTCTTTGGCGGGAATACTTCCTTCAGAGTTCCATCATCCTTAAATATAAATACAGAGCTAGTCGCCGTACCACCTGCCCCCTGATCGAATGCTTCCTTAGGAACCGAATGTGTATAAATTTTAAGATTATTATTCTGAAAAGCAAACCACATGGCATCTTTAAGACCTACTGAAAAAACCCATGCCTCGCCCGTTCGAATGGGTACATTTACAAAATGTAAATCTACCGGGCCTTGAGACCAATAGTCCGAATACAATCCGTTAATTGAAGTAAAGAAATTCTTCGACTTACTACCTGCTCCATGCCAATCCTGATAAATTTGCTGAACTTGAATTATATGCCATAAAGAAAAAACCGCAACAATTAGCGTTATTCCTGCTAAGGCTATTTCTCTTCCATAACCTTCAAGATATAGATAAAGTTTTTTAATAAGGAATACGAAAATAATAATAATTCCCAAAGAAGCAAGATAACTGTATCTTGAGGTGATATTTCCTAATCCCAAAAATGGGATAAGAGATATTATGAAAAACAAAAATCCAAAAACAACTATTCTCAATTCTTTCTTATCAATATCTCTTAAGGTCTTAACTAGAAAGAATACGATGCAAAAAATAGCTAAGATGAGTAATCCTGCAATTAAGATATTGTCTCTAAGCAAATTGCGGAGAATTTGATATAAAGGCATAGAGATAGAACCAAATACCGTAAGAGAAAAATATCCTAGAATATTGCCTACTAGGTTAAATGGAAGTTTTATTATGTTATAACTATAATCGCCATTAAACCAATGGCTTTGAGCTGAAAATCTGAGAAGAAGATAGAAAAGCACAGGGACAAATAATAGCGCGTGTCTTAAATTTAAAATCTTTCTTAAATTAATTTTCTCTTCATTAAATAGCTTTACCAAAATAATAAGGACAGGAACAATTACTCCGATTTCATGAAAGAGTAAGGCAAGCGTTAGTGAAATAAGCGATAAAATATAGAATATGTTTTTCCTTTTTTCTTCCCAAGACATAAAAAGAAGAATGCTTAAGAGTGCAAAAAAAGCATTAAAAAGATACCCTGTTGCGGATATCCAAAAAACGGCTTCTGAGTATCCGCTCATTAAAAGAAATAGAAAACTTGCAAAAAGAGACAAATATTTATCTCGCAAGATTTTATTTGCCAGAAAAAAGAACAATACGGCCACAGCAAAATGAAGAAAAATCGAAACGGCGTGATAAGCAATTTGATTAAACCAAAATACCTGATGCATCAGAAGGAAAAAAATTTTAGCTCCGGGCCGATAGAAAAACCCATCTGCCTGAGTAAAATAATTAGCTACGGTATCAAGTAGGGACATGCAATTATTCTGTGCATTTCTGGTACACTCAGACGCCCACCTAAGCCATGTAAAATCGTCACCTACAAAAAAATTGTTAACCATTGGAAGAAAAATAAGAATTGTAAGAAGAACTAAATAGAAAACTATTGCATAGGTTGACGTAGCCGCATTTTTAAGCTCTCCAAGAAGATCTATTTTTTCCTTTTGGTATAGGACTAGAGTTCCTAAAACAACGCCCGCCAAAATCCAAAGAGTAAATGCTATTTTTGATGCTTCAAAAACATCAATAAGCGTAGCATTAAGCGCAAGACCTGCGAATCCCGCAATAAATCCCAATATAAAACTTTTTGTAGTTTTGGACTCAACGTTTGGTAATATTTTTTTTATATATATTCCAAATGAAAGGAAAATTGCAAAAAATGCGGTAATACCAAGAACTCCTGTTTCGCCCAGCATTCTGAGATAGTTGTTATCAACCGCAAGGCTTACGGATCCATAGCCGCTACCAAGAAATATATTTCTTTTGAAAATCTTCAAAGTATTTGGCCATTCACCCTGAAATCTTGTAGTAAATGACAAATCATAAGCTGAAGCCTTTTTTATAAGAAAATCCCCATGGAAGACGAATGCCTCAGAAGATAGGGAATCTGAAGACTTAGACTTCTCGTAAAAAAAGTGTCCCAGCTTTTTTATCACAGGAGCTAGCGCAAGATTTATATAAGCTGTCCCCTGTGGAAGGTTTTCCCCTGTTGATAAATTTACATCAGATACCGCAGGAACGCGTGGAGGAAGACGATTTAAAGACAACAAGGAAGAAGGGGAAGCATTAGGATTCTCGTCTTGCTTAATCGGTTCTGTATAGATTTGTCCATTTTCTCCAATTCTTCTTTGACTAATTGATTTATTTTTGAAGTTTTCCAGAGGCACATACTTAATGTGTCCTATTTCTTTTCCTGTCTTTGCATCAACAAGAACATTCACTTCCTTAACTGTATCGCCAAAACGGGAAAATAAAGCAGATTGGGAGCTAAAGAAAAAAATAGCTAATACGGCAACGAAAGGCAGGAAGTAAATGATAAGTTTTTTATTTTGTAAATATAAAACTATAAATAAAGCTATAAATAGAACAAAAAACGAGACTCTTGAAACAGTCATAAAAACCACCACAAGACCTAAAATCACTCCGGTCAATAGAATAAATTTTAAAAGCCAGTTCTTAAATCCAAAAATTAAACTTGCTAATATTGGTATCACAAGAACAAGATATGCAGCGAGATCATAATGCCCCGCAAAGGTGGAGGGAACACGGGAAAGCTGTGATAATCTAATCGGAATGCCTTTGGCAAATTCCTCATTCATTGTGAGATATGCGGGAAAACCCAAATACTTCTGACCAATCCCGTATAGAGATACCAGAAGAAATGTAAGTACAAGAGTAAATATAACTGCAGGCAGCAACTTCTTGTCCTTCATTGCCGAATACGAAATGAAGAATAAACTCATGTATTCTATATGTCTTAAGAAACCAAGAAATGCTACGTTGGGAAAAACATTTGATATTTCGGGAAAAATTAAAACAACTCCATGAATAGTAGCTACTGCACCAATAATCCAAAATATTAGAATTGGTAAAGTCAGAGGAGTTTTGAATGATACTCTTCTTTTAAAAAGCAGAAAACTCCATAATGCAATAACAAATATAACAACGAAGTCTTCTGCACGGACATAGACCCAAGTATTTCTTATATCAAAAAGGGGGAGCTTGGGGTACAAAGGAATGAATATCAATAGAAATAGTGTGCACAAATACAGTAAATTGTTTCTTACAAAGTGATATATTTTCTTCATATTTTTAATGCATCCGAATATGCACTTATAAGATAATTTTTATTTAATATTCTTCCAATCAGAACGAGAAAAAGTGCTTTTAGCCTTAATATTAATTTTACCATAAAGTAGGAAAATAGATTTCCATGTTTTTTATGAAAATAAAATAGTCCTTTGTATATATTCACTACAGCAAACCCTCTACTAGAACTTCCATGACTCTCATGATAGATAGATAAAGTTGGATCAAACATTACTCTATAGCCTTCCTGCTTGACTCTGTAACAAAATTCCATGTCTTCAACATACATAAAAAGGTTCTCGTCAAATCCTGAAAGCTTTTCAAATAATTTTTTTCTTATTATCATAAATCCGCCACTTACAAAATCTACATCATTTAATTTACCGGGGGAACTTCTCAACCCAAAGAACTCATCAAGCCCCAAAGCCATCAAAAAAACCTCAAGCGTCTTCAGGAAACGTCCTGAAGATTTTTCTTCTCTACCATCTTTTTTAAGAATTTTACCGCCTACGACACCCAATGTCTTATCGTTACTAAACATTTCAACTGTCTTAAAAAAGTCACCACCTTGAAACCTAGTGTCCGGATTTAATATAGCTACAAACTCCGAAGAAGTTTTGGAAACTCCTAAATTTATCCCTTTTGAAAAACCAAGGTTTTCTTTATTTTCTATTATCCTTAAATTATTAAATTTTCTTGCTAGATAGACTGTTTTATCAGAAGAGTTATTGTCTACGATGACTATTTCAATTATCTTTTTTTCGATATCCTCTCTATAAAATTTGAGGATACTATTTAATAATGTTTCTATATATGCCTCAGAATTGTATGTGAGGATTACAAAAGAAATTTTAGGCATATTTCTATCTAAACCAAGCAGCTCTTCCTAATTTGTAATTTGGGTCTTTATTCTTTCTCTCGCCGATTACCACTGCGGGAACTCCGCCGACAATTGCAAAGTCGGCAACATCCTTAGTGACAACCGCCCCGGCTCCTACGACCGCTCCTTTCCCGATTTTTACTCCCGGCAAAATGATAGCCCGCGGACCGATAAATACGTAGTCTTCTATAACAACAGGTGAGGAAACCGCACTAAAATTGGAGCTATTTACATCGTGTTCACAATTGTAAATCATAACTTCCGAAGCTATGTCGACATGATCTCCGATACTAAGCTTGTCCCGTCCATCCAGAACCGCTCCTTCACCAATCACAGAATCCTCGCCTATTGATATATTCTTGGGATCATAGAAGACTGCTCCCATATGAATGGCAGAACCCTTACCTATCCTCATCCCCGAAATTCTGTAAAAAAATCTCCTGATATGATGAGACGGAACAAATCCTATAATTCTTAATATCAGATCAACAAGCTCGTTTAATATTGCATTTAATCTTCTGAGTACTTTATTCATAATTATTTTTTACCGAGCTCCTCCAGAACTTTAAGTGTTTCTCTTGCAGTTTTTTCCCATGAGAATTTTTTAACCTGCTCATAGCCTTTTTGTACCATTTCCGTTCTTAATTTTTCGTCAGATGTTACTTTATCTATTTTCTCCGCAATATCTTCTGAATTTTGCGGATCGAAATAAATTGCGGCTTCGGCTCCGGCTTCCGGCAAACTTGAAACATTGCTTGCTAAAACCGGACATCCGTATTGCATTGCTTCAAGTATCGGAAGACCGAATCCTTCATAGAGACTTGGCAAAACAAAACAAACTGCATTTTTATAAAAGCCTGGCAAATCTTCATCATTTACATTATCTAAGAATTTCACTCTGTCGGAAACTTCGTATTTCGCAGGAGCATTTAAAATATCTTCATACATCCATCCTTTTTTGCCTACAATTATCAATTCCAAATCAGTCTTGAGTCTTAAGCCTTGAGTCTTAAGTCTCGAGAACGCTTCAATTAATTTCCCTATATTCTTTCGGGGCTGAAGCGTCCCGACAAACAATATATATTCTCCTTTAATATCAAACTTTTCCTTTAATATTTTTGAATTTTGCATTTTTAATTTTGAATTTATTTCGGATTTAGAATTTTCAATTTCGGATTTTATGCCTGGGTATACAACTATTACTTTTTCTCCTGCAACCCCGTATTCTTTAATTATATCATTCTTGCTTGCTTTACTTATTGTAATAATTTTCTTCGCCTTGCCTATTGAGTATCTCCCCCAAAGTTTTAACTGATATAAATCCTTTTTTTTAAACAGCTTGGGAAAATGAAGATATGACACATCAAGAATTGATATAACAGAAGGACAAGGAACATAAAGAGGTAGATAATGCGTCGGGGAGAAAAAAACATCAATTTTATTCCTATCACTAAAAAGTTTCTTTGATAATCCCAGAAGTGTCCAGAGCTTTATTGATGAAAAAACAACATAATGCCAATTTCTTTCCTCCTTTGGCATATCGGAAGCAGGATTTGTTGGAAGATATATAAAATATTCATTTTTTTTGTCTATAATTGAAAGCGCAGTAAGAAGCTGAAAGCAAAATTCACTACTACCGACTCTGTTTGGCAAACCGGTTTCTTTGTCGAATCCGAATCTGGGAACTGCCGCCTCATACCCATTTATTCCAATAACCATAGTTTATTAAAATTATAATGTTATAAAGTAAGTATCAATTGCAACTTTTATGGAGTTGTTGACAGAAATCATATTTTGTGATAAATTGATATTAACTTACCCGGCATGCATGCATGTCGGGTTTTTTTATGCATTTCTTACCACATTCTCCGTAAGAATTTTTAATAAGATTAAGTTTTTAAAAATTCTTCTAAAAATTGGCTCATTCTTTAATACAAGAAGATATGTATTAAAATAAAACATTCCCTGATACATAATTTTATTTTCAAGAAACACCAAGAATATCTTCTTTTTATTATGAAATTTTTTTATTGAAAAAAGCGCTTGAAGAAAATCAGCATCTCCTGTAATTAAATAAGCATTGTCATACTTATTTAAAAATGCGTAGGTTATTATATCTGCCGTTAATTTTACATCTACTTCTTTTTCTTTTCCGCTGGCTTTTGACCTATAACCTGTAAAAAATATTACGTCCTTATTTAGTTTTGCAGATTTATAAAACAACGCCTCATTTTTTAAATATTTCTTTTCTTTTTTTGTAGGATTTTTGGGATTTGGGGAGTAAGAAGCATAAAAATAAATTTTATCGAATTTGATTCCTAACTTTTGCTGTAGTTCTTTTATCAGAAGACTAAAATCCAAATATTTTGCCGGTCCAAAAAGCTCATACTGACCGGCATACATATTCGTTCCGTCCACAAAAAGAAAATTTTTCTCATTTATTTTCTTATTTTTCATATTTGTCTTATCATTTCCAGATACTTCCAGCTGTATTGGTACAGTCGGTCTCTCTCATTTTTCCGTCTGGAGCCATCAATTTCAACTGTCGACAAATTGTCGACAGTTCGATCCCATCCTCGCTTTTCACCCTGGTCTTCATTTTAAACCAATAATCACGGAGATTAGCGCTATCTGTAAGCGCTTCAATCACATCTACTACCGAAAACCACCACTCATTCTTATATATGATTTTCCTGATATTTTTTCCTTTAAAGATTGAGATTCTCGTTTCAGTCATACTCATAATCTATAATTAACAACCGCCGACGTCAATACTTCGATTATGCAGATTTAACATCTTCTTATTTCTTCATACCTAATACTTTTATATTCCAGGGTGTGAAACACTAAGTTTTTCACTGTCGATTCCTAAAATTTCTATAGCATCTCTTTTTGTTGCTTGCGATATGCAAAAAATTAAATCTGATTCTTTTTTGACCCAATGTAGTTTCCTTTTTTGGGTTTCTACTATCTTTTTGTCTGTTTCGTTTGGATATTTATATATAATAAGATCGTACAGAATCGTAGCTTTTTTTGCTCTTCTTGTAGGCGGCTCTGTCCAATCGGATGTAATAAATATATCTACTTCTCCTATGAATTTCTCAATTGGAAATATATGAAGCTTATTCCATATTAAATCCAGCAATAGGAGTGGGATCTTGAAATGTTTAATCTTTACTTTTTGATTTATATTTTTAATTTCGAATATTTGATTTTTAATATCCCGGCGTAAAGAAGAAAAAAACAAAACATATTCGTTCTTCTTGTCAATCTCTAATAGCTTAAGAACTAGATTGTAGAGATAATTTGAAACTCCGGTATTAGGATATGCAAGTTGAGATATATCAATTCCAATAGTCATATGTAAATTTTAGGATAAGTAGATATTATTTACTAGTTACCAGAAATACACCGAAAAGCGCTAGGACACCTCCCGCGATCAATCCAAAGGTTAACCCTTCTCCCAGAAGTATGAAAGCTGAGAAAAATGCAAAAACAGGCAGGAGATAAAATGACGTTGCAGCAAATACTGATCCTCCATGTTTTATAGCGTATTGGTTAAGTAAATAGCTCAGTACGGTGCCAAAGACAGCAACATACACAACAGACAATGCGCTTGACATATTTATTCCGGTTATCCAGCTATGATCCCTAATGATATCAAAGAAGAAAAACGGAAGAAGTATTAAGGTCGTAACAAATATAAACACACTGTTTATTAAAAACGGGGATTGGTTTTTAACGTGTTTCTTTGAAAAAACCATATATAACGACCATGAGACAACTCCTGCTGCGATTAATAAATTACCGGTTAAGTCTCCCGAAAAGCGTCCTCCTTTTTCTAGAAGCGGAAGTAAAATCACTATGGCGACACCAACAAATCCTATGACAATCCCTAAATTTCTTCTTACTGAAAGCTTCTCGCCAAAAAGGATATACAGCATAAGACCTGTCAAAAAAGGTGTAGCGGCATAAAGAAGCTGTCCTATTGTTGCAGTAGTGCTTTTAATACCAAATATAAAAAGGATAATATTAAGTGTTGCAAAAAGAGTAAAAGGCATTAGATCTCTAAACTGTCTAATTGAAAATTTATATTTTTTAATAAACAAGGGTAATATCACAACAGATGCAATGAGAAATCTCAAGAAGGCAAAGGTTAATGGCGGAAAATTAATTAATCCTATCTTTGTTACGGTAGTCACAGCACCACCCAGCAAGGCGCCAAAAAAGATAGCCAGAAATGCTTTTGTTCTATCATTCATTAGCTTTTGGTTTCAAAATATGAAAAATGATAGAAAGAAGGAGAAATGCGGCTGAGTACATTACGAGTCGCTGTGCAGTAAAAAATATCCAGAAAGAAAATAAAGGAATAGATAAAATTAAAGATATAACCCCCGCCCATGCAGACCAATTCGGATTTTTTTTAAAAATCAGAAAAAGAAGTATCAATAAGAAAATTAAATCCTGAGGTTTCATTTATTATCGCTTTTATACTTTATGATTGTTTCTTCGGTAGCTTTTCCATTTGAAGCATTTATAAAAAGATCTGCAATAAATCCTGTAAAGAAAATTTGCAAACCGCTCAGAACAAGAAGCACTCCGAATAAAAGTAAGGGGCGATTTCCAATTCTATATCCCTCAAGGCGAAGAAATGTAAGATGTAGGAGAATTATCAAACCTACCAAAAACATCACCCCTCCAATTGGTGCGAAAAAATGTAAAGGCCTCTTACTGTATCGAGAAAGAAAAAGCATCGTAAACATGTCGGGAATTTCTGTAAAAACTTTTGTAAAACTGTATTTTGATTTTCCCAGCTTCCTTTGATCATGCACCACCGGCACCTCTGCCACTGTAAAACCATCCTGATGAAGAAGAAGAGGAATAAATCTATGCATACCACCGTAAAGATTTAAAGACTTAGCAGCTTCTTTTGTATATAGTTTTAAACCGCAATTCAAGTCATTTACCCTAAGCCCCCAAAAGATACTTGAAATAAGATTGAAAATTTTAGAGGTTATATTTTTGAAACCAGAATCCTTCCTATCTCTTCTCCAGCCCGATACCATATCCCACCCTTCTTTTTGTTTTTCAATCAATTTTTCGATTTGATCCGGCCTATCCTGAAGATCTGCATCTATGGTTAGGATATACTCACCTTGTGCTTTTCCAAACCCAAGCGTTAATGCTTCCGCTTTGCCTCTATGTTTTCGGAAGGAAAAAATTTTAATGATGTCATTTTTCTCGGCAAGTTTTTTAAGAAGATCTAATGTGTTATCGGAGGATCCATCATCAATAAAAATTATTTCAGGATTTTTATCAATTTTAGGGAGAAACTTAGAAAGTTCTTTAAAAAATTCCCCAATTACCTCTTCCTCGTTAAAAACAGGCACAACAATGCTAATCATAATAGTAAAAAGTTATAACGTTTATAAGGTTATAAAGCATAACTAAAGTTTTTTGATAAAGCCTGATAAAAGTTTCGATATTTCAATCGATAAACTATGCATTTCGTTAAATTCATCAAGATTAATATATCTTAAATCTAAGGCCAACGTAAGCATCGACCTTACTTCTCCACTTGACCCCTTAGCAATGTAAAGAAAGTTTCTGAGTTCCTTGTTTCCGTTTCTTTCAAAACCCTCTGCAATATTATTCATTATAGATACTGATGCTCGGTAAATTTGATCTCTAAAGCCGAAGTCTCTACAAGAGCCAAACTTCTTATAAATTAACAGAGTTAACACTTTTGCTTTCTGCCAGGCAACAATATCTTCAAATGATTTTATTATCATTTACTTTATAAACTTTATAACCTTACAACTTTACAAACTTCGTTCGTATTTTACCACTTCTTAAGCTTAAATCCAATCAAAATAGCTATGATTCCCACAAGCGATACAATGCTAATGACTAATCCCCGATTAACCCAATCTTGTGGAGTATAATAAACTT
>ERZ1292623.1520-Hain-H51-01um-R1-1520-length-22249-cov-7_pt1 | contig 22249 bp, 27 predicted proteins | sample MGYA00564398_ERZ1292623 | MGnify/ENA primary metagenome ERZ1292623 (study PRJEB36523, sample SAMEA6512633) | groundwater metagenome | collected 2019-01-07 | study: AquaDiva: Metagenomics assemblies of 32 groundwater samples | reverse complement strand
CCAACTACCATAAAAATAACTAAAAATTCAAGTATTTAAGTTTATCGTCAGATTAGCCAATGCTGAATTTAAATGGCTGAATCATAAATTCTTTTATCTTTATAAGGTCTATTGGTTAATATGCCTAAATCTTCAGGATCCACATCAAAGGGATCTTCATCTTCTTCATCAATGCATCCAAGTGCACGAGCCATATATTCCATGTAAATTTAAAAATCAGATATATTTAAACTTAATTATAACAAAGACAATCTAATTAGATATTATACCTTGCTCTTGTTTCAGCTAATTCTCCCATTGCTCTAATATCTTCTGGGCGGTGTATTCTTGGAGCCAAATATAGGGTAAAAGCGTCCAATAATTTTGTTGTGCCTATTTTTATTTTACTAATTCTTTTGCTTAACCCGTACATTAAATAAGAAGCAGTTATACCAACTCCAACCGTCACCATCTGCAAAAGCATCAAACCATCTTCTATGGTTATGTCTTCTAAGCCCATATGGAAATAGAGTTATCTAAGTATTTAAAATCTTTTATAATAATTATTTCTTGCCAATTACCTTAATTCCATACATATACGGAACTAAAACATCCGGAACTTTAACGCTTCCGTCTTTTTGCTGATAGTTTTCAAGAATAGCAACTAAAGCTCTGCTTGTTGCTAATGCTGTGTTGTTTAAAGTATGGGGTGCAAACCTGTTGCCTTTGCTGTCGATAGCTCTTATTTTTAATAATCTTGATTGCGCGTCAGTTAAGTTAGAACATGAGCCGACTTCATAATATTTCTTTGTTCTCGGGCTCCATGCTTCAATGTCAACCTGAATATGTTTTAAATCTCCTAAGTCGCCTGAACAAATAGCAAGAACACGGATTGGAATTCCTAATTGTTTGTATATCTCTATTGATATGGATTGCATTTCTTCAAATAGCTTCATTGAATCTTCTGGCTTGCAAATAGATATCATTTCTATTTTATTGAACTGATGTGTTCTGTAAAGACCTTTTTCATCAATGTTATGGCTTCCTATTTCCTTGCGGAAGCACATTGAATATGAAGTTTGTTTTATTGGCAGCTGTTTTTCATTAATAATTGTGTCAATGTATCTGCCAATTAAAGAGTGCTCGCTTGTTCCTATTAAATATAAATCTTGGTCTTGAATTTTATATATTTGATTCTTTAAATCATTAAGGTCAACAACATTTTTTATCACTTCTTCTCTCAGCATTAAAGGAGTTTCTACATACAAATAGCCTTTTTTAATCATTAAGTCAACTGCAAATCTTATCAAGGCTTGATTTAGCAAAGCTATATCTCCTTGCATGTAATAAAATCCTGCTCCTGAAGTTTTGGCTGAAGAGTTGAAATCCAATAATCCAAGGGCTTCGCCAAGTTCAGCATGGTTTTTAACTGGAAAGTCAAATTTTCTTACTGCGCCTATCTTTTTCAATTCTTTATTATCTTTGGAATCTTTGCCTATTGGCACATCTTTATTAATGATATTTGGTATTTGAATTAACAAGTTTTTTATCTCATAGTCTAATTTATTAGCCTTGTTTTCAACTTTTTCTATTTCATCTGGAATGTTCTTTGCTTTCTTTAGCAGGGCTTTAACATCTTTGCCTTGTTTCTTTGCCTGTGCAATTTCAAGAGTTATTTTGTTTCTTTCAGCCCGCAAATTGTCTGTTTGTGTTTTTAACTTGCGCCATTCTTCATCTTTTTTAATTATTTCATCTAGTAATTTTAATTTTTCATTCTGGAATTTCTTTTTAATGTTCTCCTTGACTACATCAGGATATTCTCTTATAAGATTAATGTCTATCATATAACATCTAAATAAAAGCTTTATTTAAATATTCTTAATATCATTTTATTATATAAAATTTTATAAATAATGCCTGAGTAGATAGTAAATGGTATACACCCCATCTGGCGCGGCAAGAATTATTGCTACATTAAGGGAGCGCGGATGGGCTCATTATGATGCTCCCTATGAGGATAGGGGTTTTTGCCATAGAATTATAGGGCATGGTCCTGCGCGCGGTTTAGAACCAGAGCATACTTATTTATTGTATCCGTTGGGAATACGCCCAGCTTCTACAAATGCAGTAATGAAATTAATGGAAGATATGCGGAGAAGATTAGGAGAGCTCGCACCAGCCATTCAACTAAATGGACATAATATTTCAATTAGAAAAATAGTTCCTCTATATTGGACGATAATGATTCCTTCAAGACAGGATTTGCAGGATACAGAATGGTTTTCATACAATGGTTTTTTGGATAGACTTGAAAGCCTCACTGATTTGAGATTACAGACAGCTTAAGAGTTGAATGTTGAATTATTGCGCTTCTTTCTTAGCTCTTTAGAGTGTTTCCTGCCTATTTTTTTATATTCTTTCTTGTTCAGCTTGAATCTACTGATAACGTTTGCTATGTAATCTCCGCCCAGATGATGGGGCACGATTACATAATCCACTCCCTCTTTGTAAAGGTCAAACGCTATCCGCGGCTGCTCTGTTGTTGCGATGAAAACAGCTTTTGAATTTTCTTTCTTCAGAACTTCTTGGATAGCCAGATTGGACTCCATGTCTGGAATAGTTGAAATAACGAGCTTTGCTTTTTCAAGCCCTATCTCATTTAAGAAGTCATCATCGCTTGCATCCCCGTATAGGCTGTCAATTCCCTGCTTAGTCAGGCTGATTATAACCTTTGGATTGTGGTCTACAACTACAAAAGAGACCTTCATTTTTTTGATTGACTCAATGACTTTGTAGCCGATTCTGTGATAGCCGAAGATAAACACATCGTATTTTTTTGCCTCTTCTTTTTCTATTTTCTGCTTTTTTCCTCCCATGAAAAACAGGAACTTTTCTATTTTCATGAATATAGAATTTGAATAATGGATTCCGTAGCTGCTTATTCCGATTGTTAGTAAGGAGACAAGGACGATTAAGCTCATTGTATGCTGAGTTATGTGCTCAAATGTAAAACCTACTAGTATTAAAACCAGGGAAAATTCGCTGATTTGCGCAAGGCTTAGTCCTGTGAGGAAGTTTGTTCTTTTTTGATATCCTGAAGCGCGCATGAAAGCCATTACAAATAATGGCTTGGCAATAATTACGAAAAGCGAAAGAATGATTGCCTGAACAATTAAATTCTGGCTAATTGGGCCTACTAACTGGCTTCCAAAGAAAACAAAGAACAAAACAACAAAGAAATCTCTTAACGGCTTTATTTTTCCTCCAAGCTCAAGGTTGTATTTGCTTGAAGCAAGAGACATTCCTGCAATTAATGCTCCGATTTCTAGCGAAAAGCCAAGAGAGTCAAAAGCAGTTGCGAGGATTAAAGCCCAGGCTATACCAAATAGAAACAGAACTTCAGGGCTTCTTGCTAAATAACTTAGTAATCTGCTAAATACAAAGTTTGCGAATAAAAATATAAAGACAATTAAGCCTATGGCAAGAGCGATTTGCTGAACAATACCTGTTGCATCTTTTTCCTGTCCTACTAATGGGATAAGCATTAATGCAAGGGCTGCAACAAAATCCTGCACAATTAAAATACCCAATGCGATTCTGCCATGAAGTGTGTCAATTTCACGCTTGTCTGAAAGCATTTTCACTACAACTACTGTTGAGGAAAACGCAAGTGCGAGGGCAATGTAAAATGAGGGCAGGGGATAGAAGCCAAGCCCGCGCGAGATAAGATAGCCAAAGGCAGTTGTTGCTGCTATTTGGATAAAGCCGCCGATTATAGAGACTCCGCCAACTTCTTTTAAAACCCTGAAATCTAAACTTAAGCCGACAATGAATAAAAGAAATGCAACACCGATGCGCGCAAAAACCTGTATGAACTCTGCTGAACTAGTATCTGGGCTGATTAAATTAAAAAACAGCGGGCCGATGACAATTCCTGCCACGAGATAAGCGATAATCGGGGGCTGCTTGATTGCCCTTGATATCAAAGCTAGCAAGGCAGCAATTGCCACAACAACACTCAATTCAAAAATAATCGCGACCATCTTTTTTTATCTTGTGAAATAACTAACTAGTTTTAAATATCTATTGATGTTGATTATTAAAGATGTAATAATATAATTATTCAGAATAATCCAGATATAATGAAGCAATTAAGAATTTATCTCTTACTGGCAAAAGCTTTATTTATGCATAAAATATTGATTTCAATCATATTCATCTCGCTTTTGGCTGAGATGAAAGGGCCTCTCGCACGCGGCGCGGGAGGTCCGCTTTATTTTCTCGCAAAAGTTTAAAAACCAACTTTCTCATTAAGGAAAATGGGAAAGGTAAGAATAAAACTCAGTAGCGTGGACATAGACGCACTTAACTCAATTATAAGTATGATAAAAGACATATCAACTAGGACAGGAGTTTTGATGAGGGGGCCTATTCCTCTTCCGACGAAGAGATTAAAGATAACTACAAGGAAATCACCATGCGGAAACGGGACAGCTACTTTTGACAGGTATGAGATGAGAATTCATAAACGCGTTATAGATTTGCCTGCTGAAGACAGGGTTTTGCATCCGATAATGATGCTTAAAATCCCTCGTTCAGTTCAAATTAAGATTGAGACGAGGGAATAGCTATCCGCCTTTGGCAAACTCTTCGCGGTCTTTTTCGTGGAAGCCGCCGACAACAGTTATTTCTGCTTTAATGGGAGGATGAGGGTCGTAGTTTTCTATTTTAAAATCTTCATATGTGAAATCGTCAATGTTTTTCTTTTCTGGATTTATTATTATTTTTGGAAAGGGTTTTGGAGTGCGGGATATTTGTTCTTTTACTTGTTCATAATGATTGCCATAAACATGAATGTCCCCATATGTATGAATAAAATCACCTGCTTTGTAGCCGCATATTTGCGCAAGAATCATTGTGAGGAGTGAATAACTTGCAATATTGAAAGGCACGCCGAGGAAAGCATCGCAGCTTCTTTGATATAGTTGTAATGATAGTTTGCCATTTGTTACGTTGATATTGTACATGACATGGCAGGGGGGAATTGCCATTGAGGTTCCTGGCTTAGACATTTCATAAATAAATTCAGGATTCCACGCAGAAATGCAAACATGCTTTCTGTCAGGATAGTTTTTTGTTTTCCATATAGCCCATTGCAACTGGTCAATGATTCTTCCGTCACTTGCCTGCCACTTTCTCCATTGCCTTCCATAGACAGGACCAAGCTCGCCCCATTTCTTTACAAATTCGCTGCTGCCTGATTCGTCTTTTATTTTTTTAATAAATTCGTCTTGAGTCATAGCAGGGGCTTCTCCTTTTTCCATTGCTTTTTTATATTCTCTGTAAGACCATTCATTCCATATATGGACATCATTGTCAACGAGATATTTAATATTGGTAGAACCTTTCAAAAACCATATAAGCTCATGAATTATTCCTCTTAAGAATACTTTTTTTGTTGTTAAAAGAGGAAAGCCCTTTGACAAGTCAAAGCGGATTTGCCTTCCAAAAACACTCTTTAATTTTATGCCTGAAGCAAAGTCAGTCTTTTCATAACCATTCTCCATAATATCTCGGAGAATATCAAGGTACTGCTCTTCAGGATGGCGCTCCTCTTTATTCATGCCTGTTTAACTATATATTCTTTTTTAAGGATTGTTGTAGTGAATAATAGCAATCATTATAATTATGTTTATATAGGATAAAGCTTGAGAAAAGTTATGGAAAAAATAAATATTAAATTAAAGAAGCTACACCCAGAGGCTAAAATACCTTTTTATGCAACTGATGGCTCTGCTGGCTGTGATTTTTACTCTGTTGAAAATTTAAGTATTGAGCCTGGCGAGACTAAAAAAATCCGCACAGGAATAGGAGTTGAGATTCCATCTGGATATTATCTAAAAATGGAAGGGCGAAGCGGATTTTCGGCAAAGGGAATTATCAAAGCAGGAGGAGTTATTGATTCTGATTATAGAGGAGAGGTTCATATTCTGCTTCATAATAGTACTAAGGCAAGTTACAAAATTGAGAAAGGCGACAGAATCGCTCAGGGTATTTTAATGCCAATTCTAAAAGCAGATTTTGAAGAAGTTTCTGAGTTAAGTGATACAGAAAGAGGAGAAGGAGGATTTCAGTCTACTGGGATAAAATGAATATTAATATCATAGCAGCAGTGGCGTCTAATGGAGTTATTGGAAACAGGGGCGCTTTGCCTTGGTATATCCCAGAGGATTTGAAGAGATTCAAACAATTTACTCTTGGCAAGACAGTTATAATGGGAAGAAAAACTTATGAAGCGATAATAAATCGCATTGGAAAGACGCTTCCTGAAAGAATAAGTATTGTTCTAACAAGACAAAATCTTGAACCAAAAGAAAATGTGATTTTTTGCAGTTCAATTGATGAGGCTATTGAAAAAGCCAAGGCAATAAACAAGGATTGTTATGTAATTGGCGGGCAGGTTATTTTTGAGTCTATAATGGACAAGGCAGACAGACTTGAAATAACGCACATCCATAAAGATTATGATGGAGATGTTTATTTTCCTGAAATAAAAAAAGAGGAATGGAGAGAAGTTATGAAAGAGGATAAAGAGAGTGACAATGCAAAATACACTTTTACAAGGTATGAGAGAATAAAGCCAAAAAAAGGGCTTTTTATTGCTTTTGAGGGTGTTGACGGAAGCGGCAAGTCAACACAATTAAAAAATTTTATCAGCTACTTATTCAATAAAGATAAGCATTATAATATAATTGTAACAAGAAATCCTTACAAAGACATGAATATTAGAGCGATATTAAGAGAAGACGATGACCCCTATCAACAAGCTGAAAAACTAGTTGAATTATTTATAAATGACAGAAAAAGACAAACAGCTGAAATAATAAAACCTAATCTTGAAAATAACAATATTATAATCAGTGACAGATATAAACTTTCTACAATAACTTATCAGGCTTGCCAGGGACTGGATATGCAGGAGCTGATTAACAAGCACAAAACCAGCGAGTTTGTTGTTCCTGATATTACTTTCATAGTGGATGTATCTGCTGAAGTTGCGTCAGAGAGAATGAAAAAAGAAGATGTTTCTATCAGAGGCAAGGAGCATAAATTCGAGGCTAATCTGGATTTTGCTAGAAAATTAAGGGATAATTATTTCAAGGCAAAAGAGCTTCTGGAAAAAGATGGCGAAAAAGTCTTTATAATTAATGGAGAAAGACCTATTGGTGAGATTTTTGAGGATATAAAAAGAATCTTTGAGGAGAATTGTCAATAAAAAGGGAATTTATCGCAGAGTTCTTTTACTTTCTCTTTCACAGATTGTTTTAGGCTTTCATTATTATAATCTTTGATTATACCTGCCATCCATTTGCCGATTAGCTTCATTTCGTTTTCTTTCATGCCTCTTGTTGTTAATATTGGAGTTCCTAGTCTTAAACCAGATGGCTTGAATGGGGTAGATGGGTCGTAGGGAACAGTGTTTGCGTTGCAGCATATTCTTGCCTGCTCTAATGCAATGGCAATGTCTTTGCCTAAGCCAACGCCAAATTGCCTTAAATCAATTAATATTAAATGATTGTCAGTGCCATTTGTAACTAATTTTATGTTTTCCTCAACTAGAGTTTCTGCTAAAGCTCTGGCATTTTTAACAATTTGTTCTGCATAGGATTTAAATTCTGGCTGCAACGCTTCCTTGAACGCGACTGCCTTGCCTGCTGTTGTATTGCCGTGCGGGCCTCCTTGCGTCCCCGGAAATACTGCCCTATCAATATCCTTTGCATATTTTTCTTTAGACATTATCATTCCGCCTCTTGGTCCTCTTAAAGTTTTATGAGTAGTAGTTGTAACTATGTCTGTGAAAGGGAATGGCGAGGGGTGCACGCCCGTAGCTACAAGTCCAGCTATATGAGATATATCTGCAACATGTATTGCCCCGATTTCTTCAGCTATATCTTGGAAAGCTTTAAAATCAACTTTTCTTGGATAAGCTGTCAGTCCGGAAATTATCATCCTTGGCTTTTCTCTTAATGCAATTTCTCTAATTTCATTCATATCCAATAATTCAGTTTCTTTATTTACCCCATATGGAATTTGCTTGTAAATTTTTCCTGAAAAATTAACAGGGCTTCCATGAGTTAAATGCCCTCCACAAGCTAAGTCCAAGCCCATGAATTTATCTCCTGGCTGCATAAAAGCAAGAAAAACAGCAGAATTAGCAGGGCTGCCTGACAAGGGCTGGACGTTAACGTGCTCTGCACCAAATAATTTCTTGGCTCTTTCAATTGCCAATGCTTCTATTTTGTCAATATTTTCATTTCCCTGATAATATCTTTTGAATGGATAACCTTCAGAATACTTATTCATCAGCACAGAGCCGCATGCTTCCATAACTGCTTTGGAGACATAGTTTTCAGAAGGAATCATGTTCAAAACGCTTTTCTGCCTATCTAATTCTGATGAGATATGCTCGTAAATTTCAGAATCAGCCTCTTTGATGCTTTGCATATGCTCTAAACTTTTTTATGTTTTAAATAAATATTGGTGCTTGATAAGTTATTTTGCTGTAATGGGCGCTTTATTAGCTTCTGATAATCGCTCAAGTTCTTCTCTAGTAAGCGGATCGTGGCCTGGCATGAAACGTTCTCTTAAAATTACGCGTGCTCCTTCTGTTGTAGGATTGGTCCTTAACACTCTTATTACTTGTGTATCGATATATATTATAGAATCTTGATGTCCAATTATTGTTTTCTCTCCTCTATAAATTGGGTCAATTTGAAGTCTCTTCACACCATTATCTGTTGTATACGGAGCGTAAATAAATCCAATACGACGTGCTTGAAGTGAGTCTGGTGTTCTCTGCAAAACGTTTTGTGCATACACCCAAGCGCTATCGTCTAACTGCTCTCCTGTAATTAAAACAAGCCTTGTTTTGCCAGGAATAATTTTATTCCAATCTGGAGAACTAATTGGAGGTCTAAATATAATGATTGGAAGCATGTAATTATCCATCAAAATACAGCAAACATAAGAGGGTATAAATACTTATCGCTTCTATTAGGATAAAATAATAAATATTTTAATATAGAAATTATTTAATTAGTCAAATTAACTATTAATATAAAGCATAAAAATAATTAACTAAAAATAATTTAATGGTTTATCTTTTCTCATTTATTATTATTAATTTTTGTTTTGATAATTTATGATAATATTTTATTTATACTGATTAATTATTTATTCATAGTTTAAGAGCAAATAACTCTATTCTTATTAAGACAGCGTTTATAAGACTCAATTTTTATTTTTTATTTATGATAGTTATAATATATGAAAGCAACAATCTTATAAACTATCTTTTTATTTTATTTTCAAGCCCGAATCGCATAATGGAATTGCGCGAGTTTGGAGAACTCGTTTCCGCAAGGATATCCAGGTTCGATTCCTGGTTCGGGCGTATTTAATTAAAATTCTTTCTTGTTTTTCAGGTATTTTATCAACTCATCAGAGATATTTGGCTTTCCATTTATTAGAGGATATCGGTAAGGCAGAATTATAGATTCTATTTTATTGATTTTAATTTCTATCTTATTTTTCATTTTAATACTTTTTAAGTTCCTTCCTTTTATTATTTCTTTTACTACATAAACAGCGTTGTCTGTACTTAACTGCTTTTTTCCTATATTGCGTTTTTCAATATCTTTTAAGTTAATTGTTAATTCTTTTTTTGTTCTTTTTCTCGCTGGATAGTCGCCTAGAATTCCTCCAAAGATGAAATAATTAAATTGTTTTGCCTCTTTTGGGATAATAGTTTTAGAAGCACTTGGGTCTAAAATACAGGCTTTATCTAACTTTAATCCAATATCTCTTACTGAATTTTCTATAACTTTGCCATATCTTATCAATCTACTTTTATCTTTTTTATTTTTGATATTTGTAAACCATAAATTGCTTTTTCCTATTATTTTTGATATTTGCCTGTACTCAATCATGCACCATGGCCATAACTTCGGCTCAAGATGCTCAATGATGAATGTGGGTTTCATATCTTAACATAGTTTTAATGTATATAAAACTATAAATATTGATATTTTTACTTTACTTAAAATGATTCTCACACCACTATACAATCCTGCAAGAGGAATAATGCGAGTTGCGGGATTCATGTCAGGAACTGGCTCAAATTTAAGAAAAATAATTGAGCATGGAAAGAAGATAGAAGCTGAAAAAGGAAGAGCGCCTTATGAAGTTGTAGTTATCCTCACTGATAATCCTGATAGCAAGGCATTAGAAATAGGCGGGGATTATGATATTGATGTTATTGTCAGAGATATTAGAAAATTTTACAAAGACAGAGGAAAGCCATTAAGTGATTTATCAGTAAGAACTGAATTTGATAGAGAAAATGTGAGGATATTAAGGCCGTATAGAATTGATGTTGCCGCATATGCAGGATATATGGCTATTGCAACCGCGCCGTTAATTAATGCATTTCTTGGCGTGAATGTGCACCCTGCTGACTTGTCTGTTGTTGATGAGAATGGCAGGAGAAAATATACTGGAGATAATGTAGTAAGAGATGCTATTCTTGCTAGAGAAAGACAATTAAGAGCGAGCACGCATATAATTGAACAAAAAGTTGATTATGGAAGAATCCTTATGATTTCTGCACCTTTGGTAGTTGAACTTCCGGAAGATTTTGATTTTAATAATGCTGAACTTGTGAAAAGAGTTGCTAAGGATCATCAAGATAGATTAAAAGAAGTTGGAGATTGGGTAATATTTCCCAGAACATTGGAATATATTGCTGTTGGAAGATTTGCGCGTGATGAAAATGGTATGATATATTTTGACGGCGAGCCTAAGCCAAACGGAGTGCGGTTATAGTTTTTAATCATATAAATACTTAAAAACACTTATTTAGATTGTTTTAATATGGTAAGAGATGCGGATTTTGCTGTTGATTCTTATATAGAAAAAGTTATTGAGCGAGGTGATGAGGGTTCAGAGTTATTAGCGAAAAGAGCTGCTCCAACGCTAAGGAATTCTAAATACGTCAGGGTTATTAGTGGCGGAATGCACGGAATGGCTGTTTTAAGAGTTCCTGAAGATTGCTGTGTTGTTGTACATTCTGCAAGCGGGAAAAGAGAGGAAGAAGATGTGGAAAATCATGCAACTTCTTTAGTTTATAAATTATTAAGGCAGGCAGATCATATTAACGTTGAACCTGTTGCTTTTGCCGATGTGATAGATTCTTCAACAGGAGAAACAGATATGTTAAATAGAGTGATGGATGGGCTTGTTGGAAGAGCAAATCGTCACATGCTTGCTATTCTTAATGGCGAGAACGCGATATTAGGAGAAAGAATTACTAGAGAAGCTAATGTTTCTGGTACAATGGTTAGTTTGGGCCCTAGAGACCTTCTTCAAGGCCAAGATACAAGGGTATTTACATACAACGGAGTGAGATACGCTGTATTTGATCATCATGATTTAGCTGTTTTTATGAATTCAGACGGAAACGGAACTAAAACAGAGATTCTTGAGCGTATGGGGAGAGGATATGAATTAGCACTTAGAGATTCTCTTGCTATGAAGCTTGATGATTTAATAAAGAAAGGAGCTATAGCTAAAGTTGTTTCTGATGCTGTTGAAATTAGCGGAGATATACCTTTCCATTTATTAGAAGAAGCGGCAAGTCGCTTTCTTCAAGATTCTGGTATTGCGCATATCTTGCAGAGAGAAGATGTTGGCGATAGGTTACGAAGCTATAAATCCGGAGTGCCTGCTTATAATATCAGCGGTTCTGCAGTTAGCGTTATTGATGAAGAAATGTTAAGAAATCCTCCTAAGCCAAGGGAAGGAGAGAGTTTGGTTGCGATATCTGGAGTTCCAAATCCAAGAGCTAATGGAATTACGGCAAAAAGGAAAATAATGGTTGACAGATTTGGCTTGGAATGGCACACAACTGAAGAAGGAAAACCATTTTTAGATTACTTATCAAGACCTTCCACAATTCTTTATTTTGTGTTTAGAGACTTGCTTGAAAAAGGATTAGCAACAAGTTTTTACCATATGAGCGGAGGCGCTTATGACGGAAAGCTAGCCAAGCCTCTAGCTAAAGAGGGATTATTTGCAAGAGTTGAGGGATTGTTTGAGCCTGACCCGAGAGAAGTGTTTTTTGTTGAAGCTTCTGGCTCTCTAAGAAATGCTTATGCGAAATTTCCAATGGGAAATGACGGCTTTGTTACAACATCTAACCCGCGAGAGGCAATTAGAGTTATAGAGCAACATGGTTACAGAGCAAGAGATGTTGGAAAACTGGAGAAGATGCAAGGCAAGACTTCCTTAACCCTCGTGGCTTATAATGGAAAAGAAGTAAATTTTCCTGAATAATTTATTAATTTCCCTTTGCGACGAGAGGCTGTGTTAAACTTACTTCAAGGCCCGAAGCAGTTATTCTTTGCTCTTTATTTATCCTTTGATTTTGTTGATAAAGTGCAACGCCCATAAGAGTTCCTAATACTAATATATATGCTGACAAGGCATAACTAAATCCGCTTATCCATTCATTTTTATTATATTGTGTCATTTATCTACATTAACAGCGTGCCCGCCGAATTCATTTCTTAGGAGAGCAATTATTTTTCCTGCGTATGATGGATTTTTTCTTGTTTTTTTCCGCATTAATCTTGATTGCCTAAGTATTTTTAAATTTCCCAATCTCTCTAACTTAAGCATTTCATCTTCTGTCTCTCCTTTAGGAACAGAGCCAACTATGGCTTCAAAGTCACCTCTCTTTAATCCTTTTTCTAATAATTTAGTCAGTTTGCCTTCTACTATGCTGCCGTTTGCATAAACTTTTGTGACTGCGTGCATATCAATGTTAAATTCAGGCTGTTTTTTATGTATTAATTCAAGACCTTCTGCGAGAGCGCCCATCATTCCATATTCAATTCCGTTGTGCATCATTTTCACAAAATGCCCTGCGCCAGACTGGCCTATGTGGGCATAACTATCTTTTGCAGCCAACTCTTTAAAAACTAGCTCTGCTTTCTTGAAAACTTCTTTATTTCCTCCTATCATCAGGCATGCTCCGTGACGAGCTCCATCTATGCCTCCCGACGTGCCGCAATCCAGGAAGTGAATTCCTTTTTTTTCTAAAGAGATGGCACGTTTTATTGAATCTTCAAAATATGAGTTTCCTCCATCGATAACTATATCTCCTTGCTGCAAATACGGGACTAATTTCTTAAGCATTTCATCTATTGCGCTTGATGTAACCATAAGCCAGACAATTTTTGGAGAGTCAAGTTGGGCAGTTAGTTCTTTAAAATTCTGCGTGGGAATTGCTCCTTTTGCCTCAACTTCTTTCATAGGCCCTGGAGAGCGGTTATGCACAATAACTCTATGTCCTTTTTCAGCTAAATTCAGAACCATGTTTTTTCCCATCCGACCAAGCCCAATAAATCCGAGTTTCATTTTCTATAATAAAAATTATGGATTATAGGTTATTTAATCTTTCTGTTAATTAGTTATTTGGGCCGTGTGAGCCTTTTTTGTAAATGTGGAGTTTTTGTTTTCTTGCTTGCCTAATTAACTTATCTGTGAATTCCCAGCTTGCCTGTATTTCATGCCATGATACAAACCTATTTTTTTCTTCTTTAATTAAATCCAGAAAAATATTTTCATAGTCAGTTGTCTTATTATTTAATCTGTATATTTCTTTGCCATCGAGCAGAACATTTTGTTCAGGATATACATTAATAATAATTTTGTGAGTTTCTGATTTAATAATAAAATAAGTTGCTTTCTTATCTAAAAATTTGCCTGTTTTTACGTAAATACTGGATTTATGTGATGATGTCTTAAATGCGATAAATGTCTCTGTTTTAGAGTTTGGACTTACATCTTTTTCTGATTTGTAGCCTTCGTATTGACCTATGATAATATCTTTAGGCAATGGAATTGACAATGAGTTAATTACTTCTGCTTTTTCTTTAGCGATGGGACGTGTGGAAAAAAGCAGTGCAATTATCTGCAAAATATGATTCTGCACAACGTCTTTTATAGCTCCGGTCTTATCATAATACTCGCCTCTTCCTTCAATGCCGAAGTTTTCTATTAAGTTGATTTCAAGGGATTCTGCGCATTCTTTTTCCCAGATGCCTGCCAGTTCTTTTGACTCGCGTATTTTTTGCAGATTATAAACCATGTCCTTGCCAAGATAATGGTCTGCGAAATAAATATTTTCTTTTTTAACATGCTTTAATATCTCATTATAGATATTTTCAGCTGATTCCAGATTTGAGCCAAATGGCTTCTCAAAGCAGAATATTGATTTATTGATTAAACTAGCACCATTGATGAATTCAACTATTGGAACAAATAATTCAGATGAAGTTGCAAGATAAAATATAATCTTTCTACATTGGCATTTGTCTTTTATTTTCTCTATTTCTTTTTTGAATTTTAAGCTATCTTCAAAATCTGTTCTTACATAGTATAAATTATCTGCAAATTTGTTATTATTTATTTCCATTAACTTTATGTATTGCTCTTTTTCCAGCTCTCTTCTTCCTATACAGGCAATGGGGCAATTAAGGAGATTTTTTTTGTATAATTCTGATAAAGCAGGCAAGATTTTCTTTTTTGCTAAATCTCCTGTTGAGCCGAACAAGACGATGATTGATTTGTCCATGAACGGAAAAGACAATATGGCATTATAAGGATTGCGGATAACTATGCTGCAGAAGAGGGTACTCTTTTTTCTTCCTCACTAATTTCCAGGATTTTTCCTATATAAGCAGTGAGTTCTGCAAGGTTATAGACCCTCATCTTTCCTGCTTTTTCTCTTATTTCAATTGGGCGAGTATAGTTTACAAGACCTGTTCTTTGAAGATCTTGCATGTAAATCGCAAGCTTCCTCAAACTCCAATCGCGCTGGTCTCGATGTGGACGGGATATAATTGCAGCCATAAACTCATCAAACTCAGGGCCATGAATTTCAGGTCTCGTAGCACCAATTTCTTGTCCTGGAGCAGTTATTCTTCCTTCTATTTGCATTATGCGCTGGTCTGATTTTTTTATTTCATCGAAAGTTTCTTCTATAAGTAAGGCCCCACGTTTAGCAGCTTCATGCATCTGTTTTTCCGCAGCATCTTTCACGTCTGCAGGAACTTCTCGTCCATGATGATTATAGAATCTTAGCAACGCAAAAGGCTCGTCTTTTAGTAGTTTTTCAATCTCCTTACGCGAAGTAGAAAGTTCTGTTAAAATTGGGTGATTGTAGTCTCCCGAGAAATTCTCTAATCTTACCGGAAATTCCTTTCTGCCTTCTACTTCGCTAAAGACCCATGTTGTTTGTCCATCTAATATCGGAGTTATGTGTACTACTAAGGATTCCACGCTCCTGAGAACGATTTGTTCAGGAGTAAGAGTATATGCAGGAGAATCTAGAGCGTGTCCTTCGTACACTCCAGTATTTCTCCTATCAAATTTTTCTCTTACACTCCAAAAGAATCGTGAAGCATTCACAGCATTTAACATATCTTCGAGATGAGACATACCTTGTTGAATTCTTTGTTCTATATTAATGTCATAACAATACAGTCCATTTACGACAACGTAATCTTTTTTTAAGTCTCCAGTAGTTTGCGCACCGTTTCCTACTGTTTGTCTGAATGTTTTCCATCTGTTTTCCCATTCTTGATTTAGGGCAGTTGCAGCTTTCCTTCTTGAATCTAGCTCCCGATTAATTGAATCAATTACATTGGTTTCTCCCTGAATCGCTTTAGCTTCTTGGATAAGATGGGCTAATAAATCAGAACCTGTTACTTGGTCTAACATGAGAACATAGTTAAATTAAGGTTTTTAAGCTTTTATCTACTTTTGGGGCATCAATATGTAGCAATCAGTTTGCAGGTTATAAGTTTATAAATAACAATTTTTATAAATGAATTTTATTTAGAAAGTTATGCGACGAACTCTTTGCTCGGCATTGGCTGTTTCTTTTGCCTATGCGCTCTCTTCCTGCACTTATTTCCATAATTTTTCAAAAGACAATATACATTTTAACTCTTTTTCTATTTCTCAATCAAACGATGGCATATATATCCTGTCAGATAATGGGCCTAAATACAGAATTGATGGCTGGATTTATTCTTTATTTTTAGAAAGTATAAATAATGATGACAGAGAGAGATTAAAATCAAGCCAGCGCGTTCGCGAGGCTCTTAAAACAGCGGATACGAATAATGATAAGAGAATTGATATCATTGATGCCTTTGCTATTTTAGTCTCACGAGATAGGTCTAATCGCCTTATTGCAATTGTTAACAGCCACTATCCCCCAGACGAGCCGCGTCTGCCTTTGCGTTAGTGATTATGTATCTCTTTTAATAGTTTTTCTGCTTTTTTATAAGACTTGCCGGCGATTGCTGACGCTATCAATACGCCTTTACAGCCCAATTTATATGCGGCTTTAACGTCATTTGCTGTTGAGATTCCTGCTCCGCAGACTGGGATTATTTTTGTTCTTTTAAATAACTTGATGAATTTCAATATGTTTTTTGTTTGGTATTTTGTTATTGACTTGCCTGTTCCTATAAGATAAGGGTCTTCAAATGCTATTGCCCATGGTTTTAACTTCACTATCTTTTTTACTTCTTTAACTGATTTTGTGCAAACTAGTGTTTTTAGCCCGTGTTTCTTGCATATTTTTAGAGTTTTCTTTAAAATATTAAATGGTATTTGATGTTCTGAATGATTTAATATTGTGCCTTGCGCCCCATCTTGCTTTATTGTTTTTGCTGATAGAAAGCCAGTGGCTTTTTCAGATTCAATTGCGTCTATGTGTTGTGCGAAGACTTTTAGTTTTGTATTTTCCGATATATTCTCTATGTCTTGAGCTGGCATAGCGACAATAGCTTTTTTATCATATTTTTGGATTAACCTGGCAAGTTTTAAAGCATCTTGCCCTGTTTTGTAGTTCTTGAAGTTTATGATTATCATTTTTCTATTTCTTCAGCTCTTTTTACTAATTTTCTAGGTCTCTTTTTCATTTTAGCTAGATTATCCTTTTAATCTTTAAGGTAACCGAAAGGTTTAAATTATACCTATATTTAGATATATTAACAGGTAAAACCTGTTGGCCAGTGCACCTTGAGATGCGCGTTTTAGTGCCGGCAGGTACTGTTATGTATTTTGAGCCATATTTACCCAAATCACCGCTTTCATCAATGTAGACATACTTAAACATTTCATTATTTCCAGATTACCTTCTTAATTCTTTTAGTTAGTTCTATGGGATTGCGGGCTTGCCAGACATTCCTGCCTATAGCCAAACCGCTTGCTTCTGTTTGCATGATTTCTTTTACATTAGCCAGAAATTCTTTTTCCTTGACTTTCAATCCGCCGGCGACTACTACCTTGCATCTACCAGCTACTTTTACTGCCCATTCTAAGTCTTCTTTGTTGTTATTCCAGTGTATTTTAACTATGTCTGCTCCTAACTCCAAGCCCGCCCTTGCTGCGTAAGCCATTAATTTTCCTGATTCTATGTGCTGAACCGCCTTTCCTCTTGGATATGCCCAAAGTATGACAGGAATGTTTTTTTCATGTGCTTCTCGTTCTATTTCAACAAATTCCTTTAACATCACATTTTCAAATTCGCTACCGAGGTAAATTGTGTAACCTACTGCGATTGCTCCTAATTTAATTGCTTCTTTTAGTGTGCATAATTGAGTTGATAATGGCTCGCCATGTCTTAAGTTGGTTTTGCCATTTAACTTGATAATGAGGGGGATTTTTGATGCTTTTATTTCTTTTTTGTATTTTTGAGCAATGCCTTTCTGGAAAACCAGCGCATTATACTTGCCTTTTTTAGCTATATTTATTATGTATTCTGGATTTACATTTTCGTCATTGAAGTCAGTTGGCCCATGCTCAAGCCCTTGGTCGTAAGATAAAAATAAGCATTTGCCTTGCCTGAATAACTTGTTAAGATTTTCCATAATACATATAAGAAAATGCATTTTATAAATCTATAGAGAATTTTGATAACTTAAATAAAATTTATTCAAAATTCTCTAATGGATAATTCTGAAAAGTGTATACTAATCAACAGAATTATCCATAGTTAACTTAATAACTTAAATGCTCGCATCCAGTTATTATCTTTAAAACCGAAATTTACAATTATCATTGCAAGCGCTTCTAAGAGATATGCTTGCTCTATTTTTCCTAAATCATGAACGTTCCTCCATCCCCATTGGTGTGCGAACGAAGCGACAAGTTTCTTTGCCTCATCGTCATTGCCTGCTATGAATAAATCAGGTTCGTTTTTATCTATTTTAGGAGCGCACATTAGCTGGGCATTTACAATATTGAAAGCCTTGACAATTTTTGATTCTGGCAGCCATTTTTGTATTCTCTCTCCAGCAGAATTGCCCGGAGATGAGTCTAGTTTTGGAGGCATGCCATGCGAGAAATCCAAAGCGTTAGTAACGTCTATAACTATTTTATTGTGAAAATTAGATTTTTTTGCAAGATTAATTGCGTTTTCAGTTCCAGCCCATGAAGTGGCTATAACTATAATCTCTCCAAAATGTGCTGCTTCTTCAAAATTGCCCAGCTTTATTTTTGGATTTTTATCTGCAAAATCTTTTAACTTGTCTGTATCGCGAGTGCCTATTTTGACTTCATTGCCTAATTTTATGAAGCCTAAAGCAAGATGCTGGCCTACATTTCCCGAGCCTAAAATTCCTATTCTCATGTTTTTCTATGAAAGCCCTGGTATATAAAAGTATTTAGACCTGTTTTTTTATTAGACTAACTAACCATCTTCTTACTTTATCCACAATGCTTTTACTTTTTCCCTCTATAGCCAATCTTATCAGCGGCTCGGTCTGGCTTGCCCTGATTCTGAACCAATAATTTCCTAAATCTAAGAACAATCCATCAAAAGTGTCTATTTTTTTATTATATATTCTATTAAGTTCTTTCTTAATTTTATTTAGCGATATAGACTGATTTTTTGCATGGAAGCTGATTTCTCCTGTTGAATAATATTTTTTATAAGGAGCTATTAAGTTTGATATGGTTTTATTTGAGCTTGATAATAATTTTAATACAAGAAGAGAAGTGATAAACGGAGACTCTGCATAGAAATTATCTTTGTAAAAATAATGTCCTGTGTGTTCTATTCCAAAAAGAGCCTTATTTCTTCTCATTGATGCATTTACAAAGCTATGACCAACTTTTTCCCTTATTGGAATTGCCTGCATTTCTTTAATTGTTTCTGGCACAATCTTGCTGCATCCAATAGTATAAATTATTTTCTCTTTTTCCTTGTTGTTTCTCAGCATATTTTGAACTAGTAACGCGCCTATTAACGAGCCTTCGATAACTTGGCCTTTTTCATCAACAAATGCGACTCTATCTGCATCCCCATCAAATGCTATTCCAAAATTGGCTTTTTCTTTTTTTACTTTTTGGCATAATTTCTTTAAGTTTTCAGGAATTGAAGTATCTGGAGAGCGATTTGGATATGTGCCATCTGATTCAAAGAATAATGGGATTACTTTAATTTGAGGGAATTTTTCAAACATCTTCCTTGCCATTATTGCTCCTACTCCGTTTCCTGCATCAATAACTATCCTCATTGGTTTTATCTTGTTTATATTAATAAATGATAAAATGTGCTTGAGATAGGGTTTTTCTATATTTATTTTTTTCAATGATAACCCCTTATCTATTTTGGATAATTTATTTTTCTTATAAATTTGCTCAATTTTCTTTAAGCCATTATCTTGGTAAATTGAAACTGCATCTTCTTTGACTAGATAAAATCCATTATGTTTGGGAGGATTATGTGAAGCCGTAGTTATTATTCCTGGCTTTTTCCAGTAATGGGAAGCGAAATAAAGTCCTGGAGAGTCTATCATGCCTATGTCAATTACATTTGCGCCTGCATCTAGGATTCCTTTAATTAGTGCTCTTGTCAAAGCAGGCGACGACAAACGATTATCGCGCGCAATAATTATCTCTTTAGCTTTCAAAAACTTGACAAATGCCCTTCCTATTTTATATGCGTCTTCGTCTTTCAGATTTTTTCCGTAAATACCGCGAATATCGTTTCCCTTGAATATTCCCATGTCTCTTTTTCTCTAATAGAGAGGGAGAACGATTTTATAAATTATCTTAATGGTAGTGGAAAATGCGCTCGTAATCCTTATGGCTCATGTAATCTATAATAGCAGCCCATATTTCAGAACTGTTTGGAGTAGTTATTGAGTAAACAAGGAGCCATGCATTAGCAAGGGGATACCACCATAAATTGTTAATCCTTCCATATTTTTTGATATAAATCTTAGGAATTAATTCTTTTTTGATACGTTCTCCGCAAAATGCGTTTTCTTTCATATCAATAATTGCTTTTCGTATTGCTATTTTTAGCCAATCTTCAGGAAGAGAATTAAAATTACTTTCAATCTTCTTATCAACAAATATTACCTTATTTGCTGGCTTAACAAGACGCATATAATTAGTAAGCCTTTCTATTTATAAATCTCTTTGCTGTTTCTGGAGACCAAATGTAAACTATATATCCATTTTTATCTATTCCAATCTTGTTATTATCCCATAAATATTGCAAAATTACATTAAAAGTTCCCCACATCATCTTCCTTGGCATTTTATTAAACAGCTCTGTTTTTCTGAAGTCCCCGTTATGTTTTTTAATGAATTCTTCTACCATAATGATCGTTCCAAGCCTTGGGCTTCTGCTTATAATTTTTTCTATATTGAATTTTAATTGCTTTTGTTCTTCCATTTTATCAATTGATTATATTATCAAATGATACTATATAAATATTTCGGTTGTTTTATAAACGTATTCTGCTATCTGATTTTATGACAGAGAAAATCATGACGCTTCATCCTTCTGTCTTCGGGGCTTAACTGCCAGAAATAGCATTATATTTTAATCAGTAGTTAATGGTTATGGCATAATCGCTAGCTCTAATGGACTCCATATTATTTCCTCTTTGTCGCAAGTTTCGCATATTCGGAAATAACATCGTCTGTGAATGTTTTCATTCCTTCAATTGTTTTTGCGTGATTTAGGGCTTGCTGCAGGACTTCAAAAGGCATTGTCGCTATATGCGCTCCTGCAACAGCAACTTCCCTTAGCTGCCTTTGGTTTCTGATTGAAGCTGCAAGAACCTGTGTTTTTAATCCGTAATTCTTGAATATTGCGACTATTTGCTTTATTAAGTCAACTCCTGACACTATGCCATTGTCCTGGACATGTGCTCCACTTTTTATTATTCCTTCTTGCGGGAAATAATCTGATTTCTCAAAACCAATTCCGTGCTGCGTTCTTATGTAATCATCAACCCTGCCTACAAAAGGGCTTACCATAATAGCGCCTGCTTTTGCGGCCATAAGAGCTTGTTCTGGCGTGAAAACAAGAGTGCAATTCACAGGAATTTTATTTTGCGATAAGGTTTTAATAGCCCTAATGCCGTCGCTTGTCTTTGTCTTGCCTGTTAATGATGTATTGACAGGGATTTTTATCACAGCATTGTTCGCTACTGGGTTAAATCTTTGATATAGGGAAATGCCTTCTTCAACCATGTCGTCATAGCCAGTTTTAGTCACTTCTAAACTGACTGGAGTGCCCTTTGCGATTGAAAGTATTTGTATTATATACTCTTCCATAGAGAATTTCTTCTTTCCTTTGCTTTTTTTATGCTCATTATAGGCTTTTTTTATAAGCGAGGGGTTTGTGGTTACGCCATCTATAATGCCTAAAGAATATGCTTTTTCTATTTCTTCAATGTTTGCGCTGTCCAAAAAGAGTTTCATCTTGTTGTAGGTAATTTATGCTTTTATAAAGCAGGGGTTGTATATAAAGATAATGCCCGCCTTTAGGCTTTATATACTTGTTATTTAATGTTATTTAAGATTATTTGTTTGGGGCTGTCTAATAATGCTTAGATATGTAAGTACATGTAAGAACATGATAATTCTAGTTCTTCAGAGCCTTAATACCCACAAGAGTGCCATTAGCTAAAAAGTGCATTAAAGCGCCGCCACTTGTGCTGACATAATTAAAACTAGATTTTGGTATTTTGAACTTTTCCATCATTGTTAAAGTATGCCCGCCACTGATTACGCTGAATTTTGATTTTGAGGCTGCAAGCAATAATGCTCTTGTGCCTTCTGAAAACTCTGGCTTGTTGCATAAGCCAGCCAAGCCTTTAAAGAA
>ERZ1292623.1517-Hain-H51-01um-R1-1517-length-22292-cov-5_pt1 | contig 22292 bp, 23 predicted proteins | sample MGYA00564398_ERZ1292623 | MGnify/ENA primary metagenome ERZ1292623 (study PRJEB36523, sample SAMEA6512633) | groundwater metagenome | collected 2019-01-07 | study: AquaDiva: Metagenomics assemblies of 32 groundwater samples | reverse complement strand
ATAGCGTAACAGTAACAGTCTCTCCTCCGGTGGCCGTGATTAATCTTAATGCCACGCCACAATCAATTGTTCCGGGTGACACTTCTAATTTAAGTTGGAATACTAGCAATATTATTCCGGGTTCTTGTGTGGCCTCTGGCGGTGACTGGACTGGGCCAAAAGGGGACACTGGTAGCGAAGAAGTTGGGCCCCTGTACACCACCACTACGTTTACTCTCACTTGCAAAAATTTGCAGAATCAAGATGTTAGTGACAGTGTGACCGTGACTGTTGGCTCTGGTACCTTGGGTGTGACGCTCTATATTAATGCCGGTAGTGGTTGGCAAGAAGATACCCAAGCGGCCCTGCCTGCGAATAATGTTGACTTGCGAGGCACTGTCTCGGGTACATTGCTCGGGCCAATCAAATACGAATTCTGGTGTGATGATACCCAAACCAATCCCACTATTACTGAAACAGTGTCGAGTAGTCCAAAAGATTATATTGATCTTTGTGACTACACTACGCAGGGAATTTATACTGCTAAAGTGAGAGTTACCCGTGCCGGATCAGAAGCTACTGATACCGGCAGGATTACGGTGGCGAGGAGTTGTGCGTTATCTCTTGGTGACAGTAGCGCCGAAAATAGGTACGCTATTAAGCCGCTTGAGATTCGTCCGCTTCTTTCTCTTGGTTCCCTAGACTTTCAAGCATTTCTTCAATATCTGCCGAATCTATTCGCTCTAAATCAGTAATACCCAATTTGACTTTTATTTCTTCAAGTTCCATTCGCAGTACTCTGATCTGACTGTTGAAACCGTCTTTGGCCATAGGGCTTGCTGTCTTGGCTCTCTCGATGCACATCTTAATCAGGTCGTTTATCTCGGCCATGCGCGCATCGAGAACTCGCACATCTTCTTCAGAGAAGCTCCTTTTTTGTTCATTATTTGCATTATTTGATTGGGGCATAGATTCTTTCATATTTCACGTATAATATAGCAACTATGGAAGAAAGCAAGAAAGAAAGCAAGGAGAATAAGAGCGAGGTGGCCAAGCGTGAAGAAGAAACGCTCAAGTTCTGGCAGGATAATAAAATCTTCGAGAAGAGTCTCGAGAAGACCTCTGGCAAAGAAGAGTTTGTCTTCTATGACGGCCCACCTTTTGCCACAGGCTTGCCTCACTACGGACACTTGCTGGGCTCGACGGCCAAGGACCTAATTCCACGTTATAAAACTATGCGAGGATATCATGTACGTAGGCGTTGGGGCTGGGACACTCACGGCTTGCCGGTTGAGAACATAGTTGAGAAGAAATTGGGACTAAAAAACAAAAAAGATATCGAGACAATGGGCATTGAGAAGTTTAATGAACTTTGTCGGGCCCAAGTGCTCGAATATGTGCACGATTGGAAGCAGTATGTGGATCGATTGGGTCGTTGGGTGGACTTCGATAATTCGTACAAGACCATGGACGTCACGTACACAGAATCAGTCTGGTGGGCGCTTAAGCAGATGCACGAGAAGGGGTTGCTTTATGAGGGCAGGAAAGTGCTTATGTATTGTCCGCACTGCGAGACGCCACTAGCGAAAGCCGAGATCGCCATGGATAACAGCTACCGTGACATCACTGAAGATGCTGTCACGGTGAAATTTCGTATTAAAGAACCTAAAACCTATAACCTAGAACCTAACACCTTCCTTCTGGCTTGGACAACTACGCCGTGGACACTGCCCGCAAATGTGGCTCTGGCTGTAGGACCAGAGATCGAGTACTCGTTGGTATCCCACCCTACCCTCCCTTATGATAAGGGAGGGCGAGACGAAGTCCGGGAGAGATATGTTGTCGCGGCATCTCTAGTTGAGAAAATATTTGGCAAAGAGGCAAAAGTTGAGAAAACTTTTTTTGGCAAAGATCTTGAAGGCCTTGAGTATGAGCCGCTCTATGAGATTCCCGCGATAAAGAAAACGGGCAAGCGTTCACATTATGTTGCTCTGGCCGACTTCGTCAGTACCGAAGAGGGCACAGGCATAGTGCACACGGCGGTGATCTATGGCGAGGACGACTATCAGTTGGGTCTCAAAAATGACCTGCCCATGGTCCCCTTACTTAACTCAAACGGAACTTATAATAATGAAGTGCCGGAATTCTTGCGTGGGCAGTATATTAAGAAAGCTGACAAGATAATTATTGATGATCTTGAGAAGAGGGGACTCTTGTTTGCTAAAGCGCCTAACACGCACAACTATCCCCATTGTTATCGCTGTGGCACAGCACTTATATACAACGCGCTATCAAGTTGGTTCATAAATATCCAGAAAATTAAGGCGCGCATGCTCGAGCTCAACGAAAAAATAAATTGGTTTCCGGATCACCTCAAGCATGGCAGATTCTTGAATATTGTTGAGAATGCCCCCGACTGGACTATCTCCCGCAACCGCTTCTGGGCCTCACCTCTTCCCATCTGTAAATGTAGTCCGGCAGCTGGCGGATGTAAAAAGGTAGAAGTAATAGGCTCACCCGAAGAACTTAGAGGCAAGGCGACTAAGTCGGGGAACAAGTACTATTTAATGCGCCATGGTAAGACTGCTAGCAATGGCAGTGGTTTAATCAATGATGATATAGAAAATAACGATTCTCTCACAGAGGATGGCAAAGAGGGTGTACGTGAATCTGCTAAAAAATTAAAATCTGAAAAGATAGATTTAATAATCTACTCACCCTACAGAAGGACGAAAGAAACAGCCGAGATCGTAGCTGGGATTATTGGTATCGATGCAGAAAACATGATTGAGGAACCAAGAGTTGGTGAGATCCATACAAATATGACCGGTAAAAAATGGGAAGAATATTGGCCGCAATTCGGTGAACGTAAAGACAGATTATATTCAATCGTGAAAGGAGCGGAGAGTTTAGGTGATGTTAGGAAGCGATCAATGCAAGTTATGTTTGAGCTGGAAGAGAAATATAAAGGTAAAAGAATTTTGATCGTTACTCACGAAGGCGTGACGGCGATGCTACAAATAGGTGTTTTGGCCGAAGAAAAACTAATGGAGGAAACTTATATAAACCGAGGACATAGGTTTTACGAAAATGCAGAAGTTGGATTAATAGACTTCTGGCCCTTCCCACACGATAGTGACTTCGTGCTTGATTTTCATCGGCCGTACATTGATGCGATTAAGTTGAAGTGTGATCCCGACGATGCTGTCGGGACAGGTTGCGGGGGTGAGATGTCGCGCGTACCGGAGGTGGTGGATTGTTGGGTGGAGAGTGGATCGATGCCCTTCGCTGAATACCATTATCCTTTTGAGAATCAGAGTGAGTTCGAGAAGCGGACGCCTGGAGATTATATTGCCGAGTACATTGCCCAGACACGCACCTGGTTCTACTACATGCTCGCTATTTCTACCGCCCTCTTCGACCACGAGCCATTCAAGAATGTGTCGGTGACAGGCACGATTCTTGCCAGTGATGGCGCCAAGATGAGCAAGAGTTTGGGCAATTACACCGATCCGCTCGCTCTCATCGACAAGTATGGCGCAGACGCGTATCGCTACTACATGATGACCGGAGTCGTGATGCAGGGCGAAGACACACTTTTCAAAGATGATGAGGTTAAAGAAGTGTATCAGCGGATGATAAATATTCTTTGGAACACGGTTTTATTCTACAAATTGTACGTTCCCAGCGGTCCGACCGCTGAGGGAAGGCATAACGAAAATGTGCTAGACCGATGGATATTGGCCAGACTTGCGCAGTTGCACGAAGTTGTAACAACTAATCTCGATAAATTTGACACTATCCACGCAGGCCGACCCATTCGCGAGTTTGTGAACGACTTATCAACCTGGTATATTCGCAGGTCACGCGATCGCTTCAAATCAGAAGATAAGGCAGATAGAGAATTGGCTATAACCACCACCCGTTTTGTCTTACTCGAACTCTCTAAGCTCATTGCACCCTTCATGCCATACTTAGCCGAGCAAGTTTACAAAGCTGTGGGTGGCCCGTTTGAGAGTGTGCATCTTGAAGATTGGTCAGAAATAAAAGGAAATAAAGGTGATGCTGAAGTTCTTGAGAACATCAGAATAACCCGGGAGGTTGTATCGCTTGCGCTTGAACAGCGACAGAAAGTCAGAATAAAAGTGCGCCAGCCGCTGGCAAGCTTAGAAATATCAGAAAAACTGGATGACGAGTATGTCGTACTGATTAAAGATGAAGTGAATGTGAAGGAGGTAAAAATAGGCCCAGAACTGAAACTCGACACTAAGCTTACCCCCGAACTCGAGCTCGAAGGTCAGATGCGCGACCTTGTGCGTGTTATCCAAGAGAAGCGCAAAGAGCTGAACCTAAAACCCGGCGAAATGATAAAACTCACCCTTTCCGAATCACTTAGTGGCCTTGCCTCTAAGTTCGAAGCCGAGATAAAGAAATCCGTCCACGCAAGAGATATAATAGTTTCTAATGTGGAAGAAATAAAAATTGAAAAAGTATGACAGAAAGCAATAAACATGAAGTAGTGATTACGGCGATTGTCGAGAAAGATGGCAAATATTTGATTACTCGTCGTAGTGCTAACAAGAAGCGTTTCCCGGGAATGTGGACAGTACCGGGAGGTAAGCTTGAGGTCAGTGATTATTCGGGCGGGCCCAAAGACACTAAAGATTATTGGTACAATGTTTTAGAGAAAACGCTTGCAAGAGAGGTTAAGGAGGAGGTTGGGTTGGAAATTAAAGACATAGATTATCTGACGAGTTTCGCTACTGTGCACGCAGATGGCTCGCCTTCGATAGGCATATCGTGTTTGGCCAAGTATGTTGGTGGCGAAGTGACATTACAGACTGAAGAAGCTGATGCTCACGCCTGGGTTACAACTGATGAAGCACGAGGCTACTCATTACTTGATGGAATAATCGAAGAACTTGTCCAAGCCGATAATCTCCGCGCTGGTCGTCGCACCGAGTGGCGTAGAGAATAGTATAATGGTCACATGAAGCGTATTATAATCGTGCATCAATGGGGGGCTAGTCCAAGCCGGGATTGGTATCCTTGGCTTAAACGTGAGTTGGAGAGCAAGGGGTACGAGGTGTTGGTGCCAGCGATGCCCAACCCAGATGCGCCAGAGATAAACAGCTGGGTAAATATTCTAGGAGAGGTCGTTGGAGAGCCGAACAGGGACACCGTGCTGGTGGGACATTCTGTGGGTTGTCAGACAATATTACGATATATGGCAAAACTTCCGGAAACTGCTCTAATAGGCAAGGTTGTTTTGGTAGCCCCATGGCTCACATTGTCGAACGAAGTGCTGAGTAACCAAGACTACTCGGTGCTCGTTAAGTCATGGCTCGATATTCCCATTGACTGGGAGAGTGTAAAGAAACATTGCGATTCGTTTTTGTGCTTCTTCTCAAAGGATGATCCGTATGTGCCCATAGAGAATGCGAGAATGTTCAAAGAAAAACTAAATGCCGAAGTGATTATAGAAAATGACATGGGACACTATGAAGACGACAGTAATATAAAGAAAATCCCGCAAGTTTTAGAAAAACTAGCACCCCTGCCTGCCGGCAGGCAGGTAATATCTAACACCTAGTACCTATTGCATGGCTGAAAAGATTTATACAACTGAGGCATTCGTGGTGGGGGAACGGGCGAGTGGGGAGGGGAGTAAAGTGCTTACGCTCTTTACTCGCGAGCTGGGGCTGGTTTATGCTTATGCGCGGTCTGTCAGGGAGACACGTTCAAAGCTTCGATATAATTTGTCTATATATTCACGGACACTTGTATCCCTTGTGCCCGGGCGAGAATATTGGCGACTTGTGGGTGCACAAGATGCAGAGAACTCCAGCATTGCGCCCCGAGTCTGCGAATTCGTTTGCCGATTCATGGGGGAACACATTCCTCACGGAGAATTGTTTAATTACATTAAGTTGGGAGGCGAAGAGAGAGAACTTATTCTTGCTGTTTTGGATCATTTAGGATACGTGGGTGTGCAAGCAGAGACATATATTGAGAGAGAGAAGCTGATAGATAGGGCTGTATACGCGAGTCATTTGTAAGGGTATAATAACGTAATGGACGAAAAAATTCCCGAAGAGAGTAAGGGACTTATAGAGAGTCTTAAAAATAAGATATATAAAAGGGGCACTTTCAGAGCTGACATTAGTCGGTCAGAATTCTCACAATCCCACAACGAGCCGAGAGAAGATTGGCGACCAGAAGATGATCAAATGTACAAAGGCTTACTAAGTCCAAAATTTTTGAAGAAGTTCTTTTTGTTTGCACTTGTTTTCTTTTTGCTTGCTCTTAGCGCTTCAGCCTATATTATCTGGAGTGGCTCAAACGTTGTCCAGGCCAATAATCTTGAGATTACTCTCAAAGGTCCCACATCGATTAAAGGGGGGGAAGAATTAAATTTGGGGATTGGCATAGAAAATAATAATTCTACGTCACTTGAATTCGTTGATTTGATCGTCACATATCCGACGGGCACGCGCGAGGCTGGGAATCTAGAGAAAGAATTACCTAGATATCGTAAAAATTTGGGAACAATTAATAAAGGCGAAATTGTGAACGAAAATGTTAAGGCAGTCCTCTTTGGTGAAGCCGGGAAAGAGGCGCAAATTAAAATAGCGCTTGAATACAGAACGGCTGGCTCAAACGCAATTTTTGAAAAAGAGAAAACTTATACAGTTCTTTTGTCGTCTTCGCCCCTTGATGTGAATCTTTCTATTCCAGAAGAACTTAATGCCGGGAATCAAATCGATTTTGTAATCGATGTATCGGCTCCTTCAGAGAGTGCCCTTTCTAATATTTTGATCAGAGCAGATTATCCTTCGGGGTTTAAATTCAAGGAGTCGAGTCCCAGGCCAATCTTCGGCACCAATGTTTGGAGCGCGGGCGATATGCAAGGTGGTACTACTAGGCGCATTCGAGTCTCTGGCGTGCTCGAGGGCCAGGACGGAGAGAAGAAGCTCTTCAGAGTCACAGCTGGTGTGGCCGCGGAAGGTAAAGATAGCGTAATCGGCGTGCCCTATGGTTCAACCTTTGCAACTCTCTTGATGCGTCGATCCTTCGTAGATGTTAGCGCAACTCTATCTGGTCAAAGTGCAAATGAGATTGTGGTTAATCCAGACGAGACTATGCGCGGCAATATCACATGGACTAATAATCTGCCAGACAAACTCTTGAACGCGGAAGTGACGGTTAAAATAAGTGGCAACGCTCTTGATCAGGCTACGGTTTCGGCGGGCAAGGGAGCATATAGATCTCTGGATGATACAATCTCTTGGACTCGTCAACACGAACCGGCCCTTGCTATCATCGAGCCTGGCAGTATCGGACAGGTTGATTTTGATTTCAGTACACTTGAAAACTCGGCACTCAATTCATTGCTTGTCCGTAACCCATATTTGCAAATCGCGATTACTTTCAAGGCAGTTAGAGTAGTAGAAGGTTCTCCTGGCGAAGAAGTCAAAACAACCTTAACCAAATTAATTCGAGTCAATTCACAACTTGGTCTTCAGGCCACGGCTCTCTATACGGGTGGCGCTTTTGTGAATAGTGGCCCCATGCCGCCAAAAGCAAATCAAGAGACTACGTACACCATCAAGTGGGCGATTACGAATAGTTCAAATGAAGTTGACGGAGTAACTGTGCGTGGCACATTGCCTTCACACGCTCGTTTCTTAAACAACATTTCTCCCTCCGATGCCAATATTCACTACGATAGTTCGACCGGAGTAGTTACTTGGCTAGCTGGCAGACTTCCCGCTTTACCCGGCTCAAGTCCTGTGCGCGAGGCAGCTTTCCAGATTTCACTTTTGCCATCGGTGCCGCAGATAGGTCAGACTATTCCCTTAGTAGTTAATATGAGCATCGCTGGCAGAGACTTGTTTACTGGTGGGCAACTTTCTGATACTGCTCAACCTATTGATACACGCATAGATACAGATCAGAACTTCCAAGAAATTTGGTCAAGAGTCAGTCAGTAAAAATGGAAAATAAATTAGAAAAAATAGTAAGTCTTTGCAAACGCCGCAGTTTCGTTTTCCAAGGATCCGAGATCTACGGCGGCCTGGCCGGGACGTATGATTATGGACCTCGTGGCTTAGAGTTGTTGGGTAATATTAAGAAATCCTGGTGGAAAGCTGTTCTCTACGATAGAGAAAACTACTATGGTATTGATAGTGCCATCTTTAAGCATCCGAAAGTTTGGGAGGCGAGTGGGCATGTGGGCGGGTTTGCTGACCCATTAGCTGAATGCAGGAACTGTCAAACACGTATTCGAGTAGACAAAGAACTCGGATCCATTGGTGTTACGGCTGACGAAAAAATGAGCGAGCAAGAAATAAATAATCTTTTTGATCAGAATAGAGATAAGATAAAGTGTCCTAGTTGTGGGAAAAAAGATTTTACCCAAGTACGCGCCTTCAATATGTTAGTTAAAAGTAACTTGGGCGATTTTACTTCGGAAGGTTCAGAGCCAGTCTACTTGCCCGGAGAGGCTTGTCAGGGTATATATTTGAATTTCAAAAATATTGTTGATTCCTTGCAACCCAAAATACCGTTTGGGGTTGCCCAAATAGGCAAAGCCTTCCGCAACGAGATATCGCCTCGCAACTTTCTTTTTAGGACGCGCGAACTCGAACAAGCAGACACTCAATTTTTTATTCGACCCAACGAGAATAAAGAAGCTTATGAGCAGATCAAGAAAGATCGCTGGCAATGGTACCTTTCACTGGGCATCAAAGAAGGTAGACTCAGATTTAAACAGCATGAGAATTTAGTTTTCTACGCTAAAGATGCCTGGGATATTGAATACGAGTTTCCTTCTGGTTTTGATGAGATTGAGGGCGTACATGATCGTACTGACTATGATCTTACCCAGCACATGAAGTTTTCCGGGGCAGACTTGCGCTATCTTGATCCAGAAACAGGGGAGAAGTTTGTTCCGTGGATACTTGAGACGTCAATGGGGGTTGGGCGTGTCTTTCTAACAGTGCTTTGTGACGCGTATCACGAGGACGAACTTGGTGGTGAGACACGTGTCGTATTGAAGTTTGCCCCACACCTTGCTCCTGTCAAAGCTGCCGTTTTCCCACTTCTAAAAAATAAACTAGAACTTGTAGAGAAAGCTCGCGAGGTCTACACAAAACTAAAAAAAGAAATTCCGCAAGTTATGTGGGATGACAATGGCAATATTGGTAAGCGCTATCGTAGGCAAGATGAGATCGGCACTCCCTTTTGCGTCACTATAGATTTCCAAACCCTCGAAGATCAAACAGTAACGGTGAGACACCGCGATAATGGCCTCCAAGACCGTCTCGCTAGCACTGAATTACCTGTCTTCCTTGCCGAAAAATTGAAATAAGACACAAAATTAGTTTGGTATTAAAGTTTAAACGGTCGTATAAAAATCATTACTTCATAACTTGGCAGAACTTAACTTGGCGGTTTCGCCGCCAAGTTTGAGTAGTCAAAGTTTTCTCAAACTCCTTTAGTAGAATAAGGTCTCTCTTCTTCCAACGGCAATCAAGTCCGAGTTTGTGTGGCTTACAGAGTCCACAACTATGTTTTTTAATTTTCTTTCTTTTACGCATGATTTATTCATGGAATAAATCTTTTAGCTCTTTAGCTTCCCGCTTGATGTTTATCATATCCGGTAGGGTAGCAAGAGCAAATTTTCCGTATTCACTTTTTGATCTAAATTGATCCAATACCATTTTCTTTTTACAGATTTCGTGGTCCGTCCTATCTGTGTATTCATCCCAACTGGACCTAACCAACTTGGCGGTTTCACCGCCAAGTTGGTGAACTTTGTCGTTTAGATTAATATAAGCACTAAGATGGAGTAAATAGTCGTTATCCTTTACGTGCATAGATTTGAAAACGCCCTGAAGAAGCGATCCACTTCGTTTGTATTTACTGTTAAAGGACCATGTATAGCCCCCAGAAATCCTCTTCATGAGTTCACTAATACCACCCTCTCTGATTTCCTCAAGAGCAAAATGAAAATGATTCGGGTTAAGGCAATATGCGATGAAATTAGCAAGCCTTTGTTTTTTGATCACTGTTCTGTCCTTTTCAAATGATTGCTCGTAGATACTTCCAATGGGCTTAATTGAATTGAACAATTCCATGCTCAAAAGAAATCTTTCAACATCATATTTGTCGATAAAAATATCCCGTTTGTCGACCCCGCGATTATATACATGATATATTTCACCGGGGGCGAATTTATGTTTCCTGTTCACAGCATTATTCTATCACTTGGCGGTGAAACCGCCAAGTTGTGAATTGGGGGTAATGTTGTTATTATTAGGGCATGAGTACCTACTTAATTTTGGGTTTTTTGATCTTGTTTATCTTTTTTGGTCTTTTAATATTTGGACCATGGTTCTATCGAAATAAGATTAAGATCAATAATTGGGTGAGCAGGCGCTATTTTGGAAAAGGAGCTTTCCAGTCTTATCAGTTGCATACAAATTTGTCACAAACACTTGCAACAAAAGAAGACGTTCAGGAAATCCTTCAAAGGCTTGAAAACTTAGAGAAGCAAGTATCCAATTTAAATAAATGAAGATTGAGAAGAAGTGTTGGCCTCGGCAGTTTGCGGGTCTTTTGAATGGGACACGAAAATTGGATTTGAGGCTGGCTGAGTTTACTGTTAAAAAGGGCGATACGCTTATTTTGCGCGAGTGGGATCCTAAAACGCGCAAATATTCTGGTAGAGAACTGAAGAAGAAAGTAAGCGAAGTCTTGCCGGTACGTCCTGATCCTTATTATGACAAGAAAATTGCCGAGCACTACGGCTTCAACGTTCTTCTGCTAGAATAGAGACATGGAAAGTAATAGACCTATCAATATTCAGGTTACTTCAGCCAGTATTATTAAGGCTGTGGTGATCTTGGTGGCGTTATATGCCATGTATCGCGTACGCGATGTGGTGCTTGTCTTGCTCACCTCGCTCGTGATTGCCACTGCTATCGAACCGGGAGTCAAATGGCTCTGCGCGCGCAAGTTACCACGAGTTCTCTCTGTGCTTTTGATCTACTTGCTTGTTATTTCCATTGTCCTTCTCATTACCTTAATTTTCATTCCCCCGATGCTTACTGAAATCTCTCGAATATCTGACGTCCTCCCTCAATATCTTTCCAATGTTCAGATTAACACTGTTATTCCTGGTGGTGAATTTTTTAGTCCTGCGTCCATTAAGGACGGTATTGAGGTAATACGCTCGGCTCTCGCTGGTCTTTCTCAAGGATTTTTCCAGACGATTGCTCTTGTTTTCGGTGGCGCATTTTCTGCCGTGCTTATCCTTGTTATCTCCTTTTACCTGGCAGTCGAGGAGAAGGGGATTGAGAATTTCTTGCGTGTCATTATCCCACTTCCGCGTGAACAATATGCCGTGGGTCTCTGGAGGCGGACCCAAGGCAAGATTGGTAAATGGTTGCAAGGCCAACTCTTACTCGCAATTGTCGTGGGCGTGCTAGTTTTCTTAGGTCTCACTATTCTTAGTGTGCCTTATGCAACTACACTCGCTGTGCTTGCGGCTATACTTGAGATTATTCCGGTCTTTGGGCCTATTCTATCTGCCATTCCCGCGGCGATTGTAGGATTTAGCGTTTCGCCTTCACTCGGCTTCATGGTCATGGGACTCTACGTCATTATTCAACAGTTCGAGAACCATCTCATCACGCCCCTGGTGATCACCAAGATTGTGGGCATCCCACCCATCATCGTTATCGTTGCCCTACTCGTGGGAGCCAAACTCGCCGGTTTCCTTGGGTTAATCCTCGCGGTGCCACTTACTACCATACTTGTCGAAATCTTCAACGACATAGAGAAACGCAAATTGGCCACCGCAAATAATGCCTAAGTTCTATATTACAACCACAACGCCATATGTGAACGGCGAGCCGCATATCGGCTTTGCCCGTGAGGTTGTGGCGGCAGATGTGATTGCCCGCTACCGCAAAGTCATGGGTGATGAAGTGCGGTTTAACACCGGTACTGACGAACATGGCCAAAAGATTTTCGATAAAGCTAAAGCCGAAGGACTTGAGCCGCGCGCTTACGTAGACAAACTTGCTCCGCGCTTCGAAGCGTTGCGTGAGCCTCTTAACTTATCTTTCACTGACTTCTCACGTACTTCTGCTGATCGTCACATTGCTACAGCACAAGAGTTTTGGCGCCGCTGTTACAAGAACGGTTATATATATAAGGGGCAACACAAGATTACGTATTGTGTAGGTTGCGAGTTGGAGAAGACTGATTCTGAACTCGAAGATGGCAGGTGTCCTATACATCCCAAAATGACGCTCGAAGTTCGTGACGAAGAGAATTATTTTTTCAAGTTCTCTGTATTTCAAGACAGACTACTCGATTTGTACAAGAATGCAGATAATTTCGTCATACCAGAGTTCAGACTGAATGAGATAAGATCTTTCGTCGAGCGAGGTTTGCAAGACTTCTCAATCTCACGTCTCAAGTCAAAGATGAGTTGGGGAGTGTCTGTGCCAGGCGATCCAGATCATGTTATGTATGTATGGTTCGATGCCCTGTGCATCTACATCTCGCCCTTGGGCTGGCCAGAGAAGTCGGACTTCGACGGATGGTGGCCGGGCATGCAAGTCTGTGGCAAAGATAATCTGCGTCAACAAAGCGCCATGTGGCAAGCTATGCTTATGGCTGCAGGTCTGCCAAATTCCCTGCGTGTGCTTGTCTTCGGCTTCATTACCGGTGAAGGAGGTATAAAAATGAGCAAAAGTTTGGGCAACGTGGTTGACCCCATTGCTCTTGTCGGGGAATGGGGCACGGATCCGGTACGTTACTTCCTCCTGCGCGAACTCTCTCTCTGGGAAGATAGTCCCTTTACTCACGAACGCTTCAAAGAAGCATATAACGCCAACCTTGCAAATGGTTTGGGCAATCTTGCTTCGCGAGTTATGAAAATGGCAGAAGTTAATCTTGATAAACCTGTCACAATTCCAGACAGCACACTCCCAGATGAGTACAAAAAGTTAATGAGCGAGTTTGAGTTGCAGAAATCAGCTGATTATATCTGGAGCGAGATTGGTCGCCTCGATACGCTCATCCAATCAAGCCAGCCATTTAAATTAATCAAGAGTGAACCAGATAAAGGCAGAGAACTTATTCAGGAGCTTGTAATTAATCTCTACACAATAGCGCGCATGCTCAATCCATTCTTGCCAGCCACGAGTCAGGCGATCAAAGAAGCGGTGAGGGGGAATAAAAGCTTCGAGAAGCCGCTGTTCCCAAGGAAGGAGTAGTATGATCATTGACACACACAGTCATCTCTTTGACCCGCAATTCGACGCTGATCGTGACGTTGTGATTGGGCGGATGAAGGCGGCCGGGGTTGCCACAATTACAGTGGGTACCAATTTTAACGAGAGCGTTAAAGCAATTGAAATAGCCGAGAAATATAGTATGTGGGCTACGGTGGGACAACACCCCACAGATACATTTGAAGAGTTTGATTATGCTAAATACAAAAAGCTTGCCGACAATAAGAGAGCTGTAGGGGTAGGTGAGTGCGGTCTGGACTATTTTCAGATGCGACACAGCAAGCTCTCACCTGAAGAGGAAAAAGTGCGGCAAAGAAAGTTGTTCGAGCAACATATATCTCTTGCCCGAGAAGTAGATAAGCCACTTATGGTCCATGTTCGAGATGCTTATCGTGATGCCTACGAAATATTGAAAGATAATAATGCAAGAGGGGTAATCCATTTTTTCATTGGCACATGGGAAGAAGCTAAATTGTTTCTCGATCTGGGATTCGCACTCTCATTTTCTGGTGTCATAACTTTTCCGCCGAAGGCGGACCCGTCCTCTGGCGGGCAATATAACGAAGTAGTCAAGAATGTGCCCATTGATATGTTCACAATTGAGACAGATAGCCCCTATGTGGCCCCATCGCCCTACAGGGGCAAGCGTAATGAGCCAATATATGTGCTAGAAGTAGCTAAGAAAGTAGCCGAGCTTAAAGGAATGTCTCTTGAGGACGTGCTAGAAGTAACCGTGGTCAACACAAAGCGCGTATTTGGTATACCAGATTGACTTTAGTCGTGTTGCTTTTTCGCCGTGACCTGAGTATTATAATTAAATTAATCATTATTTAATTTTTATGAAATATTTTCTTTTAAGCGTTATTATTGTGGCGTCTGGAATGTTGATCAGCAGCGCCTACGCTGCTGTCTACCTATCAAGTCCCTCAACCTGTAGTGGAAGCTGGGCTAGTTGTAATTATGCTTTTAGTTCTAATGATTTTTATGCCCAGACATCCGGAGGCTACTCTGGTATTTGGGGTGATTACGGATTTAACATTAGCACTACCACTGGCACTAGCACGGCTTCGACGACTGTACAGATTGGAGTTGAAGGCAAGGCCGCCGTATGTCCCGGCTCCGCTGTTATCAGTGTTGCCATCAGTCGAGATGGGGGTGCAAATTTCGGTCCGTATCATTCCAGGACCTTTGGTTGCGCAGACTCCATGGAGTGGGTGGACGTTACCAATGACTATAGCCCGTGGAGTGCATCTGATTTTAGTAACGCAAACCTAAAAGTTAAGGCCAAGTGCGAACAAGGCGGGGTCTATTGTGATCTTGACTGGCTCCCTGTAAAGGTTGATATTCCGTAGCAGACCTATTTGCCTTGTCCTAGTTGTTTTTTAGGGGCCAATTTGCTAGTATTGCAACACTAATATGGATTCTGACCACGAACCACAACTTTACGAACTAGCCTTTATCTTGCCGCCCTCTATCCCTGAAGATGCTGTTGCTGTTGAAGTAACCAAGATAACCTCGATTTTAGAGGGTCACGGCGCGAGTATTGTAATCTCAGAGAACCCGCGTTTGCGAGGTCTGGCTTACACAATAGAACGCTCGAGTGGTGGCAAGAGAGAGAAGTTTGACCAAGGCTACTTCGGTTGGACTAAATTCAACATTCTTGCTGAAAATATTCCCGCGATAAAAACTGACTTAACTCATATAAATACAATTATTCGAGACTTACTTATACATGCTAAGCCGGGCACTACGTCAACTACGGCCAGACGCATACCCAGACATATATCGATATCGATCACCCCAGATATGCCGATCCAGAAAGTGAGTGAAGCCGAGATAGACAAAGAAGTTGAAAAATTAATAGAGAGTGCCAGTGTGGCAGTTTAAATAGTGCGTATTTAAAATGTATCCCGTTGGAAGCAATCAGTATTTAAAGTCAGGTGGTATAATTGTATTGTTACAAGTAATTAAAAATAGCTTCTAACGGGATGTATTTAAACAAAGCAATCGTAATAGGTAATCTTACCCGAGACCCAGAATTGCGCGCGCTGCCCTCAGGCGCCGCAGTAGTGACCATGGCTGTGGCGACAAATAGAGTGTGGAAAGATCGCGATGGAAATAAAAAAGAAGATACGCAATATCACAATATAGTTGTTTTCGGCAAACAAGCAGAAACATCGGCCCAGTATTTAAAGAAGGGTCAATCGGTTCTCATTGAGGGCCGCATGCAAACTAGAAGCTGGGACGATAAAAGTTCCGGCGAGAAGAAGTATCGCACAGAAATAGTAGCAGACCGTGTACAGTTTGGGCCCAAAGCTGGGGCAGGTGGATCTGGTAGTGGAGCAGGGGCTGGAATTAATAATGCGCCAGCAGGAGTGAAGGGCGCATCAGAGCCAGCCGGTGAAATAGATTATCCAGATGAAAATATTAATCCTGAAGATATCCCTTTCTAATACCTAACAACTAATATCTAAACATGCCTTGCCAATTCTGCACAAATAACGCCACTATAATAGATTACAAGGATACTGAACTTCTGAAGAAGTATATAGATCAATACGCGCGCATATCAAGAAAGCGCACAAGCGGAGTCTGTTCCAAACATCAGAGGAAACTTGCCACAGCTATTAAGTATGCTCGCCACATGGCATTACTGCCATTCGTCGCTTCTTAACTCACCCGGACTATCGTCTCGCCCTCTCTTATCTATAAGAGAGGGGAAGGGTGAGTTATACTCTTGATGCGTATTCTCCAGTTTCAGTATTAACCACGATCACATCTCCTTCGTTAATGAACAGCGGCGCATTAATTTGTGCTTTTGTCTCGAGAGTTACAACTTTTGTTCCGCCTTGGGCGGTGTTGCCTTTGATAGATGGAGGTGCTTCGGTCACCTTAAGTTCTACTTTGATTGGCAATTTGACTCCCATGAGCTTGCCTTCAAATTCAAGTAGATCAACCAGCGTGTTCGCCTTCAAAAACTTTCCCGGCTCTCCAATTTTGTCTGATGATAACTGAAAGCGTTTGCTTGGATCTTTTTCTTCACAGAACCAGTACTCGCCTTTGTTTTGATATATAAATTTAACTGTGCGCGTATCTAATTCGGCTTCCACAACTTTTTCACTTTGATGGAATGAATTCTCCGCAACCTTGCCAGTCATTAAGTTACGCAATTTAGTGTCGTTCACCGGCTTGCGCTGTTGCTTGCGGAACACGTGCGAACTAAGCACTTCATAAGGCGTGCCGTCTAGGACTATGAACTTACCGGGTTTAACTTCATTATATTCAAGCATGAGTGCAACTTTAGCAGAATTGGGCGAGTTGTAAAGTCTTGAAGTCCCAGTAACATTGGGTTACATTATGCTCGTGCAATATTTAGAAGATCCAATACAACAAGGAGAACTCAAAGATGAGGAAATATTAGCTTTGTCTATTAAGAGGCCAGAGCTATTCTCCAAACTTGTGGACAAATACCAGGACGCATTTTTACGCAAAGCGAAGCGTGTTTTGGGTGACAGATCTGAAGTAGAAGATGTAGTCCAAGAGACTTTCACTAAAATTTATCTATATAGCTCTAAGTTCCAGACTCAAGAAGGGGCCAGTTTCTCCTCATGGGCTTACAAGATACTTATGAACACAACCTTTACTCAATATCAGAAGTTAAAGAAGAGGGGAGGCCTTGAGGCGAGCGCGCCCGACGAAATTCTGGCTCTGGCTCCAGATCACTCACATCGGAGTTCAGAGAAAGATAATTATAAAGACGTAGTCGCCTCTGTCCTTTCCCGCATGCCCGAATCACTTGCGCGCGTGCTCTCACTACATTTCATAGATGACAAACCACAAGAAGAGATTGCGCGAGAATTGGGAGTGAGCGTCTCGGCTATCAAGACGCGAGTGCATAGAGCCAAGAAAGAGTTTAAAAAAATAAGTGACAATTTCCAAATACTATGATCATGATCAAAATATTATGACAATGCTTAAAACAAAAGTTATGCGCCGGATTTACATAGTCTCTTATTTGCGCACAATTCTCTCACCATTTGCCATTAAGTTATACAGCTTGGCAATTATTCTATGGGCCATAGGCCGACAAGTCTTCGTGGCCAAATTCGTAGATAATATCTACGGCCTTTCTGCTCCCCTCGAAAATGTGAGTTTCCTAGCTCGGGCTTTTACTAACACAGAATTAACAGTCCAAGCCCTCACCCTAGCCCTATTTATCCTAGGCCTCTGGCTCATGCGCGATCTCTTCTCCCGGAGGGTTACCCTCCGGGGAAACTTTATATAAATGATGAAACCCCGGGCGGTGCGCTTTCGCGTCGGTGCCCGGGGTGCGGTTCGTTTCTGGGCCTATACTTAAAGCCCGTCGAATTCCTTCTTCACCGCAAACTCCTTTCAGAGGGTCGGTGGTCGAAGCTTTACTGAAAAAGTTCACGGTCGTTTGCTCGCTTCCTGTGTGGTGTTCCCCTACTAGCAGCTCGGGATCCCGATGGCGCTCATGGCGCATAGGACCTTTCTCTCCAGGCGTCTAGCCAGCTCACGAACGCATGGCGCTCGACTCTTGCAGCTAGTCCGGCTGGGGGAAGGCTCGGTTGGGTCCGTGCGCGGTTTGTAGGAGCAGGTACGGCTGGCAATTAAGCGACCGTCTGTCCCTATTATATCACACCCACGGCCCTTGTCAAGGGCAAAATTATGTTTTGTAATCAAACAGCCAGAAAATGGCTCTATTGAGAGCTATTTAACTGTTCATTGATCTTTTTGATGAGCGGGGTTTGACTTTTGCTGTGTGGTACATATAATTTCAATATGCGAGCAAAAAGAAATTTTAGCGTAATAATAAGACAGGATGAAGATGGATTTTTCGTAGCATCAGTGCAAGGCTTACCCGGGTGTCACACTCAAGCCAAGACTCTTACTGAATTACGCAAGCGAGTGCGTGAGGTAATAAGTTTGTGTCTCGAGGTTGCTAAAAACGATATTTCTTATCGTCGCCAAATTTCTATAAATGAACCCGCCTTCATTGCCATGGAAATGGTAGAGGCATGAGCCATTTACCCTCTATTAGGGCCAGAGATCTTATAAGATTTCTGCACAGACTCGATTTTAAGGAACGTTTTATTGCAGGAGGTTTAGCCTCCTGCACAGCCTCCTGCACTCCAGAATACTAGCTAGTGGTGAGCTGCTCTTTGATCTTTTTGACTAGTTCGTTCTTAATCTTAGTATTCTCGATTAGGAATTGGCGGGCGGCATCGTAGCCGCGGCCCATTTTGTGAGTTTCTTTCTCGCTTGGGTACTCGTATGAGCCGCCGCTTGATTTGTTAATTATTTTGTATTTTTCGCCCAGAGCAAGCACCTCACCCTCCGGCGAAATGCCTTCGTTATATAAGATATCGAATTCGGCTTGCTTGAATGGGGCGGCTACTTTGTTCTTGACTACTTTAACTCTATGCCTGCCTCCCACTGTTTCCTCACCCTTTTTGATTTGGGCGATGCGCCTGATGTCGAGACGCACGCTTGCGTAGAACTTGAGAGCTTTGCCACCGGGCGTAGTCTCGGGGTTGCCGAACATGACCCCAATCTGCATGCGTATCTGATTGATGAAAATTACTACGCACTTACTCTTGGCCACGATGGGCGTGAGTTTGCGCAAGGCTTGGCTCATAAGTCTGGCCTGTTTGCCAACGTGCATGGCGCCCATGTCGCCCTCAATTTCATCTTTTGGCGTGAGCGCGGCCACACTGTCAATTACAATCACATCAATCTTGCCTGATCTGACAAGTGATTCGCAGATATCTAGAGCCTGTTCGCCATAATCAGGTTGTGAAATTAAGAGCTGATCGATGTTCACTCCCAACTTGCGCGAGTATTCGGGATCCATGGCGTGTTCAGAATCTATATACGCGCATACACCGCCCTTCTTTTGCGCTTCGGCCACTACGTGCAGGCTTAAAGTAGTTTTGCCCGACGATTCCGGGCCGTATATCTCAATGATGCGTCCACGGGGCATACCACCCACACCCAAGGCAATATCAAGTCCTAAACTGCCAGTGGAGATAGCGTTCACGCCCACCTTTGGCCGTTCGCCTAGCATCAAAATAGAACCTTCACCAAATTTGGTCTGGATAGAACGCAAAGTATCTTCAATGCTCGCGCCGATCTCTTTTGCTTCTTTCGCAGCTTTTGGTTTCCTTACCATCCCGTTAGAAGTTACTTCGTTTAATAGTAATCAAGTATATCATTCTATTGACATTATAGCTCCATACTTCTAACGGGACCATTTTACTGAAATATGATTATCTTCTAAACTGGGTCGGTAGACTAATTCAAGCACTTCTTTCTTCTCCCGGTTGAATCTATCAAGAGCTTTGATCTCGATCATATTATACCCCAAACCCAGAAGGAGTTCTTTTTGGAAGCTACCCTTAACATCAGTCAAGACTTTGGCCCCGTTGATGGTCAGTAACGTATTACCTGGAGCCTTGCCTTTAATCGTTATGAACTGTTCGTTTAAAGTCTCGCCATTAGTGGGTGTGTCTATAGAGATTTTGACCCCAAGTAATAAGTCATGAGCCTTGAAATAAGCAAAAGTGAGAGTGATAAGAACGAGTGTAATTATTACGCTTTTCTTGATCATAATTCTTCTTGTTTACTGAATTCTTTCGCGTACTGATCGGTCGCACTGCCGGTGGCTCCGAAGACTTCTCTTGGTTTAGCACCCGAGCCCGGGCCCACCACACCACGCTCTTCAAGCATATCGAGTAATCTGGCCGCCCTCGCATAGCCTACTTTGAGTTTGCGTTGCAAAAGTGACGAAGATGCACGGCCCGCAGATCGGACTATTTCTCGCGCTTGCTCGTACAACTCATCGTCGTCATTCCCCCCACCACTCGCACTATTGCTAAGCGAGAAATCAGAATTACTGTTTTCCCCACCCGTGATCTCGATATCGGGCTCACTTCCATCATTGTTGTCTATTATGAATCGCACTACCTTCTTTACCTCACCTTCAGAAACATATGCTGACTGGAGACGAGTTGGCTTGGAAGTTTCGCCAGTCAAATAGAGCAGATCACCCGCGCCGAGGAGTTTCTCTGCCCCCGGCATGTCAATAATAGTGCGCGAATCAATTTGGGATGGCACTTGCAGGGCCACGCGCGATGGCACGTTTGCTTTTATAAGCCCAGTAATCACTTCAGTAGAAGGTCTCTGTGTTGAGAGCACGAGATGGATGCCGACTGCTCGTGACATTTGCGCGATGCGTACAATAGCCGCTTCCAATTCGCGCGGGTAAGTAGACATGATATCGGCCAATTCGTCTATCACAATCAATATATAAGGCATCGGTTCAGGTAATGCTTGCAGGAGCTTCTCGTGTTCGCCATCGCCCAACTTACCATTGGCCACACTCTCGTTAAATTTCAGCAATGCTGGGTTGTAAATATTCTCGTGGTACGATTTTATATCACGGGCTTGCTCGGCTTCTAATATGTCGTAACGTCTATCCATTTCTTTAGCCGCCCACTTGAGCGACAAAATAGCTTTTTTAGGATTAGTTACAACTGACGTGAGTAAGTGAGGGATATTGTTGTACATGGTCAATTCTACCCGCTTGGGATCGATCATGATGAAGCGCAAATTCTCCGGACCATTTCTGTACAAAAGAGCCAATATTAGGGCGTGGATAGTTACAGACTTGCCCGAGCCGGTAGTGCCAGCAATCAGCAAGTGAGGCATCTTAGCAATATCTGCGAACTGCACATTTCCGGCAATATTTTTTCCGAGTGCGACCAAAAGTGATTTGTCGGAAGTTTTAAAATTTTCGTCTTCCAGGATGCTACCTAGACGCACCGTCGTTTTAACAGAATTAGGTACCTCAATACCCACCAATGACTTGCCAGGAATGGGAGCTTCTACTCTAAGCGGATGAGCGGCCAGTGCAAGCGAGAGATCGTTCTGAAGCGTGACTATTTTTGACAACTTAACACCTTCTGCTGGCTTGAGAGCGTATCGAGTGATTGATGGACCAATAGAGATCTCGTCCATCTCCACTTCAATACCAAAGTTCGAGAGTGTGCGTTTGATAATATTTGAATTTGCTTTTATATCCCCCGCGGCTGGTTTGCCAGAATCTCTCCCCAATAGCTCAAGTGGTGGTGCAACATAAGGTAATCTGTCCGCTCGCACAATGGGCACAAACTCTTCCTGGTCAAATTTTTTCCTACCAAATATTTTCTCTTGCAGACTAGGTACTGGAATAGGTTCTAGTTTAGTTTCATTACTTGATTCCTCTTCATCAGTGTCGGCATCCTGATCCTCGATTAGGCCTAACTTTTCTTGCTCAATTTCTTTTTTGCGACGTAATTTTTCCCAGAGGCTACCAAGCGAGAAGCTTGTTTCGAAAACAAGAATGAGCGATATGCACAATAGTGAAATGAAGATTATCCAACTAGCAGTGCCAAAAAGCTTGTTTACAAAAGTGGCCACGGCCCAACCCACAACACCCGCTCTATTATTGGCGAAACCTAATTCGATCAACCCTAATCCAGACAAAAGAAAAAGACTCATGCCAAGCCAGCGCCAACCTACAATTTTTTGCTCTGAAGGACGCAGGAAGGAGATAGACATTAAAAGACATATAATAGGAGCCAGATAATAACCTGTGCCGAATAGATAGTGCAATATCCTGTATATGTACTCACCAACAGGCCCGGCTAACTCCCTCGACGAAAGAATGAGTAGGATGGATAGAGCTAGGAGGGTTATGGCCAATATCGTGTGCTTAACACCGTCTTTTATGCCTGTATTAATTTTACGAATGACCTTATTATCTTTTTTATTTTCGTCCTTGAACTTTTTCACCACTTAATTGTAACAGATATAAGCAATATTTTAAGCCTATAAACAAGGAGTTTACATTAGGACTCCGGTGGGCGTATAATTGACCTTAATGGTTACGCAAAGAGACAATGCAAAGGACGAGCTAGCCGAATCTATCACGCATAA
>ERZ1292623.103-Hain-H51-01um-R1-103-length-92646-cov-9_pt1 | contig 22300 bp, 16 predicted proteins | sample MGYA00564398_ERZ1292623 | MGnify/ENA primary metagenome ERZ1292623 (study PRJEB36523, sample SAMEA6512633) | groundwater metagenome | collected 2019-01-07 | study: AquaDiva: Metagenomics assemblies of 32 groundwater samples | reverse complement strand
CCTGCCAGCGGGGAAACCCCTACGGCCCCATATTGGCATGACGACCCTCAACCTTGCACATGCCGACACTCCGCTCTGTTTCTATTGCTTTTGCAATCGTTGCCACCTTTTGCCCACCGCAGGTTGCGGCGACGCAGGTTCCCGCGCCAACAGACGCGACCGCGGCGCTGCTGGCCGAGTTGATTCGCCTCAATACGAGTAACCCGCCGGGCAACGAGGACCTCATTGCCCAATTCCTGGCGCCTCGCTTCAAGGCGCTCGGCTTCGAGACGGAGATCATTGCGACGCCACAGGCGGGCAAGTCGCACTTCATCGCGCGGCTGCGCGGCGACGGCAGCAAGAAGCCCATCCTGCTGGCGGCGCACGCCGACGTGGTGGGGGTGGAGCGCGAGAAGTGGACTCTGGACCCGTTCGCGGGCGTCATCAGGGACGGCTACGTCTTTGGGCGCGGCGCCATCGACTTCAAGGGGGGAATGGCGGTGTTCGCGCGCGCGGCGATGCTGCTGGCCGAGCGCAAGGTGCGTCTGGAGCGAGACGTGATCTTCATGGCCGAGGCGGACGAAGAGGGCGGGCGCTACAGCACCAGCTGGCTGGCGCAAAGCCACTGGCCCTCGATGGACGCCGAGTTTGCGCTCAACGAAGGTGGCTGGATCATCAAGCGCGACAACGGCAGCGTGCGGTACGTGAGTATCTCCACGGCCGACAAGGGCGGGGTGTCTTTCACGCTTACCGCGCGTGGGACGTCCACCCACTCCTCCATGCCGCGCCCCGATAACGCGATCTTCACGCTGGGCAAGGCGTTGGCGAAGCTGGCCGAGTTCGACACCGACGTGCAGCTGACGGCGAGCACGCGACAGTTCTTCACCACGCTGGCGAAAACGAGCGAACCGCCGATGTCGGAGTACTTCCGCGACCTGGTGAGCGGCGACCCGGTGCGGGTGAAGCGCGCCGACAAGGAAATCAGCCGCGATCCGCTGCTGCACGCCATCATGCGCAACACGATCGCTCCGGTACTCATGAACGCCGGATTCCGCGGCAATGTGATTCCGGGGTCGGCCGAGGCCACGATCAACCTCCGCACGATACCGGGCACGGACCCCGCCGAACTCGCGGCGATGCTGAAACGGGTGATCGCGGATGATCGCGTCGAAATCTCTTCGTCGCAGGCCCAGGGCGGCACGAGCGGTCCGGGTGTGCCCACGGCCCTGGTGTCATCGGAAGACACCGAGCTGTATCGCGCGTTGGTGAAAGAAGCAAAGGCGCAGTATGCCGGCGCCGAGGTAACATCCTATCTGTTTCAGGCGGGGACCGATGCGCGGGCCTGGCGCTCGCGAGGTGTTCCGGTGTACGGCATCTATCCGTACGCGATCGACGCGGAGGATCTGAGCCGGATGCACGGCAACGACGAACGTGTCAGCGTAGAGTCGTTGCGGCAGGGGACGGAGATGGTATATCGCACTCTGGTCAGTGTGGCGGGCAAGAAGTAGGAGATGGGCGATAGGCGATAGGAGATAGGACGTCAGGAGCAATGGACTCACAACGGATGACTTGGGCACGCGTGGTCGTTTTGGCGGCGCTGCTGTTTGGCGCCGCGGACGCGCGGGCCCAGCGCGCGAGTGCCGATTCCGTCCGACTGGTGTTCTTCGATGTTGGGCAGGGTGACGCGGCGCTGGTCATCACGCCGAACGGAAAGCACATCCTCATTGATGCAGGGCCCAGCGGCGCCAACGTCGCTGCGTTGCTCGACGCCTACGATGTGAAGACGCTGGACTTGGTCGTGGCGTCGCACAACCACGCCGATCACATCGGGGGCATGCCGGAGGTCTTCGCGGCGATGAATGTGCTGGAGTACGTGGACAACGGCGTTCCCGCGCTGACCCAGGCCTATCGGCGCCTGGTGGATGCCGTTGAGAACGAGAATGGCCTCCGATTCCGACAACCAACGGCGCGGGATTTTCGCGCCGGTGGGGTGATCGTTCGCGTGTTGCGGCCATGGGAGCAAGACAGGTCTCAGAACAACAACTCCGTTGGCATCTGGTTGCAGTTCGGGTCCTTCAATGTGTTGTTCGGCGGCGACGCCGAGCGCCCGCAGCTGGGCTATTGGCTCCTCAACTACCACCTGCCGCCCGTGAGCGTGCTCAAGGCTTCGCACCATGGGAGCTTCAATGGAGTTAGCGAGCCGTGGGCGATCAGGTTGGAGCCGCGCCTCGTGGTCGTTTCCGTGGGGGCAGGGAACCAATACGACCACCCCGACCCGCGCGTCATGGAAGCATGGACCAGCATCAACTCCCGCGTCTATCGGACGGACTCCGTAGGCACGATCACCGTCAGCGCGGCTGAGGGCGGCGGATTCAGCGTGCGCACCACGAAGGGCAGTGTGCCATGGGTGTCGAAGTGAGCGGCAGTGTGGAGCGGTTTGTCGTTGACCGGCGGGAGGGCCTGATCCTGGTGGTGGAGGACAGCGGGGGTGCGTTTCAGGATGTGCCGGCCCAAGAGGTTCCTTCGGATTGCCGGGTCGAGGGGGCGGTGCTGGATGTGCCAATGAGCTTTGGCTCACCTGCGTGGGGAAGTGCGCGGCGGAACCGAGCCGAGGAGCGGCGCCGAGTGACGGACCTCACAAAGCGCATGGAGCAGCTGAAGAAACGGGACCCCGGAGGGGACGTCGAGTTGTAGACTCTTAACGACGACGGGTTGGGACCGTCGAACTTGTGGACGCCGAAGTCCGCGCATCTATCCCCCCAACTGGAGTACGCACATGCTGCATCGTCGTTTGTCGTCTGTATTCGCCGCGGTTGCCGTCGTCGCGCTCACCAGCTGCGATACGACCAACCCCGTCACCCAGTTGCTGGATGACGCCACGATCACCAACGATGTCGCGGCCAGCGCCGGCGACGCGATGGCCACGCACGTCGAAATGATGGTTGGCAATGAGACCTCGGGGTCGTTCTCGGGGCTGATGGCCGGCGACGTGATCGGCGCGGCCAATGCCACCAGCACCAATCGGACGACTGCGTGCTTCGACGCCGCTGGCGCGGTGGTCACCAACTGCCAGCCGATTTCATCGGTGCGCAGGATCGTGAGCCAGGTGACGCTGAACGGCACGCGCACCCGCACCGACACGATCAACACCCGCGTGCGGTCATTCTCGGGCGCGCTGCATCGCGTCGTGGTCGACACGGTGACGCGCAACTTCACCGGGGCGACGGAGACGTCGCGTTCGCACTCCGGGCTCTCGACCGCCAACGACACCACGACGTTCACCGAAAGCGATGTGACACGTGTGGCGACGGAGACCGCGGTGGACTCGGTCAAGGCGGTGACCTTCAGTGTGCCGCGCAGCGCCTATCCGGTCTCCGGATCGATGGTCCGCGTGGTCACCGGGAAAGTGACGCTGACCAAGGGCACCAAGACGGAGTCGCGCCAGATTTCGCGCACGATCACGGTGACGTTCCCACCGGATGCGCAGGGCAATGTCTCGCTGACGGTGAACGGCAAGACGTGCTCACTGAACCTGGTGACGCACAAGGTGAGCAGCTGCACGTAACGACTACGGGCCGTACGGCTCCATGTGCACGAGCACGGACTGCACCTGGGGCACGGCGGCCTTGATGGCGCTCTTCACTTTGCCGCTCAGCACATGCGCCGCATCGAGGCGCATGGCTGGGTCGGCGTGCACGTGGATGGTGACGCGGTAACCCAGACCTGACTTTCGCACGGCCAGCTTTTCGGTGTCGCGCACGCCCTCCACGTCGCGCGCGGCGCGCCGCACGGGTTCCAGGATGTCGGGCCCCGGCGCACGGTCCATCAGGTCGTTCATCGGGGGGCGCAACATTGTGAAGCCGTTCCATGCGATGAGCGCCGAGGCGAATAGCGCGGCCCAGTCGTCGGCGGATTCCCAGCCCGGGCCGGCGACGAGGGCGATGGTGATGCCGACGAAAGCTGCCGCCGACGTTACCGCGTCGCTCATGTGATGCCAGGCGTCCGTCTTGACCGCGGTGCTCCCGATCTCGGCGCCGACCACGAGCACGCGTCGTGACAGGACGAATTTCACGATCACCACGGCGACGAGGACGGCCAGCGTCCACGGCGCTGGCGATTGGTGCGGCGTGAGGATTTCGCGCACGGCCTGGATCGCGATGCCGATCGCCGCCATGATGATCATGAGGGACACGATGGCGGCCGCGAGCGGCTCCGCTTTGCCGTAGCCGAACGGGTAGTCCTCGTCGGGATCGCGGGAGGCGATCACGAGGCTTCCCCAGACGACGGACGAGGTGAAGATGTCCGCGGTGGATTCGACGGCGTCGGCCACCAGCGCGTAGGTGTGGCCGAAGATGCCGGCGGCGAGCTTCGTGATGGCGAGCGCCGCGTTCACCAGCATGGCGATCTGGGCGGCACGGATACCGCGTTCGACGGAGCTGCTCATGCGCGGGAGCGAACTACCCCAACTCTTCCCGGGCGCCGGACCAGAGCCGGAATCCCCCGGTGAACGCGTGGGCGTTGCTGCCGCGGCGGGTCTTGGGTGGCAGCCTCCCGATGCGCTCGGCGTTGCCGCCGCCGAGGACGACATAGTCGACGACGAATGCGTCCACGAGCAGCGCGATCACCTCGGCGACGTGTTTGCGCCATACCCTCCTGCCGCGTTTGTTCATCGCGGCTCCGCCAAGGTACGCCTCGTACGTGCGGTCCTTCTTGTAAGGCAAGTGCGCCAGCTCAAGTGGGAAGACGACGCCGTCGCGAATCATCGCGGAGCCGAGTCCCGTCCCAAGGCCGAGGAAGAGCATGTTGCCGCCGTGGTACGAACCGAGCGCCTGCATAGCGGCGTCATTGATAATGCGGACGGGCTTTCCGATCGCCTTGGCAAAGTCGAAACGGACCCAACCCTTGCCGAGGTTGTGTGGTTCGCGCGACGGGCGGCCGTTGACGACGGGACCGGGGAAGCCGATGGACACATTGTCGAACTCCCAGCCCGTGGTGGCGGCGAGCATCTGCTTCACCATGCGGGCAGGTGTGAGATCTTCGCCCGATGGAATCTTGAGCGGTTCCTTCTGGCCCGTCGCCAGCAGTTTCACGTTGGTGCCGCCGACGTCGATCACGAGCGTCTTCATGCCTGACAGGGTGCGGGGTGCGGAGACAGGGTGTCGGGTGCGGGGAACTTGCGCTTGCGCCCCTGTCCGCGGCTCCGTGTGGCGACGATAATCTCCAAGATGCGCGTCCTCATGTTCGGCTGGGAATACCCTCCCTACGCGGCCGGCGGCTTGGCCACGGCCACGCTCGCGCTGGCGAACGGCCTCGTCCGCCGGGGCCATGCGGTCACGATGGTCGTGCCGTTTCCGGCGGCAGCGGGGGAGGGCGGGGTGCGCGTGGTGAGCGCCTCGGACGTGTCTGCCAACCTGCGCGTGTTGCGCGTCGCGTCGCCGTTGTCGCCATACGCAGCGTCGTCGCTGCCCCCCGCCCCGTGGGGGCGCCGCACCCGCCCGACGGCCTACCGCGACACCTTGTTCGAGGATGTGTCGGACTTTGCCGTCGCGGCGCGCCGGATTGCCGCGGAACACCCGCACGACATCATCCACGTGCACGATTGGATGACCTACGCGGCGGGGCACGAGGCGCGCGAGGTGTCGGGCCGCCCCCTCGTGGCGCACATCCATGCCACCGAGCACGACCGGTCCGGCGCTTGGACCCATCCGGGGATTCTCGCTCGCGAACGCGACGGGTTGCGCGACGCCGACCGGGTCATCGCCAACAGTCACGTCACCAAGCGGCACATCGTGGACGAGTACGGTGTGGCCGCGGACAACGTGGATGTGGTGCATTGGGGCATCGAGCCGCCTGACGACGGCGACCTTCACTTGCCATCGCCGTTCGGCGCCGGCGTGCCGATCGTGGCGTTCGTCGGGCGTCTCGCGATGCAGAAGGGACCCGACTACTTCATCGAAGCAGCCGCCAAAGTGGTGGCGCGGCATCCGACGGTGTGCTTCGTGGTCGGAGGTGCCGGTGACATGCTGCCGATGCTCTTCGATCGGTGCATCGCGCTTGGCATCGCGCACCGTGTGTATTTCACCGGTGGACTGACACGCGTCGAGACGGAGCGGCTGTACCGGATTGCGAGCGTCGTGGTGATGCCGTCGGTGAGTGAGCCGTTTGGCTTGGTAGCCCTCGAGAGCCTGCGCGCCGGCACGCCGGTGATCATCTCGCGGACGTCCGGGGTTGCAGAGGCGATCGCGAACCTGGTGACGGTGGAGTTCTGGGACGTGAACGACATCGCGGACAAGATTCTGGCGGTGGTGAACGATCCGGTGCTGGCGCGTGAACTACGCGAGCGCACAAATGAGGAGATGCACGACCTGCGCCTTGGCCCCGACGAGCCGGCGCGGCTGACGGTGGAGTCATATGAATTGGCGACGACAGGACCCTGATTCATGGACGCCTGCTTCTACTTCCAGCTCCACCAGCCGCGCCGCGTGCGCCGATACCAGGTATTCGATATTGGGTCGGGGGCGGAGTACTTCGATGCAGCGAAGAACGCGGACACGCTGCGCCGCGTGGCGGAGCGCTGCTACCTGCCAGCCACGCGCCTCCTGACCGAGCTCGCGCGCACGGACGGCGCACGTGTGGCCATGAGCATCAGCGGCGTGCTCGTCGAACAGATGGAGCGCGCGACGCCGGACACACTCAAGAGCCTGCAAGCGCTGGTAGCGGGCGGCGGCGCCGAGCTGCTGAGCGAGACGAGCCACCACAGCCTGGCGTCCCTCCGGAACGCCGACGAGTTCGCGGACCAAGTGCGCTTGCACCGCCACATGATGAAGCGGGTGTTCGGCGTCGTGCCGCGTGTGTTTCGGAACACAGAGCTGATTGTGAGCGACGGACTCACGCCGGTGGTCAAGGCCCTTGGCTTTGACGCCATGCTGGTTGAGGGCGCGGACACGGTGCTCGGCTGGCGGTCGCCCAATCACGTCTACGCGTCGAGGTCGGCGCCGTCGCTCCGCCTGCTGCCGCGCAACTATCGCTTGAGCGACGACGTGGCGTTCCGGTTCAGCGCCCGCGACTGGAGCGAGTGGCCGCTGACCGCGGACAAATACGCGTCGTGGATCGCGGCCAATCCGGGTGACGTGGTCAATGTGTTCATGGACTACGAGACGCTCGGCGAACATCAGCATGAGGGCAGCGGAATCCTGGACTTCTTGCGGGCGCTCCCGGGCGCGTTGCGGCGCGCCGGGGTGCGGATGGTGACGCCGTCCGAGCTGGCGACGCGGAAGCCGGTCGGCCTGCTGTCGTATCCGGGCCCGATGTCGTGGGCGGACACGGAGCGCGATGTAAGCGCCTGGCTGGGAAACGGGCTGCAGCACGCGGCGCACGAGCGGCTGTATTCCCTCAGGGACGTGGTACTTGGCACTGGGGACCTGGAACTGATCGGCACGTGGCGCGCGCTCTCGACCAGCGACCACTTCTACTACATGAGCACCAAGTGGCACGCGGATGGCGATGTGCACACGTATTTCAGTCCGTATGCGACGCCGTACGAGGCGTACATCTCGTACATGAATGTGCTGCGGGATATGGAGCAGCGTGTGGCCGGCCTCAAGACAAGACTGAAGACCGAAGGCCGGAGACCGGAGACCAAGGCACCTGCCAGGAGCAGCCGAAAGCCGAAGGCTGCAAAAGCGAAAGCGGCAAAAGCGATGGCGGCGAAGCGGAAGAAATGACGGCCGAGAGCGAACGACTGCGCGAGGATGCGCAGCGCGAAAAGAACTGGAAGCGATGGGGGCCGTACCTTGCTGACCGGCAGTGGGGAACGGTGCGGGAGGACTACTCCGCCGACGGCGATGTGTGGCGATCGTTCTCGCACGATGCGGCCCGCAGTCGCGCCTACCGTTGGGGCGAGGATGGACTCCTGGGCATTTGCGATCGCGAGTGCCGCCTGTGCTTTGCGCTGGCGATGTGGAACGGACGCGACCCGATTCTCAAGGAGCGGCTCTTCGGGCTCACCGGCAACGAGGGCAATCACGGCGAGGACGTGAAGGAGGCGTACTTCTACCTCGAAAGCACGCCCACGCATTCATATATGAAGGCGTTGTACAAGTACCCGCAGGCCGAGTTCCCGTATGCGGCCCTGGTGGCGGAGAATCAGAAGCGGAGTCGGACGGAAGCCGAGTACGAGATCTCAGATACGGGCCTGTTCGACGACGAGCGGTACTTCGACATCACGGCCGAGTACGCCAAGGGCGGCCCGAACGACATCCTGATCAAGCTCACGGTGTCCAACCGCGGCCCTGACACGGCGCCACTGGTCCTGCTGCCGACGCTGTGGTTCCGCAACACGTGGGTTTGGGGGCGCAGCGAGGAGCCGGCGCCGCGGATCTCAAGCAGCGACGCCAACACGATCGTTTCGGATCACCCGTCGTTCGGGCGCTTTCGATTGAGCGTCGACGACAAGGGCGCGAAGCCGGATTCGCAGCTGTTCACCGAGAACGACTCCAATGACGAGCGGCTCTTTGGCGGCAGGAACCGGACGCCGTACGTGAAGGACGCCTTCCATAGATGGGTGGTGAACGGAGAGAAGGGCGCGGTGAATCCGGGGAAGTCCGGCACCAAGGCGGCCTACGTCTTCACCTGGAACCTGGCGCCGGGCGAGACGAAGGTCGTGCGCCTGCGTCTCTCGCTGGAAGCCGAGACGCCGCCGCGGGAATTCGGCTCGGCGTTCGATTCCACGTTCGCGGCGCGCGTCGCGGACGCGAACGAGTTCTACCAGACCGTTCTGCCGCGTGGGTCCTCGGCGGACGAGCAGGTGGTCGCCCGTCAGGCATACGCAGGCTTGTTGTGGACGAAACAGGTCTATCACTATGGCGTGCGCGAATGGCTGGAGGGCGATCCCGCGTTCCCGGAGCCGCCCAAGGAGCGCTGGAAAGGTCGCAACCGGAACTGGCAGCACTTGTTCAATCGCGACGTCATCTCGATGCCGGACAAGTGGGAGTATCCGTGGTATGCGGCGTGGGACCTCGCGTTCCAGATGGTGCCGTTCGCGCGCATCGACCCGACGTTCGCCAAGGATCAGCTGCTCCTGTTTCTGCGCGAGTGGTTCATGCACCCGAACGGACAGATCCCGGCATACGAGTTCGCGTTTGGCGACGCCAATCCGCCGGTGCATGCGTGGGCCGCGTGGCGGGTCTACAAGCTCTCGGGGGGACGAGGCGAGCGGGACCGGATGTTTCTTGCGCGCGTGTTCCACAAACTGATCGTGAACTTCGCGTGGTGGGTGAACCGCAAGGACGAGAACGGCAAGAACCTGTTTGGCGGCGGATTCCTGGGTCTGGACAACATCGGTGTCTTCGACCGCAACCAGCCGTTGCCCACGGGTCAGTACCTGGAGCAGGCGGATGGCACGGCATGGATGGCGTTCTATGCCGCGACCATGCTGTCGATCTCGATTGAGCTGGCCGTGCACGATCCGGCGTACGAGGACATGGCATCCAAGTTCTTCGAACACTTCGTGGCTATCGCGGATGCGATGAACGCCGCGGGTGGCACCGGACTGTGGGACGAACAGGACGGCTTCTACTACGACCAGCTGTCCGTGGACGGCGCCCGCCGACCATTGCGAATCAGGTCCATCGTGGGCGTCATCCCATTGTTTGCGTGCGAGAGCATCGAGCAGGACATGATCGACAAGCTGCCGGCGTTCAAGAAACGAATGGCGTGGTTCCTCGAGAATCGTCGCGACCTCGCCAGCCAGCTCTCGTACATGCGCGAGGATGTCAAACTCCAGCACCATCGCCGGCTACTGGCCATTCCGTCGCGGCGGCGCCTGATGAGCGTGCTCAAGTACGTGTTGGACGAGAATGAGTTCCTGTCACCGTACGGAGTGAGGTCGATGTCGCGCGTCCATCTCGATCAGCCGTTCACGCTCCACGACAACGGCGTGGATCACACGGTGCGCTACACGCCGGGCGATTCGGATACGTATCTCTTCGGCGGCAATTCCAACTGGCGGGGGCCGATATGGTTTCCGATCAACTACCTGCTGATCGAAGCGCTGGAGCGTTACCACCACTACTACGGTGACTCGCTCAAGGTGGAGTGTCCCACCGGATCGGGTCACCTCATGACGTTGGGGGAAGTGTCGCACGAGTTGGCGGCACGCCTGTGCCGGCTGTTCACGCCCGACGACGCGGGCCGGCGCGCCTGCCACGGAGACGACGCCCGTTTCGCGGACAGCCCGAACTGGAAGGACCTCGTGCTGTTTCACGAGTATTTCAATGGCGACTCGGGCAAGGGGCACGGCGCCAGTCACCAGACCGGCTGGACGGCGCTCGTCACGCGGTGCCTGGAGAAGGTGGCCCTGCCGCAGGCCGCGGTGTCGCGGCCGAGTGAGACGCTGCGGGCGCTGGCCGACGAGGACGTGAAGGGCGCGCGGTGACGGCATGACTGCGCGCGAGTGGCTCATCGCGGATGGCCTGGGCGGCTACGCGATGGGCACCGACGACGGCATTCGCACGCGCCGGTATCACTCGCTGCTGCTGGTGGCCGCGCCGGAGTCCGAGCAGCGCTTCGTGCTGGTGAACGGCGTTGAGGCGTGGCTCGACACCGCGGACGGACCCGTGGCGCTGACGACCCAGCGCTACGTGCCCGATACGCTGCACCCCGACGGCGCATCGCGCATCACGGCGTTCCGCGGCGATCCCTGGCCGGCATGGACGATCGGACTGCCGGACGGGGAGGTGCAGTACGAGATTGTGGGAGTTCACGGCCACGTGGCCACCATGCTGCGCTGGCGTGTGAGTGGCAAAGCGCGGGTCAAGCTGCGCGTGCGGCTCCAGATGTCGGGCCGCGATTGGCACTCCCTGCATCGCGAGAACATGGCGTTCCGGTTCGACGGCGAGCGGGCGCTGCCGGGGACGTGGCGCTTTCAGGGGTACGCAGGCGTGCCGCCCGTGGTCGTCTACACCGCCGCGCGGTACGAACACCGGCCGCTCTGGTTCCGCAGGGTGCAGTACGATGAGGAGCGTGCGCGGGGACTGGACTACGTGGAGGATCTGGCGTCGCCCGGCGAATTCACGTTCGACCTGAACACCAAGCGGCGCGAAGCGACGCTCGTGTTGACTACGTCCACGGAATGGGGCGGGCTGGAGATCGAGGGCAGCGCCGCGGACGCGGGCAAGGCGCTGCGTGCACGGGAACAGCGGCGCGTGACTGCGTTTCCGTCACGCCGCGAGCGCGCCGCGGACAGCTACATCGTGCAGCGCGGCGCGCGGCGAACAATCATCGCTGGTTATCCGTGGTTCACGGACTGGGGCCGCGACACGTTCATCAGCCTGCCGGGACTGTGCTTGCCGAATCGCGTCGAGGACGCCCAGGCAATCCTGCTCTCGTGGTGCGCGCATCTGTCGGACGGCATGATGCCGAATGTGTTCCCGTCCGAGGGCAAGGAACCTGAGTACAACTCGGTGGACGCCGCGCTGTGGTTCGTGGCCGCGGTGCGTGCGTTGACGGAGGCCACCCCGGGCCCGGTGCGCCAGGTGCCCGTGCAATTCATTGCGGCTTGCGAGGAGATCCTCACGCGCTACGCGCGTGGAACGCGCTTTGGCATACGGATGGACGGCGACGGCCTGCTGGCGGCCGGCGCGCCGGGAATGGCACTGACGTGGATGGATGCCGTCGTTGACGGCGTGCCCGTGACGCCGAGAAGCGGGAAGGCGGTGGAGGTGCAGGCGCTGTGGATTGACGCGCTGCAGTTCGCGGCATCGTGGAACACGCGGTGGAACGCGGTCGCGGCGCGGGCGCGCGAGAGCTTTACGAAGCGCTTCTGGAACGCGGGCCGCGGATGCCTTTTCGACGCGGTGGACGTGGACCATCTCGCGGGCGCCGTGGACGACCGGCTGCGGCCAAACCAGATCTTCGCGTGCGGTGGCTTGTCGAGGCCGCTGCTGCCGGAAGCGCGGGCAAGAGCGGTGCTGGATCTCGTTGAGCGAGAGCTGTGGACGCCGATGGGCCTCCGTTCGCTGGCGCGCGGCGAGGCAGGCTACGTGGGCCGGGTGGACGGGCCGCTGCGGCAGCGCGACCTCGGCTATCATCAGGGCACGGTGTGGCCGTGGCTCACGGGCGCTTTCCTTCGAGCCTGGGCATCGTGTCACGCGGGAGGGTTGGGCGCGGCGCGCGCGCGTTTTGGCACGGACGTGATGCGGCTGCCGGAGGGCAACGCCGGCCATGTCCCCGAGATCGCCGACGGCGACGCACCGCACGAGCCCCGCGGGTGCCCGTTCCAGGCGTGGTCGCTCGCCGAACTCCCGCGGACAACTCCCGACTAGCGATCGGCGCAGCGACGTCCGTCGCCAAAAACACGGAGAGTTCGTACCTTGACTCAGTCCTTCTCAGGATGGCTCCCGTGCCAGCCTCCAAGCGGGCGTATTCCGGTCGAGTTGGATCGCGGCGATAACTGTGCAGCACTCGTGATCTGGACCCGGTGAAGCCGGAGACGACATATTCCCCTACCCGTCCCCTGAGCGAGGATCCTGTGGCCTTTTCACGACGCGCGTTTCTCAAGACTGTGGGCGCAGGCAGCGCCGCCGTTGGCGCAGCCAGCACGGGCGTGCTGACGCTCCCAATCATATCGGCGCGCGGACGCGAGGCGCTTTACGCGTCACAGATCATCGCCGATCGCAAGGCGGACCGGCGACTGGCCGCGCAGCCCGGCATGATCCGCATCGACAGCAACGAGAATCCGGTGGGGCCGGGGAAGAAGGCCCTCGATGCCATCCGCGCCCACCTGAACGAAGCGAATCGTTACCCGGTGCTGTCTGAAGACGATGTCATCGCGACGATCGCCAAGCTCCAGGGCGTCGCTCCGGAGAACGTGATCCTCGGCTGCGGTTCGGGCGAGTTGCTGCGGTCGGCGGTGTTCGCGTTCACGAGCAAGGACGCGGCATACGTTGGCGCCGCGCCGACGTTTGAGACGCCCGGTGAGTTCGCCAAGTTCCTTGGCGTTCACGTGAAGTCCGTGCCGGTGAACGCCGCGCTGGGGTTTGACCTGGACGCGATGTTGGCCGCCTCGCGCGCCACCGGGCTCGTGTACTTCTGCAATCCGAACAACCCTACTGCCACGGTGGTGTCGAAGTCGGACACCGTAGCGTTCATCGAGAAGCTCAACCGCCTGTCGCCGGACACGACGATCATGGTCGACGAAGCGTACTTCGACTACGTGTCGGACCAGGGATACGGAACGCTGATTCCACTCGCGGTCGCGAATTCGCGGGTGATCGTGCTGCGCACGTTCTCGAAGTTGTTCGGGATGGCCGGCCTGCGCGCCGGCTATGCGGTGGGTCGACCCGAAGCGATGGCGAAGATGAAAGCGTGGACCCTGGGGTCCAATGTTACGCAGCTGACCCTCGTGGCCGCGGTGGCCGCCCTTCAGGACACGGCGAACATCGTGGCGGAGGCGAAGCGCAACCGCGACGTGCGCGCATTCACGATGAAGTTCTTCAAGGACGCCGGATACAACATGAGCGCCGGCGACGCGAATTTCATGATGGTGGACATCAAGCGGCCGGCCGGTGCGTTCAAGTCGGCGTGCCTGCGGAAGGGTGTGGCGGTGGGTCGTGCTTTTCCGACGCTCCCCACGCACAGCCGCATCACGTTCGGGACGATGGCCGAAATGCGGAAAGCGACAGCAGTCTTTCAGGAATTGTTGACGACCTAGGAAGAACGTCGACTGAACGTTCCGGGAATCCCGGACATCGCCATTGCGATCATGCAGCGCGGAAATCCCGGCGTTCCGGCGGCGCGATACGGAGTCCAGAGTCCTTGTCGCCGGAGGGGTCCATGCAAGCCAGTCAGGCGTTCCGCGCGTTCGCGCGCCAGCGGTCATCGTTCGCACCGCGATTGTACCGTGGGAATTCCGGCAAATGCTTCCGGATCGGATCGGCGAGGTCGAGCTTGCCGTCCAACGCGAGCAGCAGCACCGCGGTCGCCGTAAACCTTTGTGCGACCGACCCTGACTCGAAGATGGTCTCGGCGCTGATCGGCGTGCCGGTCTCGAGGTCGGCCATCCCGTAACCGCGGGCGAGCAGTGTCTTGCCCTCGCGCGCGACACCGACGGCACATCCCGGTCCGTGTGTTGTGTTCCAGCGCGTGAAGACGGTGTCAGCGACCGCCGTGAGATTCACTTGCTGGGACGCCAGTTCAGCCGCCACTGCCAGCAGCAAGGTGGCGATCGTGGTAGCGCGCATTCGTGACCTCACGGGTTGCCTCCCGCGGACTTCCGCGCCATCTGCACCGCGGCAAACACGTTGATGATGCCGCCGGTCGCGGACAGCTCGCTGAACCTCACCATGCCACCAGACTCACCCGGGCGCGCCACCAACTGGCTGCCGAGTCGTGTGGACGATTCAAGGATGATCCGCTTGGTCTCGGCTGCGGTGAGGTTGGGGAAGTACGACATCAATAGCGCGGCCACGCCCGTAACGACGGGCGAAGCCATGCTCGTGCCGCTCTCCTGCTTGAAGCCGCCGCCCGGAATCGTGGAGTAGATGTCGTCGCCCGGCGCGAAGAGATCGACTTTGGTCCTGCTGTAGTTGGAGAATGACGCGACCAGGCTGTCGCGCCCCTTCCAGGACGACGCGCCCACTTCGATCCAGTTCACGGCGCGGCCGCCGGCGGCGTACTCCGGCGTTGGGAAGCTGGGCGACTCGCCCGTGTTCTCGGCGTCGTTGCCAGCGGCATGGACCATGAGCACGCCCTTGCTGTCGGCGTAGCGCACGGCGTCATCCACGAACGACTTGTACGGCGAATACGCCTTGCCGAAGCTCATGTTGATGATGTGCGCGCCGTTATCGACGGCGTACCGGATGGCGTTGGCCACGTCCTTGTCGCGCTCGTCACCGTCTGGCACGGCGCGCAGGCCCATGATGCGAACATTGGTTGCGATGCCAAAACCGCCGGCGTCGCGCAAGGAGCCGATGATTCCCGCCACGTGAGTGCCGTGGCTGGCGTCCGGGCCCATGACGTCGCGATTGCCGTAGGATTTCACCAGGGTGTCAGGGTAGTCGTCACCCACGATGCCGCGCGGATTGAATGACGTGTTGAAGCCGAAGCGTGCGCGGGAGCCGTACGCCTTCTTGGCCTCGACGATGTCGTCCTGAGAGATGCCGTTGGCGGCCAGCCCCAGGTAGACTTGGCGCGCCTGCCGCACCGTGTCGTTTGCGGCCTGAAGGGACGACACTTTCGCGCTCGTCAACGAGTCGCTGCCCGTCGCCCGCTTGAGGATCGGAATGATCTTGCCGAACAGCTCCTCGATCTGGAGCACCTGGGCCAGCGTCTGCTCCGCTTCGCCGTGCTTCTTGACGACTTCGGCGAGGATCGTGGGGCATTTGTCGCGGTACCTCGCCGGCAGGCGCCCGCGGCCGGCGGCGGAACTATCGGTGCACTGCGCGGCGAGGCGCGTGACCTCGTACGTGTCCTCGGCAACGTTCTTGCCGTCCTTGCCGCCGATGAAGTTCCAGCCGCGTACGTCGTCCACGTAGCCGTTGTTGTCGTCATCGCTGCCGTTGCCGGGTATTTCGTCGGCGTTGAGCCACAGGCGCGACTTGAGCGCCGTGTGCGCGGTATCCACGCCGCCGTCGATCACGGCGACCGTGATGACGCGCTGCGGCTGCCGGTCCTTGAGCAGTTCGCGTTCCGCGCGCAACGCGCTGATGCCGGCAATGCCGTCGGCCGTCGCGTCCAGGAGGTGCCAATTCAGCTGCGCTTCGGCGACGCCCGGCAGGGCAGGTGATGGAGATCCACTGGAGGCAGCTGCCCGCGGTGCAGGGGCGGGAGCTGGTGCCGGCGCACCTGACGGCGTGCAGGCGGTGAGGGCCAGAGCAACGGCGCTCAGGAGCGCGACTTTCATGGGTGCGGGTTGGAGGAAGCCGAAATGTGTCTGGCGGACGTCCCTTTGTCATCCAATATTCGTGGGCGGATCGGAGAACGAATGACCACGATGCTGGCACGGCGCTTGACGCTGGTTGCGGTTGCTTGCGGTGTCTTCACGACCTGTTCGAACCCTGAGAACCCCGAACGGCCGCCGCAGCTCGTGTTGTCCGCGAGCACGCTGTCTTTCGCGACACCGGCGGGAACCGATCCGGCCGCTCAGTCCGTGTCGATTTCCAACGGGGGTGGCGGCACGCTCACCTGGTCCGCCAGCGCGAACCAGGCCTGGTTGACCCTGGCGCCGGCGAGTGGCACGGGCGCCGGCACCCTCAACGTCCTGGTTTTCGTCTTCGGACTCGCAACGGGCGTGCACACCGGCACCATCACCGTGTCCGCCACCGGCATTGCGAGCCAGACGGTCTCGGTGACCCTCGCGGTTACCCAGCCACCGACGATCGGACTGTCGACGACGAGCCTGACGTTCAATGCGGTGGCGGGCGGCGCCAATCCGGCATCGCAGACCGTAAGCTTGACGAACACCGGTGGCTCGACGCTTGCGTGGTCCGCGATATCGAACAATTCGTGGCTCAGCGCACAGGCGGCATCCGGGACGGCGCCCGCAACGCTGACGGTTTCCGCGACCACGGGCAGTCTGGTCGCCGCGACTTACAACGGCAGTATCACGGTGACCGGCACGGGCGCCACGAACTCGCCGCAGACGATCTCGGTGACCTTCATCGTCGCCACGCCACCGGCGATCGGCCTGTCAACCACAACGCTGGCGTTCAACGGAAACACGGGCGCGGCGAGTCCGGCTGACCAAACGGTGACCGTTTCGAACAGCGGCGGAGGAACACTGAGCTGGACCGCGTCAGACGACGCCTCGTGGCTCACCGTGGCGCCCACGTCGGGCGGTGCGCCGTCGACGATCACGGTGTCGGTGAACACGACTGGACTGGCCGCGGGCACGTACACGGGAACCATCACGGTGAGCGCGACCGGCGCCTCCAACACGCCGAGGACAATCGGGGTCACACTGACCATGTCCACGTCTAACTACAACGGGTCCTGGTCGGGCAAGACGTCGCAGAGTGACAGCGCGATCACACTGTCCATCTCGAGCAACGCCGTGTCGCAGATCTCCTTCGGTTGGCAGGCGATCAATTGCGGCGCCAGCGGCCGCACGACCGTCACCTACACGACGCAACCAAGCGTGGCCGCGGGCACACTGAGCTCGACGATCAACAGTTCACCTTTGTCGTTCACGATCGCGGGCACCTTCAGCTCGAACACGTCAGTGGCGGGCACATTGACGCTCAGCTATTCGCAGATTGGCGGAGGCTGTACGCAGAGCAATATGGCCGTCACCTGGAGCGCGACGCGGCCCTGAGGACTGATGTTCTCGGCCGCCGGCGAGGCCGGCCGAACAGCGTGGTTCACCAGCCAAGCATCGCCGTTAGCGCGGCGCGAAGACGGCGCGAATCCGCACTGTCCGCTCCAAGTCGTCACGGGCCTGCAACACCTTGAGCCGCAGGTCGCGGGGAAGGTCGGGATGGTCGGTCAGGTACTTGTCGACCGCGGCCAGCGCCTCGGGTGAGCGCTGGCCACCGATGAAACCACCGAGCCAATTGCCAAGGAAGAAGATGCGGCGGTTCTGCTGGACCCAAGGCAGGGTATCGAGCGCGGGCCGCAAATAGGGCAGTGTGAGCGCGCCCTGGTCAGTCGCATTGAAGGCGCCCATGCTCGCGGTGACCCAGTCTTCGTTGAGCTGCGGATCGTTGAAGTAGCGAGTGAAATAGGCGCGTTTGGTCTCGGCTTTCGGGAAGGCAGCGCCCGCAATGAACGCTCGACGGCGCCCGCCGGTCGTGGTGTCGCGCGCCGTCTCCGCTGCCAGGCGCGCGTCGGCCGTCAGGAATCCCCGCGCGGCCAACTGCGTGACTATGGCCCAGCGCGTCGGCTGCCGCAGGGGCGCACCGGCGGCGGACGCGCTGTCCAACCACGCGTTCAATCGTGCAAGCGCCGCGGGTGACGATGCGAAGTTGACGTACGTGTCGAAGTTGCTCTTGCGCAGTCCATAGGTGCGGCCTGTGTCGCTGGCCGCGGCCAAGAGCAGGTTCTCGACCCGAGGTACCAGCGCGGCGCGCCGCTCGGTCGACACATAGGACTCCACCGCCCGGGTGAGGCGGCCGAGTATTCGTGAGGCGATCTGTTCATCGCGTTCGGTGGGCAAGGCGGCCAAGGCGGCTTCGCCGTAGCGCGCCGGGTCGAGTCGGGCGTCGCGCACCAAGTCCCACAGTGATCCCCACAGCATCGCGCGCAGGAACGCGTCCTTCACGGCGACGTGATTGGTGAGGAGCCAGTCGCGGCTGCGGTCGTCCAGGAGAACCAGGCCGTAGCCGTAGTCGTTGGCGTTGGCATACACGAAGTTCGGCGCGGGCAGACCACGCGCGCCGGCCACGAGCGTTGTTTCCGCGACGAGTTCCACCGGCAGCGTGACGGGGGATGTGCCGGCGTACTGGAGCCGCACGTCCAGTTTCATCGGCCACACACCGGTGCCTGACAGCGATTGTGCCGGACGCTGGATGAGCATCAGGCGTTGGATGCGTCCATTGGCGACATCGAGACGCTGCTCCACGACCGGCATACCGGGGCGGAGGAAGTACGCCCGTCCCCATGATGCGAGATCGCGTCCCGCGGCCTTGCCCACCGCGGCAAGGAGCTCCTGCCACGTGCCGTTGCCGTACGCATGGGCGACGAGAAAATCATGCACGCCGCGCTTGAACGCGGCCTCGCCCACGAGGTGATTCAGTTGCTTGAGCACGCCGGGCGCCTTGTTGTACACGATGGCGCCGTAATTGCTCTTGGCTTGATCGAGGTTGGCCAGGTCCTGCCACACGGGCGTTGTTCCCGCGGAGGCATCCACGTCGTAGGCTGCCGGCTTGTTGCGCAGGTAGAACGACATCCACGCGCTGCTGTCGCCCGTGGCGGCCTGCATCTTGGCGGCCATGTACGTGGCGAATCCTTCCTTGAGCCACAGGTCGTCGAACCAGCGCATCGTCGTGAAGTCGCCGAACCACTGATGCGCGACCTCGTGATTGATGGTGGCTTGGCGTCCAAGCCGCTGGTTGAGCGTCGGCGGTTCGCGGTAGATGAACGACTCTTCGTTGTAGAAGATCGCGCCCGGGTGTTCCATGCCGCCGAACGGGAATGCCGGAGCGAGCAGGAAGTCGAGCTTGTCGAACGGATAGGGGACGCCGAAGTAGTTCTCCAGCCAGGCGCGGGCGCGCCGGTTGAGCGCCATGAGCGTGTCGGATTCCACTTCGCGCGCCCGCGAGGGGCGCACCCAGAGGTTGATGTCTCCGCCGTCGCGCAATTGCGCATATGGACCGGCCGCGAAGGCGAAGAGGTACGTCGAGATGGGTTTGGTCGGCGCGAACACGAACTGTGTTGTCGCGCTGGACGGCACTTCCGTGAGCGCCGAGCCGTTGGAAAGCGCCCGCCATCCCGCCGGAACGGTGAGGGTGAGCGCGAATACGGCCTTGAGGTCCGGCTGGTCGAAGCATGGGAACAACAGGTTGGCGTCCGATGGGACCAGCAGCGTGTAGAGGTAGTCGCGCTTGTCCGTGTCATCGGTGAAGCGAATGATGCTGGCACCAGCCGGGGCGATGGGTGACTGGAACGCGACTTCCACCGTGTTCGGTCCCGGACGCACGAGGGCCGCGGGCACGCGAAGATGAGCCCCGTCGAAGATGGCGCTGGGAGCCGCTGCACCGTTCACGTTGACGTCCGACAGGCTGAGGCCACGGAAGTCGAGAATCACGTCGCCGTCGCCGGCGTGAGTGAACGACGCGCGGATGCTGCCGATCGCGGTGCTTGGGCGCGTCACATTCAGGTGGAGATCGTAACGGACGTTTCTGATCCGTTCGGCGCGATAGCGCGACAGTTGATGCGAGACTCCGCGCGCGGTGAGCGAGTCCGCCGGCGCTGGCCGCGCCACTTGGCCGGTGAGTGCGGCGGGGACGAGGGTGACAAGGCTCAGGGCCAGTTTGGCGTTCACGGCGGGAAGTTACCGCCTTGAACCGGCGTGCGAGTGGCGTTACCATTGCCGCTCAAACGAGCCCCGGGAAAAGTCATGCGCCTCAACACCCTACAGTGGACGCTGGTCGGCCTCGCGTTCATCGCTGAGTCCGTCACCGCGCAGAATCCGCCGTCAGCGCAGCCCAACGTCGCGGATCAGTTCGAGCACCAGAACGTCATGATTGCCATGCGTGACGGGATCCGGCTCAACACCGACGTGTTCGTACCGAAGGGCGCCATGGGAAGGCTCCCGATCATCTACCGACGCACGCCCTACGGCGTCGGCCCGGGCGCGATCGCGGCCGCGGGGCCGAATCGGGCGTACAAAGAGCTGGCCGACGACGGGTACATCTTCGTGTTTCAGGACATCCGTGGCCGCCACAAGTCGGAAGGGAAGTTCGTGATGCAGCGCGTTCCGCGCCGGCCATCCGACGGCCCGCAGGGGATTGACGAGGGAACGGATGCGTACGACACGATCGACTGGCTGGTGAAGAACGTGCCGAACAACAACGGCCGCGTGGGCATGCTGGGCGTGTCCTATGACGGCTGGACGACGGCCATGGCGCTGCTCGAGCCGCATCCAGCGCTCAAGGCCGCGTCCCCGCAGGCGTCGCCCGCCGACATGTTCCTCGGCGACGACTTCCACCACAACGGCGCCTTCCGGTTGAGTTACGGCTTCGAGTACGCCGCCATGATGGAAACGGACAAGGAGCAAACGCCGTTCAAGTTCGACACGTACGACACCTTCGACTGGTATCTCAAGCTCGGTTCGCTGGCGAGCGTGAACGCAAAAGTGCTGAACGGGACGATCCCGACGTGGAATGACTTCGTCGCCCATCCCGACTTCGACGACTTCTGGAAGCGGCAGACGATCATCTCGTACATCAAGTCGGCGCCGACCGTGCCGACGCTCAACGTGGCGGGCTGGTGGGATCAGGAAGACTTTTACGGACCGATCGCCATCTACCTGGAACGCGAGAAGTATGATGCCAACGGGCGCCTCAACTTTCTGGTGGTCGGTCCGTGGCGGCACGGCAGTTGGAACGTCGGCGACGGCAACAAGCTTGGGAACATCGATTTCGGTTCACCAACGGCGCGTCACTTCCGCGAGAAGATCCAAGCGCCATTCTTCGCCTACTATCTGAAGGACAAGGGAACGCTCTCGCAGCCGGAGGCGATGACCTTCGAGGCCGGCGCCAACGAGTGGCGCACATGGGACGCGTGGCCGCCAAAGTCCGGTGTGAATCCGCGACCTCTGTATTTCGCCGACGGTGGCAAGCTGAGCTGGGAAAAGCCGGGTCGCGAGTCACGGGTCACGGATCACGATTCGTATGTCAGCGACCCGGCGCACCCGGTTCCGTATCGGGCGCGACCCATTCAGTGGACCTACGACTCACGCGGCAGCGGCTGGTCCACGTGGCTCACGGAAGACCAGCGCTTTGTGAAGGATCGACCCGATGTGCTGACCTACCAGACGGATGTTCTGACGGAGGACATCACCATCGCGGGCGATGTGCTCGCCAGTGTGTTCGCGTCAACGACGGGGACCGACGCGGACTGGATCGTGAAGCTCATCGACGTCTATCCCGAGGACGTGCCGGACGATCCCAAAATGGGCGGCTACGCGTTCATGGTTTCGAACGAAGTATTCCGGGCGCGGTTTCGCGACGGCTTCGAGAAGCCCAAGCCGCTCACGTCCGGACAGGTGACGCCGTTGAAATACTCGCTGCGCACGCAGAGCTACCGGTTCAAGAAGGGGCACCGGATCATGGTCCAGGTGCAGAGCACATGGTTCCCGCTCATCGATCGCAATCCGCAAACGTTTGTGCCCAATATTTTCGCCGCGAAGGAGAGCGACTTCCGTCCGGCGTCGATCCGCGTCTATCGGTCGCTATCGGCGGCGTCCAACGTCACGCTTCCCGTTGTCACGCCAATCCTGCCATAGTTCAGCACCGCCCGACCCACTTGGAGTCTTGCATGCGAATCGCTCGCCCGGTCATCACCTCGCTCGTCGCCCTGGTCGCACCCGTGCTCGCCCCGTCGGCGCAGGTCACGTACACGCGCGCGGAACGCCTGCTCACGTGGAACACGACCAACCTGATCACGGGCGACGAAGTCACCACCAACTGGCTTCTGGACGGCAACCGGTTCTGGTATCGCAACAAGACCGCGAACGGCGCGGACTTCGTGCTCGTGGACCCTGTGTCCAACGCGCGCACACTGCTGTTCGACAATACGAGACTTGCGGCCGCTCTCTCGATGGCCAACGACACCAGCTACGAGCCATCCAAGCTGCCATTCCGGACGTTCCGTTTTGCCGACG
>ERZ1292623.1515-Hain-H51-01um-R1-1515-length-22306-cov-7_pt1 | contig 22306 bp, 21 predicted proteins | sample MGYA00564398_ERZ1292623 | MGnify/ENA primary metagenome ERZ1292623 (study PRJEB36523, sample SAMEA6512633) | groundwater metagenome | collected 2019-01-07 | study: AquaDiva: Metagenomics assemblies of 32 groundwater samples | reverse complement strand
GCAGTCCTGAAAGTTTTTCAAGCACGGAATTGAAAACGCTTTTTGCGGTTTTGATCGGATCTTTATTTTGCGATATCCGCCAGCCGACATATTTGCCCAGGTTTAAGATTGAATTTTCAAGGAAGGCCGGATTCAATGATTTAAAATCGGATAAAGATGAAACTAAAGATTGTGAGGACTGATGAGCCAAAGAAAGAAGGCGGGGGCGCAGAGATGAAATTGAAGAAGAAAGGCTGATATAATTTTGTTTGAAAGCCGATGCCAGGCCATAACCTAAATTTGTAATTGTTTCCGCGGCGTTTTCAAATATTGCCGCGGTATTACTGACGGACTTTGCGGCAATATTTTGGGCGCTGTTTTTCAGATCAATGATTTCTCCGAGAACGGCTTGATTGACGGCAAGAGTTTGCCTAACCAATTGTTCAGCTGTATTTTTGGCGCCGTTCAATCCCGCTATTGCAACCTCAGGATATTTCAAAATAAAAAAACCGGATAAAACGAAAATCAAAAAAAGAATAATAAAGATTTTGCCGATTGAAATTTTGAAAGCCAGAAGATTTGAAACAAATTCTGCCAAATGAAATTTGGAGGAATTAAATTTTTTGGTTGGAATATGATCTTCTCCCAAAAGCAGAGTATCCCAAGGGTCAGTTTTGTTAGAAGTAAAATTTGAAGTGTTTTTATCTTTTACATAATTCAGGTCATTTGCAATTTTCTCAAGTTTTTTTTCAAGAGTTGTAAATTTATTTTCAATGTTTCCATTTGAATAATGAGAGCCGTTTGTTGGATTATTCTTGATAAAATTTGAAAAAACATCTTCAGCGATAAACCATGACGATCCGATTCTTTCTCCAACTAATTTTCCATTTTTGATTAATTGCCGAAGATATTCCCGATGGAATCCGGAAGAAACCGAAGCAATATTTAACGGAATAAATTTTTTTCCGTTTTTCCAAATTTCTCTGTTTGATTTGCGAGACATAACTTTTAAAAACAAAAACTAATCAGATATAATAAGTTTAAATCAAACAGTTTGAAAAATATATTTTAGCCTGTGCATAACTTTACAGGGCAAATGAGATAACTCCTCATCTAACAGGGTCGCTGCCTTCCGACATAAAATAATTTTGTAAAAGCGTTGCCAATTATCGCTGTGTTTCCAGCTAAAAAAAATCAACCAAACACCCACGGAACTGTATAAACAAAAAATCAACCTTTTCTCAAGGTTGATAAAGTTTAATAAAGAATTAAATTTATTACTTGAAAACTATGAATTTGTAGCCAATAAAATTCCAAAGCAAGCTTGCAGCTGAACCGGTTGCGGCTCCGACATTGGCCCAAAGCGCGGGACTCAAACCGAATTTAGCTCCAATTATATTTACTACTAGTGAAGAAGAGCCTACATTTATTGCAACTGATACAAGGCTTATTGCCAAAAACTGGAGATATTCTTTACCAATCTCTTTTCTTTCAGATGAAAATACCCAGTATCGGTTCCAAATGTAACTGTTGATATTTGCTATTGCGAAACTGGCCGCTTTAAACAAAACAAAACTGAAACCGGAAGCGGCGCCGGTAATATAAATCAGAAAATTTAAAATTCCGAAATCAATAGCAGTGTTAAGAAATCCGACGGCTGCAAATTTGCCAAACTGATAGAGTTTTGTATATTTCATTTTAATTTTTTTGATAACGGCGGTTTATTTCGGTTTCAACTTCTTCTCTCGGCCGGCCGTATTTTAAAGCTGATAATGATTTTAATGTCTGGTTCATAGCCGTATTTCCTTTTTGCGGCGGAAAAGTTTTGATGTTAAACGGCTTGAAAGTCCGGCCGTGCGCCAAAATTTTCAGATAGGCGCTGAAATTATCAATGTTTAGAAGATCGTGCGCCGAAAACACGGGCTCAAATTGTTTCTGCATAAATTCGGCGTCTTCGGCGCCGATGCGGAATGAGGCGATTGAACCGACATTGCCGAAAACGGCAAGTTTTATGTTTTCGGCAAGCTGACCTATGAATTGATGGGCAAGAACGAGATTGAGCCGGTACTTTCTGGCTTCTGAAAGTATGGTCGCGATTGACGGCGTGGTTACATTCTGAAATTCATCCAGATATAAATAAAAATCGCGGCGAGATTCTTCCGGGATATTAACCCGCGACAGGGCGGCCATAAGCAATTTGCCGACAATAATCAATCCAAGCAGTCGGGCGTTGGTTTCGCCGACGCGGCCTTTTGAGAGATTGATTAAAAATATGCGGGAACCATCCAAAATTTCACGGAAATTTATTGAAGATTTTTCCTGCAGAAGAATCGGCCGCATAAATTCATTGGTCAAAAAAGCGTCAAATTTGGAAGTGATGTAAGGAACCATGTTGGCCAGCGCCGCTTCGCCTCCGGCTTTTTCGGCCACTTCCCGCCAAAAAGCGTTAACCACGGGATTGCGCGAACGGGAAAGCTTCAATTCGCGAAAATCCTTTTCGGCCATAACCCGTTCAATTTCCAAAAGAGTATTGCCCGAAGCCGGATCTTCCATAACCAAAAGCGCGGCGTTCCTGAAATAAGTTTCAAACATCGGCCCCAATGCTTCCGGCACGTCGGCGTAAAGCACTCTGAATATTTCCAAAAGCTCGTTGACTATGAATGTTTTTTGTTCGGGATAAGCCGGATCGTACTCCAAAAAATTAAAGCCGAGCGGGCGCAGGGTCGCGGCCGGGTCAAAATAAATTACGTCTTCTTTTCTTTTTTCAGGAACATAGCCAAGAATAGTTTCAACCATATCGCCGTGGGGATCAATGATGCAAAGGCCGCGGCCGGCTTCTATGTCCTGTTTGGCCATATTTTGAATAAGAGCCGTCTTTCCGGTTCCGGTCTGGCCGATAATATAAAGGTGCCTGCGCCTGTCTTCGCCGGCCAGCTTGACTTCGGTTTTTTCGCCGCGAAAGATATTTTCGCCGAGAATAATTCCTTCGGAGGTCAGACCCGCCGGCGCCGGAGCTTCTTTTGCTTTTAAAAACTTGATTTTGGGAGCGGCTATCAAACCCGAAGGAAAATGAAAAATACTTGTCAGTTCGCGGCTGTTTAAAGGCATGGCCCGGCTTCTGTCAAAAAAGCGAAAAGAAAAATTATAAAGAAATTTATCCAGTTTCCTGCCGTGAACCTGTTTTAATTTAAAATTATTTCCGCGCGGCTCGCCAAATTGCATAAAAGCGCTGGATAATTCCCGCAAAATGTTCTCGGCTTCCTCAGTGCTTGCCGCCGATGTCACCAAACGGATATTCGCGCTCATCATCGGAAACCCGGCTTTTTCTTCAACCAGTTTGACCAACTCCTCGTCAATCGCCGCCGGGGTTTCTTTTTTATCGGTTTTTTTATCACCGCCGAAAATAAAGGCAAATATTGATTCTTTAAATTTTAATCCGCGGCCGGCGCGAATATTTTTCAGAACCTCCTTCAGGCTGCCGCGAAAACCTCCCGGCTCACGCGCAACGGCAATCTGCAAGGCCGCGCCTTCGCCCTCTTTTTGTAATTTAGAAAAAGCAGTGGCGATGACTTCCAAAGGATCGGAATTAAGACGCTGGTAGGTTCGGATCGGCAAAACCGGATTTTCGGCTAGAACAAAATAAGCTCCGGCATTCCCTCCGGCCGGATGAAATATATTGTAGTCTTCATATTTTTCCTCAATCCGGGCCTGAGGAAAAATGCTCTGGAGCTGTTTTTCAAAAAGACGGGCGTGGCGGCGCGGCACGGCGGCATAAAAAGCGGTTTCCTCCCCGACCGAAGGCAAAGCCAATTCCAAAAAAAACGCGGTCTCGCCCAAGCATCGGCCAAACCAGCTGTCTTTGAAAATTGCCGACATTCCGACATAAAATTCTTCCATTATCGAAACCAGCTCGCGAAACGACGGGGCTTCTTTTTTGGGTTCGGCTTCAAGCGGCAAAGTGATTTCAAAAAGAACAAAACCCAAAGCCGACTTCAAACTTTTTTTGTTTTTTTCCAAGCGGTAAAAAAACAAAAAAACGGCGGCCAGAATAAAAAAAACGGCAATTCCGATATAAATGTAAAAAAGAAGCTGAAAAGAAATAAAATTCATTCCTTATTTTTCTCTTTTAAAAGCTCTTCAAGCACCAGACGGTCGTGAAAATCGTCCAAGAGATGAGGATTTTTAAGGCGGCGGACGATATTGGCCGCGCTTGATATCCCGTTTTTACGGGCGATTTTTAAAATTTCTTCAATTTGGCCGGCATGCGGCTCGTTTTGGAGACGCAAAACCGCTTTTTTAATTTCATCATCTTGCGGCCGGGCTGCGGGCGTTGGGGGTACAGGAGCGGCCTCTGCCGTATATTCTTTAATCAATTCTTTTGCTTCCTCAGCCGGCTTAAATTCCTGTCCGGATTCGGCCATTTCTTTCTTTTTTGCTTCCAGCGCCGCTTCAAGGCCTTTAATTTCCTCTTTAAATTTTTCAGTTGAAAGATTTTCAGCCATTAACAATATGATAACAAATTATTTCAATGTATAATAGCCATATGCCCAGATTTCCAAAAATGTTCTGGCTAATGGCGGCCATTTTTATTATTGCCGCCTTTTTCAGAATTTGGAGAATTGACGCCGTTCCGCCGGGTTTATATCCCGACGAAGCAATGAACGGAAACAACGCTCTTTACGCGCTTAAAACCGGCGATTTACAAGTATTTTATCCCGAAAACAACGGCCGCGAAGGATTGTTTATAAATATCCAGGCGCTGTCAATTAAGATTTTCGGCAACGAACCTTGGACGCTTAGACTGATTTCAGCGCTATTTGGCATCGCAACAATCGCCGGCATTTTTTATTTGGCGCGCGAATTATTCAAAGATAAATTTCTGCCGGAGAATTCTAACGTCGGGATGAATCTTAAAGCCCGCGACATCATCGCCTTAGCCGCGGCTTTTTTTATGGCGGTCAGTTTCTGGCACATTAATTTTTCACGGATCGGCTTTCGGGCGATTATGGCGCCCTTCTTTTTGATTTGGGGAATCTACTTTTTATTATCATCTTTAAATAAAACAACAACTTTAAACACAGCAAGAGCGCAGGCAAAAATTATAATTTTTGCCGTTTTAGGCGGCTTATTTTATGGATTGGGATTTTATAGTTATATTGCTTATCGCGCCGCGCCGCTATTGGCGCTGGCGGTTTTTCTTTTTTACTGGCTTCAAAATAAAGAATGGCCGGTTCGTCGAAAAATTCTGCTTTGCGCCTTCTGCTTTCTGTTTTCTGCCGTTATTGTTGCCGCTCCTTTGGGAATTTATTTTCTGAAAAGTCCCTCTGATTTTTTTGGGCGTTCCAGCCAGATATCAGTTTTTAGCGGCGAGGCGCCTATGAAAGATTTTTTGATTAATCTCGGCAAAACTTTCGGCGCTTTTTGGTTTAGCGGCGACGCAAACGCCCGGCATAATTTGCCGGGATCGCCCCAACTTTGGCGGCCGATTGGAATTCTGTTTGCTCTCGGCCTTGCGGCCGGCGTTTATTCGTTTGCCAAATCAAGCGCCAAATCCGGATTTAAAATGATTTATCTTTTGCTCTGGTCATGGCTCATTATTTTCAGCCTGCCGGTTGCTTTTTCTTCGGAAGGCTTGCCTCACGCCCTTCGTTCCATTTTAATGCTGCCGGCGGCGATTATTTTTAGCGCTTATGGTTTTTGGCTGATTATCAGCTCGTCAGTTTCATGGCTTGAAAAAAACGCTGATTTTTTTCCGGAAAATTCAGGGTTAAAAGAGCTCCGGCGGATAAAATTTGAGTTTTTTCTGCTTGCGGCTGTTTTTCTCGGCGCCCACATCGCCGCCGCTTATTCCAATTATTTCACGCTTTGGGTGCGTTTGCCGGAAACTTATTTTGCTTTCAGCGTTCCTTATACCGATATGGCGAAATGGCTTAATAATCAATCAAAAGAACTGCCGAAATACGTTATTGTAAACGCTGACGGAGTTTTAGTTTCTTCACCCGACGATAAAAAAATAAGGCCCTTGCCGATGCCGTCCCAGACCTTAATGTTTTTAACCGACAGCTGGCCGGCTGAAAATCAAAAAAAACAAAACCTAAATTATGTTTTGCCTGATGAACTCGCGGCCATTGATTGTTCGCAAGCCTGCGCAATTATAATGTTAGAATCCGATTCTTCTTTAAAGAGTGAACTGAAACAAAATATAGACGGCTTGAAATTAACCGTTAAGCCCGGATTTCCGGTATATTATAAAAATGCTGAATTTTAAACCAAACCTCATAGCCGGATTGTTTTTGGGAGCAATGGCTGTTTTGATGTTTTTTTCTTCGCTTGGCGATTCGGCAACCATGGACGAACTGGCTCATATTCCGGCCGGCTTTTCATATTTAACTCAAAAGGATCACCGGTTGAATCCCGAGCACCCGCCTCTTATCAAAGATTTAAGTGCCATTCCGCTTTTATTCCTCAATCTTAATTTTCCAACAAACATTAAAGCTTGGGCCGACGACATTAACGGCCAATGGGATATGGGCCGGATATTTTTGTATGAATCGGGAAACAATCCCGACCGGATTTTATTCTGGTCGCGGCTTCCGATGATGATTCTCGCTCTTATTTTCGGCTGGCTTTTTTTCAATTGGGTAAAAAAGATTTACGGCAATAAAGTCGGCCTTATCGCCCTTTTCTTTTTCAGTTTTTCGCCGACAATCATCGCCCATTCGCGTTATGTGACAACTGATCTTGCAGCTTCTTTCGGATTTTTCATCGGCATTGCCGCTTTTATCCGTTTTTTGGAAAAACAAACCATAAACCGGATAATTTTGGCCGGTTTGGCTGTCGGAGGCGCCCTTCTCTTGAAATTCTCCGTTATACTTTTAATCCCGTTCTGCCTTTTGTTCGGATTTCTGTGGCTGATTTTGGCTAACTTTGATCAATTTGAATTTCGCGCTTTTTGTCTGAAAAAATTAAAAATGCTCGCAGAAATAGCCGCGATTTTTCTGATTGCCGCGCTCTGCGTTTATCTGGTTTATTTGTTCCATGTTTGGAATTATCCGCAGGAGCGCCAAGTTCGCGACACTAATTTCATTTTAACTTCATTCGGTTTCAGGCCAGCGGCCGATCTTACAGTTGCCATGGCCAAAAACTCAATCCTTCGGCCAATCGCGCAATACTTGCTGGGTTTATTGATGGTTATTCAGCGTTCGGCCGGCGGCAACACCACTTATTTTTTAGGAGAAGTTTCGGCCGGTGGATGGTGGTATTATTTTCCGACGGCATATCTCCTTAAAGAACCGCTTGCTTTTTTAATTTTTGCCGGACTGGCCTTGATTCTGGCTTTAAAAGCAATAAAAAATTCGGGAGAAAAGACGTTCGCGGCGGCGGCAGAATGGATGCGCGGCAATTTCGCGCTTTCGGCAGGCATGATTTTTATTGCCGGCTACTGGCTGATATCAATAAGAAGTCCTCTTAATATCGGCATTCGCCACGTCATGCCAACCTACCCTTTTATTTACTTTTTGATTTCGCGCCAAATTGTCCGCTGGTTTCATTTTTCCGCTTTCCCCGATCCGCAAAATTTCCGGGAGTGGCTGCGGACGCTTTATGAACGCTATGTTAAAGCTTTGCCAAAATATGTTTTAATGACTTTTCTTTTTATATGGTTGGTTCTATCAGCCGTTATCGCTTTTCCCAATTATCTTTCTTATTATAATGAACTCGGCGGCGGGTTGCGAAACGGTTTTAAATACATTGTTGATTCCAATTATGACTGGGGGCAGGATTTGAGGCGGCTCCAAAATTTTGTTCAAAAAAACAAAATAGAAAAAATCGCGGTGGATTATTTTGGCGGAGGCGAGCCTTCTTTTTATCTAGGCAATCAATTTCAGCCGTGGTGGTCGGGCCGGGGCAAACCGGATCCCGACAAAGGCGACCCGGAATGGCTGGCAGTATCGGCCACGCTGCGCCAAGGCGCTGAAAATTCTTATCTCTGGCTTCGCGACTACGAGCCGGTTGCCCGCGCCGGCTACTCAATATTCATCTACAAATTTTAATAGGCAGATTCAACAAATAAACTAACACTTATTTTATTTAGACGCGGGATTTATATCCTTGATTATAATTTCGCTGTAGGGCTGGCGGTGGCCTCTTTTTTTGCGCAGGCGCGTTTTGGAATGATAATGAAAGACGATTATTTTTTTATCTTTTTTAGTTCCAAGAAACTCGGCTTTGATCGCGGCGCCCGAAACCCGAGGCCGGCCGACCTCAATTTTTTCGCCGTCGGCATAGAGCAAAACTTCGTCAAATTTTAAAACTCCGCCTTCTTCGGACGGATTTTTGAGTTTTTCGGTTTTTAATTTCATTCCGGGGCTGACCAGATATTGTTTGCCGCCGATTTTTACCACTGCGTAAGACATGTTCCAAATTTTATTCCAGAATCTGCGGTTTGTCAACGGCTAACGGTTCAAGACCCGGGGCGGCGCCGGTTATTTTGAGAACATCCTTGTCAATTTTGCCTAATTCTTTATACGAGGCGTTATAGGCGTTTACGGTTGAAGAAAGATGGTTTCCGAGTTTTGCCACAAACTCCTCGTAATTTTTGATGTGCCGGCCCAATTCTTCCACTCTTTTTCTGATTTCTTTGGCTGATTCTTCAATTTTCAACGCCCTTAATCCCTGCAAAACGGTCTGAAGATAAGCCATAAAAGAAGTCGGGGAAACAATGATGACATGTTTGTCCTTAAAAGCGTATTCTATCAAATCGCGGGTTGAAGTTTTGACGGCTCCGACTTGATTTATCAGGAGGTCGTAATAAATGGCTTCGGAAGGGATAAACATAAAAGCAAAATCCATCGTTTCCTCTTTTGGCCGGATATATTTCGCGGTTTCGTCAATTCTGTTTTTCAAATCTTGCTTGAAAACTTTTTCCAAACGTTCTCGCTCCTCTTTATTGTTGGTTTCCAATATGCGGTTGTAATTTTCCAGAGAAAATTTGGAATCAATCGACAAAATCTTGTTTTTGTCAAGAAAGATCACGGCATCCACTATTTCTCCGTCTTCAAATTTATACTGCATCTGATATGCGCCCGGCGGCATAACGTTTTTGAGGACCGTTTCCAGATAATATTCGCCCAAAACTCCCCGCTGTTTCGGGTTTTTTAAAATATCCTGCAATGATTTTAACTGCTCGGTAAAATTCAAAACTTCTTTGTTGGTTTGTCCCAGTTTTGCCAGACCTTCGGTAACGTCTTTTATTATCGCAAAGCTCTGGCCGAAATGAGTTTGAATGGCTTTGGTGGACTCGCCTAGCCTGCTGTCCATAGTACGGGCAAGTTCGTTGATCTGGGTTTGAAGCATAAAAATACCGTTGTCCTTCGCTTCCGGACCTTTCTTTTTGAGGAAAAAAATAACAAGCGCGGAGGAGGCGGCGCCGACAAACAAAGCAATAATTATTATAAAAAATTCATTCATTATAGATTATTTTACGCTTCTTTCACCGATTGTCCAAAACCGCCACGGTTTTTTAGCCCAAGCGCCGGCGTATTCAACTCCGATTCTCGGGCCGGATTTGATTTGAGAAAATTTTAACCGGCCGCCGAGCCTTCTTTCAAACCTCAATTCTTTGTTTTTTATCAAATTTTGGCCGTGAAAACGTTTATCAATATGCAGAGCTTTGCAAACCCGGCCTGGCCCGCTGAAATTTTTCCCGTCAATTGATACCGCGCGGATGAGGACCGCCGCCGGAAAATCGCTTTTTTCTGTAACAACATTAAAACAATAATGCATCCCGTAAATAAGATAAACATAAGCCGTGCCGGCTTTCGCAAACAAAACTTCGGATCGCTTCGTCCGTCCTTTGGAGGCATGGCAGGCCAAATCGTTTTCTCCGACATAAGCCTCGGTTTCGCAAATAGAGGCGCGAATTTCGCGGCCGCGCCATCTCCGGATCAAGGTCCGACCTAAAAGATTTTTGGCAACCCAAAGCGTCGGCTTCTGAAAAAAAATTCTTTGCATAAAAATTTAGCCATAGCCACCAGGTGGCTAAGTAAAATCAAATATCTAAAAAATCTCTATCACTCTTTTTATTTTCAATAATATCTTTCAATGCATCTTCTGCAAAAACACGATATTCATCAATACTCTTAAATTGATTTAAAATTATATTTTTAGCACAAATTTTTTTATTAGTGATTCCAAAATATTCATCCCAACTCGATTTATGCAACTTGGCCACCTGGTGGCCAAGTTTATGAACTTTGTTATTTAAATTTATATATGAAGCACATCTAAGCAAATAATCATTAGAATCAATGAGTTTTGCCTTAAAAGGTCCTTCAAAAAGAGTACCGCATCTTTTATATTTATGATTAAAATAACATGAATATCCTCCAGCTAGTTTTTTTATAAAAGCACTTATTCCAGCATCCATAATTTGTTTAAGCATAATATGGTAATGATTAAAATTAAGACAGTAACAAATTATTTCAACCAACGGTTTATTTTTATTTTTTATTACATTGTCATTTTTTTGTTTAAATGATTTTTCATAAAGACTTCCTATAGAATCTATCGTATTAAATTCTCTCATACTATCTATAAAACGATTGAGATCGCAAACATTATTAAATATTTGTCTTTTATCAGTGCCACGATTAAATAAATGATAGATTTCTCCCGTAACAAAACTTATATTTCTCATTTTTTAATTTTAATTTATTTTTTGTCACTTGGCCACCTGGTGGCTAATTCAGTCAATTTTCGCGCGATTTGCCAGACATCGCCCGCCCCCATCGTGAGCAATATGGTTTTAGCTTCGCTTCCCAAAATTTTTTTAAACTGCTCCTCATCAAACGCGCCTATCGCCCCGACAAAACGCGCGGATGGATGCGCTTTTGCCAACTTTTCAGCAAGCAATTTATCAATATCTTCATCAGTTTTTTCGCTTTCACGGGCCGATGAATAAGTGCTCGCGAGCATAACCTCATCAGCTTTGCCGAAAGAATCAATAAAATCGTCAAAGAAAGCTTTTGTCCGGCTGAAAGTGTGGGGCTGAAAAATGACTTTTATCCGCCATTCGGGATAACGCTCTTTGAGAGCTTGAAGCGTGGCTTTAATCTCGGCCGGATGGTGGGCATAATCGTCCATAACCGCTAATTTTTCGCTTTGATAATAAATTTCGCATCTGCGCCTGACGCCTAAAAAACTTTTAACGGCTTTTTGAACATCGCCGTCGGCAATACCAAGCTCCCGGGTCAATTTCATGATGAGCCCGATGTTTTCAAGATTGTGCCGCCCGATTAAATTGCCGGGATCAATTTTGGGAAGATTTCCGCCGGATTCAAAATATTTTAATCTGGTTTTAGCTTTGAGCGCTTCAAAAGCGGCCTGATAGGAAGCCTTATCCGGAAAAGTGTCGGGATGATCATAATCAACATTAGTTATTAAAAGATACGAAGGTTTGAAATTTAAAAATTTTTTCTGATATTCATCGCCTTCTATAACCATCCAATCTGATTTTCCTATTCTGGCGTTTGACTGCCAATTTATGACCGTGCCGCCGGCCAGAACAGTCGGATCAAATCCGGATTCAATCATAATATGGCCCAAAAGAGCGGTAGCGGTCGTTTTTCCGTGAGTTCCGGCGATCATAATCCCCTGTTTTTGATTGAATATTCCGGCTAACGCTTCGGCATAGGAAATCTGCCGGATACCCAGCTTTTCGGCCGCTTGCCGCTCAATATGGTTATTGCCGTAAGCCGAAGAATAAACAACCAAATCAATTTTGGAAAAAATGTTTTTTGCATTAAAATCCAAAGGCTTAATCTTTAATCGTTTAAGCACCCGGTCGGTGTGAAATTCTTCTTTAATGTCAGAGCCGGTTATTTCAGCTCCGGAATTCAACAGAATTTCAACCAGAGCGGTCATCCCCACTCCTTTAATTCCGATCATATGGATTTTTTGACCTTTAAAATTCAGGGTTTCCATAATTAGAGTTATACTTGATTTATGTGGCTTTTGGAAATCATTCCCATAACCAAATCGCTCGCCGGTTCGGATTGCCTGACTTATTTTAGCACAAAAGAACTTGCTCCAGGCGCGCTGGTTGAAGTGTTTTTAAGAAAAAAGACCGTTCCGGCTCTTGTGGCCAAAACAGAAAAATTGGAAGCTAAAAAAGCTTTTTTAAAGAAAAGCTCTTTTTCATTAAAAAAAATAAATAAAGTTTTAGCGGCTGAATTTTTAGCGGCTGATTTCATTTCTTTCATTAACAAGACTTCTGAATATTTTCTGACGCCGCCGGGTTCTCTGGCAAAATTTTTTTTGCCGCAGGTTTTTTGGAAAAAAGGAGCCCCGGCAATATCGGCTCTAAACGCCGATAAAGGCCGGAATTTAAAGCCGACAAGCGATTCCAACGCCGGTTTATACAAAATTTCGGCTTATCAGGCTCTCCGCGCCGACCGCCTGAAATATTTTCGCGGCATTATCCGCGAAACTTTGAGCCGCGGCCGGTCGGCCGCGATTCTGACGCCGACGATAAACGCGGCCCGGGATCTTTTCAGCGAGATCGCCAAAGGCACGGAGGAAAAAACTTTTTTGCTTCACGCCGAACTTCCCCAAAAAATTTTCTTGGACGCCTGGAAACAAATAAATTTTTCCGAACACCCGGTTGTTGTCGTCGGCACCGCCCCGATCATGGCCGCTTTAAGGCCCGATACCGGAGTTTTCATCATTGAAGAAGATTCCAATGAAAATTATTACAACGCCATCAGGCGCCCTTTCTTTGATCTCCGGAAAGCCGCCGAATTCCTTTGCGCCGCCAAAAGGATGCATTTGATTCATGCCGATGTTGTTTTGCGTCTCGGCATTGATGAAAGCCATATTTTAAGTTATTCCAATTCCCGCCTGCTTTCGCAAGCCGAAAATCGGATTATTGACGCCCGTAAAAATCCGGACGGCGGCTTTAAAATTTTAAGTCCGGAACTCATTGACAACCTGGCCGCTATTTCCAAAAACAAAGAATCGGCGGTTTTAATCGGCCATCGGCGCGGTTTCAGCTCAATGACGGTTTGTCAGGATTGCGGCCGGATTATTACTTGCGCCAATTGTTCAAGCCCGCTCTCTTTGCATAAAAAAAATTCAAAAGAGCCGTTACAATCTTATTTCTTATGCCATTATTGCATGCGCCGGAAAGATGCTGTTCAGCGCTGTCCGGATTGCAAAAGCTGGAAACTGGCGAGCTACGGCATTGGAATTGAAAAAATATGCGAGGAGCTTCGCCGCGTTTTCCCGTCAATCAATATTTTCCGGTTGGACAGCGATACAGTCAAATCAAGAAATGAAGGCGAAAAGATAAGAAACGATTTTTTGGAGAAAGGGGGCGTCTTGGCGGCCACTGCCGAACTTTTTCTTAATCTTTTCAGAAATCCCGTCCCTCACATCGCGGTTGCGGCGATTGACGGCCTTTTTTCCCTGCCGGATTACCGGATGCATGAACGAATCATGATTTTTTTAATCCGTTTGAGAACTCTCGCCCAAAAAAGCTTTTTAGTCCAGACTCGTCTGGCCGAATACTCTATTTTTCAGCAGGCGATTGCCGGAAATATTTCCGGTTTTAAAAACAAAGAGCTTGAAGAAAGAAAGCGCTTCGGCTATCCTCCGGCGGTGGATATGGTTAAAATAAGCCTTGAAGACAAAAATAAAAGTAAACTTATTGCCAGAATTTCGACGCTGGCGCGCGAACTTCAAAAATGGAGTCCGGTTGATTTTCCGGCCTTTGTAGTTAAAATCCGCGGCCGCTGCCGCTGGCATATTATTTTGCGGCTTCCGCGCGCAAGCTGGCCGAAAAACCAACCGGAGCTTCATAAAATTTTAAAAAATCTTTCTCCAGAATGGAGCATCCAAGTTGACCCGCCGAGCTTGTTGTAATCCAAAGGGCTTTCCTAGGGATTAACCCCTAGGAAAGCCCTTTGGAACCCCTTTGGAATCCCATTATTGACTTTTAGAAATAAATGACTAAGATAAATTATTATGGCTCATACTAAAGCCCAAGGTTCGGCTAAAAATTTAAGAGATTCCCAGCCCAAATATCTCGGGGTGAAATTGGCTGACGGCCAAAAAGCAAAAACCGGAAACATCATTGTCCGCCAGCGCGGACTCCGGTATATCGCCGGAAAAAATGTCGGCATTGGCAAAGACCACACTCTTTTTGCTTTGAGCGGCGGAATAGTCCGCTTTGCTTCAAAAAGGCGCGTCCGCTTTGACGGCAAAAAAATAAAAAAGGCGATTGTCAACGTTCTCTAGCGCCTCTTTTTTTAACCGCTTTGATAAATCCATTGAATAACGGATGGGGTTTGAGCGGCCGCGATTTGAATTCGGGATGGAACTGGACGCCGACAAAAAACGGATGATTGCCAAGTTCAATAATTTCAACAAGATTATGCTGGGGATTGACTCCGGAAACAATCAAACCGGCATTTTCAAAGCGCTGGCGGTAATCATTGTTAAATTCATAGCGATGACGATGGCGTTCAATGACATTGCGTTCGCCGTAAGCCCGACCGGCCAGAGTGCCGGCTTTAATTTCGCAAGGGTAGGAGCCTAGTCTCATTGAACCGCCGTATCGCTCCTGATTTATATTTTTTTCCTGTTCCGCCATAACTGAAATTACGGGATGCGGCGTGTCTTTGTCTATTTCGGCGCTTGAAGCTTTGGAGAGGCCAAGGACATTCCGGCCAAATTCAATGACGGCAAGCTGCATGCCGTAGCAAAGTCCCAAAAAAGGAATTTTGTTTTTGCGGGCATAGCCTATGGCTTTGATTTTTCCCAAAATACCTCTTGAGCCGAACCCGCCCGGGACAATCAAACCGCCGAAATTTTTAAGTTCAGCCAGTCTCCGACCGTCAGTTTCGTACGATTCTGAATCCAGCCAGTGAATATCCGGCTTCAAACCGTTTTTCCAACAGGCGTGCTTGACCGCTTCTATAACCGAAATGTAAGAATCAATCAAAGTAAAATCGCCGCTTGAAAAATATTTTCCTATTATGCCGATTTTGGCTGCCTCGCGGCATTTTTGGATCCGGCGATGAAGACCGGACCAATCGCCAAGCAAACTTTTTCGCTTCGGCAGGCCAAATTTTTGTAAAATTCTTTCGCTTAGCTTCCCTTTTTCAAAATTAATCGGGACTTCATAAATGCTTTTGATGTCCGGAGCCGCAATTATGTCGGATTCGCCGACATTGCAGAAAATCGCCAGTTTCTTTTTGCGCGGAGCGTCAATCGGCGCGACGGATCGCGCGATAATTATGTCAGGTTGGATGCCGGCGGCGTTCATTGCCCTGACGGCGTGCTGGGTCGGCTTGGTTTTCATCTCGCCGATCATTCTCGGCACCGGCAGATAAGAAACCAGAACAAAAAGAATATCGTTTCCGAAGCGCAGGCGCATCATCCGGGCCGCTTCCAGAAATAAAATGTTTTCATATTCGCCGACTGTGCCGCCGATCTCCACCAGAGTAATGTCGGCGCGAGCCGTACGGCTGGCATGCTCCAGACGCCGGATAACCTCATCCGGAATGTGAGGAACAACCTGCACGCATTTTCCGCCGTATTCCAGCCGCCGTTCGCGCTCAATGACCGACCGGTAGACGGCGCCGGTAGTCATATAATTTTCATTGGGAATATTTTCGTCCAGAAAACGCTCGTAATTTCCGACATCCTGATCACATTCCATCCCTCCTTCGGTGACAAAAACTTCGCCGTGCTCAACCGGATTCATGGTACCGGCGTCAATATTGAGATAAGGGTCAATTTTTACGCAAGTGACTTTAAAGCCGCAGCTTTTCAAAATTTTAGCCATGGCGGCGGTGGTAATTCCTTTACCTATCCCCGACATCACCCCGCCTGTTATGAAAATATAGCGCGACATAAAAATTGTTCAGATTTTAGGCTTTAGGTTTGTTGCTTGATTTGACTCTTACTTTTAGCGTCCCGCGGATCTCGCCTCTTTCAATAATTGCTTCATGCTCCCCTGTTTTTTTAATCGGTTCTTTTATCAATATTTCGGATTCGCTTATATCCTTAAATCCGATTTTAGCCAATTTGGCCGCGATTTGTTTTTTGGAAATCGCGCGGAAAAGTCCTCCTTGTTCGTTGGTTTTGGCTTCAAATTCAATAACAGAGTCTTTGAGTTTTCCGGCAGCTTCGGCAAAAGCGCTTTTTTGAACCGCAAGTCCCGATTCGCGTTTTGTTTTGAGCGCCTCCGCTTCTTTGATTGCGCCTTCCGAAGCCGGTTTTGCCAAGTTCTGGGGAAAAAGAAAATTGCGGGCGTAGCCGTCTTTAACATCCTTAATATCGCCTTTCTGCCCAAGATGCGGCAAATTTTGTAATAAAATAACTTTCATAATTTATTATTTATTAAGCAGTATTTCAATCGCTTTATCAAGCTGGGGATCAACGGCTGATTCGTTCTCGCTCGCCCCTTCAACCGCGACATCCGGCGCGAGCCCGTTTTCCGATATTGAGCGGCCAAGCGGAGTCAGCCATCTGGCAATGGTCACTTTGAGCGCGGTTTCAGCCGTAATCGGCACCATTTCCTGCACCGATCCTTTGCCGAAAGTTTTAGCGCCGACGAGCCTGGCTATGCCGTAATCCTGCAAAGCTCCGGCGACAATCTCGGAAGCCGAGGCCGAGCCGCCGTTGACTAAAATGACCACCGGAACATTGTTAAAAACATTATAGCCGCGCGAGCGATGGATTGTTTCCTGGCCTTTGCCAAAATCTTCTTTGACCACAACTTTGCCCGGAGGCAAAAACCAGCTGGCAATATCAACGGCCGCCTCCAGAAAACCTCCGGGATTGTTCCTGAAATCAATGATTATTTTATCCGCTCCGCTTTCAACCATCTGGCGCAGAGCCTGCCGGAACGCCAACGGCGATTTTTCTGAAAAACTGAAAAGTCTGATTATGAAAATTCCACTCGCCCGCGATTCGGTTTCCAGGAGAGGGATTTGAATCACGTCACGCACAACTTTAATCTCTCGGGTCTTGTCCTCATTGCCGCGCAGAACCGCTAAAACAACCTCCGTTCCTTTCTTACCGCGGATTAGGCGAACCGCCTCATCCAATGTCAAATCAGAAGATATTTTGTCGTCAATCTTAATGATTTTATCGCCAGCTTTAATTCCGGCTTTGTAAGACGGCGTGCCTTTCAGCGGCGCGATAACCGTAAGCGTTCCTTTTCTGATGCCGATTTCCATTCCGACTCCTTCAAAATCGCCGCGGATTTCAGAATCAAAAATTTCTTTTTCAGCCGGCGGAAAAAAAACGGTATAGGGATCGTCCAAAGACTCGGCCATTCCGGCAACCGCTCCCCAAACCATTTTTTGGCGGTCAAGGCCGTCCGAAGTCACATATTTTTCTTCAATCATCCGCCATGCTTTCCAAAACGGCTCAAAATCTATTTTTTGATCCGAAAGAGCCGGCGGCTCTTTTTTGCCGGCGACCGATAAAATTCTGTCCATTGACGGACTTTGTTCGTAGCCAACATAGGTTCCGAAAACAAAAACAGCGCCGGCTGCCGCAACCGCTCCCACGATCCAAATCGGTTTTTGATACCTGTTCATACGCTGGTTTTTATTTTATACTAAAAACATTCTTATTTCAAATCATGAAACTTTTTAATTTTTTAACCCGCAAAAAAGAAGAATTTAAACCTTTAAAAGATAAAAAAGCCGGAATGTACGCCTGCGGTCCGACTGTGTATAACTTCGCCCACATCGGCAATTTGCGCACTTATATTTTTGAAGATGTTTTGCGCCGGACGCTTGAACTGGCCGGTTACAAAGTCAAGCAAATAATGAACATTACCGACATTGACGACAAGATTATCCGCGAAGCCGCAAAAAATAAAAAAACAGCTGCTGATTTCGTAAAGCCGTTTAAATCGGCTTTTTTTGAAGACCTCAAGCTGTTGAACATCAAACCGGCTCAAAAATATCCTTTAGCAGCCGACCACATTCCCGAAATGATAGGTCTGATTTCACGGCTTTTAAAAACCGGCTTGGCTTACAAATCCCAAGGCTCGGTTTATTTTGACATATCAAAATTCAAATCATACGGCAAATTAAACCGCTTAAAACACCGCAAAAAATCGGGAATCGCCAGACACCGGATTGACGTTGACGAATACACCAAACTGAATGTTGAGGATTTCGCGCTCTGGAAAGCCGGCAGGCCCGGCGAGCCGTCTTGGAGCGCTCCCTTCGGCAAAGGACGGCCGGGCTGGCATATTGAATGCTCGGCAATGAGCATGAAATATCTCGGCCGGACTTTTGACATCCACACCGGAGCCGTTGACCTTTTGTTTCCCCATCATGAAAATGAAATCGCTCAATCCGAAGGCGCAACCAAAAAAGCGTTCGCCAAATTTTTTATTGAAGGCGAACATTTGCTGATTAACGGGCAAAAAATGTCAAAATCGCTCGGAAATGTTTATACTCTGCGCGATTTTGAAAAACGCAAATTAAATCCGCTGGCGTTCAGATATTTCGTTTTAACGGCGCACTACCGCTCAAAACTTAATTTCACCTGGGAAGGGCTTAAAGCCGCCGGCCGGGCGCTTGAACGGATAAAAGAACGGGTCTTTTTTTTGCGCCAAACTGCGCCAATAAAAGATAATTTAAAATTCAGGAAAAAATCAGCGGAGCGGCTGAACGACGATTTGGATATGCCCGGATTTTTTGCCGTATTCTGGAATAATTTTGACCGACTGTCGCTTAATGATATTCTCCGGGCTGATCAAATTTTGGGATTGAATCTTAAAGCTTTAAAATCTATAAAAATTCCGCCGCTTGTCAAAAAATTGGCCGAAACCCGGGAAAAATGGCGAAAAGAAAAAAAATGGGGAAAAGCCGACGCCACTCGCAACCGCATCAAAAAACTCGGCTGGCTGATTGAAGATTTGCCGTCCGGCCCGATAATCAAACCGTTGAAATAAAAATTGCTATCAATTTTCATGGCATTTTTATAAAACCCTCCCGCGCGGGGTAAAAAATACAAAGGGCTTTCCTTCGGGAAATTGAAAAAATCATCGCGCACGGATAAAACAAAAGAGCAAAGATTTAAATTGAAAAGTAACGAAAATTTGCGATCGGCTTTTTTATTTACTAATCAAAAATTCAACAAACAAAAACTGCCTTTTAATTCGGAGATTAATCGCGTAGTGACTTATATATTTCCGGCCTGATCCATTATCTATAAATATCGTGGTTGCCGATATTAATAAAATCAACCCTATCTGAATCAATAAAAAAGAACATTATTCTATATTGGCCGACAACGGTGAAAGTCCAATAATTTTTATACTTGCCGTGCAGTTTGTGAGTTTTCAATATATTATTGAAAGGATCTGCTCTAAAAATTCTTTCCTTTTCTATCGCCTTATTTTGTACAATTTTTGGCAACTTTTTATAAGATCTTTTGAATTTAGAAGAAACGCGAATGACCATATCAACTTAGATCATTTAAAGATTTGATTGTTTTTAATTTCTTTTGATGTTTTTCTTTGTTATATATTTTAATAGCAAGGTCAGTATCCGCTTCTTCAGACAGTCTTTTCCCAATCGTTTTTTCTAAATTTAAAAACTCTTCGTATTTTTTGCGAGGAATAACGACCAAATCATCGTTTTTTATCAAATTTTTCGGGATAGTAATTGTGTTCATATTTTTTATATTACCATATCATAAAATCAAAAGTCAAAAGCTCGCCAGCTTCGTCAACATCGCATAATTTTATAAAACCCTCCCGCGCGGGGTAAAAAATACAAAGGGCTTTCCTTCGGGAAATTGAAAAAAATTAGCAGTCTTGTGTCAAGACTGCTAAAACTGATTGGTTAAAGTTTATTATCATTCAAAAATCATTATATCCGGGACTTTTGGAGGAGGGCCGCACTCGCTGTCATAATCGCAGGCCTGCGGCGTGAAATCAGCGGTCCAGCGGGCAATGCCTTTGGAGATGCGGAATTCATCAAGCTATCCGTTAAAGAATAAATAAACTTTTTCATCCCCACGCCTAATTAACCGCTATATTATATTTAGAAGGATTGTCTAAAACTTTTTTTACTCCCAATAAAAATATATCAAAATCTTTTAAATTCTCGCTGAGAATTTTATAAATTTCCTCCGGCGCTATGTCGGCGTAAAAATGAACTATTCTGTTCCGGTAGCCGGCCATATTTTGAAGATTTACATCGGCGAAATTTTTATCAACAATGCCGAATTCCCCGATTTTTTTCGCTATTTCTTTATATTCGGAAACTTGACCTCCGGGAATTCTGGATAAAATATGCGCGCTAATATGGAAAACTCCTTCCAACGCCCTATGAAGATGAAATTGTGCCAATTTAAAACCAACTCCGCCTTTAAATTCATCAAAAGAAATTTTTGCCAACTTTTCCAATTCGCCGATTTCATTTTGAATGCCGTTTATTCTTTTTAAAATAGTGTCTTTATCTAAAGGGAGTTTAGTCATATTTTTTGAAGAATCGCTTTATGAAATTCGCGCCTTAAAGGAGCAAAATCCGCGTAAAATTCCATTGTGTTTCCCAAAAAATCAGAAACTATTTTTTTATCTCCGACATAAAGCAAAATACCGTCTTTAACAATATGATGCCTGAATTGCAAATCGGCAAATTCAATAAAAACTATGTCTATATCGCATAATCTCTTTATCTGGCCGGATAAAATATCGTAAAGTTCGTTATAAATTTTGTTTTTTTTGTCAAGATTGTATAAATCTTCCGCTTTTTTAACTAAAACAGCAAAATCAAAATCACTGGCTTTGTTGGCTATTCCTTGGGCATGTGAACCAAATAAAAAAATTCCGGCAATGCCCAATTCCTCCATTTTTTCATTTTGAAATTTAAATTTTATCATATTATGAATATATCATAATTAGCCAAAGATTGGAAATTTACCCTCATTAAATTTCGCCAAGTGAACCATTTAACAGAGTGAATTACTCAAACACCATTATATCCGGGACTTTTGGAGGAGGGCCGCAGCCGCCGTTATATTCGCAAGTCGGCGGAGTAAAATTGGCAGTCCACCGCGCGAGGCCTTTACTCACTCTAAATTCATCAAGCCAGCCATCAAAATCATTTGACAAATCCTCCCAAGCTCCTATATATACCGTGTCTGCAACGTTGTCCTGAGTTCCGGATACCGTACCCGTAGAACCCATTTGTACTCCATCCCTGAACCAGCGCCATGAATCTCCGTTGCGAGTAAGAGCCATGTGATACCATTGCCCAGTAACTAAGGTTGTTACTTCTCTCTCAAGGGTTAAAGCACCGCCGCCGACCTTTGACACCGCAAAATGAAAATACCAGGAATTAGGAGCATTGTAATAAACTTTCATCTGTTGATAATAACCACTGACATCTTCAACATCCCAAAAACCCATAACTTGCCCCGCTCCCAGAACAGTATTAAACCTCACCCAAAAATCAATCGTGAAATCCCCCGCCCCGAAGTTCCAGTCATCGCTGTCTGGCGTGCTCAAATTATCATTGACGCCATCAAAGAGTCCAGAAGCTCCGCCGAATTTGCTTTGAGCGGTATCAATCTGGGCGTTGCCGTTGGCAGTCCAAGTATGCGTCCCGCCTGCGGCATTATCGGTAAAAGTGGTTGAGCCGTCCGTTCCATTCATATGAAGCAGAGAAACAGTGTTTGAATCATTGCCTGCGGCGAAAACAAGTTTAAACCAATCATAATTAAACCAAACAACAATGCCGGCTATCAAAACCAAAGAAATTATTGAAAAATAAATGATTTTAGTCCGCATCTTCTCTGATGTTAGTGGTTATGGTGATGGTATTCGGATTTGATGCTTGCGTGCCGACCTGGATTTTAAAATCCTCCCTCATTGTCCAAGTATTGTTGGCAATGCTTCCGTCATCGCTGACTCCGGTTGAAGAACAATTTAATTCGTCAGTCCAGTTTGTGCCGTCGCCAAAACGGACAAAAGCGGTTCCGGTGTCGGTCTTGCAATACATCGTGGTTAAAGTCAGAGGCCGGACATTATTCATCAAAAGAATAGTGGTTGTTCCGGCCGCGCCGTAAGAGCCGATATAAGCGAGCGTGGAAGAAGCAAGGACGATATTTTTATTCTTGGCGACATAAAGAGCTCTTTCCGAGCCGTCATAAAATCTTAAAGAAGTTGAAGCGCCGGTGGTATTGATTGCCAACTGACCAGATGTGTTAATAGTCGGATCAGAACTAAAAGGAATAATCAACCCGCTATTAGGATCAATTCTTAACGTGCCGTAGATATCCAAAG
>ERZ1292623.1514-Hain-H51-01um-R1-1514-length-22309-cov-29_pt1 | contig 22309 bp, 20 predicted proteins | sample MGYA00564398_ERZ1292623 | MGnify/ENA primary metagenome ERZ1292623 (study PRJEB36523, sample SAMEA6512633) | groundwater metagenome | collected 2019-01-07 | study: AquaDiva: Metagenomics assemblies of 32 groundwater samples | reverse complement strand
ATATCTACACCAACTGCAACAACTATTTCTTTTCTTCCCAAAACTTTAGTAACAGAAGAGGATGTGGCTCAATCAGTCTTAAAGTCAGCTAACCCAACACAGTTTATTGTTGGGAAAAATGTAAAATACACAAAATAATTGACAGTTGACTTTTTGGCTTTTTATTTTATATACTATTTATGTTCTTTGATATTAGAGGTGATTTTAAATTTTTCTCTACATATTAAATTCTCTTGAGGTACTACGTTCAGTTTACATGAACGTAGGACAAGGCAAATTTTGTCCCGCCGTGGCGGGGCGATGAGCCTTCCTAGTTAATTGGTCGGGAGAAACAAGAATCATACTCGGTATCAAGGACAGGATTTATTTTTACTATTTCAACTTTTCTGTTTCGCGGTGCTCGGTAACTTTTCTACAGCGTTTGCAGAACTTTTTAAGTCTTAGCTTTTCGGGTGTATTAACTTTATTACGAGTCGTTATATAATTTCTGCTTTTGCAAACAGTGCAGACAAGTCCAACTTTTATCCTATTTTCTCCTTTTGCTGGCATATATATCCTCCTTTCCTTCAAGAGCCTTTGTCCGGGATTGAACCGGAGGCCTCGTTCTTACCAAGAACGCGCTCTACCAACTGAGCTACAAAGGCAAGTATGGCGGGCAGGCCAATGACTCGCCAGGTACCAGTCGGTAACCTGGTTTTACCAGGTGCCGTATGGTACCCTGGCTGGCAGGCTCCGAATGGTGCCTGCCGTTTTACCACTAAACTATGTCGGCGAGCGAAGCCACGTTTGACGCGGTGCTGGATGAGGGACTTGCACCCCCGAAGGCCTTTCGGCCGCCACGTCTACAGCGTGGTGCGTTAGCTGCTCCGCCAACCCAGCATTGAGCCTCCCAACAGAATTGAACTGTTATCAGCGGTTTACAAAACCGTCGCTCTGCCGTTGAGCTAGGGAGGCAAAAGACTAAAACATTTTATCAAACTGTCGTTTTATTGACAACCATAGGTTTCTATAGCTTCTTAACATTATTCCCCGCATCTTACAGGCGGAACATCTCGTTTGACGTCATAGTCATTGCAAAAGAGCTTGAAGCAATATATAATGCTTTTAGTGTATTTAGGGGTATCGGTTAACGGTAAACCAGCGGTCTCCAAAACCGCGACTGGGGGTTCGACTCCCTCTACCCCTGCACCAATTTGACAATTTTAGAACTTTATTTAAGCTTCCCTAACTTCTCATCAAAGGTAAAAAGTTCTGCTTCTTCCACTTTTGCTTTGGAAAGTAAAAAACAATCAACAAAGCTAATATTTTCCCTTCTATGAAGACCTATGGCCATAAAAAATAATTCTCTTGATTCAACTTCTATATACTCTGTTGATAATATTGGTTCTATTTTTTCGATGATGTCTTCTTTTTCGAGACGATAATATTTTTTAAGAGCAAAGTTTATTTCAAAAATGACTATTTGAGGAATAATAAGCTTAATTTTCCCATTTTTTGCATCGGCGAATATTTTTTTTGCTTGATTGTATTGCAAAGCAATATCTTGTAAAAGAAAACGTAGAATAATATTTGTGTCAACGATATAACGCTTATTCATTCTTCCCCATTGCTTCGTCTGCAAGATATTGCTCAAACGCTTCACGCATTTCTCTGGGAGATACTTTCGCTCTCCGAGCATTTTTTAAAGATCCAGCTAATTCAAGGAAGTCTTTAACCGGCTCTATCGTCATCTTGCCATTTTCTACCGAAACAATTGCCTTCTTGGTTTTGGATAAGCCAAGTTCCCGGCGAATTTTAGCTGGAATGCTTATTTGCCCCTGAGAAGTTATTGAAACTGTATATGTCATGCATTAAATATGACATAAAATATTACTTTTGTCAATATACATTAAATTTGTATTTAAGAATACATTTCAAATACAATCAGTTTACCCCGCACCCAGAATGCCCTGACCGTAAGGTCAGGGATGAATGGATTATTTCCGCGAAGCGAACCCCTAATGCCCCGAGCGTAAGCTCGGGGTGCGGGGTTTACTACGTCCGGTTTACCACAATTAGTTTGTGACTGGGACATAAATACTCATTTGTCATTCCGAGCGAAGCCGCGTCTGACGCGGCGAAGTCGAGGAATCTCGTTGAAGGAGATTTCTCCCCCCGATTTAATCGGGGGTCGAAATGACAATTGTGACCCAGTCATAAAATGTCAAATATACAGTATTTTAAACAAGTTTAGCTTATCTTCTTGTTTTTTACTTATAAAACGTGCTACAGTAACTGTGTATTACTACCATGGCAAAAGCAATTACACAAAAAGGGGGCTTAACGGTCGGTTATGTAGGACTTGGCATTCGAGGAAATGGTACTGTTGGTAGCATCTTGCAAGAAGTCCATGATGGCGATACGATCACTGTTAGGGCGCTTGGTAATTTTGGTGTTCGGTTTTTAGGCGTTGATGCACCTGAGATTAGCTTTACTCTTCCTGATGAAACAGCATTCACTAGTATAGAAAACGAAAAGTGGGAGAAGTTTTTAGAAAATCCTTTTGCAAACGACTTTCCACCCTTTACTCCTCCACTAATAAAAGATCTTGCCTTACATTTACAATCAAAGTTAAAAAAAAGAACAGCTATGAATCATTTTTATCATGCGCAAAAAGCAGAAGATACGCTAGAAGAAGAGCTTAAGAAAGATTTACATGCACTTCATCAGTCGGAAAAAGAGTTCGAACTTTTTCTTGTCTTTGCGCATGAGGTCATGGATCCATATGGAAGACTCCTCTGTTTTATAAATCGCAATCAAGTGAATGAGCAAGACCCTGAACCTCGACCGCTTACATATAACGAACGACTTCTTAAGCTTGGAAAAGTAATACCATATTTTATTTGGCCTAACATTAATCCTTTTCGTAAACAAAAAAATATTGTCGATGCCGTTCCACAACCTGGGACAGCAAATACTATATCCAATGAGGAGGGTACCTTGCGTCGAGCTCGTGAATGGGCACAAAATGCAAGACAAAGACAAATTGGCATTTATGATGCAACCAATCCATTACAGCTTGAGCCGTTCGAAGTGAGATTCCTGGCGAGAAGACGTCCGCCTACTAGATGGGTTATTGACTTAAGTAAGAATGACAATATACTTATTCAACCACAGCAGTATTATAGAGTTTACAGGGAAGATCGGCTTTTTATCCCACCAGAATATGTATCACTCTTCCAAGAAGCTGGATGGAAGCAAGGCTAAGGTTAAAATAGGTTCCAGTCTAACACAGTATCGTCATATATGATGCATTTGTTATGGAAAGCGAAATTCCATCGCAAATTTATTATAGTACTAATCGCTACTCTATCCCTACTTTTGATTGGGGTATTTTACCTTCTCCCAAACCACAAAATTACTACTTCAAATAGAACAGAAAGTGTAAAAATCACTCCCCAAGCCACAACTGAGCTTCCTTCCTTCAATATAACTCCTACAAGCCCAGCAACAACCAAACAAAAATCAAAAGCAATTGATGCTAAAATATTTATTAATCCAGTTCCGACTACAAAAATCTCTCCTCTTTTTAAAGTACTCACTACACCTAAGCAAACTCTAAAGACTTCTACCTCTAGTAGTTTCTATGTTCAAGAAACTGCGTCTGTTGCACCAACAAATTCTCTAAAAAACATAATGTTAACTCTAAGCGGTCAAGTCTATAACGATTTAAACTGCAATAATAAAAAAGACATTGGTGAAACAGGCTTTGCTAACCAACAAATTTTAATCTTGCAACCGAGAGATGGCACGCTTTTTGATACAGTTTTGTCGGATGATAAGGGAAATTATTCTTTCCAACGTTCTGTATCCGAGGCTACGTCATTGATTGTAGAACCAATTTCCATAGATCCAAATATTGTACACATTCCACCAGAAGTAACGCTTAGCAGCAACAATCAGTCTGCAAAAATAGATATCTCCCTTTGCCCTGAATAATTTTATTCAACCACCAAAACTTTTGCGCGTTCTTGGTACAGAGGAATTATTTCGTCGCGAATAACGCCAATTATTCCCATGTCATCGATATATTGACTTAAGGCTTTTGGCATAAGGCTAATATTGTCTCTGCTAAAAAATAGAGCAAGGGTTTTATCGTTTTTAGCAACTTCAATCATTTTACCCCATCGCTTGTCGCAAAAAATCTCTTCTTTTTCTGCTCCTTCTTTAGCTGGAGCCTGAGCAAACTGCGTTCCCGTTATATTTAGGTTATAAAGAGCGCACCAATAGTTATAATTAAATCTCTTTTCAACAAGAGATTTTTCTAAGCAAACAATTGAGACTCCAAAAATAATAGCGGCATAATTCTTAAGCATGTCATGTCTGTCTTCCTCTGGAATTTTGAGTAAACTTTCTCTATTTAGAGCAAAAAGAGTATTTGATTCATTCGATTTATTTGTTATGGATCTAAGCCTCTCCCCACCTTCTTCTGCAAAGCCATTTGCAAAAGTAGCAACCCAAGATAAACCAAACAATCTCTCCCTTGGGTAATTGAGTCCATAATTCTCAACGCTCATATCTTTGGAATTATATCGCAAGTGTTGCCAAAAGTCCAAGACTAAACCCTAATAATCCTCCGCCAATTACGTCCGATGCCCAGTGTTCGCCAAGGTAAATTCTGCTAATAAACATAACAATATCGTACAATGCTAAAATAGAAATAATGATTAGTCTTTGTGTATGAGAAAACTTTTTAGACCTAACAATAATAAGTCCTAATAAAATGGTCAAAAATGCCGCTCTTGCCGAATGACCAGATGGATAAGAAAACTCGGACCGAACATGAAATTGTGGAAAATCTATCAAGTGTTTAACACGAAGCATAAATTGTGGAGGCGGCAGATGATCTACAAAAAACTTACCATACAGTTCCAATATATGAATTAGTCCAAATAAACCAAAAGTTATTATGCCCAAAATTTTTCTTCTTAAAATAAGAAGAATGACTATAAAAATTAGCATTGGCTCAAAATTGCCTATATCGCTAAAAATAGAAAATGGTTCATCAAAGCGACGAGATATGTTGTCTTGAAGCCTTACAGTTGTATCAAAATCAAATTGAGTAGAAATATCTTTGTCAACCAAGTACGAGAAAATAACAAACAAGATAAAAAGCCCTGATGCTAAGCTAAACAATAATTTTTTAGACATAGGAAGATAATCTCTAAAGTATCACAAAATACGCAATTGCAAAATTTGTGATGGTATTGGAAAAACTTTACAAATCTAGCTCCTTGAGAAACTTGCGGAAGTCCCCATTAATGTCTGGATGTTGTAATCCCATTTGTACAACTGTTTTCATGTACTCAAGCTTATTGCCTGTATCGTAATACTTGCCATTTTCGATTTCACATGCGTATACGGGATAACCTTGTTTAATTAAATCATCTATCGCTTTTGATAAATAAATTTCCCCATCTCTCGCAACCTCTTGTTTACGCAACAGATCAAAAATATCAGGCGGAAGGATATATGCCCCGTGCGTAGCAAGGTCTGATGGCGCCTCATCTGGTTTTGGCTTCTCAACAATTTTTTCAATTCTATAGATATTTTTCTCAACATTTTTTACCTTCGCGATCCCATAGCGACCCAAGTCTTTTTTATTGGCTATACGAACTGCCGATATTACTGCTCCACCGTATTTCTCATAAACTTTAATCATCTGCGCAAGCCTTGGCGGGTTGCTATAAATAAATTCGTCGCCCCACATAACTGCAAATGTCTCGTTTTCAATAACAGGTTCTGCCGACAAGACCGGTGTCCCATTGCCATAAGGACCTTTTTGTCTTATATAGATAAAGCTTGCTAGTTCTGAAATTTCTTTAATTTCATCTATTAGTTTTTCTTTTTTGCCATTTTGCAGATTCTTTATAAGCTCGGCATTTGGCGAATCAAAATGATCCTCAATCGCCCGCTTTAGAGCTCCTGTCACAATAACAACATGCTCAGCGCCAGAGGCAACTGCCTCCTCAACTACATATTGGATGACTGGTTTGTCAACAATTGGGAGCATTTCCTTTGGCATTGCTTTGGTTTGAGGCAAAAAACGGGTGCCAAAGCCAGCTGCGGGAATTACAACCTTTCTAATTTTATTCATAAGCTACCTATGTAACTTAGGTAACTTACAGTATAATTCCCTTCCCTTTACATGTCAAATCATATTTGATAAGATACGATCACTATGCCTACATCCCCTGCTACTTTTTTAAAGCAAACACGTGATGAGCTTAAAAAAGTGGTTTGGCCAGGAAGACAAGAAGTAATAAGACTAACAACAGTAGTAATCTTAATAAGTCTAATTGTAGGATTTTTTTTAGGAGGATTAGATTTTGTGTTTACAAAGATTATGGAAGTGGTGGTAAAATAAAATGGATTCTCAACAGCCGCAAGCAAAAGAAACAGTCAAGGACACTAAGCCAGTTCGAGACGCAGCCAAGTGGTATATTGTGCATACTTACTCTGGCCATGAAAATAAAGTCGCAAGATCTCTACATCAGCGTATTCAAAGCTTGGGTTTTGAAAATCGAATTTTTGAGATAATTGTTCCAACAAGAAATACAATTAAGGTATCTGGTGGCAAAAAAGAAACAGTAAAAGAAAAAATCTTCCCCGGATATGTTTTGATAAGAATGATTTTGGACGATGAAACATGGCTTTTGGTAAGAACCACCCAAGGAGTTACTGCTTTTATTGGAGCTGGAAATAAACCAACACCAATTTCCGAAAAAGAAGTTGAGGCAATTCAAAAGTTTATGAAGCAAGAACAACCTCTCTACAAAGCAGCCTTTACCAAAAGTGAGGCTGTTAAAATTGTTGATGGGCCTTTTGCAGATTTCTTAGGAACAGTTGATGAAATCGACCAAACTAAGGGAAAACTAAAAGTTTTGGTTTCGATATTTGGCAGAGAGACGCCAGTAGAATTGGATTTTTTGCAAGTGGCTAAATTATAACCCTATGGCTAAAAAAATTAAAACAATTATAAAACTTAACATTAAAGCTGGAGAGGCTACTCCTGCCCCACCAGTTGGTCCTGCTTTGGGACAGCATGGACTACCAATAATGGAGTTTGTAAAAGCATTTAATGACAAAACTAAAGACCAAAAAGGAACTATCATTCCTGCGGTAATAACTGTTTACCAAGATAGAACATTTTCTTTTATCACCAAAAAACCTCCAGTTGCTGAAATGATTAAAAAAGCAGTAGGAAGAGAAAAGGGATCTCAAAAACCCGGCAAAGAAATGGCCGGATCAATGACTAAAACTCAAGCCCAAGACATAGCAAATGCCAAAATGGATGATCTAAATACAACAGATATCGAACAGGCAACAAAAATTGTGATGGGAACAGCAAGAAGCATGGGCGTTACTGTAAAGTAATGAGTTATGAGTTTATTGTTATGGGTAAAACAATTTATACCATGAGCTAAAAACTTATAACACATAACCAATTTCGACGAAAGGAGAAATCTATGGGAAAGGTTAGGGTTAAAACACTAGGAGTAGAAGAGGTCGAAAAGCAACAAAAAAAAGAAGCATTAAAACGTAAAGAGCAAAAAAAGACTGCAAAAGTTCCCGGACTTAAAGGCGGTCAAAGAGTAGTTGCTGTTGGTCCAACTGAAGAAGAGTTGGCGCGCCTTGATGAACTTTCGGCGAAGCAGAAAAAACTAGAAGTACAAGAAGTACCAAAGGTATCAAAGGAAAAGGCTAAGGACAAAACACGTGATACTCGGGGTGCACGTTCTAGCCGGTACCAAACTGTTGCAAAACTAGTTGAAAAAACAAAATATACACTCTCCGAGGCATTAGAGCTCTTACCAAAACTTCACCTCTCAAGCTTTGATGAGACAGTCGAGTTACACATAAATACAATAGACAAAGGTATTACAGCAACTGCCATCCTTCCCCATGGAAGTGGAAAAAAGGTTAGAGTTGCAATTGCAAACGATCAAATAATTTCGGATGTATTAAGAGGAAAAATCAACTTTGATGTTTTACTAGCAGAGCCATCCATAATGCCAAAGCTTGCTCGCGTTGCAAAATTCTTAGGACCTCGTGGCCTTATGCCAAATCCAAAAAACGGCACTATTACAACAAATCCAAAAGAATTGACAAAAAAATACCAAGGAGGACAAGTAAATCTTAAAACAGAATCAAAATACCCTATTATGCATATTGTAGTTGGTAAACTTTCTTTTGGACAAAAAAAGCTTTTGGACAATATCCAGATCGTCTTAAACGCAGTTAAACTACAAAATATAAAAAATGTAACTCTAAAATCAACCATGAGTCCAGGAATCAAGGTCCAATTAGTCAAATTAGGCTAATCTGACATTACCCCAGTTTTGCCTCAAATTACTTATGTCATTGCGAGCGAAGCGAAGCAATCTCTTTTTTCACAATGGGATTGCCACGTCGTCCCGCTTCGCGGGACTCCTCACAATGACAGGTACAAAGTGGGGTAATCTCAGAGGCTAATTGGTCTAATTCGTCATATGACTGGCGGTTACAAAAGCCTAATTGTCTATCAACAGGCAGTCGTAATCTACGATCTCACAGGAAAATTTTGCCAAAAGCATTTGCGAGATTTTGGAACAGGCATGCCAACTAGACGCACTGTGGATCAAATGATTCGATCTCTTGAGAAGAAATTTATAAATGAAGGTGGCTACTCAGAAAATCTTTTTAACCAAAGACTTAAGCAAAGAAAAAATAATTGAACCTCGCTTACTTTTCACTGTAGATAGTTCCAGAGGATTGTAATTTTGCTTGCGGTCTCCGTTCTGCAACCTTTGAACTCCTAAGAGCAAGGCAGCGTTTGAAGTAGCTGACCTGGTGATCTGCCGTTTTAGATGCCGAAAACCTGCTCTTTACATATTCAGATGCCAGTTTTCCACGATTCACCCTCTCCTCAGGAGATAATTCCAAAACTATTTTTGTTTTTTCTGCTACGTCTCTTGGATCTCTAGGATTTGTCATCCAAGCAAAAGGAAGATCTCCTCCAATTACTTCATTATATCCTACAACATTGCTACCAACTACAGGCGTACCAGATGCCATTGCCTCGGCAAGTGTAAGACCAAACCCCTCTCTTCCCTCAACTGGCGAGATAAAAACATCAGCAGTTCTATAAGCTTTTGGGACGTCTTCATCGGGCAGTACCCCAACAAACTTTACTACATCGTTAAGTCCCAACTGACGCCTTAATGCAAGCAATTCTTTTTTCATCTTACCGTCTCCTGCAATTTTACCTAAGATGTTTTTCATTTTGTATTCATAGTACAGAATATAAAATGCTCTCAAAAAATCATCTAATCTTTTCCGTTCATCAAATCTTGCTGCTGCAAAAATTATTCTCTTGCCATTGCCATCTTTTTTCCACTCCTCTATTATTGGCCCCTCTGGCGTAAATCTATCAGTATCAATTCCATTGTAAATAACCTCGTAGTCTCCAGGTAAATATTGATTCCAAAGATTTGCTACCGCCATAGAAACTGCTACTCTTCCATCTAATCCCTTATTAATGGTATTTCTAAACCCTGGGGTTAATTTAATAGGCCGTCTAGAAGCATCAAATGTAGGTCTTCGAAAAAGATGCGATGCAAGATATAATGCCTTAGTTGGCACATCCAAATCCTCTGACTGCGCATGAAAATAACCAACAAAACAAGTCTTACCCTCCTTATCTCCCGTGATTAGGGCATGGGCTACATTGCCTGCTACAAGCTGATGCATAATAACCAAATCTGGATTTTCTTCTAATAGTAACTTCTTAGCTTTTGCCTTACCCCTATTATAAAGAATCGAAGCTTCAAAGCGTGTATTGTTGATGCTGATGTTAACTCTCTTTCCTAAAGTACGATCTGCTAAGTTATTTTTTTTATCTGGGATATCCGGGCCAACTAGTTTTATCTTTATACCTCTTTCTTCCAAGTAATTTTTCGATTGACGAATAACATTTGTAACTCCGTCTGGCCTATTTGCCCTCAAACCATGAGAAGAAACAATCAAAGCGTTAATAGTTCTTGCATCTCTTTCCATATCTTTATCTTTAAATAAATTATAGCATTTTTTTATAGAGCAAAGAAATGGTGATATAGCTAAAGCGCCCTACCAAAATACTGAAAGTTTGAGAAATAAATCCAGCACCTTTTTCAAAGTGCTGGATAAATATTTTGTCCTATAATAGTAACATCAAAAAAGTTATCCACAATTTTATCTGGATAAACGCAGTACCTTATAGTGTAAATGCCTTAACTTAGTTATTGACTAAACTAAATTTGTTTGCTAAACTACGTTTAGATCCTAAGATAGTAGGCGGAGCGTAGCGACGTCCTGATCAGGCGAAGCCTGAGAAGGATCTCCTACAAATCTATAAATCCTACCGAGGAAACTATGAACAAAGTAAACAAAAAGCCCGCCTCATTCCGAGTCGGGGCTTCGCGGGCCAAAAAAGAACAGATTGTTGCCAAACTGAAAGACAAGGTCGGCAAAGCTAACGGATTAGTCTTTACAAACTATCAGGGGCTAACCCATAAACAAATTGAGAATCTTAAGAGAAAACTCAATACAGCGAGTGCCGAGTTAGTAGTTACTAAAAACACTTTGCTCAAACGAGCTTTCTTACATCCTGATCCGTCAGCTGAGGGATCAATTCTGAACTCTGAATTACGAGATCCCACCGCTACCCTTTTTATATATGGCGATCTATCCGAACCTCTTAAACAATTAGCCCAAAGTATAAAACAATTTAATCTTCCATCTGTTAAGTTTGGCATCTTAGACAAAAAAACAATTACAAAAGAGCAAGTAATTAAATTGTTTACTCTTCCATCGAGGGATATCTTGCTAATGCAAGTTTTTGGGCAGATGAAAGCTCCGATTTTTGGATTACACAGGGTGTTGAGTTGGAATATGCAGAAATTGGTAGTAACACTTAAGGCAATTGAAAGTAAAAGATCATAAATCCGAATACCAAAATTCGAAATCCGAAACAATTTTCAAAATTCTCAGCCAGAGGCTGATCCGCCTTTGGCGGAAAATTTTCAAATTCTCTAAACAGTTTTTGCAATTTGCATTTTTGTCATTTGGATTTGTTTCGAGTTTCGATATTCGAATTTCGAATTTACCGACTGAAAGGAGGTGTGTATGGCAGAAAAGAAACTTACAAAAGAAGAATTGATTAAATCAATCGAAGAGATGTCTGTTTTGGAGTTGGCTGATCTTGTTAAAGCTTTAGAAGAAAAGTTTGGCGTAAGCGCGCAAGCGTTTGCTGCACCAGCTCAGGCCGCCTCCGCCGCGTCAGACTTGGCAACGGAGGAGCCAAAGGAAGAGCAAACTGTATTTAATGTAGTTATAGCTAACGCGGGTCCTAATAAAATTTCAGTCATTAAGGCTCTTCGAGAACTTGTCCCAACATTAGGCCTTAAAGAAGCAAAGGATTTAGTTGATGCTGCTCCAAAAGAGGTAATGATTCAAGTAAACAAGAAGATAGCAGAAGAGGCAAAGGCAAAATTAACTAAAGCAGGAGCAACTGTGGAGCTGAAGTAAATATATTCAAATTGAGCTTCTTTTACTTTACCTCTTGACTTTCTTGTTACACTTTGTTACTTTATAATCAATTAAATGGCATATTGAATAACAAATATATACTCTCACGCCTATGGATAATCAAAATCTATCAATAGACAAACTACCCGATCTTTTAACAGTCCGCGAAGTAGCACAGGTTCTTAGAGTTTCTCCTCTTACTATTAAACGTTGGGGCAAAAGAGGAAAACTACCAGCAATTCGTATCAACTCACGAGGTGATCGTCGTTATAAAAAAGAGGCTGTTCTGTGGCTTCTAGGAATCCAGGCAAAACAAGAATAATCTATACTCCCTTCCTATACTCCGCTCTATGATGAGTCATAATTTTCTCCTTGTTGGGACTTTCGAAATGCTCTTTTATAAACATTATCGTTTCCATTGGATCTTGAGTATTTATAAAAATGCCAGTGCCAATCTCAAATCCTCCCAAAACCTTAGCTCTTGGAATAATCCTCAGATACCAATCTCCACCTGGATAAATATAAAAATTAAATGGAAACTCATATCCATGTCTCAGATTAAAAATCCCAACCACTCTTGTAACTATGTAGGATAAGTCTACAATCTCCTCATCTGTTATTTCATTGTATCCCCTACCTCTTTTTTTGGGAGCAATCCAAACTTCATCCGGCCATTGGGAAGTCTTTGGACAAAATAGAATAAAATGTTTTGTTTCCTGTTGAATCTTGTCATGCTGATCAGGCTGAGCCTGACTTAGCATCTTAAGCTCTTCGTTTGTAGCCAAACGGGGCATATCCATTTTTACTTCGTTTGGAACAACAGCAAGTTGGGTATGTGGATGCGGCAAACTTTCTCCTCCACTCTCCCCCCGATTATGGAAAATATATACCTGGCCTTTACTTTGATGAATATTATAACGCTGTCTATAGGTTTTAAAAATAAGCTCAACCTGATTTAATGGCAGCTCGCCAAAATTTTTATGGTGATCTCCCGAATGAATAATTATCTCATGGATGGGAGCAAATGGAAATTTATTTGGTATCACTCTTATTTGCCAATTGGAGTCGCCTGCCTTTCCTCCAACCCTGTAAACTTCTTTTTCCGATCGTTCTTTGCCCAAACAAAATGGACAGATTGGCTCTGCTCCCTTTGCCACATCTGGACGATTTGCCCGACGCGGCGCCAAAATTATCCATTTTTTAGAGATTGGGTTTTGTAAAAGCTTAAAATCTTGCATAACGTTTTATTGCTCTAATGGTTGTATTTGTAACTGTGCTTGTTCCGTTGCAGTCTTTTGCGACTGTTGTTCGGCAAGATTGACTGGCGCAATGTCAATAATCTTATTAATACTTGGTCTATACAAAATTGCTTTTTTACTTTGACTGTATATTATAACTTTGTCGCCATTTTTTGCATTAGCAAAAAATGGTTGATGCTTAAGCTTTATAATATCGGTAATAGTCGCAACCGTAGGCGACTCTTTGTCTGGCAACACTGCTAGCTTTGAAACAGTATCAACTATTTTTTTTACCTCCAGGGAGGCTAAATAATCAGAATCTTTTGTAAGCTTTTCTATTTCTTTTTGAGAATTTCGATATTGTGTATAAAAATAGGTTATTCCCCCAATCAAAACTAAAACAATAATAATAACGAAAATTTTACTAATTCCAGATTTAATAAAAGCTCGTGGTCGAGAAGCTCGTTCGGAAACACTTCTTATGTTTGAGACTTCTTTTGGACCTGCGATTTGTTGGGAAGATCCGTTTGTAGGATTTGTTTGTTTGTCCATTGTACTCACAATGATTTCATAACTACATACCTTTTGTCAATCCTATAGAGCTCTGAGATTACCCCACTTTGTACCTGTCATTGCGAGGAGTCCCGCGAAGCGGGACGACGTGGCAATCCCATTGTGAAAAAAGAGATTGCTTCTCCGTCAGCTGACGGATCGCAATGACATAAGTAATTTGAGGCAAAACTGGGGTAATGTCAGTATAGAGATGTATTAAACACTATAGTCCGGGAGTCGGAGTTATAATTAACTGCGCTGAAAGACTAGCTGAATTGGAAGAAGATTCATATACCTTAGCGTCTTTAACAGACAAAGCAACCCATGTAAATTTAATATCCTGATCAGTTGTTTTATTAAGTTTTATAACAAACCCTTTGCTAGTTTGTCTGGTTACTATATAGTTAATACGATTTTCCAGTATGGTCTTCTCTTGTTGAGATTGCTTTTCTTCTTTTATGATTGGATCATTATCTTGAGCATCATTAACAGAAAGAGTTGCTGTTATTATTGGTGTTTGTTCGTATTCTTTTTCAAACTGTACTTCTCCCTGATCAGCGCCTGCGTGAATAATTATTATTCCTGCCATATCTTTATTAAATGTCGCGTGTTTTCTAAATTCAACGTCTCCTCTAAACACAACTTCTTTAAAGAAATCCGAAACTCCAGTAACAATCAGGTTATTTGCAGTTATAGTATCTACCACATTCAATATGCCCTCGATAAGACCATTTTGCTTAACCCGAAGGCTTGCCGAAATAGTTGCCATTCCCTCAACATTAAGACTCTCAAGAGAAAGTTCTTTGGGCAACTTTCCTTGATAATCGGTAGCCCCGCTTTCGCTGCTTTTCTTTTCTTGTCCTGTTAGCGACATAAATGTAGCATCAAGTGTTGCAATATTGCTGTCTAAGCTTGCTAGCCTATTCGTAATAATCTCCAGTCCTTCAATGCTGTTAGCTTTTATTTTATCGGCAGTAAGCTTGCCCTTAAAGAATGCGTTGCCTTTATTATCAAAGGAAACAGCATCTTCGCCCGTATCGCCCTTAATTATAAACTTTCCCTCTGTTGTTAGATTTAAGACAAGATCGCTATTGGTTGATGGCTTAATTATATTGGCAGTTAGTACATCTGTTGTAACTTTAGGCGTAATAAGACCTATAGCTGATAGATTGCCATTTGCGGCAATATTAATAGCCGGATCGTACCATGTAAGATTTACAAAAGTCATTACTTTGCCTATTTTAACTTGCTCTCCATTAGCGGTTCCTCCATCAAAGTTATCTAGAGCTTTTCCTACAATCTGCCCTCTTTTTGTTGCTTTCATAGCAACTCCCGGAATTGAAGAAGATGTTAAAAAGTCGCCTACTTTAATAGTGCCATTTTCTAGAGATACTTTAACTGGAACTCGCCCAACAAGAGCAACTGGGATTGAATTGGAGAATTGGTCTGGTAATCCCTCACCCAATACTTGATTTGGGCTTTCTGAAACAATTCCTATAATTTGAGACTCATATGCTTTTGTGGATTTGGCAAGAATAGATACTGTTCTTTTTGCTTTTACCCCAGTCTGCTGACCTGTTCTTGGATTAAATAAAGGTTCTTCGTAATTTGCAGTTTCTACTGTTGTTGCAACGACGTCGCCTGCTTCTGGAATCCCGTCTCCGCTGACAAGTTCTTTAGCCGGATACCATTCTGCAATATCTGTTGGAGCACCACTACATGCCACAACATAACGGTCAACAAACGTAGTGCTGGAATTTGCTCCTGAATGACAAAGGCCGTTGGTAGTAGCCGTCTGTGATGCATCTATTAGTAAATCGGCTGTATCTATTTCAACCACAGCTGTATTTACTGTCATTCTCAAACCGCCATCTTCGTTATAAAACTTTGTATTAGTTGATTGTAGCTGAAGCTCTCCCCCTGCCCCAAGTGGGCCTAAAAGAGTAGCATTACCCGTGTTGGCTGGAGGAACTAACTCAAGCACCGGAAAACCAGAAGTACTATTACTAAGCCTCATGACATCTTGTCCAAGACGATCAGTTGTGCTGTTATCCTGAAGGAAAAAGCGCAGTGTGGTACCGGCTTCATTTGCACTGGCACCCCATGTAGCATTTGCCTCTGCCCGGATCAACGCGCCTGGTCGAACTCCGCTATCTACACCTCTGAAAGCAATTGTCCCCAAATCGTCTCCGCTTATAACATCACTATCTGTTGTTTCAAAACTCATATTGCCTCCTGCTGATTCGGAAATCTCAAATGTTGTATCTGGACTGGTAGTACCAACTCCTATAGCTCCATTGCTCCCAAGATACATTACAGTTGTTGTTCCAGCATCTCCACCAGGACTTCTTTGGAAGTTAAGAGTGCCATTGTCTAGGATATTAAATGTATGAGCTGTTCCTGCACCTCTTAGGGATAGGTTTGCAGAAAGAGAGGCAGAACCGGTAACATCAAGAGTTGCTAAAGGGACACTGTTGTTTATTCCAACTCTTCCAGTTGCATTCAGAGGATTAAGAATAATAGTGCCAGTTGTTGATCCGCCAACGGTTAAATTTGCGTTTCTTAAGCTCTGGATTGTCCCATCTGCACCAAGGCTAAGGCCAGTGGTGGTAGCAGAGAGCGATGCAGTGGTGGTACCAGAGTTGACATTGAGGACTGCGAACTTAGCAGAGGTTGATGCGTCTCCTCCAAGCAAAAGATCAAGCACTGTTGCCTGATTAGGCCTAATGGTACCATTAGCAACTGTCCAGTTGGAACTTCCTCCACCAGGACAGCTTGCTGATCCTGTAACAATACCATCTGTTGTAGTAACACAAGAGGCAGTTGCTATGGTTGAGCCTGCTGTTCCAGCAATTTGTAGATCAGTAGCATTAAGATTAATTATCCCTCCTGCTCCTCCATTAAGAGGAGATATTGTTATGTTTCCTGTTGTGTTGCCACCAATGGTAAGTAGGTTGTTTGCTGTTGTCTGTATTGTTCTTGCGGCACCAGCAAGGACTAGATTGCCAGACACAGTTGCTGTACCTCTAACATCCAAAGTTTCAAGAGGCGATGCAGTCCCCAACCCCACATTGCTATTGCTCCCCAGATATAGAACTGTTGTTGTTCCAGCATCTCCACCAGGACTTCTTTGGAAGTTAAGAGTGCCATTGTCTAGGATATTAAATGTATGAGCAGTACCAGCCCCTTTAAGATTAAGGTTTGCAGAAAGAGAGGCAGAACCGGTAACATCAAGAGCTGTTAGCGGTGTAGCTGTGCCAATACCCACATTTCCTCCATCGGTGAGATAGAGAATGTTGTCGACGGCATCAGACTGGAAACGAAGGTCTTCTGTGGCGGCACTAAAGGTAATCTTGAAATTTTGAGCCGATTCGCCATCGTCATCAAAAAACTTGATGCTTGCCGCGAACTCTCCGTCCACTCCAATCTTGATGGCGTCATCGTGACCAACGGGAGCAACTCCTGCAATCTCGAGTTTTGCTCCTGGGTTAGTCGTCCCAATTCCCACATTCCCATTATTTTGTATCACAAATCTATTAAGTCCGGATGCAGAGGCTGTGAAGATATCTCCTACTCCAGAATTATCAACTACCAAAGATGCAAAGGAGGTTTTTCCAGAAACTGAAGCAGAGGAGGTTGTACCTGCAAATGCGCTGTTTCCTGTTGCTCTAAAGCGTGCCGAAGTACTTGCATTTCCTCCAATCAGAAGATCCATTGTTAAGTTTCCAGGATATAGAGCGCCAGATGAAGAATCCCACCAGCTTCCACCGTTTGCAGTTGGTAATATTCCTGATACATCTGCTGTTAATGAGACTGCTGAGAAAGAAGGTGTTGTTCCTCCATGAAGCACCTGTGTTGTTGTTCCAGCAGTTACTTGTGCTAATACCCCAGAACCATTGGTATATAGAGGACCACCATTAGATGTAAAGCCAGAGAAGGTAATAGTGCCTGATGATGTAAGACCAGTAAGACCTGTTAGTGTACCTGCTCCTATAAGGTTTGCTCCTCTGGCTATTAGCGCTAGTGTTCCACCAGGAAGAATCTGCACTTCTCCTGTGCCTGAGGCGCCTAAGGCTAGTGTTTGATTTACTGTTGTTGACAAAGTTCCAGTGGCATTAAGATATGCTCCTCCTGCTGCTCCAGCTGATACCGATGCAGTTGGAGTACCAGAGTTGACGTTAAGGACTGCGAACTTGGCAGAGGTTGATGCAGTTGCTCCCACTAAGAGGTCTAGTGTACTATTGATAGGATAGACTGCTCCATTGGTTGATGTCCACCAGTTGGTGCCAGAGCCTAAGGCACAAGCTCCCCAAATGGGTGATCCTGTTCCTCCTGAAAGAAGACACTGGTTTGCTGTGCCTGCTGCGGTTAGTTCAAAGGAATCGCTATCAGTGTATGCAACAGCTCCTGCTGCAAGAGTGAGAGCTTTGTTTGTTCCCCCATTGGCAATAGGAAGAACTCCTGATACATCTGCTGTTAATGAGACTGCTGAGAAAGAAGGTGTTGTTCCTCCATGAAGCACCTGTGTTGTTGTTCCAGCAGTTACTTGTGCTAATACCCCAGAACCATTGGTATATAGAGGACCACCATTAGATGTAAAGCCAGAGAAGGTAATAGTGCCTGATGATGTAAGACCAGTAAGACCTGTTAGTGTACCTGCTCCTATAAGGTTTGCTCCTCTGGCTATTAGCGCTAGTGTTCCACCAGGAAGAATCTGCACTTCTCCTGTGCCTGAGGCGCCTAAGGCTAGTGTTTGATTTACTGTTGTTGACAAAGTTCCAGTGGCATTAAGATATGCTCCTCCTGCTGCTCCAGCTGATACCGATGCAGTTGGAGTACCAGAGTTGACGTTAAGGACTGCGAACTTGGCAGAGGTTGATGCAGTGCCACCAATTAAAAGGTCAACAGTATTGTTAATAGGGTAAAGAACTCCTGTTGATGTGGCAAGAACCCATACTGACCCACCAGATCCAACACCACAACTTCCACTTCCTGTAACAATACCATCTGTTGTAGTAACACAAGAAGCACTCGCTATGGTTGAGCCTGCTGTTCCAGCAATTTGTAGATCAGTAGCATTAAGATTAATTATTCCTCCTGCTCCCCCATTAAGAGGAGATATTGTTATGTTTCCTGTAGTATTCCCGCCAATAGTTAGGGTGTTGTTTCTTAATGATTGAATAACTGAGTCTCCTCCAAGAGACAATCCATTTCCAGTTGCTGTTGCAGAAACTGAGGCAATTGGAGTACCACCGGCAACATTAATAAAAGCAAACTTGGCAGAGTTTGTGCTAATTGCTCCTAGCAATACATCGTCTGATATATTAGTTGGGGCTAATGATCCATTGTTTCTCTGCCAGAATCCTTGTGTACCACTTGCAGTAGGTATGATATTGTTTGCATATATTGTTCGGAATCTCAGAGCAGAGGAACCAATATCTACTGAAGCATCTACAGTTGGTAAGACTGTATCTGATACTTTTATTCCAGCAAACTGTGGCGTTGATCCTGTACCAATTGACTGAGGAAGCGACAAAGTTACAGATCCAGTCGAACCCGAGACAGTAACCTGATTTGATGTTCCTGTTAGAGAAGTAACCCCATTGTTAGTAATCGTCAATCCGCTTACGCTAATTCCAGTCCCAGCAACAAGTGTAAGGTCTCCAGTTTTGCCTCCTAGAGATAGCACTCCTATATTTGTAATTGTTGGAGTTTGAGTAGTAGTTACAGCAATGCCTGCTCCGGCAACAAGCGAATATATAACGTTTGACGCGGTAAGTCTTCCGCGTCCTGCATTAATGTCTTGATCTTCTGTAATTAATCCTCCGCTTAAAGTAGCTATTTCTGTAGCCTTCAAACCTTTTATAAACTCCGCGGAATCATTAAAAGTACTTGGAACGTTAACATTAAAAAATAAACCGTTATTAGATGTAGTTTCTCCCAGAATTGTACCCTTGTCGTTATGCAATGCAAATGTCTCTCCTATTTGTTGCGGGTTAATTCTTGCTGATTCTTGAGAAGTAGTAAAAAATCCCAGATTTCCAAAAAAATTTTTTCCTTTAGTTTTTTCTATAAACGCAACAATACCTAGTATCGCAAAAATAAAAAGAGTAATAAATAAAATAGCTGTCTTAATCTTAGAAAGCGTAGGAATCTTCTCGTGAGTTTTGCTTACTTTTATAGGCTTCTGTAGTTCTGGCACCGAAGGAATATAATTTGGGGCATGAGTCCTTGAGGAACTAGAATTAATGCCCTGTAATGCCTCCACTTGTTTTCTAAGATACCTTCTTTGTCCCCTTGCTGTTCTTAATGGAACTAATAATCCTGCTTTGTCCCAACGCCTTAAAGTTTTTGTAGAAACTCCTAATATGTATGCGGTATTTTGGACTGTAAGCAAGCTCTCTGAGTTTTCTAAAACTTCAGACTTTTTACGTTTTATTTCTCTTCCCCGTAGCTTTTCTAGTCTAACTGGTTTTCTTATGCTAAGAGCAGGGGGAATTGCATATAATGATTTTTTTTCCTGAATTTCTGATTCTTCTACTTTTTTAGCCAAGGACTTATTTGATATTTTAAAAGCCTCTACTTCTCCTTTTTGGTATCGTCTCTGTGCTCCAACTGTTCTTAGTGGAACTAATATGCGAGCTTTGTCCCAACGACGTAACGTCTTTGTAGATACACCCAGAATTCTAGCTGCTTCTTGAACAGTAAGTAGTTTATCAGACATAGGGCAGGATTTTTAATGTTGGACATTTTATACTCTAACTTAGACAATTATATTAAAATGTCCAAGTTATATCACATCACATATAAACCCAGTTGTCAAGTGTCAAGTATATCAATTAAGAATAAAACAATTAGATTGATTTCATGGTATAAATATAAATCAATCTCATCTATCGCTTGTTGCTGCATGTCTAACTTTGTCTAAGTTTAAGAAGCTATGAAACAGCCTAAAAATGGCTTACTTTAAGCAAACTGTAAAAATTTTGTAAACAGAATAAAACGATTCGCTTGTAAAAGAGGCAATAAGTAATCAGCTTGTTAAAAAGATCAGGCGGATAAGGCGAGAGGAAAGATGAGACAGGATTGCTTTCAAAGTTAGACATTTTGTTTTTTCTGTTTCTACATCTGGACATTTTGTTTTGTAACTTAGACAATTACTCTAAAAATGTCCAAGTTCGTTACCAGAGAGCAATCAAACAATTAAACACTCTGTTAAACAAGAATAGAAATGTCCGCTTTTTTGTCATTCCGAGTGCAGTGAAACGGAGTCGAGGAATCTGATCCCTCCACTCCGCTATCGCTACGGTCGGGATGACAAACCATGTAACTTATTGTGTCTCTTAAATAGGACATTTCTATTCTTGTCTGACAAAACAATTAAACACTCTTTAAAAAACTGTAAAATTTTGCTAGTATGATAATATATAAAAAAATCCTAATGAAAACAATTCTTATTTTAATTATCATTGTCTTCTCTATTCTTGTCTCAAAGGGTTCTATGCCAAAGACTTATGCTGCTGAGCCTTCTAAAGGAGTTGACGCATCATCAGGTGTTGCGATATCGGTTCCTATAAAAGACAAAAACGCTAAAGATGGCTCTATAATTGCCTCAACTCCAGAGGGTTATAGCGCAAGTCTAATTACTTACGACCCCTCTATTTACGGAGTTCTAACCCTTAATCCCGCCACTTACATTGTCAACAAGGAAGGCAAAGCCTCCCAAGACGCAAAACCAGTTATAACCTTTGGAAAAGCCTATGTATTAGTTTCAACTATTAATGGCGCAATTAAAATAAACGATTTCATTACGTCATCTAATACTGCTGGCGTTGGACAAAAAGCAGACGCAAACGGATACGTGATAGGAACTGCTCTTGAAAACTATAGTGCTTCCGATCCAAAAAAAATTGGCAAGATTTTAGTTATAGTTAACCCCCATTATAATGGTTCTTTTGTTTCTATAAGAACTAATCTCTTGCAAACCATCAAAAGCGCAACGGGCGCAACAGGGCTCTCGCCTCTTGCATCCCTTAGATACTTAATTGCAGCAATTATTGTTATAATTACATTTGTCTTAGGATTTTTGTATTTTGGCAGAGTGGCAAGAACAGGAGTCGAGGCAATGGGCAGAAATCCAATGGCTGGTCGCATGATTCAATTTGGAATAATTATTAATCTCTTGCTAACTGTTGCAATTATAGGTGTTGGCATTGGAATCGCATATTTAGTTTTGACTTTATAGACCACGGTATTATTGCCTTGCCAACTGGTGTCTTGGCAACCCTTGGGCGTAAAGTTGTTGGATTTGGGACAGGGTGAAGGCTTGGTTGTAGATAGCAGGCTCGTCAAGAAATCCATTAAAGAAATATCCATTGCCAACAACGCCATTATATGATCCTATGAATAGGGAGTCATTTAGGGTAGTTATCGTTCCAAGATAGCCTTCTCTAAAAACTTCCTTACCATCTATGTAGATTTTAAATGTTGTCCCATCATAGGTTCCAACAACATGATACCATTTTCCATTAGAAACAACTCCGGCACATTTATATTTATGGTCCCCATTTATGATTAAACTCATACAAAAGTCGGTTGTACGAGCATCAAGATAATTGCTAGACTTTGATAAAAGTATACCCCTGTTTGCATCAGGAGGACCCCCATTGCCCATCCGTTTTACCCATGCAACAAGTGTAACTGCATTAGTCGGATTTAAACTACTGTGATGCGCTACGGTCACAAAAGTATCTAACCCATTAAACTTCAAACACCCTCCAAATCCTAAGCCGCAGGTTGATGCAGTTTGCGATACAGGACATGATACTCCCGAACATAAACCATTATTCCCATATCCAGAAGTATCTTTGAAAGGAGAAGATGATTCCTCAAAACTCCACTTACCAACCTGATTTATAGATAGAGTATTCTCT
>ERZ1292623.1513-Hain-H51-01um-R1-1513-length-22312-cov-8_pt1 | contig 22312 bp, 24 predicted proteins | sample MGYA00564398_ERZ1292623 | MGnify/ENA primary metagenome ERZ1292623 (study PRJEB36523, sample SAMEA6512633) | groundwater metagenome | collected 2019-01-07 | study: AquaDiva: Metagenomics assemblies of 32 groundwater samples | reverse complement strand
CTATAAATCTATAGTGGAGAAAATAGCCGATCGGCTAATTTATCCACAATAGATAAGATTATGGCAACATTTTGACAAGATGGGGTGTAGTATGCTAGTATTATAGCGGATGACGAAAATCAATAAAAACCTTAAAAATCTTTAAAAAGGAGGAAGAAAGAATGAAAAATCTGATTATTTTTTTTGTCCTAATTTCTATCTTGGCATTTTCTATCTTGGCATTAGTTGGATGTGATACTGGCAAAAAATATGAAACTGAAGAAACGATGCATCATATCTACGTGAAGCGCGAGATAGCAGGCGAATCCAGTCCTATGATCTGGATTTCAGCATACGGTTATAGTATAAAAGAGGTATCTGGTAAGGTCGCCTTAATAGAAGTTACTTGCCCTTGTTATATAGGAAGTGAAGATCCTAGGACGAGATCAGGAGTAGGATTAAGATTATTTAATAATCTTAATCAGGAAGGAGGAAACAAGATAATTTTTCAGTTGTTAAAAGATGCTCCGTATTATATAAGAATAAATGAGCCAAACGGACAAATAAAAACAATAAGGACAACTAATTAATTTTAGTTGAATAATTTTAGGCGGTGCGATAACATCAATCCGCCTTTTTATTTTTTCTTTAATTCATATCCTTTTAACGTATCTTCAATTTCGTAGCCGAGATTTTTTATTTTTTCGCGCAATTTGTCTGCTTCCTGCCAGTTTTTTTCTTTTCGGGCTTTTTCGCGTTTTTCCGCCAATTCTACAATTTCTTTCGGAATTTTTTCCATTTTTTTCTTTTTAAGATTTTCTTTTAATTTCAATCCGAGTACTTTGTCAAAGTCCAAAAGAGTGGTCAGTTTTGAGTCATTAGTAATCAGACGAGATTTTAATAATTCCTGAACAATTGCCAGAACTTTAGGAATATTTAGGTCATCATTTATTGCTTTTAGGAATTTTTCTTTAAATTTTTTATCTATTAACTTGGAAGTGAATCTTCCAAATGGAAGATTCACTTCCAAGTGGGCTACTTGATTATAAAGATGTTTCAATCCATTCTGCGCGCTCCCTAACGCTTCCCAAGAAAAATTTAATGGCTTTCTGTAATGCGTGCCTAACACTAAAAATCGATAGGCAAGGGGATTAAAATTTTTCTCTTTTATAGTTTTTAGGGTTATGAAATTGCCTTCTGACTTCGCCATTTTTTTGCTGTCTATGATCAAAAATTCTCCATGTATCCAGTATTTTGCCAAAGGTTTGTTGTAAGCTGCTTCTGATTGCGCTATTTCATTTTGATGATGTACAGGTATATGGTCAATTCCGCCGGTATGGATATCAAATGGCTGGCCAAGATATTTTGTGGCCATGGCCGAGCATTCTATATGCCAGCCTGGAAATCCCTTACCCCAAGGGCTCTCCCATCCTAATTTTCCGCCAAAGGCTGATCCACCTTGGGTGGAAAATTTCCATAAGGCAAAGTCGCTTGGATTCTTTTTTTCCGGATTGATTTCTATCCTTGTTTTGTTTTCTTTTGTTTTTAATTTGCCTAATTTCCCATAATTCTTAAATTTAGAAGTATCAAAATAAATTCCATCGTTTGTTTTGTATGTAAATTTATTTTTTTCCAATTTTTTTATTATTTCTATATCTTCTTTTATATGCTCGCTGGCCTTAGGCATAATATCAGGATTTTCAATATTAAGCACGGAAATATCCTCTTTAAATTTTTTTGCGTAATAATCCGCCAGCTCTTTCATTGCCTCAAGCGTCAAAGGTTTGCCCTCGCGCTTCAAGGCTTTTGTCATTTTGTCTTCTCCTTCGTCAGCGTCAGAAGTAAGATGTCCAATATCTGTTATATTCATCACATGTTTGATTTTATAACCATTATATTCCAATGTTCTGCGAAGAACATCTTCAAAAATAAAAGTCCTTAAATTTCCGATATGAGCAAAATTATAAACAGTCGGACCGCATGTATAAAGACCGACTTTCTTATTTTTTGTCGGCTTAAAAAATTCTTTTTTAAGCGAAAGTGTGTTGAAAATTTTTACAGCCATTTTTTTTGTTTAAAAAACCAAAACATTCCCGCTGTTGCCATGGCCATTATCCCTATAATGAGCCAGAAATTACTACCTGCGTTTATGCTGAATATACTACTAATAATCATAAGAGGAAAAGTGATAAAAGATATTATAGTAAGAGTTCTTATAATTTCATTAGTCTTGTGCGAGAGAAGGGAATCATGAGTATCTTGCAGGGAATCCATTGTTTCTTTATGATTTTCGAGCAAATTCCAGATTCTGAAATAGTCACCAATAATATTATTTATATAATTTGAAAATTCTTTGTCTAATAATTTTTCACCGGCTATTTCCAGCGATTTGAGGACATCCCTATGCGGCCGGATAATTCTTCTAAAATCAAGGATATCTCTTTTTGCAAAGGAGATATCCTTAACCATTTCATGTTCCGGCCCTATGTTTTTGCTGAATATTTTTTCTTCTATTAAATCAATTTTTTCTTGAATATGATCAATCTGCCTCAAAGAAAATATATAAAGTCTTCTTAATATATTGAACATCAGCATCTCAACATTCTCAGCCTTATTATTTTTTCTTAATACTGACTCTGCTTCAAATTTTTTTATCATCTCATGGAGCGGGGTAATTGTTTTGTAATGGGTTGTGATAATGATATTTTTACCCATTATAAAATCTATTTCTGTGCTAGCGCTCACGTGCGTTGCCGTATCATATATAGGGAAATGAAGCACAATAAATATAAAATCTTTGTAAGAATCAACCTTGGATCTGATAGTGGGCTCTAAAAGTTCGTTTGCGACAAGGGGATGGACCTTGTATTTTATTACAAGTAATTTAATATCTTCCGAGGTGGGGGATTCAAGATTTATCCAGGTTAATTTTTTATATTTAGATATGGAAATCATGTCATTTTTATTATAACATGAATTTTATATGCTAAAAGGGGCAAGAAATTTAATCATATACAAAAATTGATTTGACCAGTGTTTAATAATTTGCGATAATGAATAGAATGGAAAAAATCAGAAGAATCGCTATTGTTATTATATCTATATCGTTGATCTCAGGCTCCTTTATAGGGGGCGTTTATTTAGGTTATAACAATAAGCCATCAATACAAAACATCACAACTCTTTTTAATAAAGAAGAAGATAAACCAGTGGAAGTGGATTTTTCCCCATTTTGGAAATCTTGGGATGTAATTCAATCAAAATATGTTTCAAAAGAGAAATTAAATAACCAAGATATGGTCTGGGGCGCGATAAAAGGTCTTGTGGGCTCTACCGGCGACCCATACTCCACTTTTTTCCCTCCAGAGCAAAATAAAATATTTCAGGAAGATATCAGGGGTAATTTTGGTGGAATAGGAATAGAAATAGGAATACGAAATAATATATTGACCGTTATTTCTCCGCTCAAAAATACTCCTGCTTATAAAGCGGGCCTTAAAACAAATGATAAAATTTTAAAAATAGACGATAAATCAACAGAAAATTTATCAACAGAAGAGGCGGTGACTTTAATAAGAGGAGAAATTGGCACAAAAGTAAAACTAACCATCTTTAGGGAAGAAAAGAAAGAGCCTTTTGAAGTAACCATAGTGAGAGATGTAATAAATGTTCCGACTATTGATACTGAAACAAAACCTGGCGGGATTTTTGTAATAAAACTTTATAATTTCGGCGCGCAATCAACAGAAACCTTTAGAAAAGCCCTGCGCAGTTTTATAGGATCAGGTAATGATAAATTAATAATTGATTTGAGGGGAAATGCAGGAGGATATCTCGACGCTTCTGTTGATATTGCCAGCTGGTTTTTACCTGCTGGAGAGACAGTGGTTATAGAAAAATCCGGATCCGGAGAGGAAAATGTATTTAGAAGTAGGGGGTATGATATATTTAAAAACTTGCCATTAGTTGTTTTAGTGAATAATGGGAGCGCTTCTGCTGCAGAAATTTTGGCAGGGGCTTTGCAAGATCATGGTTTAACAAAACTTGTCGGTGAAAAAACTTTTGGTAAGGGTTCTGTGCAAGAATTAGTGACTATCACGACAAATCCGGAAACATCGCTAAAAATTACTGTAGCAAAATGGCTTACACCTAACGGCAGGTCAATTTCTGACAATGGCCTTGATCCGGATATTAAGGTTGAAATGAAAGATGAAGATGTGGAAAAAGGCAAAGACCCGCAAATGGATAAGGCAATAGAGATATTGAATAAAAAATAAGAATATATGCGCATAATTTTACTACAAGATATGCCTAAGATAGGCAGGAAATATGATGTTAAAGATGTCAGTAGCGGATATGCCAGAAATTTTCTTTTTCCTAGGGGTTTGGCGGAATTAGCCACTTCTGATAAAATTAAATTATCAGAGACAAAGAGAAAACAAACAGAACAAGAAATGGCTATACAAGACAACATATTAGGAAAAAATATAAATATTTTGGAAGGCCTGACTATAGAAGTAAAAGAGAAATCAAATGAGAAAGGACATCTTTTTGCTGGTATTCACAAAAAAGAGATAAGTAAAATTTTGAGAGAAAAAAATCATATAGACATCCCGGCTGAATTGATAGAAATCGGAAAGCCGATAAAGGAAATAGGCAAGCATAAAATTAAAGTAAAAGATAAAGAGTTTATATTAAATATAATATGACCAAATATATTTTTATTGTTGGCGGAGTAATGTCAGGAATAGGAAAGGGGATTACAACATCTTCTATAGGAAAAATCCTCCAAGATCATGGATATAAAGTAACAGCAATAAAAATAGATCCATATATAAACGTAGACGCCGGAACAATGAACCCTATTGAGCATGGGGAAGTTTTTGTTACTGAAGATGGCTTAGAGTCCGATCAGGACCTGGGAAATTACGAAAGATTTCTGGATGAGGATATGTACAGATTCAATTACATGACAACGGGCGCCATATATGAGGCAGTCATACATAAGGAGCGTAATCTTGAATATAATGGCAAATGTGTTGAGGTTGTACCTCATATACCGGAGGAAATTATATCTAGAATAGAATTCGCCGGCAAGAAGACAAAGGCAGATTTTGTTTTAATAGAGATTGGAGGCACGGTGGGAGAGTATCAGAACCTTTTGTTTTTGGAAGCAGGCAGGATGATGAAATTGGAAAATCCTGACAAAGTTATTTTCGTCATGGTCAGTTATCTGCCTATCCCGGATAAAATCGGGGAGATGAAGACAAAACCCACGCAATATGCTGTAAGAACCCTTAATTCTGCCGGCATTCAACCGAATTTTATTATCGCCAGATCAAGAAGAGAACTTGATGAGCCGCGTAAGAGAAAAATCGCTATTTTTTGCAATATAAAAGAGGAAAACGTAATATCTGCTCCGGATATTGATAATATCTACGAGGTTCCTATTAATTTTGAGAAACAAGGATTGGCAGAAAAAATAATTGAAAAACTTAATCCTAAAAAAAGGCCACTTAAGAACAAAAACCGTATATCAAAGTGGATTAATTTAGTAAAAAAGATAAAGAAATTAAACAACGCTTCCAATAAAAAGATAATAAACATCGGCATAGTTGGAAAATATTTTGCAACCGGCAAGTTTATTCTTTCAGATTCTTACATTTCCGTAATAGAGGCGATAAAGCATGCATCATGGCAAGAGGGCTTTAAGCCGGAAATTACATGGATTGATTCGGAGTTATTCGAAAAAAAATCCCAAAAAATCAATGAATTAAAATTATATGACGGCATAGTTGTGCCGGGAGGTTTTGGCTCGCGCGGCATTGAAGGAAAAATTAAAACAATCAATTTTGCAAGGACAAAAAGAATCCCATATCTTGGTTTGTGTTATGGGATGCAATTGGCTGTTATTGAAATAGCTAGAAATCTTGCCGGCCTAAAAAATGCAAACTCTGTTGAAATAGATCCTGATACTAAATATCCCGTTATTGATCTAGCCGAGGATCAAAAAACAAATATAAAAAATAATCGCTACGGCGGTTCAATGCGGCTTGGCGCGTTTCCTTGCGAATTAAAAAAAAGTTCCTTGAGTTTTAAAGCCTATAAAGAAAAAACTGTTTTAGAACGACATAGGCACAGATATGAGTTTAATAATGACTTTCGAGATAAACTGGAAAATCTAGGTATTGTCTTTTCTGGAATAAATAAAGAACGTGATCTTGTTGAAATTATTGAATTAAAAAACCACCCGTTTTTTGTGGGTGTTCAATTTCATCCCGAATTTAAATCACATCCTCTCAATCCGCATCCTCTTTTTAGAGAATTTATAAAAAATGCGATAAAAATTAAGAGGAAGCGATAACGTTTACAATTTTGTAAGTTTTATTTTTTCCGTCATATCTGGTTTTTCTTTTTTCTGCAAATTTTACTGTTCCAGAGCAGACAGAAAATAAAGTATGATCTTTACCCACTTTTACGTTTTTTCCGGCTAGTATTTTTGTTCCGCGCTGGCGCACTAAAACAGAGCCAGCATTTGCCTGTTGACCGTCAAAGAGTTTGACTCCCAGATATTTCGGTTGTGAATCCCTTAAGTTTTTAGCTGAACCACCAGCTTTACGATGTGCCATTTTTGTCTGTTAATATTATAATATAAATATGCTAGCAAAGACAAAAGAAAAAATCAAGCCTTATAAAAACGATATATTTATTGTTCTGGTTATTATTTTAGTTGCCTTGATCAGTTTTGGCTTAGGCAGATTGTCTAAAATAAGGGAAAATAAGATGCCTGTGACTATAGAAAATCTTAGCGCAAACATGATAAATTCTCAAGAAAATATTCCTCAAGATAATCAAAATATTAAAAATAATCAGGTCCAAATTAATTCAAGCCAAGGCATGCTCATTGGCTCTAAAAATGGCACAAAATATCATTTTCCATGGTGCTCCGGTGCCCAGCGCATCAAAGAAGAAAATAAAATATGGTTCTCAAATAAAGAAGAGGCAGAAAAAGCCGGCTACACTCAGGCTGCCAATTGCAAGGGACTTTAAAAAATGATAACTTAATATTAGATTTTGAATCTTTAAATATAAAAAAGGAGGAATAATGCCAGGGTATAATAAAAAATATTTTTACATCTCCGAATTTTTTGCAAAAAAAATGCTTGGAGCCAAAATTGTAAGTGTATTTTGTCCCATAGATAATTCATATTATAAAAATCCAGGACCATCTTATGAAGCAGTAGTTGTGTTTGACAATGGATTTTCGTTAGCATGGTATGAAGATAGTGAAGGACCATCTGGAATGTCTTTAGGAAAGGAAAGATTAAAAATAAATAGCGGTTGAAATATGCCGCTATTTTTCTTTTTTCATCTTTTTCTTTGAGGCGACGAGAGTAGTAAATTGCTTTTTAGTTATGAAATCAGATATTTTTTCTTTTAAAATATCTTTTATTTTTTTCATATCATATGAAACTCGCTCTTGTATTTTGCGGGTGAGATAGCCTTCAGAGCCAAAAACCCTGTCCACTTTTTCATTATCCATAAAACCATATATTACAGTTTTTAATTCATTTAATCTGTCATTATTTTTCTCATTCTGCGCTTTTAATTCAAAATACTCTTTTATGATCGGCTCAATATCTTTTTGATTGCTGATTATTGATGACTGATGGTTGTAAAGGTGCTTCCACATCGGGCACATCTTCTTATAACCGCACCAACCACATAAAGGAGAGGGGACAGGAGGAAATTCATAATTATTTTTTATCTTTTTTTCTATCTCATTTATCGTATCTAGAACGAATTTTTTTGTATCCTCTAATTTTTCTTCAGAACGGAAAGTGGATATTTTCTCGCCATGTTTTAAAAAATACAGAGTTATCTTTATATTTCTAAAAGACAGATGGGGCCATCTTTTGATAAGACCGAGATGATAAATAGACATCTGTAGGTTGTTGTCTAGAATATCTTGGGAGGGCATTTTCCTGGCTGTTTTATAATCTATTATTTCGTACGATTCATCCTCTGGATTCTTGTCTATGCGGTCTATTATACCGACCAAAGTATGCTTTTGTTTTTTTTCTGGGTCTTCCAACTCAACTTCAAAACGTGATTCAAGGTCTACTGTATTGAAATTCCACGGCGGATTTGTTTTGTAAAATTTTTTTAAGATAGAAATTCCATCTTCGTAATAAATTTTTTCTTCATCAGAATTTTTAAACAGATCTTTTTTTTCTTCCCACTTATCTGTAAAAAAATTTACAGTCTCGTCAATAGTGGGATATAGAGGGTTTCTCTCAAATATAAACTTCAGGCAATCATGTATTATGGCGCCATAAATCGCCTCAATTAATTTTGGAACTTTAATCCTATCCAATTCCTGGTATTTGAATTTCAAAGGACATTTTTTATATGTATCTAGGCTAGAGTACGATGTTCGCATATCATAGATTATAACATGCTGATTTGATAGGGAGTAGCAGGGTTTAAATATATGGCACGTCGGACATTATTGCTTTTGCGACATCCTTATCCGTTACTCTTTAATTTATGCAATATATTGATAAAAATATCCCATAAGTATTTTATCGGTCCTCCCAAATAATTATCCCAAGCATACTTTACTTTTTCCCACACATAATCAAAATTATCTTTAAATGTCTTACCTTCTATTACTGACTTTATACTTATGCCTAAATAACTCAGAATAATTATTATTATGATTGCAAGTAAAATAAGATGTATTATGCCCTCATTATTTCTCATATTTTCATTTTAGCATATTCTAATCTTTTTAAAACCTCTATTTTCCCAAGTATTTCTAAAACTCTAAAAGGATCCGGAGACTTATCCAGGCCTGTTAAAGCCATCCTAAGTGGCCATAAAACGTTTCCACGGCCTTTTTCTTCTGTATAAGGCCATATGACTGTTTTTATGTTTTCTTGAGTAAAATTCTTTTCATCAACGCTTTTTATAATCTCAATAATCTTCTCTAGGATATTTTTTGTATTGATTAAATCTTTTTCCTCGCGCCATAATAATTTTTCTTTCTCGTATTCCGGCTGTTTGAAAAAATAATTTAATTCGCTGGCCTCATATAAATTTTTTATGTCAGATAGTTTATTTATTCTTTCTTTAAGCAAATTTATTATTTTGGAGTTAGATTTTGGAATATATGGTTCTATCCATTCTTTTAATTCATCTGGGTCGGCTTTTTTGATATATTCTTTATTCAACCAATCAAGTCGCGCAATATTAAAAATGGCTCCGCTCTTTTGTATCTTTTTTAAGGAGAAATCTTTTATTAATTCTTCCATACTGTAAATCTCTTTTTCTGTGCCAGGATTCCATCCTAAAAAAGCAATAAAATTAACCAAAGCTTCTGGCAAGTATCCTAAATCTTTATATTTCATGACTGATGATTCCCCATGCCTTTTTGATAGTTTAGACCTGTCCGAGCCTAAAATAAGCGGTATATGCGCATAAATAGGCCTAGGAAGGCCGAGGGCCTCTTGGATGAGTATTTGCCTTGGCGTATTGGAAATGTGATCTTCCCCCCTTATCACATGGGTCACCCCCACTTCACTATCGTCCACAACCACAGCGAAATGATACAAGGGCGTTTCTTTGTTTTTGGCAATGACAAAATCACTGAGTTCTGTTGTATCAAATTCTATTTTACCGCGTATTAAATCATCAAAAGAAATTTTTTTGTTTTTATTCCTTAATCTAATCACTGACTTGCTGTTCCCTTCCAATTCTTCAGAAATATAAGCCATACCCTCTTTTAAAAGTTTTTCCAAATATTTTTTATAAATTTCTGTGCGTTCGCTCTGCCTGTAAAATTCATCCCAATTAATACCAAGCCATTTCAAACTATTTATCATATCTTCTTCAAATTCTTTTTTTGAACGCTCCTTGTCAGTATCCTCAATCCTTAAAATAAATTTGCCATTATTTTGTTTTGCAAAAAGATAATTAAAAAGCGCAGTCCTCGCTCCGCCTACATGAAGCATTCCTGTCGGGCTCGGCGCAAATCTAGTTATCACTTGTTGATTTTTATTATTACTCATGCTATTCTCTATTTAGATATATTCTAACATATTTTATAAAAAATAAGGAGGGAGATAAACATATGGCGATACAAACATTAATACAAATATTGGAATTAAAAACATTAATGAATCCAATCGTAATTCCTTCATGGTTTTTACTGATTATTATAATGATATGTTTATTAACTGGAGATGTTCTCGGAAGAAAAAAGAGTAGATAACTCTAAATGCCGAAAAGTATTTTATAAATACTGAGTAGGCTTTTTTATTTTCAATCATACTCTGCCCCAAGCAAGGCTTGGGGCAGAGTATGATCTCTATAATGCTCTTCCACGAAACTTTTATATTCTTCTGAGTTTTTAAATTGATCTTCAATAATATCTTTTTTTAGTAAATGTCTCCACCTGTTTTCTGAAACATAATCTTGATAACTTGACCATGGATAACTATCTTCTTTATTCTTCCAGCCCGGAAGATCTTTGCTGTTTTTGTGAATATAGCACGATAGAATTAAGGCGTATTCATTATTATCGATATGTTTTGAATTAAATTTATTTTCAAAAAGATGTCCCCTTCTTTCGTATTTAAGATTAAAATATTTAGAATGACTAGTTAAAATTTTATGAATATATTTTGAAATATTATCGTCTTTTCGCTCTTCAAGTAGAAGATGAAAATGAGTCGGCATTAAAGAAAAGGATACAAGATTTATTAAAGGATTTCCAAGGTCTATTTTATTATTTAAAATATCCCAAACCAGACTTAGATCAATTTTACGATCTAGACGTGGTATAGAATTGATTCCATTTGCTGAAAAAAGTAAGGTTATAAAACGTTTATAATCTTTTTCCTCATTAAAAATATTTGTACCGCCTATGCCGTGCGCGTAAATATGATAAAATTCACCCTTTATAAAATTATGAGCTCTTATCCCCATAGATTTATATTATATGCCCTAAGCCTTGCTTGGGTCAAGGGGGTTATGCGTGTTCTAAAGCGAGGTTTATGATTTCTCTTGCGATTTTTTCCGCAGCATTCGGTTTGGCAAAATTGAATGCAAATTCCCCCATCTTTTTAAGTTTTTCTTTATTCTCTATCAATCTTTGAATTTCAGAAAACAATAAATGCGGAGTCAAATTCGTTTCTTCAATCACGTCCGCGGCTCCGATTCTTGCATACTCATATGCATTTTCTCTTTGATGGTCTTGCGCGGCATTGTTAAGAGGTATTAAAATACTCGGCAAACCAGAAGCCGCAATTTCAAAAATAGAGCCCGAGCCAGCTCTGGCAATTATCAAATCAGCGGCGCCATAAGCCATTTTCATTTCTATTACATTAAGATATGGGTATACGTGGTATCGATATCTATAAGAAGATCCTTCGAGTATTACACTTACTCTACTTTTCACATCATCATAATTATTTTTACCACTTATATGTATAACATGATAATTTTTAACAAGATCACCAATTATATTTATTGCATTGTCATTTATTTTCTGCGCCCCCTGAGAGCCACCTGTAATCAAAATTATAGGGATATTCTCTTTTATATTAAAATAATCTTTACCTTCTTCTTGCGCCTTATTTTTATCTGCTATGACTAGTTCTTTTCTAATAGGATTACCAACCAGAGCTACAAACTCTTTCTTTTTTGAGGATATATAATTTATTGTTTTAGAAAAAGATATGCCGATTCTCTTTGCAAACGAACTTGATAATTTATTTACTTTTCCAGGGATAACATCTGACTCATGTATAATGAGAGGAATGCCTAAAAATCGCGCTGCTAATACTGCTGGTAAGCTTACATAACCTCCTTTACTGAATATAACATCTGGAAAATCAAGATAAATATTCCAAATGGCTTTGATTGTTCCGAAAAAAGTTTTTATAGTATCAGTGATATTCAAAAGCGAAAAATAACGTCTTATCTTACCGGCATAAATTTTTTTAAATCTTACTCCCCTTTCATATAAAACATCTTTATCAAAAGATGAATCAGACATAAAAATAATTTCTATTTTTATGATTTTTTCCTGTTCTGTTATTAAATTTAAGGCGTCTATCACAGCAAGGGCCGGATAAAAATGCCCCCCACTTCCTCCGCCTGTAATCAAAATTTTCATATTTTATGTATTTTTTGAAATATTTAACAAAATTCCTATTTCTGCTAATGTTATAAACAATGCTGACCCTCCTTGACTGATAAATAAAAGCGGCAATCCTGTTAATGGTATTACTCCTGTCATCGCGCCAATATTTACAAATGATTGCGCTACAATAAGTATAGCAATTCCAGAGCCCAAAAGTCGAGCGAAAAGATCTGAGGATTGTGATGATATATATAAACCCCTGTATAAAAAAGTCAAAAAAAGTCCTATAAGTATAATGCTGCCAAGAAAGCCAAATTCTTCTGCATAAACAGCAAAAACAGAATCACCCATTGGTTCTGGAAGATATTTAAATTTTTGCAGACTCATCCCAAATCCCCTCCCCTTAATGCCGCCTGAACCTATTGCTATTAAAGACTGATTGATCTGATAACTTTTGTCTAATTGCTCTTCTTCTGTTGATTTATTAAAAAAAACGTTAAGCCTATCTTTTAAGTGTGGCCTAAATTGAGACATTAGAATTAATAATAATAATCCTAATAGTATAATTATGGCTATCTGCCGGAAACGTCCGCCTCCAATCGTAAATAAAACTAAGCCTATGATAGAAATTATACCTAGTGTCCCTGTATCATTTTGAAAAATTATAGGAATTCCAGCAAAAGCAACAATAACTAAAAAGGGCAATAAGCCGAATCCAAAAGATCTTATCTCATTTTTTTGCAAAGTAAGCCATGAAGAAAGATATATAATAAAGCTTAATTTTAACAACTCAGACGGCTGAAAAGAAAGAAATCCTAATTTTAGCCAGCGCCTTGCGCCTCCATGACCAAATCCTATATGAGGCTCAAAAACAAGAAAAGAAAGTACTATTGAAAAAAGAAAGAACGGCAGAGCAAATTTTTTCCAATTTTTATAATCTATTCTGCTGGTTATAAACATCATCATTAGACCCAATGTCAAGCCCAAGGCTATTTGTTTTATGACTACAAAATAAAAACTCGGACCGTCTCTGTTTAAGAAACCCATTGAAGCAGAGAAGAATACGAAAACCCCGACTATTATCAAAGCGCATACGATTCCAAAAAATACTTTATCAAAATTTCTTCTGCGCATAGCATAAGTATTATTCTTTTCTTAATAATTTTCCGGCTGATTTCTTTAGAATTTTCTCATCTTTTAATACTACCTTGCCATTTATCAGGACATATTTTATACCCTCAGAGAAATTGAACGGATTCTCGTAGTTGGATAGATCCATTAGTTCTTTTGGATCAAAGATAACAATATCTGCGTAGTTATTTTTTTCTATTTTTCCTCTTTTCTCCAAATTTAATATTTTAGCGGGCAAGCCTGTCATTTTATAGATTGCTTTTTCCCATGTCAGAATTTTTTTCTCTCTGGCGAGCGTCCTCAAGGCTCTGGGAAAGGTACCGAATGATCTTGGATGAGGTAAATCAATACCTAAGACTTTAGAACCCATTTCATATCCCACCCCGTCTGAGGCAACAATTGAATAATCTTTTTCTGCCAAGAGATCAATATTTTTTTCTAAAATGACTTCATTAAATATCGAGACTCTCAAATTATTGGCTGATAATAAATTTAGAACTATTTCTTCTGGAGGAAGACCTGATATATTGCTTAGTTCTTCAATGGTCTTGCCTACATGCTCCCAGCTTTGAAACGCAGAAGCTATTGTTATCCTATCGTAATGGAGGGTTAATTCTTTAAAATAATCGAGGAGACCTTTTCTTTCTTTGCTTTCAGGGGAACGGAGAATTTCAAGAATTTGGTTCGGCTTTCTGTTTTTTATCCAAGACGGGAGTAGCATATATAGATTTGATCCCGTGCTTGTATAAGGAAAAAAATCGCAAGTTATCTCCACTCCTTCATTTTTGGCATTTTCTATCATTGCAAACAAACTCCTAAAATAACTCCATCCGGTTTTGCCTAGGGCTTTTAGATGCGATAAATGAATTTTGGCACCTGATTCCCTCGCAAAATTCAGCAGTTGCGACAATGAGGGAAGAATATTTTTTCCTTCGTCCTCAAGGTGGTGCTTTGTTATAACTCCATTGTCTGCCGCAATTTTAAAAATCTCTATAATTTCTTTATCCATTGATGAACTTCTATTTAATGCTCCAAAACTTGTTGTAAGACCGAAAGCCCCGTTTTTTATTGAATCATTAAGGAGAAATTTTAATTGGTTTATCTGATCATTTGTTGGGATTACTGATTCTCTTCCTATTACTCCCCAATGAATAGTATTAAATCCGACAAAAGTGCCGAAGTTCAGAGGTAAACTTCTTTTCTCTAATTCTGAAAGAAATTCTTCCATTGTCTGCCAGTTTATATTTGTTTTAGAAGTATCAACCCATTGCTCTATTCCCTCAATATTTCCAGATTTAACTAAAGGAGCGAGGGAAACACCACAATTTCCTCCTAAAATAGTTGTTATCCCTTGCCTAATAAAGCTTTCTTGGCTTGGCTGAGTAAAAATTGTCCAATGAGTATCTGAATGAGTGGTCATGTCGATAAATCCGGGCGATACATAATGGCCGGAGACATCAATTACTGTATCGGCATTATCATTTTGCAGATTACCCACTTTTTTTATTTCATCATCTTTGATGCCAATATCTTCTTTTTTTGGAATATTACCTGCGCCATCAAAAACTGTTCCATTTTTAATTATAATATCATATGACATATATTATATATATTATATCCCGTTAGAAATCAAAAATAAAGCAAGGGATCAAGATAGGCATTAACTGCTGCGGCAGGTAGAGTGTATAATCTTCCTGAACAAGCAACACTTGGTCTTGAGATAATATTTACAGCGTTTTTAGGATAAACAGTCACATGTAAATGAGGACCCGTGGAATATCCCGTATTTCCGCTATATCCCACTAATTGTCCATTTGAAACTTTTTCTCCTTTTGAAACTTTTATTAAGGATAAATGCCCGTAAGTTGTGGCCAATCCGTTATCATATTTTATCAGTACCCATTTGCCAAAAGAGGCTCCCGGACAAGCAATATCTGTATCCCCAGTGCCATCCACGATTCCTTCACCAGCTGATAAAACTCTAGTGCCTTCACTAGCCCTAAAATCCACGCCATTATGCGATCCAGAAACATAAAGACGGCGAGAACTGGAAGTTACGCCAAACTTCTGGGTAATAAATATTTTATCTAATGGCCATCTCAATACACCAGAACCAGCTGGTGGTATAGTTTTTGGATCAAGCTCGTATTTTAATTGCGCTTCGTAATTAAATATTTCCTTGTCTAAAATTTCTTTTAATTTTAATTTTTCCGTCAGAACCTTTCTATAATTAAACTCTTTGTTTTTTGTCTCCGTTAATAATTTATTTTTATTTGTTTTATTTATTTCGTTAAGTTTTTTCTGGTCGCTTAATTTTGTGCTGAGTTTTTTTAAATTATCCATTTCTTCCTCTTGATTTTTTTTCTCTGATTCCAAAGATGATTTGAGAGTCTTTAGATCTTCCAAATTTACATTCATCTCAACCTGGAGATTTTCTACCATTTCAATGTCATCAAAAAAATCAGAAAAATTGTCTTTGGAAAGAATAATTTCAACTACATTCTGCGAATCCAACTCATTGATCTTTTTAATTAATTCCGCTAGATAAGTGCGCTTTTTTTCTATTTCACTATTTTTATCTTTTATCTGATTCCCCAGTTCTTCAATATTTAGGTTTGTTATCTCTATCTCTTTTTCTGTTAATTTGACATCTGCTAAAATTTTTTTCCTTTCTACGTCCAGTCTTTTTATATGATTTTTTAAAGTCTTCGTGTCCTCTAAGGTTTTATTTATTTCTTCCTGATATTTTTTTATTTCCTCTTCTATTTGGGCGGCTTGGCTTTTCCTCTGTTCTATTTTTTCTCTTAACTCATCAATTCGCGACGCAGAACCAGTATTAGAGAAGAAAAGACAAATAATAAAAAGTAAAATTATAATAATAGGTCTTAATTTCATACTAGATTAGAGCTATTACCATGCCGATAATAGCCATAATGATGCTGATAATCCAGAATCTCATGGTTACTTTGTATGGTGGCCAGCCTTTGGCTTGAAAATGATGATGTATGGGCGCTACTAAAAAAATTTTCTTTTTAAAATATTTTTTGGAAAAAACCTGGATAATCGAGGAAAAAGTGGCAACAATAAGGGGAAGGGCGATTATCGGCAAAACTATCACTGCATCAGTAAGAAATGCAATAACAGTAATTGTTGTGGTTAATCCTAACATGCCTGTCTCTCCCATATAAAATCTGGCAGGCGGAATATTAAACCAAAGAAAAGCCAGGATTCCTCCGACCACGACCGCACAAAAAGCAGCCACGTCTATTTGGTTCTGGAAAAATGCTATGCCAGCATAGGCGGAAAAAACAGAAGCCATAATTCCTCCAGCCAAGCCATCTATGCCGTCAATAACACCGCCTGAAAAAATACCGACCAACACTAGTATAAAAAATGGTATAAAAAAATATCCTAATTCAATATCTCCAAAGAACGGAACATGAATGCTAGACATCCCTAATTTAAAGAAAAACCACCACGCAGCGACAGCACCTATTATCAAAACCAAAAAAATTCTTTTTTTAAGAGAAAGGCCCATTGAAAGAGATTTGCTTTTTCCTAAAATCTGGAGAATGTCATCTGCCAATCCGACCAAAGAAGCGGCCATGAGGGTGAAAAGAATTAGCCATGTCTGATTCTTGCTCAAAAAATTCAATTTTAGCGTGAGATCTGAAGGAAATAGAACAGAGATTAGCCACATCACCATAGTAACCACAAAAACAGAAACCCATATGAGCACCCCGCCGATTCTTGGAGTCTTTATTTCTGAATCAAAATTGTGTATTTTTTTAAAGTCCTCGGAAATCGTGTTATTTTCAGCGCTTCTCGATTCCCTCTTCCACATCTTGTATTTGTAAAAATAATGGGTAAAAATCGGGGTCAAAAACAAGGCCACAAAGAAGGAAAAGGCCGACAACCCAAAAACCTTTAAAATATTGAGTATCATTTTTGTTGTAGCCACTCATAGGTGGCGTCTATTAATTTCTGCATATCAGAGAATCTTCCTTCCATAGAAGACCCCATGACCACTGCAATAAACGGCCTGCCATATCCTGCGTCAAAAATAGTTACCAGATTTCCTCCTGCCAATTCAGTATAGCCAGTTTTTGACCCTAAAATTCTTATCATTTTGCCAACATATTTGTTTGTGTTCAACACCTCGTGTTTGTAATCAAGAGAATCTAATGTTATTTTATCATAAACCGTGGATTCAAAAATTTCTGGATGATGCTCTAGCGCGTATCTTGCTATTTTCGCCACATCAAACGCAGAACCATAAGCGCCGCTTACATCTTTGGATATATCCAAACCAGTTTCATTCAAAAAATACGTCTGTTCCATCCCAATCTCTTTTGCTTTTTTATTCATAAGATACAGAAATTTTGGGAACTTGCCGGAAAAAACAGGGATATCTTTAAAATTTGATTCTAAAAAAGTCTGCTCAACGCTTCTGGCTATGGCATGGCTGGCATCATTGGAGGATTTTGCCATTTCAAAATCAATCAATTTAGATAGTGTCCATCTTTCATCTAAAAATAGTCCGTCGTCCCCATCATTGCCCAGGTCCTCTTTTAGTATAGTTATTATTGTTTCATCTGGAATATTTTCTTTTGCTATAGTTGAAGTCATTATCTTTATAAAACTGGCAAGCGGTAATTGGGTATTTGAATTAAGTTCAAAAATAGGCTTTCCGCTCAAAATATCAAAAACATAAGCGGATTTTGCCTCTATTTCTATTTTATCAAACACTGACGACTTGCGGCTATTTCCTACATTCGCCAATAAATCAGATTGATTGTCTATTCTCCCTATTATCTTATTAATGATTCTAGGGGAAATAATCATCAAACTAAGCACTGTCATTGCTATTAATATTTTCTTCATCGCTTTTAACATTTTTTATAAATTCCTCTGATTTTTTATCAAATTCTCCATATTCGGGCAGATCCTTGATATTTTGTATTCCCAGGTACTGCAAGAGTTGAAAAGACGGTTTATAAAAATAACCCCTGTTGTCTTTGGGATTTATCACCCTTTCCACTAAGCCTCTAATAAGGAGATTCCTCACTGTAAATGCCGAGTTTACGCCCCTTATGTAATCTATTTGGGACCTGCTGACCGGGCCTTTGTAAGCGATAATAGAGAGCGTCTCAAGCGAAGCCTTGGTTAATTCTGAATCAAACTCCTCTTTCGTTAATTCTTTCGTAAACTCTGATGATTCTGGAGATGTTGTAAGCATTACAGAATCTTCTTTTTTTATCAATCTTATTCCTCTGCTGGAAAGATTATTTTGCAAAGAATCTATGACGGATTCTATGTTATTCTCCGGCTCTTTCAAAATTTTTGAAAGTTGTTTTATTGTCATTGACTCGCCCTTTAGAAACAAAAGCGCCTCAATATTTTTTTCTAAGTTTATCATTCTTTATTCTTAATTCTTATATTATCAAACGCCTCGCTCTGGCTCACTATTATAATTCCTCTTTTTACCAATTCCAGCATGGCAAGAAAACTGACGATAATTTCCACCTTCAATTCCTTGCCACCACTATTTCTTGATTTAGAAAATTCCGCAAAAGACAATTCTATTTTTGTCTTTATCCTGTCTGTGAGTTCGTTTATTTTTTCCTCCAAACTTATTATTTTTTTTACTGTAATCTCCGGAAGTTTTTCTATTTTAGGAAGATTATTCAAGATCTCCTTGATTGTTGAAACAATAAAATTCAAAGTAAGTTTTTTTGGTTCTATAAATCCCATCTCCATTCCCTTAAAAGATTCCCTGCTGAATTGGGGGTTTTTACCAAAAGATTTTTTAATGTTTAAGGAAAGTTCTTTTACGCGCTGATATTGCCTTAATCTTTCTTCCAATTCTCCAATGCTTTGTTCTTCTTCCTCTGTAAGTTCTAATGAAGGGATGAGTGATTTTGATTTTATAAGAATCAAGGTTGAGGCAATAACCACAAATCCAGCCACTTCCTCCAAGGGAAAATTTTCCAGTTGCTTCAAATACTCCAGATATTGGTCAGAAATTGACGCCAAAGATAGATCATTTATAGAAAGTTTTTTCTTTTCTATCAAATCCAAAAGTAAGTCCAATGGCCCCTCAAACTGGTTGAGTTTTATAGAATACATAATTTTATTTTAGCAGATTTTCTTGCATATTCCAAATTAAAAAGGCGGTTGTATAAAACCGCCTCCCCATGTTTTTTATTTGAAAAATTTTTCCTGTGTATCATTCCATTTCTGGAATTTTTTGTAGTAATCAATAAACGCAATTCCGCAAAAGAAAAAACCAGAAATAAACATGGCGCTGTAAATCACTTCAAGCGACTTTAATTGCTTGAAGATATTAATTGCCAACAAAGTAATTCCTATGCTATATACCACGCCTTTAATTTTTCCGAAAACATTTACGACAAAATTTTCCGAAACTTGCTCATTTATTTTTTGGTATATCTGTATAACTGATCTAATCTTATTTTTTTTAATTTCTTTCTTAATAATCAGGAAAATTCCATATCCTACGGGAACGGCAAGGATAATTTCTCCCAATATTAGCGGTAAAACTATCCAATATTTCATCAATTTTTCTGAAAAAAGAAAAATTAATCCTGAGCCGTAAAGTATACGATCGGCTGTTGGGTCAATAAGTTTGCCTATCCCATTTTTGTTGCCTATTACTCTTGCGACCAATCCATCAAGAATATCGGTTGGAATTAAAGCAATGCAGTAGATTAATTTTGCTTGGATACTCCAATCTGTTGCGAAAAGAATGATTGGCGCTGTAAATCTCAATGATGATATAAGATTTGCCAGATTTTTCTTCATAGACCTCCTTTTAAGGTGCTTATTCCAGTTTAATTCTTATCATTTTTTCTTTTTTATTTCAAGCCCCAGTTCTTTGAGTTGTTTTTGGTCCAGATCTGCCGGCGCATCCATCATTAAATCCCTGCCATCGCCTGTTTTGGGAAAAGCAATAACCTCGCGGATATTTGGCTCATTTAATAATATTGCCAATAATCTATCCAATCCCAAAGCAATACCTCCGTGAGGAGGCGCTCCATATTCAAACGCATCCAACATATGGCCGAATTGTTTTTTATAATCTTCTTCTTTCAGTCCAAGTATTTTAAAAATCTTTTCCTGCAGATTTCTCTGATGTATTCTTATTGAACCTCCTCCGATTTCAAATCCGTTTAGCACTATGTCGTAAGCCTGCGCCCTCGCTTTTTCAGGATTTTTATTTAATAAATCCACATCGTCTTTTTGCGGCGCGGTAAAAGGATGATGCATTGAAACAATCTTTTTTTCCGTTTTAGAATATTCAAAAAGAGGAAAATTCATAACCCACAAAAACGCAAGTTCATTATTATTTTCTTTATCTTTTCTTAAATCCGGCTTGTCGTTTTTGTGTTTTTCTATCGCTTGACCGTAAATTTCCCGCGGAAATGGTTTTTGGTAAAATTTTTTCTCAGGGAAAAATTTCTCCACTAAACTAGTTAATAATTCTTCCATTGACTCCATTATCTCTTTTTCGCTCGAAAAACTCATTTCTAAATCCAATTGCGTAAATTCTGGCTGTCTGTCGCCTCTTGTGTCTTCGTCCCTCAAGCATTTTGCAATCTGAAAATATTTTTCAAATCCTGCGACCATTAATAATTGTTTGTACTGCTGGGGCGACTGTGGAAGCGCGTAAAATTTTCCCGGATGCAGACGGGACGGCACCACAAAATCTCTTGCGCCTTCGGGCGTTGATTTTGTTAAAATCGGAGTGTCTATTTCCACAAAACCTTTTTCAGAAAGATAGTCGCGGATGAATTTTATTATTTTGTGACGCATCCTTAAATTTTTCTGCAATCTCTCCCTGCGCAAATCAAGGTAGCGGTATTTAAGACGCACTTCCTCGTCCACTTCGTATCCGTCTGTGCCAAATTCAAAGGGCGGGGTCTTTGCCTCGCTCAAAACCGAGATTTTTTTAACAGGAATTTCCAGATCGCCCAAAGGCAAATCTTTATTAATCATATTCTCAGGCCTTTTCTGTATTATACCTTCTACCTCTATTACCCACTCTGGCCTTATGGTCTCCGCAATTTTATGCACCTCTTCTTCATTCGGCAAAAAGACCATCTGAACCTTGCCGCTTGAGTCACGCAAATCAACAAAAATAAGTTTTCCATGGTCGCGCCGAACATCAACCCAGCCGGCAAGTTTAACTGTCTCTCCCACTTTATTTTTTATGTCTTTAATTTGTATCCGTTGCATTTGTTAAGTATTTTACCATTTTTTTACTTTCTTGGGAATAAACCCAGTTTTTCCTTGGGATAATCGCCTGATTTGATTTTCTGGGCATAATCCTTAGCAATCTTTGTCTTTTCCGGCATAAAGGGTTTTAGCCATTCTATTATTTTTTCTATTCCGGAAAAAAGATAATTTAAAACCTCTTCCAGTTTTGGGTCATTGTTTTTTGCCAATACCCAAGGTTGTATTTCCGTAATATAACCGTCCAATTTTTTCGCAAACAATAAAACTTCTCTCAAGGCCTCAAACAACTGAAAATTATCCATATAATTTTTGAAATTTTTATCAGTAATTTCTAACTTAGAAGCAAGGCTTCTACTTAGAAGCCTTGCTTCTAAGTGAATTTTATATTCTCTTATCATTGTAAAAACGCGCTCAAACAAATTGCCGATTCCATTGGCCAAGTCAGCGTTGTACTTTACTTCAAATCCCGTTTCTTTAATATCGCCGTGCTCAGAAGCCGGAAATTGCGAAAGTAAGAGGTATCGCGTGGCATCAACCCCGAATTTCTTTATCAGAGCAAGCGGGTCAATGATATTGCCAACTGTTTTGCTTATTTTTTGGCCGTTTATGGTAAAAAGCCCGTGCACAAAGATATTTTTAGGCAGAGGCAACCTGGCTGAGAGCAAAAGTCCGGGCCAAAAAATGGCATGGAATTTATTGATATCAGCGCCAATAACATGCAAGTCCGCAGGCCAAAAATCCTTGGGACTCAAATAATTTACAAGCGCATCCGCCCAAACATAAATTATTTGG
>ERZ1292623.1512-Hain-H51-01um-R1-1512-length-22321-cov-27_pt1 | contig 22321 bp, 43 predicted proteins | sample MGYA00564398_ERZ1292623 | MGnify/ENA primary metagenome ERZ1292623 (study PRJEB36523, sample SAMEA6512633) | groundwater metagenome | collected 2019-01-07 | study: AquaDiva: Metagenomics assemblies of 32 groundwater samples | reverse complement strand
CGCCACGGACGCCGCCACGCGCGACGCCACGCGCGCCGCCACGCGCGCCGCCACGGACGGTTGGGCCACCGGGCTGTCGTACGAAATAGCCAAGGCTGAACAACCAGCCAAATTCATGATCGCTTGCGCCAAAAGATGGGCGACCATGCACCACGGCGGGAACATGTGGGGCCAGTACGATGCGTTTCTGACCGCCTTCCGAGACGTACTAGGACTACGATTGCCGGCCCATGATAAGTATCGAGTGTGGGAAGACGCCGCAATCCACGGAGGTTACCGGATTATGCACACTGAATTCTGTATCGTGAGCGACTTCCCCGCAGTTCTAAAAGTTGATGCGGCCAACAGACCACACTGCGCCGATGGACCATCGCACCGCTGGCGTGATGGTTGGTCTTTATATTTTTGGCACGGAGTGCGCGTCACCAAACAAATTATCGAGTCGCCGAGGACTATTACTGTTCGACAGATAGAATCCGAAGTAAACGCCGAGGTTCGACGCGTGATGATAACGCGATACGGCCAAGATCGCTATCTGCTCGACAGCAACGCTAAGGTCGTGCACAAAGACGACTGGGGAACGCTATACCTCAAGGAGATCGCTGGAGACGAGCCGCTGATGATGATTAAGGTGGTCAACAGCACACGGGAGCCAGATGGATCGTTTAAGGATTATTTCCTTCGCGTCGATCCTCAACTACGACCACTGTTCGCCGACGGCAGAAAAGGTGATCCGCAAGAACCGACTGCACGCAACGCAGTTGCCAGCACATTCGGCCTGCGCGGTGACGAGTACATTCCAGTGATGCAGACGTAATCAATTGGGGCCGATAAATCATGACTAAATCACCACCGACACCCTGGCAAACCGTCCTGCGATCCTATCGCAAGGCTAACGGCTGGACCCAGCTTCAGGCCGCGCGAAACTGTAGCGTAGCCCTGCGCACCTGGATCGGCTGGGAAAACGCCCAGCGCGTTCCCAGCAGGATCACCAGGCGACTCATCACCTTGACCTGCCCAGGAATCGAATTGCCCGAAAACTCTTGACTTCTTATTGTGCGTAGGGTAATATTGGATTGTGTCGCAACCACAACGCAAAGGAGCAAACACAATGACGCTTGACGAAATTGCTGGGGACCTGAGAGAGATGGCGGACGAGGCCGCGGCGATGGCGCGGAAGCTGGTGATCCCGCAGCAGGAGTACAGCCTCGCCGAGGCGTTCCGCAAGCTTAGGGCCGCCTACCCTGACGAGTACGTGACCGTGAGTTTCGAGCTGCGTGGGCACAGCAGTCGCAGTGAGCCGTCCATCCAGTGGGCGGCGTACAGCGGAACCAAGGGCGTGGGCACCCACGAGGCCAGCACGATCGCCGATGCGGTAAACAAGTGCCTGCTGGCCGGTGCGAAGCAGACCTCAGAGGACAACGCCGTCGCAATCGCCCAGGCCAAGCTCGACGAGCTGGCCCCGGCACCGTTCTAGGGAGGCGACCCCATGACCAACATTACGGAAATCCTCGCAGCCCTGGAGAGGTACAGCGACGCCGAGCGGCAGATGTTCATCGCCGCCTACGAAAACGTGTTCTGCCGCGACTGCGGCGGCTACATCGAGGACTGCGACTGTTGGGTCTGCAAGACCTGCGGCCACTTTGACAAGCTGAGCTGCCGTTGCGCCGCTGCACGGCGTGAAGCGGCTAAACACAAAGGAGCAACGACATGATGAGTCTCTGGTCCGCAATCACGAACCTCGCCAAGGCGCTGACCCGCCTGGCGGACGTCACCAACGCCATCGCCGACGAGGGTTCATCCGAGTGGAGCGTATTCTCTTCTGGGAGAAATCATGTGAACACCTGCACACAAGAACCTCAACGAGGGCGGTCCGGTGGCACCTTGTCACCAGGTACGGGTTCCTCTTCCTGTTCCGCAGGGCCGCTGGAAAGGTTCAGCCGTCGTTGATGCCCCGAAATCCCAGCGGAACAGGAAGAGGCCCGTATGAGCAGCCATGAGCAGCCTGAGCCGAGTACCGCAGCTCCTCATCGAAAGCAGACCACGGCGCCTCCTTCCCTGGCTCATTTGGTTTGCATTTGTTCACCTCAGGTGCCCTTATAAGAATACGCTCCACTCGGATGAGCCCCGACGAGGCCGAACGCCGCGTCGAGATCGCCCAGCGATCGGAACTGAGCAACGGTCGCCCGCGTCGCAAACTGGAAACCACTGGGACGTAGTTGGTCTTACTCCGCCAGTTGCGTCCTGGCCAACGGCGCCGCAGCGTTTGGTGCAAACTGCGGCAACTTTTCAAAGCACAAAGGAGCAATCATGGCCGTGAAGGTCATACAGCCAAACGAGGTCTACGAGGTCAAGAACATCAGCTGCCTCATCTATGGCCAGCCGAGCAGTTCGAAGACCTCCATCGCCCAGACAACAGACACGCCTATAACGCTGGCGTTCGATAACCTCTGGTACAAGGCGTTCGGTCGCAAGACTATCGCCATGTTCGATTCGTGGGGCGACGTCATCAACTACGACACCAGCCCGTACAAAACCATCGTCGTGGACACGGTGGGCAAGTGCCTCTCGCTGCTGTCATCAGCACTCATCAAGGACAATCCCAAGAACGGCAACCGCTTGGGCGGCCTGTCACTGCCTGGCTACGGCCAGCTCAAGGAGCAATTCCGGCAGTGGGTTGAGGGCTGCAAGCAGCACGGCCAAGACCTGGTGTTCATCGCCCAGGAGAAGGCCGAGAAGAACGGCGACGACACCTACTACTGCCCAGACATCATCGGGGGCAGCTACAACACGCTCATGGAAAACTGTGATATTGTCGGCTACCTGCACCATTACAACGGAAAGCAAGTCTTAGATTTCTCACCATCGGACCGCTGGATGGCGAAGGTCCCGCCGTGCAACTGGCCCCAGCTGCAACTCCCCGACTTCGCATCATCGCCGACGTTCTTGGCCGGACTGATCGCCGAGGCCAAAGCCAGCATGGGCCAGATTTCTGCGGCATCGGCCAAGATCGCTGACGACTTAGGGCCGTGGCGATCCTGGCTCGACAAGGCCCCAGACCTGGACGCGACCAACGCGAACCTGTCCGACCTGTCCTCTCTCGACCCGGTCACGAAGAAGCAGGCGTGGGCGCTCATCACGCAGTATGCCAAGGCGCACGGCTGGAAGTTCAACCGCAAGGCCAACACCTTCGAGGCGGCCAAGGAAGAGGAGGTGGTGACGCTATGAATGACGACCAGTTAAAACGCGATCGCGCGCCAGACGTGTTGCGCCGCAGCGTCTTGGACGTGATTATTGAGTATGGGCAATCGGTCGATCCGGAAGGGTGGGAGGGTGTTGAACTTGAGGTTGCCGTAGATAAGATCATGAGCCTCGTGGCGCGAACGCGCCGGGAGGATCACGTATGACGGCACAAGCCACGCCGAAAGTAAAGTCGGAGGTGGTGGCATAACATGGCCAAACCATTCACTATTAACATTGGTGATCGAAACCGAAAGCAGGTGCCACATGCTGAGGATTTCGGTAACAACCCTCGAATCCTTCCGCCGACTCATCCGCACCGAATACGGGTCAGAAGCCGAGCTGATCGCCAGCATCAAGGGCCAGCCCTTCGAGCCCTCATGGCAGATGAACGCCGGCCGAGCCTGGGACGACGCGCTTTGGTTGCCAGCCGACGAGACGCGAGAGGTCGCGGGCACCAGCTTCGGGCGCTGGGGCAAATACTGGTTCAACCTAGCCGCCGTCCAGTATGCTAACAAACTACTCGGGCTAGGCGTGTGGCAGATCAAGGAGGTCGAGGTCATGCACGTCGGCGGTCGGCGGCTGCCGGTGCAGGTCGTAGCCCACGCCGATCATGTTCGCGGGCTGGAGATCACCGACAACAAGGCCCGCTTCGGCACCGTGGACCTGTCAAGTTACGAACATTCCTTGCAGTGGCGATTCTACCTGCACATTCACCAGGCCGCATCGTTCCGCTATGCCGTCTGGCACTTTTTCGACCCGGATGGCGGCAACTACTGCGACCTGAAAGAGTCCATGACCGTCCGCTTCTGGAATTACCCAGCGATGGCCGAGGACTGCCATCGCTGGCTGATTGAGTTCTTGGCATGGGCCGATGACAAGGACCTGTTTGTTTACCTTGATCGTGAAGGCACCCATGAGCCTTTACCGGAACCCACGGATCGTCCCTTGTTGGGACAGTCCTATGCTGGGCCTGGCTAGCGGCCCGGCAAAATCACAAACCGGCCACGGAGTGAGCCGATTAACGGATTGTGCCGGGGCTTGGCATGGAGTCTTCTGGTGGCGGGCGACTGGATCCCCCGACAGAAGGGTCTTAACGGAAAACGCGAGGTCCTGACAATCGCCAGGACAACGGGTCGGCATCGTCGTTGGGTTGCTGATGCCTTGATGGAGTTCTGGGAGTGGTGTGACGCGGAGTTAACCGACGGCTTGGCGCGGGGTCTGTCACTGAGCGAGCTTCCGGGTCTGATATCAGAAACGGATGAGCGGTTCTGGCAGGCCGTGGCCGATGTGGGCTGGCTACGGGTTACAGCGAGCGGACTGGTCATCCCGAATTTCGAGCGGTGGCTAGGACGGTCGGCAAAGAAACGCCTTAAGAACTCTAGAGATAGGTCGATCAGCAGAGAATGTGTCCGCGATCTGTCCGAAAAAATTAGGACAAATCACGGACCCCCTGTACTGTCCTGTCCTGTATCTGTATCTGTTTCTTCTGAGGAGGGTGAGGGTATGGGAGAGGGGGGTGTTTTGGGGCGCAATGGCTTTCCGGACACGGCGATTGGTTGCGCTCGTGCGTGGTGTGGCGTGTTGAGTCGTATGAAAAATGGCTATCCAGAGGATCGTCCACTGGACGTCGAGCCAAAATTTGCCGAGTTGATTCGCCAAGGGTTAACAGCAAAAGTCCTTCTGGACGAGATTTTTAGGGCTGACCGAAAACGCACAGAGTATTTCTGGCAGCTCGAAAAAAGGCTAGATGAGTCGGCTAGAAAGTCTGCCGGCCAAGACAAACTCGCCGAGGTATTTGAACGACTCGGGGAACCGAAGGTCAAAAAATGAGCTTCTCATACCAAGACTGGTGCAAGCAGCACGCGACGATGTTTAGCCTGCACGCTGAGGCCGACCCGGAGATGCTGCACGCCTGGGCGATGGCGTTATCAGCATCCGGTCATTCTCCAGAGGACCTCGCGGAGGCCACGCAGCATCTGGCCACGACACCAGGGCGAGTTCCGCTGACTAGGCCGCAGCACCTTGACGCGATCACAAAGCGACTGCGTGAGCGGCAGATGGGCCGACTGCGGCACAATGAGGAGTCTATGATGCACGACAACCACGCTCTATGCGGTGGCAGCGGATTCGTCACGGTGCCGCATCCACGGACAATACGCGATGGCGTCTGGCAGGCACCGTACTACACCTGCGCCGTGGTCTGTGACTGTCCCACCGGCAACAGACGACTGGCATCCCAGGCCAAACGAGAGAGGAAGCAGATGACTCTGAGCCAGTACGAAGCGAGGTTCTTCACCTGGAAATCGCTGATGGCCATCAAAGACGCAGCCCGGTCGGAGATGGAGAAAGCGAAGCGGTTGGCGCAGAAGGGCGAAAGCGATTGGCTGGCGCGACGCACACGACTATCAATCGCGGACTGATTCGCCGCGTGTCGTTCGGCGCCTACGGGCCGCTGTTGCTGAGGCGATGGAACGCTACGGAGAAAAATCATGAACACCGAAACAATCAAACCCGCTTGTCTGCGTGTGCTCGGTGCCGTGCTGGCGCTGCCCAGGCCGGTGACCGTCATGGGCATCATACAACACCTGGGCTTCCGCAGCAAAAACGCCATCAAGCAGCATCTGGATCGCCTGCGCGAAGCCGGGCTGGTGACGTGGGACGATGGTAAGCACGGCACGCTGCGGGCGACATGCAGGGTTTGCACTTGTACAGTAATCGCGATGGGTTGGCAACAGACGGCAGACATCGGGGAAATGGCAAGAAAGGAGCGACCATGAAAATTCGCATGACGTTCAAGGACCCAGACGGTGTTTACGAGAGCATCAAGGAGGAATCGGTGCGGTCGGTGCGGGCGATAACGCCGCCGCTCGATGAAGATGAGGTCGAAGAGTTGATCGAGGCACGCATCGAAAAGATCAAGGAGAATCTGACACCGTGGATTGAGTACAACGAGTATCTCTCCGTGGAGTTCGACCTGGACGCCGGGACCGCAATCGTGGTGAAACGGAAGTAGGATATACTATGCTCAGCCAATCCCAAGTAGACCAGATGGTACGCGACGCGGACCTGGCAAGCGAGCGAGCCGAGATGCAAATCAGCAGCCTGCTGAGCGACCTCCTAGAATTGCGGGCTCTGTTCCTGGCGAACGTCACGCGGCCCCTGACGGTGCGTGAAGCGCAGCTGTGCAACGTGTGCCGTGTGTGCCGTGGCAAGCCTGGGGCGCCGTTCCTGCTGGAGTACGGCAAGGAGTTCGCGCATCCGAAGTGCCTGGAAGGAGACTAGAAATGCGCGTCAGAAATAATCAGAGAATCTGCGGAAAAGAAACGGGTGAAGTCATGAGCAGACGTGCCGCCAAGGTGTATCTGAGGCCACAGTCAGAGGGCTGGTTCGCTTCTGTGCGTTATCTCAACAGGACAAGGAGCGGGGACTGGTGCTTCTGCTATGACACCGCCGCTTTTCCGATGAAGGCCGCCGCCAAGGCCGAGGCGCGTGCGTTCTGTGCGTGGAAAGGGCTGCGGATTGCGAAGTGGGAAGAGCGATGGAACTGAACGCTGCCACCATAATTACTGTTGTACTACCGCTTCCGCCGAAAGCCTGCTCGCCAAACGCTCGCAGCCATTGGGCAACCAAGGCGCGAGCGGTGAGGTCGTACCGCACTGATGCTGGCTTAGCAGCAACGGCGGCCATACGCGAGGCGAGCCGCGCTCTTGATTGGGTCGGTCGTCGTCTTCCTAGATGGGAGATGGCCATAGCCACGGTGCACTACTTCACCAGGACTCGGCACCGCATGGATGAGGACAACGCCTGTCTCCAACCGGCATGGGCTGGATTCCAAGATGCCGGACTGGTCCAAGATTCCGCTGGGCTGTCTGTGAAAATGGCCACAGACTGGCGCCAAATCGACAAGGACAACCCGCGCGTCGAAGTCGAGATAACCGAGTCGAAATAGGCGAGGTGGTGAATGGAATGGAGCGAGCAAGACATTCCAGTTTCTCCAAAACAATTATGAAAAACACAGTCACGCTAAATTGGGAGAATTGCTCGGCAGAACAGAGAATGCCGTAAGAGGCAGGTGCCACCTACTCGGGCTAGTCAATCCGATAGCCTTGGCAGACGATCAGATTAATGAAATTAAGAGATGGTACGCCGAACGCGACGGAAAGAAAATCGACTTGCATCTTTTAGCGTTTCGTTTGTCGATGCACAAATCGAACGTATGTCGTGCGGCGCGGCGGCTTGGTCTGACAAAGACGAGCAGGCCAACAGGACGAAAAGACAGGAGGAAATTTAAGACGAATTGCGAGCGCATATTTCGGCGACAAGAAAAAAGCACATCCGGGCGCAGCTCTCCCTGCAACCGCACCGGGCCGACCACTGGCGCCGCTACCTCATCGAGAACGACCGGCAGCTAATGGCGTGGGAGCTCCTGCTCGAAGCTCATGGGGCGCTGGCTGATGAGGAAGGCTGATCTATCAGTGCTTCGGTGATAGGGGGGTTCGCGTATCCCATTACGACCGTCATCTTACCGCGCGCCAAGGTAAGGGCACCATCCCTCCCTCCCTTTCCCTCCGCACGACCTGTACAATATGGTGAACAACGGGCGCCGCCCGGCCGGCGGTAAAGGCTCGTCCGGTCTGCCGTGGTTCGCAGAATCCCCACGGCAGCCGGGCGGGTTAGCCCGAGGAAGGATTCTGCGTGCCGAAGTCATCTCACGTTCCCGCCTTTGAAGAAGTCGAGGCATCAGGCGAGTGGGTTTCCTACCGAAACAACCCCCACGGGTTCACCTTCCACCAGCTCTGGACCTGGAAGGACTGTTGCCCGTACCTCCCAGATCGCAAACTAGACAGCGAAGAGAGGCTCGTTGTTCTTGATGGCGCTCGCCGGAAGATCCGGTTCTATCATCGCCCGAGTCTCGACAAGATCAAGCCACTGTTTGACAGGGGCGAGAAGCCTTTTGCCAGCTACAAGGATGGCCAAGCCACGAGAATCCCCGATCGAATCGCGGTTGCTGAACACGGGCATCTAAGAGGGGCTCTTGGCATGAAGCACACGGCAGAAACTAAGGCAAGACTTTCGGAAAAATCTGTGTGGGCGCATTTGAGGAGGACGCCAGAAGAAAAGATAAAGAGTGCAATCAAGGCCAGCAAAACCAGGGCGGCTAATGGCACACCGAGTAACCCACATGGTAAGTGGAAAGCGGCGTGGCGAGTTGTTGGCGGACGAAACGTGTTTTTCAGATCACGCTGGGAAGCAAACTACGCCAGGTTTCTTGAGTGGCAAAAATGCCGAGGGGATATTGTCGAATGGGAGCATGAGCCAAAGACGTTTTGGTTTGAGGGTGTTAAGCGTGGCGTCATTAGTTATCTGCCAGATTTTCGAGTAACGAAGATGGGAGGGGCTATAGAATACCACGAAGTCAAGGGATGGATGGATGCAAAGAGCAAAACGAAGATCAAGAGGATGCGCAAATACTATCCAGAAGAGACTCTTGTGGTGATCGATTCAAAGGCGTACACGAAACTAGCCAAACTGATTTGCACAACAATTGATGGGTGGGAATAACTGGTTTCCAGGATGCCGGACTGATTGCGAACGATTCCGGGCTATCTGTGCGACTAGCGACCGACTGGCACCACGTGGACAAGGCGAACCCGCGCGTCGAGATCGAGGTGGCGGAGTGCGTGATTTATCGGCTGACCCAAGCTCCATGTACGAGTTCGTGCTGGAGCGGATGACGGAGCGGCAGCAGCAATTCGCGCTGGCCGAGTGCAGACGACAACAAGGTGCCGTCGTGACGGAATCAGCGTCGTGAAATTTGCCTAATATGTGACCCTGGAAAGTGACAAGCCAGCCGCCAGCGCGGCCAAGGTCAACACCGGTCGGATCGCCAAGGCTCGACTTCCACGCCACTGGATGAGATAGCGGTTCCGCCAACAAGATGGGGCTGCCGCAAACACTGGTACCTGGCGCGGCGGCTGGACGAGGTGATGGACACGGGCTCTGCTGCACGTCTAGCTCTTCTTCGGCAGGATTTGATACGCTGGTCTGTGGCACAAAGTCCCGTCGATTTGTAGCGTCCTCTTCTTCGTCACCTGCAGACGCCCTTCCGCCTTAGCGATGCGCAGGCGGCTAATCACCCAGTCGCGGGACCTTCCCGTCTTGGCCATGATCTCGCTCGTCGTTAGCGCCTCCGTGTTCCGGCCAGCGAAGAGCTGATCGAGGCGGTCGAGTTCTCCGAGCCACTCCTCGCGAGTGATTTCTGGCGCTTTCTTCTTCATGCGATAACCTCCTGGCTGCGTCCGATATTCCAAACGCAATGCCTTGTGTGTACTTCTTCGTCTCCGATCCTTATGAGCGAACCGCCAATCTGCGGCGTGGTAACGCGGGCGCCAGCGATCTTCCAGGCGAACGGCGTCTTGAGTTGCCAGCACGCTGTAACCATTGAGACAGCATAACCACCAGGGGCCGGGAGGCGAACCTCAGCGCAGCGGTGCCGGTGGGATCGAACGACGACAAGTGGGGTTTCTTGGCGCCATCGTCCGCAGTCGGCGTAGATCGCGGCCAGTTCAGCGTTGATGGCGCTGGTCTCGTGCTGAGCGCTTGACGTGTTGCCGATATGGTGCAGGAAGTGAATCAGCGGTCCGCTGGTGCCACCGATGCGCAACCACAGTTCATAGCGAGAGTATCTTTCGTCCTCGTTCGGAATGGCGCCAAGTTTCTCGGCAATCTGCTCTTCTGTTGTGCCACTTTTCCCGCAATGGGCCTCAGTCCCGCGCGTTTGATAGTACCTGCCTTCGCACAAATCGACTACCGGTTTGAGCACCAGTTCGGCGTGGCGGGCCTGGTCACCAAGATTATGGCTCCATTGAGTGGTGGCGTTGTGGTGCACGCCGTCAACAACGTCACCGTTATGCACAACGATGTACGGTTCGCCGTGGGTGACGCGCGGCACCCACTCTCCCCAGAACGTCTCCCACATATCCCAGATTTTGCGCTGTAATCGTGACGGTTGGACGACATCGCCGTCGTCTCTCACCGCACCATCACCATGAATCAAGGAAAGCGAGCAACCAAAATGCGTATCTGAGACGACGACGACGTTACGAATCTCGACTTTGCTTTTCTTTTTTGGCACAGTGTTTCGCCTCCTCTTCGGACCGCCGGAAGGCTGCCGTCAACTCCTCAAGCACTAACAGGTACTCGGCGCCACGGCCAACCCACCACTTCGACAAAAATTTTCTGGCGCGCTCTTTCGGCGTAGTCATAGACGCGCCCTGTTGCGAATCGTATGTTGGTCGCCGGCAGTCCCCGACGCTTAGCCTATGCGCTGCACGAATCCTTGCAGCCGCGAAATAATCCGCTGGGCCATGCTGGGCCGCATCGAACGGGTGACTTCATCTTCCATGTCGTCAAGCACCACGGGCTTTGTTTCAGCTGGCGTTGTCGGCTCGCCACAGTGCGGGCACAGCAGCAAGTTGTCGTCGAAGGCGCTGGCGCATGGGTAGCAGATTCTCATGGGGCACCATTGGTTTTGGCCGCACCGTGAATGTTCTTGCGCTCCCACTTATCACGCGGTTCTTCCGGCCCCAGAGCCCGCTTTGCGGCTGCCCGTATCAACCGCAGCTCTTCCCTGAGCCTATATGTCTCGGCTCGCGCCATCTCGGCTTGCGCCACAGCGTTGTTCATGGCGGCCTCGGCCAGTGTTCGCTTGTTGTCCGCTGTCGTCAGTTCCGCCAGCAGCACCGGCACATGAGTCTTGAAGGCCACGATGGCGTCCAGCATGTTGCCACACGGGTACGGGACGGCGCACAGGTTCGTCAGCAGATTGATGCTGCGGTCGTTCATGGCACCCATACGATGTGATGGTACAGATACACGACGCCCCAGCTGGCAAGACCAATAGTGCACGCGCCCAAAAACCCGGTAGCGCATCCGGCGTTGAAAGATTCCGCATCAATGTTGGTCATTCCGCTTCCTCCCACGCTCGCACAACATCCTCAAACGTGTTCGCCCCATCGTCGCCCTTGACGAAACTGCGACCCCACTGCTTACCGCTGACGCATGGCGGCGATTCATCCGCACACCTCTCGTGCTCGACGCAGGCCGTGCACCAGGGCCTGCCGTCAACGTGTTCGGCGTAGCACGGATAGACCAGGAACGCGGGCGGCAAATCGCTGCGCCAGATCATGGACGGCCCGAGCATGGCGCGGCCGCAGCTGGCACAGTTCATCAGCTTCACGTCGAGCGGGTCCATCATTCCTGTTTTCCCTCTGTAACACCTAGCCAGTGTCTAGGCGCCTGCCGGCTCAGCTCCGAATCACACTCAATGTTTCAGGGCCGTTCCGTTACGGCGCTCAGTGATTTACTTCGGCCTCTGCCGCTTCAGTTGTCCGCCCCTGGTCGGTGTTTCGTCAGCTTCGGTCAGCACCACCCACGACACGAGATTCTGCACGCCTTCGCCGAGTACCGATTGCTTGTCGGCGACGATGGCCTTCATGTCTTTTTCAAGAGCGTCGCGCGTCTGCTTCTCGCAGACCATTTTCCAGCGGCGTTCGCCGAGGACCCGCAGCCAGCCGCGCAGGACGATGGGCATGGGCCACCTCACATACCCAAGATGCCTTCCCCGAACCCCGACGCGGTTGGTGCCTCCGTGATCCGCACGGCCACGAGGTTCCCGGTTGCGAGCGAGCGAAGTAACTGCGTGCCGTCCTCGCCTGACTCGCTGGCGTCGGCCAGGCGCATCTCCACGCAGCCGCCGTCGAAGCGCAGGAAGCGGGGACCGTCAGCGAGGAACTCTTCGGCAGTCTGGTTCATTGTTTTCACTCAGGTAGTCCGACCAGTCAAAGCGGAGTAGCTGGAACCACATCACGAAGAACGGCGGCAAGCAGCGGTCTCGCGCGTCCTTAATGGCTTGGATGTTGACGCCGAATACAAGGCCAAGCCTGAACGTCATGAGCGCCAGGAGCATCACGCCGAGTGTTTGCATCATCTCCTCACGGTCTAAAAATGGGCCACAGACAATGACCGATGGCGAATGTCGCAATCAGCGCCGCCCACGGATATTCCCGCACCCACGCCAGCGCATTCGCCCCGAACAGTACGCCGACACCGAAGGCCAGCACCGGCCACTCGCAAGCCGCGCTGTAGGCGTACTCGCTGGTCATCCTCCCGGTGCCGCGGAGCTGCTCGCCAAGGTTGAACGAGAACCCGGCCACGATCAGGAAGGCCGTCAGAATGGTTAGGAGCTTCGGCATGTCGGTGGGCCAGTGTCGACGTAGTGCGTGTATGTCCGGTCCATGATTGTGATGGCAGGCGGCTCCGGCAGAGCGAGTGCCGGTACTTCCAGGAACTGAAAGGCCCACTGGCGGAACGCTTCCTGTGCCAGCCGCTTCTTCCATAAATGCGTATCGTGTCGGCGCCGCCGGCGAAGGCGCCGCTGTCGGTTCGTCCGGCATCGTGGCATGAGTGTACTCCATGGCGATTACCCTTGACTATTGGAGCATTACTCCCCTATACTTATGTCATGAAGCTGACGCTCCAACTCCAACTCTTGCCCGACGAAGCACAGGTCGTCGACCTTCGGCGAACGGTCGAGCGCTTCAACGCCGCCGCCAACTGGCTGGCTGGCCTCGCCTTCAAGGCGCAGACCGCCAGCAAATACGAACTCCAGAAGCGGCATTACTATGAGTTGCGTGAGCGTTTTGACTTGCCGGCGGATATGACTATTCGCGTCATTGCCCAGGTCTGCGAAGCGTACAAGCGGGACAAGACTAAAAAGCCAACGTTCCGCAAGCACGCCGCCGTGCCTTACAGCCACGGCAAGAATTACGGCTTTAAGGGCGTGGATCGCGTCAGCATTTCCGTCGTGCCATCCGGTCGTGCCATCGTTCCCTTCGTACTGGGCAAGTACCAGAAGGAACGCTTCGGCTTCGCCAAGGGTCAGGCCGACCTGGTGTTGCGCGAGGACGGCAAATGGTTCTTCCTGGTCACCGTGGACCTGCCAGGCGATCCGGAGATTGCCGCAACCGAATTCATTGGCGTGGACCTGGGAATTGAGCAGATTGCCGTCACCAGCGACGGCGACGCCTACGAGGACAAGCAGGTACAGGACGCACGCCGCAAACTGGCCGAACGCCGGAAGAAGCTTGGCCGGGCCGCTGGCGGCAGGCAACGGCGTGGCAAGCGCCCCCGCAACATCCGCCGCGTCATCAAGCGTACCAAGCGCCGCGAGGGCAGGTTCAGGCGCGACGTGAATCACGTCATCAGCAAGAAGATCGTGCAAGCCGCCAAACGCACCGGGCGCGGCATCGGGTTGGAAGACCTGAAGTATATTCGCGCTCGGGTTCGGCTTCGACGGCGGCAACGAGATCGTTTCTATGGCTGGGCGTTCGGACAGCTCCGCACGTTTATCGAGTACAAGGGCAGGCTCGCGGGTGTCCCCGTCGTAACGGTGGACGCTCGGCACACGAGCCAGACTTGTTCCGAGTGCGGTCACTGCGAACGCTCCAATCGCAAAAACCAGTCTCAATTCATCTGTCGTCGCTGCGGTTTTGCCGCGAACGCCGACAGTAACGCGGCCTTGAACATCAAGGCCAGGGCCGAAGTCAACCGGCCTATGGTATCGGGTCATCTGGACCTGGGTACAAGCCGTCTGTCTTTTGGCTAGCGGTCGTTGACCAATCAGCCCCGAAGTAATCCGCGACCAGCACGCACACACCGACAACAATCAGGCCAGCCAGGAACAGCGAGAAGGCCGTCAGAATGAACCAGGCTACGGCAGCGGGAAACATGGCCATCCCTCAATTGGCCCAGTGGAAGCGCCACAATGGCAAGGGCGGCGGAAGCTGGCCAGACTGGTAGGCTTCTTCACCGATCAGCTCACGGAGCGTCCCCAGCCATCGCAGCCGGTACGCGGTCGCCCCCTCCGGGTCACTCTCCATCGATGGGCCGTCGTATCCGACCGACCCCCCAGCTGCGTCGATGATCGAATACAGCGCCCTTGCTTCAGTCAACGCCTCCTGTAGGTCGTAGCGTTCCCTGCCGCCACTGCTGGCCCAGAGAATTTGTGCCTCGCACCAGAGCTGATACTCACGGTTTTGTCGAGCACATATCCAAAGGTACTGCGGCGGCGGGAATCTCTCGGCGTCCATCAGCGTGCAGGGCGGCGGCGCCAGCATGGCAACCGTCACGCACGCCTGGATCAGCAGAGAGGTTTCCATCGGCTACCATTTTTCTGTCAGGAATATGGTCCTTGGCCCAGACCGCATGGACTCGGCAGCGAGTTCCGTTCCGATTCTACGGCGCCGTCTCGCGCTTCATCGTCCATGCGGGTTTGTGTTACTTCTCCAGCTTCGCCACGGCAGAGCGCAGACCGAACGCCGCCAGCGCCAGCAAGAGGCTCTGGTAGGCGTTGGCATAGTCACCCTGGCTGAACTCCCATGCGGCTTTTCCAGCAAGTCCGATGGCTGCAATGTAAGTTTTCCATCCATCCAAAAGGGAAATCGGGAACATAGTGCCTCTCCTCTTGTCGATCAAAACTCAGATTCCGTGAGCGACAACACAGCTTGTCGCTCATTGGTGATCGGCTAGCCGATTCGCGTCGAAATGTCGTTGGCCGTGCAGGTCAGCGAGTGCGCCATCGAATCGCACGCTTCCAGCCTCTCCAGAAGCGACAACTCCTTGCCCTTGCCTTCGGCTCCAGCGATAGGTCGCGGTCCGACAAGCCGAGCCAGCATGTCGTCGGCGAGGTTGTTCAGATTGGAGAGACGTCCATAGATCGACTCAACAAGGCGAGTGATGTTGGCCGGCAGTTCCTTGGCTTCGGGGTCGTAGCCGCGCGGCGGGCTGGTGACATTCCTGCCGGTGTGCAGCGTGGCCGCCGCTGGTCTGTCGAGATACTGAGATTCCATGAGTGTGTTCCTTTCGCAACTTATGTCTGGAAAAATTAAATGTCAGCGGCACACGGCCACCGTTGTCTCAGCGTCCTCAAGTGACGCAGGTAATGCCTGTCACGACCTTCGGCTTCATCGCCACGAATGCCGCATCGAGCCTGTCCTGCAATGCTTCCGCCGACGTCCGGTTCGGCAGCTCGGCGACGTACCACGGAACGCCGTTGTGCGGCGTGCTGATCACCAGGGCCGGCCCGCGAACGCCATCCAATGCCGATACCCGGCATACAAGCCAGCCCTTGGGATAAGCGTCGTACATCGTCCTGGCTCCGCCGACCAGCACCAGCAGCGGTTTGCCTTCGCTCACGGATCGCTCGCCCAGCGTCGCGTAATCCGCACAGTCGCAACTCGCCGAGCACGGCCCCGCCGTCGCGCACTGGCAACCACCCTCGCACGCACAGCCGCACGGACAGCCGGCCAGCGACTCGCCGTCGGCGTTCTCGACCTTCGGCGGCAGGATTTTTTCTGGCGGCCTCACATCAAGGTCTTTCGGCTGGCAGTCGTCAGCCGGGGCGACGTGGCGCGACTCAAGTGCCGTGATGCCCGCGATGATCGCTAAGCCGCCGAGTAGTTTCAGGATTGCATTCATGGTACGAATCTCCGATTTTCTTGAAGTATTAGACGCACGACGCTCCAGTAACCCGCAGAGCAACGGCGCTGTCAACGTCCCAGTTCTTGTTGATGGTGCCCCAGCCGTTGTCTCCCCAGCCGAGCCAGCTATTCATGATGCGTGGGCCGTACACGCCATTCTCGATCCGCACCCAGCGGCCAGCACAAATTGAGTGCGCCCACTCGCTGTAATCGACGGCACACGGGATGTTGTTTAGCAAGCACGTCGCCAGCTGCTGCCGAGTCAGGTTGCGGTCGTAGACGCTCGCCTTGAGGTCGATCCAGTCCTCGGTGAGCTTGTGCAGTGCGGCATTGGCCCGCATCTCTGGCGTGTCCTGCCGAAGGTTGCGGCTGTGAACCTGCCAGAATTCCTCCGTGGGGATGCCGACCTCGACAAGGAATTTAGCGGACAGCCCGCACCAGCCGCCTTCGTCCGCGCCGCCCTTGATTATCGAGGCGACGGCGTGAGGATTCAGACGGACGTATGGCAGGCCACGAGCAGCGCGATCGAGCATAGTGGCGTTACCAGTCGAGTAGCTCCAACAGAATCCAGCCCCGTTCTGGTGTGTGAACGGCACGGCGATATTCAGCCGCTTTGCCAGCCTGTTGAAAATGTGCTCAAGGCTCGACTCGCGCTCTTCCTGTTCGTCGATCCGCGCGTCCCATTCCGACTCGGGGATTAGCGGCATGTCGTCAGGCGGCGACTGGAACATCGTCCGCGGATACAGATTGTAATCACGCGGCACGAGTCCACGCGGTTCGTTGTAGAGCAGGTCGTTGCTCGTGCTGTCGTCGATTATGAACGGAATCGCCACGGTTAATCTCCAAATTTCTTCAAAAGCGCAATGGTGTCCTCTTCCTTCTCCGGTAGCGGCCCCTCGAATCCGCCGCGTTTCGGATGGCTGACAACTAGCCACGGCACCGATGCCCGCGGTCGCTTCATCGCCTTTTCCCAGGCTGCGCCGATCTGCGCCAGCGACACGTCCTTGTCGAGGATGCGGTGCGCCTTCGTGTTCTTGCCGTAGGGGTCGGCGGCGCACTTCTCGTCGAGGTAGTCGTTGCACGTCTTGCCGAACATCGCGGCGTGTTGACCGATGGTGAGCTTGGCTCGGTCGCCAGACTCTTCGACGATGAGCACGGCGAATCCGTCAATCTCGATAGGCGCTGGCGTGGGCGGTTGCGGTGTCGGAGCAGGTCCTGGCGGCACCGGCCACGGAATCGGCGGCAGGGGCGGCAGCGTACACCCCCTGCCCGCCTGCATCAGCACCAGGGCCAGCACACCGTAGCCCAACACCATCGCCCCAGCGTTCGCCACCGGCTTTGCCTTCGTCGCGCCCCAGGCGGCCCAGCCGCGCCAGTCGAAGCCTGCGGGCACGCGCTGCCAGAGCGAGTAGCCGGCGTCCTTGAGCAGCAGCGCCGCGAGCATGGCCAGGACGGTTTGTAAGAAATTCATAGGTCGCTTTCTTCCGCTTCTTGAGCCGGTCGCATCACACGATTGGTGCCAGGACACAAGCTGTCGTCGCCCTTCGCGCGAGTCGCGGTTGTGGTGCTGTGCGGCTGAATCACGCCGTCATTTTGCAGCACGTCCCGCCCACAACAGGGGCAGAGGCGGATTTCGGTGTCCTGGGGTTTCTGGTGCGGGTTCACGGCTCCTCCGCGTACTTAGTGCAGCAGCCAAGCATCGTGGCTAGTCCGATAATCGTCTTCGGTCCGTCCCCACCGCGAATGAGCTGCGCCTGCATTCCCAGCGCCCGCGACGCTTCCAGGTCACCGAAGCTCTCGTTTGCCGTCACCATCAACACGTTCTCGGGCGCCACGTCGAGCACCTCGCACACGGTCATGTACGCCTTTGGGTGCGGCTTGTAGACGCGGTTCAACTCCAGCGGAACGATCGCGTCCCACTGGATGTCGGCGTTCTTCGACAGCTTCGCCAGCAAGCCCAGCGGACCATTCGAGCAAGTCACGACCATGAACCTGTCACGCAAATAGCTGATACCGGCCTCGGAATCGCCGTGCGGTTTCAGGTGCTCCCACGACTCCGGCAGTTTCAGAGGTCGCCACTCGGGCGCCGTGATGGCGGCGAGGTAGTCGCGGATTTCCTGTCGGTCGACACCAGTGAAGTCGAACACCGTGCCGAACACGTCGAAGGCGATCACTTTGATAGTCGTTGCGTTGAGCATCACTCCATCTTTGCGTGCTCCTGGCACACCATGTCGATGAAGTCGTTCGCCAGAAAACTATCCAGCACGGCCCGCACGCTGACGGCTATGGCTTTGTCGTCGGCACCAACAACGAATCGCGGTGCCGAGATGGCTTTATCGAGCAGGGCCTTCGCCTTTCGCCGCATGTCTTCGCGGGTCATCGGCCACCTAAAGCAAGAGCAGGAACGGCAACAGGGCCAACAGCACCTGCACGATGGTCAGCAAGATCGTCTGCCATTCGACCGCAGACCAATCAATCTCGCCAGATGCAGCGAACTGCGCCCCCATGTTGTCCTCGGTCAACTCGGCTTTGGCGTGCCGCTCCATTGCGGCAATCCGTCGCGTCCGTCGCTTGCTTGGCCGCGCGTTCAGAATCGCCAGAATCCGCGCCGCCTTCCGCCGCAGCTTCGGCTGGGCTTCCAGCTGCTCACGCAGGTTGTCCTCGAATGCTGTGCTCACTGTGGTTCCTTGACCGGGCATCGCAGGTGGGCGAATTCCTTGCCGTATTCCAACAACAACGGTCCGGTTGCCGGCTCTCGACACAGGCGGCAGACGCCGAGAACTCTAGCCTCTTCGACCGACAGCGGACGAGTCACGTTGTCCAGGAACATTCGCTTGAGCGTGGCGAGCTTCGCCCGTAAAGCCTCTTCAAGGTCGGTCACTTTATCGCCCTCTTCGGCATACATCCGACCTTGATCAGGCGACGGTCGTTTACTTTATCGTCTCCCCATCAGTAAGCCGTTCTGGACTCTTCGGGTCTTCCCAGCGTGCCAGGTACGTCAGCGACGACTCAGCCTTCAGCATCGCCACGCGCAGGTTGTTGCCGCCGTGCTTGGCGTGCAACTCTTCGAGACGACGGAAGAACTCCTCGCCGAGCTGACGGACGGTGAAGCGTTCGGTGCGACGGGCCACGGCTACTCCTTGGGTCGCGGACTCTTGCCGTCATACGGTTTTGCGTTCGATGAGTTCACCATCCACCACGACAACCAGCCAGTCTCCTGGTCCTGAGTTATCATCGTATCCGCCAAAATTCTGCCATAGCGCTCCCGCCCCGTCAGCGTCCACGTCCGCGCCATGCCAGGCGCCAGGTATTGCTCCATGGCCAGCTTCGCTTTCTTCCCAGCCGGTGTGTTGCGCTCGGGTGCGTCGATGCCAGCGATCCGCAGTGTGACGGGGACGAGGTAAGCGGCGTGGACCGTGTCGCCGTCCACCACGTCTAAGACGACGAGCGTTTGCTTGCCTTTGGTCGGCGCCGCCCACACGTCCCAGCCGTGCGGCAGCTTTTCGGCTTCGCGGACCTGACCGAAACACAGACAGCCGAGCACGATGCTCCAGACGGTCAGCACGGCACCCCAGAACAGCACATTGCGCATCAGGCTTCTCCCGCTCTGAGATTATCCCGCCCGCGCCCCGACAGGTTCACGTCGCTGACACGCAATGGGTTAAGCGGTTGCCGATCACCGCATTCACGATCTCCGCACGTCTGCGCCGACATCTCCGTGAGTTTCTTCCAAAGCTCCCGCCGATCCACTTCACAGTCGCGCCTGTACTTGTCGACGATCTTGAACAGGAACCCGAGCGCCATTGCCAGAGAGGAGACGGCGACAATCAGGCATTGCTGTACGGTGATGTCCTCAACAATGGCGGCAAACATCGGTCACTCCTGGTCAAGCGGATTCGGTCTGCCGTGCTTCCAGAAGTCAGGATCGTCCGCCGGTTCGTCAACCGGCTGCGCCATCGGCGGCGCGTCTGCTGTCGGTGTCCAGACGAGCAGATGGCCATGTCCGCGCAGTTCGCGGCGCAGCTCGTTGACCTCGCACTGTAACAATAACAACAACGTCAAGAGGATCGACTGGAGCACGGCGAAGATGAGCAGGACAGCGGCGATACTTTCGGTGTCCATTCCTATATTCTGCCTGTTTATGGTTCCGAAAGCTACTGCGCCTCTAATCTTTTCCGCAGATGCTCCGGACACGGCTTCGCGACCAGCGGCGCCAGCAACGGCTCAATGAATGGTCGCGGCTTCGTGCCGACCGGGTTCGCTTCCCACGCCACAATCGCTGCCTCGATTCGCGCCTTTTTCGCAAGTTGCGCGGCAATCTGCTGTTCTCGACGCGCCATGTTTATCGTCTGGTCTGCGTCCCAGTCGCGCATCGGCAACCCGGTGACTACGTGACGGATGGTCCTCTGTTCAACTGGTAACGCCGCAATGTTCTCGCCGGCAAACAATCGCTCCATGAGTCGCGCCGCCCGCGAGACGTTGATCCATTCTTTCGTGCCGGTGTATGTATCAGTGCTGGACTCGATACGATCAGGATGACGTTCTGAATCGTACAGCCATGCGGGCGCGTCCGTCGCATGGGCGGTCAATTGAGTCTCGACACCGCCTTCGTCCCAGGCGAATAACTCCGTCGTGGTGGTGACGTTCTTGGCGATCAGGCCCGCAGTGTTGCTGGCGGGAGTGCCGACGGCGCTGCCAGCTTGAACCAGCGACAACACCGGCGTGCCGCCGCCGGACGGGAACGTTAGGTCTCCGATACCGAATGAGCCTGTTGATTGAATAGTTGACGTTGCACCCGTGGCGCGATCGACCTGGAACAGGTTGGCTGTGATCGCCCCGTTGTCGTTCTCGCGGCTGACATACCAGATCGATGCGTCACAGTTGACGCTGAAACCCGTATCGACGGTCGTCGAGTCGCGCAAGTGGATGTCGGGACGAACAAAAGAAACAACAAGACGCTCGCCAAGCAACAATGATCCACCGGTCAAGGTAATCACATTTAAAGAGTGCGTCAGCGTAACATCGCCGCTGTCGAAGTTGATAACCGAGCCGCTCGCCAAGAACAGGTCAGACCATTCCAGCGACGTCGTGCCTAGGGACGTGCCGTCAGATGTGCCCGGATTGAAAGCGCCGCTGGCTACGGCTGCGTATGTCGTGCCGTCGAATTGCAGGTTGAGCCCGGTCTTGCCAGAGATCGTCAGGGCGCCGCCACTGGTAGACCACGTTGATGCCAAGGCCGCCGTGAGCGTAAGCACACCAGCAGACGTTACTGTCAGCGTGCCGGACGTCACGGTCTGGACCGTCAGTGCCTGCGAGGTCGTCTTGAGCGTGTAGGTGCCGCCCGTGTAGGAATGCGTCGAGGCCGCTGCGCCCGTCAGGGTGAGCGATGTCGCTGCGTCAATCACGATCGCGCCGGCGGACGTCAAAAAGATCGCGCCACCCGTCACCGTCGTAAGCTCGATACTCTGCGACGTGCTGCTGATGGTAAAGGCCCCGCCGCTGTGCGTCCAGGTACTTGCCCCCGTGCTGGTGTGATTGATCGCTACACCCGTCAATGCCAGCGTACCAGCAGAGGAGACGGTGAGCGTGCCGCTCGTCAGCGTAGCTATCGTGATGTTCTGACTGGTCGAGTTGAGCGCCCACGCCCCGCCGCTGTGCGTCCAGGTACTTGCATCCGTGCTGGTGTGATTGATCTTCGTGCCAACCAGACTCAACGTAGCCGCAGAGGAGACTAACAGTGTACCGCTGGTCGTGGTCGAGATCGTGACATTCGCGGCCGTGGCGGCAAGCGACAATGTTTTCGTGCTTGCGCCGGCCCAGCTCAGGTTCCCTGTTGGCAACGTAGTGGCCCCAGTCATGGAGCCAAAAGTCAGCGCTCCGGCGCCAGCAGAGCCGGTCAGCGCCGTGAATGTTCCAGCCGCTGCCGTGGTGGCGCCTATTGTGGTGCCATCGATTGTGCCGCCGGTGATGGCTACGGCGTTGGCATCCTGCGTGGCGATGGTTCCGAGGCCAAGCGTCGTCCGCGCATTTGACGCCGCCGCGTCATCGATCAGGCTCAGCCCAAAATCGGTGATCGACTTGGCTTCCAGGTTGCCAGTGCTCGCCCGGGCCGGAAAAGTGTTCGCCGCGAAGGTGGTTTGCGAAAAAGTATCGGCGCCGGTGCCAAGAGTCAACGTGTTCGCGGCAATCGTTAGCGCCGCGAATGCCGCCAATGTCGCGTCATACGCTTGTACGTCCGTACCGATGACCAGGCCCAGCGTCGTGCGTGCGTTCGATGCCGCCGCATCGTCGAGCAGGGTACGTATGAAGGTGCTGAGTGTGGTCAGTGCCGCCGTTCCGGAGCCGGTGAAATAGGGCAAGCTGTCTGCTGCGCTCGCTAGTCCAGCCAGGGCCGCAAGCTCGGCGTCATACGCCTGCACGTCCGTGCCGATGACCAGGCCGAGATTGGTGCGGGCGTCCGCTGCTGTGGTCGCCCCCGTCCCGCCATTGGCAACCGGCAGCGCGCCCGTCACGTCGGTCGTCAGCACTACTTGCCCCCA
>ERZ1292623.1511-Hain-H51-01um-R1-1511-length-22336-cov-20_pt1 | contig 22336 bp, 39 predicted proteins | sample MGYA00564398_ERZ1292623 | MGnify/ENA primary metagenome ERZ1292623 (study PRJEB36523, sample SAMEA6512633) | groundwater metagenome | collected 2019-01-07 | study: AquaDiva: Metagenomics assemblies of 32 groundwater samples | reverse complement strand
TTCGATAATAACCTTGAGCTCCTGTAGTCTAGTGGCAAGGACCTCGGCTTCTCGAACGAAAGTGGGAAGAGCCGATAACCTGGGTTCAAATCCCAGCAGGAGCACTATTTTCTTCTTTCTTTTAATTCTTTAACAGAAGCTAAATCATGTGCTTTAGAATAATTAATTCCATGTCTCATTAAATTCAATTCTATAAACTCATGTAGAATAATATAATTTATTTCTTTACTATTTTTATAAGCATCATCAATCCAAATTTCATTTACTGGAATGTATAAATATCTAAATCCATTTCCACCCATTACAAAATCTATATCTAATTTGTTTCTTATCAATTCACCATCAACAAGAAATATATTATAATGATGGTGGGTTTTTAACTTTTTTAATCTTGGATTAAATTTTAATTTAAACTTTGATTTCTTTTTTAAATAATTTTTTAAGTTATTTATTACATATTCTCTTATTCTTGGTTCGATATTAAAAATCTCTTTTTTGAAGATATCCTTATTTTTCATTAAAATTATAAACACTTGTCTATTTAAATAAATTATGAAATATGACCAGCACTTCATGATTGATTTAGAAACAGCTAAAAAGATAGTTTCTTTTCTTGAAATGAAGAAAGATGAAAAAATTCTTGAAATTGGTCCTGGAAAAGGAATATTAACTCAGTTTTTAAAGGGAGATATAACTTTAATTGAGATTGATAAAAATTTATGCAATGAATTAAAAGAAAGGTTTCCAGATATTAAAATAATTAATAGAAATGTTTTACATTACAACGGAAATTTTGACAAGATAATCTCTAATGTTCCTTACTCTATTTGTGAACCATTAATGAATAAATTAATGAAGATGAGTTTTAAAAAAGCAATCCTAACTGTTCCAAGTAAATTTCTAGAAAAGGGTTTATTAAATTTGATTATGCATCATTTTTTTAAGATAAAAAAATTAATTGATATTAATAAACACGCTTTTTATCCTGTTCCTAAAGTAGATTCAAAAGTTATCCAAGTTGAGCATAAAAAATTGAATGATAAAGAGAAATTATTAAGAAATATTTATATTCAAAGTGATAAAAAATTAAAAAATGTTCTTAAGCAAAAATTAGATTTGGAATTTTTAGATAAAAAAATTTACCAGATGAATTTTAATGAATGGGAAAAATTAGTCAATGTTCTGGGCTTATAATCTAATGGTAGAATGCGACTTTCACGTAGTCGATACCTCGGTTCGATTCCGAGTAAGCCCATAAACTTTAAATACTAAAATTAAATTCTAAAGCAACATGGCATTAATAGAACCAAAATCAATGGAGGAATGTGTTTATTTTACTAATCGAGTTTTAGATAAAGGAAAAATTAGATGCTGGGTTTTTAGAGAAAAATGTCCAAAATGCGGAAAAGGTTTAATGAGTAAGCCAAGAGATCCTAAAACAGGCAGAATACAAATAAGAGCAAAAGAATTTAAATGTCCTGAATGTAATTATACCTTGCCAGAACAGGAATACGAAGATACATTAACAGCGAATGTACAATATACCTGTCAATATTGCAGTTATAATGGAGAAATTCAAGTTCCATTCAAACGTAAAAAAATTCAAATATTAAATGAAGAGACTGGAACAAAAAAGGCAGCTGAAAGCTTAAGATTTCAATGCCAAAAATGCAATAAAAATTTAGATATAACAAAAAAGATGAAATAAAATGGGTATAGGGAAATCAATTGGGAGATCAATTTGGAGAAGTTTACCTTCTGATCGAGATATAGATAAGGGGTTTAATGATTTAGTAAAATGGTGGAAAGAAAGAAAAATTAAAAAAGAAATGGAGGAACATGGCGGGAAAAAATGTATTAAATGCAAACAATATAAGGTAACAAACCCAAAATATCTCTATTGCTATAATTGTTGGAGGGAATTGAGAAAATAAAATGGGTAGCAATGTAGATTTAAGAGATCAAATTAATAATCCTCAAGTAAAAGGAACAATAGGAGAATTATTTTCTGGAAAAAAGGGTTATAAAGTTAAAGATGATATTATAATTAAACCTTGCAAGAATTGCAGAAAACCTGTAAAAAGTACCGAGAAATTTTGTCCTGAATGCGGTGCTAATACACAAGAAGAAGTTAAGAAAAATTGTCCTAATTGTAAAAAATCATTAAAGGGTTTAGAGAAATTTTGTACGGATTGTGGGGCGAAGATTTAAGACTATTTAAAAAAAGTTGACTTTAATCCAATTATTATTAAATAAACCGTTAATATTATTGATATAATTTTTAAAGTTAAGTTGTCTGAGAAAATTAATAAAAGAATAAAGATTAATATTCCAAGACCATGTTTTTCTTGAAATAAATTCCAATTAATTTTAAATAATTGCCATTTCTTATTATGTTTTTTAAGTACCTCTTTTAACCTTCTTTTGAAAATAAAATTTAATATTCCAAGACTATCCGGATAAAGATAAAAGCAAGGAACGTTATTTTTCTCGTAAACATTCTTTTTCTCTCTATATTTATTTTTAGCATCCTCAGAAACATTCCATCTTCCGAAAAACTCAACATATACTTTATACTGTGGCAGATAAAAATCAGCTTTTCTATAAGGGAAAGAATCTCCTTTTAAGTTTTCAATCTTAATTTCTGATTTAAAATTGATTCCTTCTTCATTAAGATATTCTTCTATTAATTCCTCTCCTTCAGAACGAGTAAATTTTTTATTCATTTTACCTAACAGCTAATTTAATATCTTCTGATTTAATTGTTTTTCTTTTAGAATGTCTTGCAAATCTAACGGCCTTTTCACCAATCTGCTCTGCAAATTTTTCTAATTCTTCTCTTAAAGCAATTTTAGCATTATCAGCAACACGCTCAGAACCAGATTTTTTCAATAGTTTCTCCATTGCAGCTAAAGGTAATATCGCACGAGGCATAAAAATACAATAATCTTAGTATATAAAAACCTTACCAAAATCTTTATAAACCCTCTAGAAAATAAAAAGATTACCCTACTGATAATAAGATAGATAATATCTATTTTAAATAAGCCGCTGATTCTAAAGGCGAAATGGTCAGATGCCTATAGACCAAAGATTTAGAATAAAGAATAATGGGAAGAGCACATAAACCTAAAGCAGGAAGTATGCAATATTGGCCTAGAAAGAGGGCTAGAAGAATTTATCCAAGAGTAAGAGCCTGGGCTGATTTAGAAACGACTAATTTATTAGGATTTTTAGGGTATAAGGCAGGAATGACTCACGTCCAAATACAGGAAAACAATCCATTTACAAAACAATCAAGGCTTAAAGCACATGCTGTTACAATAATAGAATGTCCACCATTAAAGGTTTTAGGGATTAAATTTTACAAAAATACATTATATGGTTTAAAGAATGTCGGTCAAATTACTTCTGAAAACTTAAACAAAGAACTCGGCAGAAAAATAAATTTACCAAAAAAAATTAACAACAAAGAAATTAATGATTTTGATGATTTAAAATTAATAATTTATACACAACCAAAACTTGCTGATTTGAAGAAAACACCAGAAGTTGTTGAAATGGGAATTTCAGGAAGCAAAGATGAAAAATTAAATTATGCTAAAGATGTATTAGGAAAAGAAATTAAGATCAGCGAGATATTTAAAACAAATCAAAATGTTGATATTCATTCTGTTACAAAAGGAAAGGGTTTTCAAGGACCTGTAAAAAGATTTGGTGTTAATCTTAAAAGCCATAAATCTGAAAAAAAGAGAAGAGCACCAGGTAACTTAGGAGCATGGACACCAAAGAAAATTTTATTCACTGTGCCACAAGCAGGTCAACTTGGCTTTCAAACAAGAACAGAACATAACAAAACAATCTTAAAAATTTCTAGTAATGTTGATGAAATAAATCCAAAATCAGGATTAGAACATTATGGTTTCGTAAAAAGTGAATATATCTTAGTTAAAGGTTCAATTTCAGGTTCAAGAAGACGTCCAATTATATTAACACAACCAATCAGAACAAACAGATCATTACAAGGAGAATTAAAGTTTATTAAAAAATGAATCTAGTTAATTTAGAAGGAAAAAAGTTGAAAGAAATTAATCTTCCTATTCAGTTTAGTGAAAGTTATCATCCTAATCTAATTTCAAGAGCATTTGTTACAATAATGTCTAATAAAAGACAACCCTATGGAACAAAAATACATGCAGGAATGAGAGCTTCTGCAAAAATTTCAAGAAGAAGACGTGATTACAAAGGGGCTTATGGTCATGGTATCTCAAGAGTTCCAAGAAAAATTTTATGGCATCGCGGTACTCAATTTGGATGGGTTGGTGCAGAAGCCCCAGGAACAGTCGGAGGAAGAAGAGCGCATCCGCCAAAAGCATCAAAAATTTGGGATAAAAAAATTAATATAAAAGAAAGAAGAAAAGCAATAAGATCTGCATTATCTGCAACATTGAATAAAGATTTAGTTATATTAAGAAATCATCAATTACCAAATTTATATCCTTTAATAATTGAAAATAAATTTGAAGATTTATCAAAAACAAAAGATGTTATAAAAGTTTTAGAAAATTTGGGATTACAAAAAGAATTAGAAAGATTAGAAATTAGAAAAGTAAGAGCAGGAAAAGGAAAAAATCGTGGTAGAAAACACAGGAATAAAACAGGTCCATTATTAGTTGTTTCAAAAGAATGTAAATTAATTGATGCTGCTAAAAATATTCATGGTATTAATGTAGTTTTAATAAATAATATTAATGTTGAATTACTTGCTCCTGGTTCAAAAGCAGGAAGATTAACAGTTTACACACAAGGGGCAATAGAAAGATTAGAGAAAGAAAATATATTCATGTAAAATGGAAGTAATAAAATATCCAATATCAACTGAAAAAGCAGTACGCTTAATGGAGTTAGATAATAAACTAACATTTATGGTAGAAATAAAAGCAACAAAGTTAGATATAAAAAAAGCAATTGAAAAAATGTTTAATGTAAAAGTCATAAAAGTTAACACATTAATTACACCATTAGGAACAAAAAAAGCTTATGTTAAATTATCAAAAGAAACTCCTGCAATTGATGTTGCAACAAAATTAGGATTGATGTAAAATGGAAACTCAACAAGTAGAAACTAAAAAATTGAATTCATTAGACGATTTATACTCAATTAGACCCGGAGAAGTGATCACTTTAAAGACTACTTTTCAAAAAGAAGGAAAAGAAACTACGATAACAAAAAATGTTGTTTATGGTCGTTCTTTCGAGGATGTTAGAATTTTTGTAAACTTAGATGAAAAACCTCCTTTACATGAACAAATTATAAATAGATTTAGAGGTAAAATAGATGATTCTGGATCTTGGGTCTTAGATAATGAAACATATGGCATTGGTTATATGGTTAATCCAGGCAATTTTCACTTTGATTATTATGATTCATTAGTAAAAAAAGTTTTAGGAATGTAAAATGGGTAAGAGAATTGTAACACAAAGACGTGGAAAGGGAAGTCCAAGATATAGGGCACCTAGTCATAATTTCCATTATAATATTGATTATCCAAAAACAAATGAAAGATTAAATGGAGAGGTCATAGAAATAGTAAAAGATCCTGCAAGAACTGCACCTACAGCTGTAATTCAGTTTAATGATAAAACAAAGATCGCATTACCTGCTCCATTAGGCATTCGTGAAGGCGATAAAGTTAATTATAATTCAAATGAAGCATTAGGACCATTAACAATTTTACCTCTATCACAAATACCAGAGGGAACTCAAATTTATAATATTGAAAGCAATCCAGGAGATGGTGGAAAATTCTGCAGAAGTTCAGGCACGTCTGCAAAAATTGTTTCAAAAATCGGAGATTATATTTTAGTTAGATTACCTTCAAAAAAAGAAAAAAAATTTAATCCTGCATGCAGAGCAACAATTGGAGTAATATCTGGAACAGGAAGACTAGAAAAACCAATGTTGAAAGCAGGAAAACATCATCATGCAATGAAGGCTCGCAATAAGTTATATCCAAAGACTTCAGGAGTAGCAATGAATGCAGTAGACCATCCATTTGGTTCAGGACGTGGAAGACATGTTGGTAAACCAAAGACTGCACCTAAGAACGCTCCTCCAGGAAGAAATGTCGGATTAATAAGAGCTAGAAGAACAGGAAGGAAGAGATAAAATGGCAAAGATATTTATGTATCATGGAAAAACATTAGAAGAATTACAAAAACTTGATTTAAATGAATTCATTAGATTAGTTCCATCAAGACAAAGGAGATCATTAAAACATGGATTTAATGAACAGCAAAAAAAATTATTATTAAAAATTGACAAACAAATTAAAGGCGAATTTAAAAAACCAATCAGAACTCATTGTCGTAATATTGTAGTCTTGCCAAAAATGATTAATTTAACAATTCATATTCATAATGGAAATAAATTTGTTCCAGTTGTAATACCTCCAGAAGCAGTAGGAATGTTTTTAGGAGAATTTGCAATGACACGTAAAAAAGTAGAACACTCAGCACCAGGTATTGGAGCTACAAGATCAAGTGCTGCTGTTTCAGTTAAATAAAAATGGAAGCAATAGTTGATGTAAAAAATTTAGGAATCTCAACAAAAAAATCAATTGAGATCGCAAACTTCATTAGACACAAGAATCTTGAAAATGCAAAAAAAATGTTGAAAAGTGTTATTGAAATGAAACAAGCTGTTCCATACAAGCGTCATAATAAAGATATTCCTCATAGACCTGGAATGATGGCAGGAAGATATCCCATAAAGACTTGCGAGGTAATATTAAAATTATTAGATAGTGTAAAAGCAAATGCACAAAATAAAGGTTTATCCTCAAATTTAGTAATCTCAGAAATAGTTGCGAATCAAGGCAACAAGCAAATGCATTCTACTATGAAAGGTAGAATGAAAATGAAAAGAACTCATTTAAGAATAGTTGTAAAAGAAATTGAGAAGAAGGAAACTAAAAAATGATTGAAAAGCAGATTGTTGGAAAAAATCTACGTGAATATTTGATTCAAGATTATGTAAAGAATTATTTTCCTAAAGGTAGTTATAGTAAAATTGATTTGAAGAAAACACCGTTAGGAGAAAAAATAATTGTGCATACTGCAATGCCTGGTTTAGTTGTAGGAAGAAAAGGAGAAAACATTTCAGAATTGACAAAGGGATTAAAATTAAAATTTAATATGGAAAATCCACAAATAGAAATTGCAGAAATAAATGAAGTTAATCTTGATCCAATGGCTGTTTCACAAAGAATTGCAACATCGTTTGAAAGATTTGGTCCTAAAAGATTTAAATTTATTGGTTATAAAGAATTGCAAAACATTTTAGATGCAGGAGCCATTGGTGCAGAAATTGTAATTTCAGGAAGAGGTGTTCCTGGTGCAAGAGCAAAGAGTTGGCGTTTCCAAGCAGGTCACTTAAAGAAATCAGGAGATATTTCAGAAAATTATGTTAAAAGAGCCATTGCCGTAGCTAACCTAAAATCTGGAACAATCGGGATAAAAGTTAACATATTAACTTCAGACATTGTGATGCCTGATGAAATCAAAATCAAACCTCGTGTTACTATAAATATGGAACAAGTACAACCAGAAATAAAAGAAGAGAAAAAAAAAATCAAAGAAAAGAAACCAAGAAAGAAAAAGGAAAAAGCAAAAATAAAAGAAAATGAAGAAAATAGAACTGAAACAACTGAGTAAAGATCAACTGAAAGAAAAATTAGTTGAGCTTAGAAGAGATTTAATGAGATTGAATACACAAAGATCAACAAAAACAATTCCTGAAAATCCTAGTCAAATAAAAAATCTAAGAAAAAATATTGCAAGAATATTGACATTTATGAAACAGAAAACTACAATGGAGGTAAAATCAAATAAGAAATGAGCCAGATATGTCCAAAATGCGGACTTACAAAGGATATTTGTGTCTGTGAAACAATAGCCCTTGAAACGCAGATTGTCAATGTTAAGACTGTAAAAAGAAGATTCGGAAAATTGACAACCTTGGTTGAAGGCATAGACTCTAAATCCGTTAACTTAAAAGACATCGCAAAAAAACTAAAAGAAAAGTTTGCATGCGGTGGAACTGTAAAGGATGGAGTAATAGAGTTGCAAGGAAATCACGTTACACAAGTAAAACAAGAACTAATAAAACTTGGCTTTGATAAAGACAGCATCAAGGTAATGTAAGTTGAAACAAAAACAATTCATAGGAAAACTAATAGGAAGATTTATCAAAATTACAAATGCAAAAAATAAAACTTTGGTAAATATCCAAGGAATTGTGACAGATGAAACAAAAAACACAATCAAAGTTAAAACAGACAAAAAACAAATTACATTAATAAAATCACACATAAAAATAGAAAATGGAAACAAAAACTAAACAAATCGGAATACCTGTAAATTTACCTAGTCAGAAATGTGAGGATAGACATTGTCCTTTTCATGGTAGTTTGAAAGTTCGAGGTAGAGTTTTTACCGGAGATATAACTAAAACAGGTTTAAATAAATCAGCTACTGTAGAATTTTTGAATTTTTATTACTTACCAAAATATGAACGTTATGAAAAAAGAACAACCAGATTACAAGTTCATAATCCTCCTTGCATAAATGCCAAGATTGGAGATTATGTAAAAATAATTGAGTCAAGACCAATATCAAAAACAAAAAGTTTTGTTATAGTCGAGGTTATTAAAAAATGAAATCGTTAGGATCTAGAATTACAAGGGGATTGCCCTTTGGTTCAAGGGTTGAAGTTTGTGATAATTCAGGAGCTAAAAGGATAAGAATATTTGGAGTTAAAGGTCATAAGACAACGAAAGGAAGATATCCTGCAGCTGGAATTGGCGATTTAGTTTATGCTTCAGTAGTTAAAGGACGTGCTGGAATGAAACACGAAACTGTTATTGCAATTATAGTGAGACAAAAAAAAGAATACAGGCGTGAATCTGGCGAAAGAATAAAATTCGAAGATAATGCTGCTGTTATATTAAAAGATGATAAAGGAAATCCTAAAGGAACAATATTCAAAGGTCCAATAGCAAAAGAAGCTGCTTCAAGATGGCCAGGAATAGCAAAAGTAGCTTCAATCGTGGTATAAAAATGGAAAAATTATTTTCAAAATCATGGAGAGCAAGTAAACAACCTAGAAAGCAGAGGAAATATTTGTATAATGCTCCTTTGAGTTTAAGAAGGAAATTTTTATCTGCTTTACTTTCAAAAGAATTGAGAAAAAAAGTCGGAAAAAGAAGTTTACCAGTTGTTAAGGATGATGAAGTAAAAATAATGAGAGGCCAATATAAAGGAAAAATTGGAAAAATTACAGCAGTAAATACAAAAAAAATCCGTGTTTATGTTGATCAAGCTTACAGATTAAAATTAGATGGAAGTAAAAGTTACTATCCAATACATCCATCAAATCTAATGATTATTAATCCAAACTTAAAAGACAAAAAAAGAAAAGCAAAATTAGAGAAGGTAAAAAAATAAAATGGCAAAAAGACATTTATTTGCATTAAACGCACCAATTAATTGGCCTATAAAAAGAAAAGAAAAGAAATGGGTAATAAGACCAAATCTTGGCCCACACCCATTAAATAAATGCTTACCATTAAGCTTGTTAATTAAAGGAATATTAAATTATGCAACAACTGCTAGGGAAGTTAGAAAGATATTACAAAATCAAGAGATTATAATTAATAAAAGAGTAATAAAAGATCCAAAATTTCCAATAGGGATATTCGATAATATAGAAATAAAGAGTAAAAAAGAACATTTTAGATTGTTTATTAACTCAGAAAATAAATATAAATTAATAAAAATAAATGAAAACGAATCAAAATTAAAATTATGCAAAATAATTAACAAAAGAATATTGAAGAAAGGATTAATTCAATTGAATCTGTATGATGGTAGAAATATTTTAGTTGACAAAGATTCTTATAAAACAGGAGACACAATTGTTTTAGATTTAGAAAATAATAAAATTGTTTCACATTTAAAGCTAGAAAAAAATTCTTTGGTTTATTTAATGGGCGGAAAATATATGGGTAGCACTGGAAAAGTTGAATTAATAACAGAGAAAAATGGATTACAACCTACAAGAATATTGCTTAAATCAAAAGACAAAGATATTGAAACATTAAAGGAGTTTGCATTTGTTATAGACCAGGATACGTTGAAGGATTAAAATGGAACAAAATATAATGAAACAAATTAAACTTGAAAAAATAACCATTAATATGGGTATTGGAGATTCTAGAGATAAGTTAACCAAAGCTCAAAAAATATTAGAAAAAATAGCTAATGCAAAATCAGTTCAAACAATAACTATGAAAAGAATACCAGCATGGGGTGTAAGACCAAAATTACCAATAGGTTGTAAAGTAACATTACGTGGCAAAAAAGCAGAAGAAGTTTTATCAAGATTATTCAAGGCAATTGATAACAAAATAAGTGAAAAGAAATTTGATAATAATGGAAATTTATCCTTTGGAATACATGAATATATTGATATCCCTGGTGTAGAATATGATCCAACAATAGGAATAATTGGTTTAGAAACTGCAGTTACTTTGGAAAGACCAGGTTATAGAATAAAAAGACGTAGACTAAGAAATAAAAAAATTTCTTTTAGTCATTCAATAAAGAAAGAAGAAGCAAAAGAATTCATAAAAAATAAATTTAATGTTCAGATTATAACAGGAGAAGAAGAATGACCTACAGTAGTTATGATAAAGCATTCAAGCAATTAAAGGTAAAACCTGTAAAATTAAAGAAATTTATTAAGCACAACTCTCCCAAAAAAAGAGAAATTGGAATCGCTGCAAGAAAATGTTTGTTATGCGGCAGAACAGGAGGACACATAAGCTCATATGGATTGAATCTATGCAGACATTGTTTTAGATTGAATGCTAAGAAAATGGGCTTTAAAAAATACTCATAAAATGTCAATGAACGATCCATTATCAAATGTACTTTCACATTTATTTAATTGTGAAAAAATAAGTAGAACAGAATGTATAGTTAGACCGGTATCAAAAATAATAACTGATGTTCTCGGTATAATGAAAGAACAGGGTTATATTGGCGATTTTAATGTAATAATTAATGGTAGGGGCAATGTAATAAAAATAAATTTACTTGGGAATATAAATAAATGTGGTGTAATAAAACCCAGATTTTCATTTACATTAAATGAACTAGAAAAATTTGAGAAAAGGTTTTTACCAAGTAAGGATTTTGGTTTTTTAATTGTATCAACATCCAAAGGTTTGATGACTCATTTGAAAGCAAGGGAGAAAGGACTTGGTGGAAGGTTAATAGCATATGTCTACTGAACAAAAAATAAAGAAAACAGTATATGAAGAAGAAATAATTATTCCGGAAAGTGTTCAATTAGATATAATTGGGTCATTGATTAAAGTAAAAGGTTCTGATTCACAAAATGAAAGAAGATTAATTGATCCGAAAATATCAATAAAAAAAGAAAATAATAAAGTTTTGTTAACTTCAACAAATTATACCAGAAAACAAAAAAGAATATTAAAAACTTTTAAGGCACACATTAAAAATTTAATTGATGGCGCTGTTAATCCATATACCTATTCTTTAAAAATTTGTTCTGGTCACTTTCCAATGAGTGTTTCCATTTCTAACAATAAAATTATTATAAAAAACTTTTATGCTGAAAAAGTTCCTAGGGAAGCAAAGATTTTACCAAAAGTCGATGTTAAAATTAATGGGGATATGGTTACAGTTAAAAGTTTTGATAAAGAAGCAGCGGGTCAGACTGCATCAAACATAGAGCAAGCATGCAGAGTTACAGGAAAGGACAGAAGAGTTTTTATGGATGGGATATATATAACTTCAAAACCTGAATAAAATGGAAAATAAAAATATTACAAGAAAGAAAAGAAGATTTGTTAGATATAAGTCTGTAAATCAGGTAAAATTACACGGAGGTTGGCGTAGACCTCGTGGAATGCATAATAAGGTTAGATTAAAGAAGAAAGGTCACATTCATAGAGTTTCAATAGGTTATGGTACTAAGAAAGGAACAAGAAATTTCTATAACTCAGTTTTTGAATATAAAATGGTTAATAATTTGAGAGATCTTGATAATATAAACAAAAAATATATTTTAATCTCAAGAAAACTCGGATTAAGAAAGAAAATTGAAATATTAAAAAAAGCAAAGGAACTAAAATTAAATGTTATTAAAATAAAAGATATCGATCTTTTTTTAAAAAATGTTCAAGATAGATTAAATCAATCTAAAGAAATCAAAAAGAAAAAAGAAGAGAAAAGAGAAGTTTATAAAAAGAAAGCTGAAGAGAAATCAAAAGAGAAAAAAGATATTAAACAAGAAGAGAAAGTAGAGTCTGAAAAGGAAGAGAAAAAGAAAATTTTAGAAGGAAAATAAGATGAATCTTAGGAACAAGAAAAGAATTGTACAATCTATGTTTGATGTGGGTCGTAAAAGGATTTGGATAGACCCAAATAAATTAAAAGAAGTTAAGGAAGCCATAACAAAAAGTGATATGAATAGCCTAGTAAAAAAAGGCATTATTGTGATAAAACAGATTCATGGTCAATCTCGTGCTAGAATCAGAAAAGCAGATGCCCAATATGTTAAAGGAAGAGGTCATGGAATAGGCTCTAGAAAAGGTGCAAGCAATGCCAGACTTCCAAGAAAATTACAGTGGATGATTAAAATTAGAAATCAAAAAGAATTATTAAAATCGTTACGCGACAAATCTTTAATCTCAAGAAAAAATTATAGAATATTATATAGAAAAGCAAAAGGTGGATTCTTTAGAAGTAGAAGACATATAGAGATTTACTTAAGTGAGCGTAATTTAATGGAGAAAAATGACAATAAATAAAAGATACACTGTAAAATATAAGAGAAAAATGTTAGGGTTAACCGATTACAGGGCTAGACTTAGATTAATTGTATCAAGGAAAACAAGATTAGTTGTTCGTAAATCTTTAAATAAGATAATTGCACAATTAATAAATTATAATACTAAAGGGGATAATATAATAAAAACAATCACATCAAATAATTTAAATGAATATGGTTGGAAATATCATCCTGGAAATTTACCTTCATCATATTTAGTTGGATTAATTATTGGGTTAGAAGCTAAAAAACTTAAAATTAAAGAAGTTGTTCTTGATATAGGATTAAGAGAATCAATAAAAGGTTCTGCAATATACTCATTATTAAAAGGTGCCCTTGATTCTGGTCTGAATATTCCATTTAGCCAAGAAATCCTGCCTAGCGAAGATAGAATAAGCGGAAAACATATAGCTGATTATTATAATTTATTATCACAAGATAAAAAAAATAAACAGTTTTCAAAATATTTAAAAAATAAGATTAATCCTGCAAACATAGCAAAAGATTTTCAGGATATAAAAACAAAAATTTTGAACAAATACAAAAATGCCTGAACAAGAAAAAATAGAACAAATTAAAGTAATTGAGGAAGTTCCTTTAGGTATTAAAAAAGTCCGGGAATTTAATTTAGATAATTGGAATCCTAAGACAGAGATAGGCAAAAAAGTAAAAGCAGGTCAAATAACTGGTTTAGATGAAATTATTAATTCAGGTCAAAAAATATTCGAAACGGAAATTGTTGATTATTTATTGCCTAATTTACAAACTGAATTATTATTAATAGGACAATCAAAAGGTAAATTTGGTGGTGGAAAAAGAAGCATATGGAGACAAACACAGAAAAAGACTAGTGAAGGAAATAAACCAAAATTTACAACTTTAGCTTTAGTAGGAAATAAAGATGGTTATGTTGGAATAGGTTTTGGTAAATCAAAAGAGACAATGCCTGCTAGAGAAAAAGCAATTAGAAACGCAAAACTTAATGTGATAAAAGTTAAGCGTGGTTGTGGTTCATGGGAATGTGGTTGTGCTAAAAATCATTCTATTCCATTTAAAGTAGAAGGCAAATCATCTTCTGTTTCAATAAGATTAATGCCTGCTCCAAAAGGTGCTGGTTTAGTTGTAGAAAAAGAATGCCAAAAAATATTAGATTTTGCAGGTATTAAAGATGTTTTTTCAAAAACTTCAAAATCAAGAAGTAAAATGGGTTTAATTAAAGCATGTTTTAGTGCATTAAAATATTTATCTAATGTTAAAGTCAAGCATGAACATATAGAAAGGCTGGGTATAAAATGAATAAATTAGCTGTTCTAAGAATTAGAGGAGATCTTAATGTCAAGAAAGATATTAAAGATACATTAAAAATGCTTAGATTGTACAACAAGAATTATTGTGTTGTTTTGGATAATAATTCTAATTATATTGGTATGATAAATAAAATAAAAGATTATGTTACATGGGGAGAACTTGATAAAGGAACATTTGAATTATTATTAAAAGAGAGAGGAAGATTAGCAGGCAATAAAAAATTAAGTGAAGATTATTTAACTAAATTAAAAACTTCTTTTGCTGATTTTACAAAAGATTTCTTTGAAAGTAAAAAGTATCTTAGAGATATTCCTGGATTAAAACAATTTTTTAGATTAAGTCCTCCTATAAAAGGTTTCGAACGTGGCGGAATAAAAAAACCATTCAGCCTTGGTGGAGCTTTAGGTTATAGAAAAGATAATATAAATGATTTAGTTAAAAGGATGATTTAAGATGATTAATAAAAGAAAAAAATTTAGCAGGATGAGAGCAAGCCAGACTCATGGCGGAGGAGCTAAGAAAAAAAGACGTGGCTCTGGACACCGCGGTGGATTTGGTATGGCTGGTAGCGGCAAGAGGGCAGATCAAAAAAAACCTACAATACTCAAACTGTATGGTAATAAGTATTTTGGTAAATTCGGATTTATAAGACCAGCAAAGATGTTTGTAAACGTTAAGGCAATAAACATTTCAGATATAGACCAGAAACTAGATTATTATTTAAATAAAAATTTAATAATAAAGGAAAAAGATAGTTATATATTAAATTTAGCAAAATTAGGTTATGATAAATTAATTGGAGCAGGAATTATTAAGAATAAATATAAGGTAATAGGAAAAGTCTCAAAAAAAGCCCGCGATAAAATAGAAAAATTAGGTGGAACAGTTGAGGAAGTTTAAATGTCTTTTATAAATAAGATACTTGAAAATTTACCAGAAGTTAGAGCACCAGAACAAAAATATCTTCCATTTAATCAAAAACTTAAATGGACAGGACTTATTTTGTTTGCTTATCTCATAATGGGTGTTATTCCATTATATGGGTTAGGAAAAAATGAATTAGCTAACTTCGAATTTTTGTCAATTATACTTGGAGCCCAATTTGGTTCTTTAATTTCATTAGGTATTGGTCCAATAGTAACCTCTTCTATTGTATTGCAATTGTTAAATGGTTCTGGAATATTAAAATTAGATACAACAACTCATGAAGGAAGGGTATTCTTTCAAGGTTTGCAAAAATTATTATCTATCTTTTTTATAATTTTTGAATCATTAATTTACATATTTATGGGTGGTCTTAGCCCAGAAGTTGGATTTTCACCGTGGATATTAGTTTCACAATTATTTATAGCAGGGATAATTATTTTATATATGGATGAAGTAATAAACAAATGGGGTTTTGGTTCTGGAATAAGCTTATTTATTGCAGCAGGTGTCGCAAGTCAAATAGTTATAAGTGCATTTTCTCCATTAACAACAACAGGGAGTCTAGCATTTGGTTCAGGACAAGCACCTGTAGGAAGAGTTTGGGTTATGTTTATCTCATTATTTAAGGGATTACCGCAAGAATCTTTATTAGCATTCTTAGCAATATTTGCAACTATTTTGGTGTTCTTAATCTCGGTTTATGTACAAGCAATGAAAGTTGAAATTCCTTTGTCCTTTGGAAAAGTTCGTGGTTATGGAATAAGATGGCCTCTTAAATTTATTTACACAAGTAATATTCCTGTAATTCTTGTTGCAGCCTTATTAGCGAATGTACAGCTATGGGCTACATTATTGGAAAAATGGGGTTATCCTCTATTAGGCAGTTTTGCAAACGGGTCACCTGTATCTGGGTTTGTTTTATGGATATTCCCTCCAAATTTATTCCAGAATTTATTTACAGGTAATTTTGTGGTTTTAGATTTATTAAGATCTTTATCTTATATTTCATTTATGGTTATTGGTTCAGTAATATTCTCAATATTTTGGGTGCAAACATCTGGAATGGATGCAAATACACAAGCTAAACAAATATTAGCTTCAGGATTACAAATTCCTGGTTTTAGAAGAGATGAACGCGTATTAGAAAGAATTTTAAATCGATATATAATGCCATTAACTGTAATGGGTGCTATTGCAGTAGGATTTTTGGCTGCTATTGCTGATGTTATGGGGGCGTTATCTAGAGGTACAGGAATATTATTGGCTGTAATGATAATCTATAAATTATATGAGGATATTGCTCAACAACATATGATGGATATGAACCCCATGTTAAAGAAGGTGATGGGAAAATGAGTTTTTCACAATCAATAACAGGATATTTTAATTTAGCTTTAGGACCTTTTATTAATTGGAATCCTGCAATTTCATTATTAATTATTTCATTTATCTTAACATTGATTACAACCTTAACTTATAAATATACAACAAACCAGGAAATGATTAAATCTTTTAAAGAAGAAAGTAAAAAATTGCAGGAAGAAATGAAATTATTAAAAAATGATCCTGGTAAAATTATGGAGAAAAACAAGGAATTAATGGAAAAAAATATGGAGATGATGAAACAATCATTTAAACCATTGCTTTACACATTTATTCCATTTGCGATAATTTTTTTCGGTCTTAGAAACATTTATGAACCTTTCGGCAAAATATTATTTGGATTAAGCTGGATATGGATTTATATTATATCTTCGGTGATATTTAGCATGATTTTAAGAAAATTATTAAAGGTGTACTAAAATGCCAAGGCCAAATAGGAGATCAAGAACATTTAGAAGGGTTTATTTAAAGACACCTTCTGGAAAAAATAAAATACTTTACAAAAGAAGAAAACCAAAATTTGCTCATTGTTCTAATTGTGGTGTTATTCTTCATGGAATCCCTCATGAACTTCCATATAAAATGAGAAACATGCCAAAATCACAGAAGAGGCCAGAAAGAATTTTTGGCGGGAATTTATGCTCAAATTGTGTTAAACGTGAAATAATTAAACGGGTAAGAAAATGATTGGAAGAGTTTGCGTGAAATTAACAGGAAGAGAAGCTGGAAAATATTGTGTGATTGTTAATCAGCTGGATGATAATTTTGTCTTGATAGATGGAAATATAAGAAGAAGAAAATGTAATATTGATCATTTGGAATTTACGGATAAAATTCTTAATCTAAAAAAAGATGCTTCAACCAGCGAAGTTTTAGATGCAATGTCAAAGTCAGGATTAAAAATTGTTAAGGTAAAGGAAATAAAAAAAGAAATTAAAGTAAAACCTGCAAAGAAAAGAGTATCAAGTAAAATTGAGCCAAAAATAAAACAAAAAAATGCCAAAACAAAAAAATAAAGATTTGGAACAGAAATATTTAGAATTACAAGTAATTATACAACAAATTAATCAGGTTCAGCAGCAACTTTCAAATATACAAGATCATGTTTTAGAGTTAAATAATCTTAAGGATAGTGTAAGTTCTTTAACTGAGATAAAAGATAATAATGAATCTTTTGTTCCAGTTGGATTTAATATATTTACCAAAGCAAAGCTACAAAATGTCGATGAATTGCTTGTTAATGTAGGAAGTAATGTATTTGTTATAAAATCGATAGATGAAACTAATTCTTTAGTGAATTCTCAGATAAGCCAAATTGAGCTTATAATTAGAGAACTTGGAGATAAGCTACATGAATTGGAGCAGACTGGAGAATTAATTCAAAATCAGATAATTGAGATATCAAATAAATAATTATATAAATGACTTTTACATAATAAAGTTTATGAAAAAGGGTGTGGCGTTTATTTTTATAATTTTGTTAATTATCCCTTTGGTATACTCTTTTTCATTGGTCAATCTATTAGAAAAAATTAATTTTTTAGTAAAAGATAAATCTAATTTTATTATTGGATATGCTAGTTATGGAGGTTCTAACGAATGTGTTACTAACTGGGTATGTGGCTCTTGGAGTTCTTGTATTAATGATCAACAGGCAAGAGACTGTACTGATGAAAATAACTGCAATATTAATGATGGTAAACCAGCTCTCTCGCAAAGTTGTGTTTCAAGTTATGGTGGTTGTACTCCTAACTGGGGATGTGGTGCATGGAGTGATTGTATAAATGGACAACAAACAAGAACTTGTACTGATTCAAATAATTGTGGCACTAATTCAGGCAAACCAGCTCTCTCGCAAAGTTGTGTTTCAAGTTATGGTGGTTGTACTAATGAGTGTTCTACAAATGGTTTAAAAGAATGTTCTGGAAATGGTTATAGGATATGTGGTAATTATGATTCCGATTCATGTTTAGAGTGGAGTACTGTTAATTTATGCATTCAAAGTCAAATTTGTTCAAATGGCTTATGTGTTAACTCAAACTCGAATTTAACTCAAGGTACATGTTTAGATAATACACTTTATAATAAGTGCTCTGTTTCTAAACCTAGATTTTGTGATGCAGGAATATTAAAAGATAAATGTAGTTTGTGTGGTTGCTCGAATAATGGAGAATGTCAGTTAGATGGATCCTGCATTTCAAAACCAAAAGGAATTCAATCAAATAATTTAAGTTTAATTAATCGTGCACCGATTTTTTCATATATTCCTTCATTAATGATAGATATTGACAAAACAAGTTTAATAATTCTAAGTAAGTATGCTAATGATCCAGAAAATAAAAATCTTGAATTTAGTTTTGAAAATGGAAAAAAAGATTATAGTTCCGATCTTATAGATTGTTCTATTAATCAAGATAAATTAAATTGTGATAAACCCAAAAAATATGGTGATGTTAAACTGTTAATATTTACTTCTGATGGAGTAAAAAAATCATCTTCACAAATTTTAATAAAGATAAGTCCTGCTAAGCCAATAGAAAATACAGCAATAAGCAAAGAAAATGACAAAGCTCCAACTGCAAATGCTGGAGAAGATAAGACCGTTGTAATAGGTAGTATGATTCTGCTGGATGGATCAAAATCTTATGATAGAGAAGATAGCTTACAAAATTTACCTTCTAATTATATATGGTATGAAGATGGAATAGAGATTGGTCGTGGAATAAATTTACAAAAAGCATTTTTACCAGGAACTCATAAAATTGTTTTACAGGTTATAGATGGCGGAGGTTTAAGTTCGACAGATACTGTAATTATTACAGTAAAATCTAAAGAAAGATGTCTCGATACAAGCGCAACTTATGTGCCTGATGATACAATTTGCAATAAAAAATGGCCATCACAAGAAGGACAATTGTTAAATTTAAATAGCCCTGGTTATTCTTGTAATTTAGTAGAAGTTTGTGATGAAAATTTAGACTCTATAGTTGAAGATTCTATAAATTGTTGTTCTGAGAATTTATTGCCAAATGATCAGGCTAAAAATAACGCATGTAATTTTGCACAAAAATATTCTAATGGTAATACAAAAAAATGCCAAGCACTTTACTTAACTGAATCTTTAGGAGGGGATAGCATATATATGAAAGATTACTTTGAATTAGAAATGTGCTGTAGGGGTGTTTTAGAGTTATGTTCAAATCAAAAATATCTTTACTCTGCTAGGCCATTACCAAAAACAGGCAAAGATTTATCAGATTTAAGATGCCCAAATACGCCAGATAATAACCCTCCGGGTAATTGGGTTTCAGACACAAAATTAGATTTGAACAATGCAGCATTGCAAGATGTTCCGGCACATGTTAGCATAAATGTACTATCTACTGGAACTTGTGTTGACTATTCGTTTTCATTAACGACATTACTTAGAAAAGCTGGTTATAATAAAGATGAGGTTTATACAGTAGAATCACCAGACCATGCTTATAACTTAATAAAATTACCTTTAGACAGAAAATATACTATTGTAGATACCACAGGAAATAATAATCCAGCAATTATATTTGGTAAAACTCCCTTAGGATATAAATATTGTGAAAATATTAGGAAATGCTACAATGATAATGGTGAAGCTTTATGTCCTAATTTAGATGAAATATATGGTTGTGAGAATGTAAAACAGAATCTTGCACAAAAAACTAACGTTGTTGGATTTAAAACAACAGAAGTTATAGATCAGATTACAAAATTAGTAAAAACGGAGTTGGAAAGATGAAAAAATTATTATTAATCTTTTTAATCTTTATAAGTTTGGTAAATGCACAAAATATTAATGTTGTAAAAGAAATGCCTGACTCAATAAATATTAATGAAGTTTTGAAAGTGGATATTAATATAGATAATCCGAGTACTTTAGAAAAATCTTATGATATTACAGAAACAATTCCTCAGGGATTTACATTAATTGATCCTAAAGAACCAGATAATATAGAACAAAGGAATGGAATATCTGTAATGTTATATAATTGGAGAATTACAGTTCAACCAAGCAAAATTTTTACTTTAAGTTATAAAATAAAACCAAATCAAGTTGGAGAATATACAATTCCTCCAACAAAAGTTAATGATATTAGCACGAATGAAATATACTTAAGCCAGCCAAAACAATTAATTGTTATGTGTGTTTCAGATAATAGATGTCAAGACAACGAGAATTATATTAATTGCCCTCAAGACTGCGGTAGAAGTATTAAGGATGGTATTTGTGACTATATCTCGGATGGGAAATGTGACCCAGATTGTGAAAAAGAACCTGATTGTAATAATACTAAAATTAATTATAATTATTATATCTTTGGAATTATTCTCTTATTTTTATTAATACTAATTATCAAGTTTTTTAAAAAACCAAGAGAAATTTAAAAATGTTAATTATATATAATAAAAACCATAAAAGCTTATAAATATTTTAGATATTTAATGGTTTATGGAATCCTTATTAAAATATTATTCTAGGAAAGATATACAAAAAGCTATTTATGAAAACTCTGTTAATCGAGAAGTAGCTGTTAAATTTGGAGATAAAGGTTTTGGAAAACGTCCAGATATCTTGCAATTTGAAACAGACGTTTATGAATTAGTCAAACAAGGAGCTACGTCATTCAATGTTTCAGAAGAAAGGTGGACAAATCCATTATTATTAAAACCAGGTATGACAAGAAAACAGTTGGATGATTTAAGGACAGCATGGGACCTTATCATAGATATTGATGGAGAATTTGAATATTCAAAAATTGCAGCTTATTTAATAATTGAAGCATTAAAATTTCATAATGTTATTTCATATTCAATAAAATTTTCTGGTAATCGCGGATTTCATATTGCTGTTCCATATGAAACTTTTCCTAGTGCTTTAAATAAAGTTCAGACAAGATTATTATTTCCAGAATCTGCCAGGATTATTGCAGGTTACTTGAAAGAAATGATTAAAGATCATCTAGCTGATAAAATTTTAGAAAAAAATCTTACTCTGGGAAAAAATTCTTTTTCATTCGTAGATATTGATACTGTTGCAATATCTAGTAGGCATATGTTTCGTTCACCTTATTCTTATAATGAAAAGTCTGGTTTAATTTCAATACCAATTCATGAGAAAGATATTTTAAATTTCAATAAAGAAAATGCTAAACCAGAGAATGTTAAGGTAAATATAAAATTTTTAGACTTGAAAAATATTGATCCTGGAGAATCATCCCAATTTATTATTCAGGCTTATGATTGGTATCATAAAAAATTCAAAAGAGATGAACAAGTTATGGAAATAAAAAATAAAAGAGAATTTGAAATACCAAGCAAGGCCTTAAATGAAAAATGTTTCCCACCATGTATTCTTAAAGGCTTAAATGGGTTAGATGATGGCAAAAAAAGGTTTTTATTCGTGTTAATGAACTTTCTAAAAAACACAGGGCATAATGAAGAGCAAATAAAGAATATTGTTTTTCAATGGAATAAGAAAAATAAAGAACCATTGCGCGAAAATTATATTATTTCACAGTTAAGCTGGAATAAAAGACAGAAACAAAATATACTTCCCCAGAATTGCCCAAGAGATAAAGAAAACTTGTCTAATAATGCGGATAATATTTATGTTAGTTTAGGGATATGCAATCCAGATCATTTATGTAATTTAATTAAGAATCCTGTAAATTATTCTATAAGAAAATCAAGGCTGGGTAAACATTGATGTAATAACTACTTCTAAATGGTTACAAATAGAAAGCTTTATATATAAGT
>ERZ1292623.1508-Hain-H51-01um-R1-1508-length-22357-cov-6_pt1 | contig 22357 bp, 25 predicted proteins | sample MGYA00564398_ERZ1292623 | MGnify/ENA primary metagenome ERZ1292623 (study PRJEB36523, sample SAMEA6512633) | groundwater metagenome | collected 2019-01-07 | study: AquaDiva: Metagenomics assemblies of 32 groundwater samples | reverse complement strand
GGTATACCCTTTGAGAATCTCCTTTATTGCATCAGCCACCATCTTCGTCGCCTTTGCTTCTGGTACGTCTTTGGCTGACCCTAAGTGCGTCATTATTGCCGTTACGCCCAAGAGGGATGAGCGTTCCAGCTCGCCCCGGACAATTTCTATAGAACCTTTGCGCAAGCGCGGGTTTGCCGAGGCAAAGTTTATGAAGTAGGGCGTGTGCACGTACGTGCGCGGGATGCCGTACTTTGCGTTTTCGGCTTTGAAAGCGGCAACGATATTCGGGGTCAGCTTCGGCGCGGTGCCACCTTGCGGGGAGCGGGTGAAGAACTGGAAGACTTCGCACTTTAGGTCGTGTGCGTTCTTCGGGGCGTTCTGGCTGCCGCCCGCTGCCGAAACGTGGTGGCCGATGAGCATGGGGGTAGTATAGCATTGACATCGCGTACATTTCTGCTACACTTCACGGTTCAAACAAAGGAGGAACCCGTGGGAAAGAAAAAACCCGATTCGCTCCAGGGATTTAAAAAACCTGGCCGGATCCCGGTGCCGCAGAAGCCGCCCAAAGCCATGCCGCATGGCAAAGACTACAAGCGGCGGACGAAGCACCGCAAGCCCATTCTCGAAGAGCGTGACTGAATAACAGTTACGCTTTTTTCAACCACCCCGTCTCCCGCTCGAGCGGGAGACACCCCTCCTCCGAGAGGAGGGGATATTATTGAGATATCCTCCCCTCTCGGAGGGGCCGAAGGCGGCGCGACCCATCGGGAGCGACCGGATGGAATGAGGAGGGGTTTACTTAGAGCCTTCCACTTTCTCCAGCACCCAGGCTATGGTCTTGCGGTTGGTGAGCACCATGCGCAGGTAGTTTTTGTAGTCTTCGGACTCGGCTTGCTTCAAGAGTTCGGGTTGGTTGCCCAGGCGGAGTTTTTCAGCACTAATCTCATTCTCAACTTCAGCACTGGTGGCAAGTAGGTTATTATCATCGGCTAGCTTGCGTAACAGCAACGCTACTTTGACGCGCTCCTCGGCCCGTTTGGCGAATTCCTTTTTCAATTCGTCAGACGTCTTCTTGATGGATGACAGGTAATCGTCGAACTTGCCGCCGTCATGTTCAATGGCGTGCTTTAGTTCATTGAGCATTTTATCCTGCTCGGCTTCCACGAGGATTGCGGGTACGTCGTCAATCGTGCTTTCTTTGAGCAAGGCTTCCATAACCGCCTGTTCGTAGCGCTGGCGCTCCCGCTCGCTGGATTCTTCGTGCAGGTTCTCTTTAATCTTCTCACGAAGCTTTTCCATGCTTTCAAAATTGCCGAGTTTTTTGGCAAAGGCATCATCTAAGGTCGGCTTTGTGGTGTCGTAGATTGCTTTGACTTTTACTTTGAATTCCGCCTCTTTATTCTGTAACTCCTTTTTTCCGTAGTCTTTGGGGAAAGTGAGTTTGAAAGACTTCTCATTCTCCGCCTCCAGGCCAATGAGCTGCTCTTCAAAACCGGGTATGAATAGCTTCTCACCAATCGTTAGGCTCTGGTTGCTGCCCTTGCCGCCATCGAGCGGCACGCTATCCAGGAAAACATCAAAGTCCACATCCACCCGGTCGCCCGTTTTAGCCGGCCGCTTGGCAATGACGTGCGAGGCGTGCATATCTTGCAAACTCTTGAGGGTTTTATCCATTTGCTCGCTGGTGATTTCCACCGGTTTCTTTTCCACTTTTACCTTTGCCAGGTTACCAACCGTAATTTCGGGCAGCACGGCAACTTCGGCGGAGAAAATGAAAGGATTGCCTTCAGCGAGTTTTTCCACGCTAATTTTGGGGCCGCCAATGGTTTTAAGTTTGTGTTCCAGCACTGCCTTGGTATACGCGTCTTGCACAGCATGTTCGGCCGCGTGCTCCAGGATTGCCCCAAGGCCGACTTTCTTCTCAATCATTTCTCGCGGGGCCATGCCGGGGCGGAAGCCGGGTATCTTCGCCTCGGCCGCCAGGTGCTGGAGTGCACCTTTGAGGTGTGGTGCAAATTCCTCGGCCGTAAGTTCCACGGTGAGTTTGACTACGCTCTTGGGTAGCTTGGATACGGTCACTTGCATAACAAAAATCGGCTAGGGTGAGGAGTTCACGCTATCGTATTTTTTGGAGTTGGTCAACTCTATTGTCATCCCGACCCTGAGCTTGTCGAAGGGGAGGGATCTCGCATTTGTTCGTGAAGACGAAGTCATCTTAGTACAGTTGCTGTCGGTCAGTCACGGTTAGTCCACCTTTTCTGGCAGCAGAAAAGGTGACCCAAAAGACTGCTGGGGGCGAAACAACTCCATTCTCTATTGGTACTTACCGAGTATTTTAAAACGGCGTGGTTTCGCCCCCAAACCCCCGGACTTCTAATGTATCCCCTCCTTGGTTGAGGAGGGGGCCGAAGGCGGCGCGACCCATCGGGAGCGACTGGAGTCCCGAAGGGCGGAGTAGTAATTTATGTCTTCGGCCGCATGTTCTTTTGATTAAAGAGTAGTTTTTTCATTTCCACGTTGATTCCTGACGCGTGTATCGTGAGCATATTTTGACACACGTATTGGACTGTGTTAGTGTAAGTCATCTAAAAAAGAATCTTAAAAATATAAAATTTTCCTTTCAGGAAAGGAGTATACATGAACGACAGAGTCAACGACTCAAGCGTAGTAATTTCTACGTACACAAACCCATTCAAAACACTAGTAGGTCAGGTGGGCCTAGTTTGGATGCTAGGAGGTTTGGTTATGTTCGTCGGCAGCATGGTTGAGGCGCTTTCTATCCCGGGCAGCAATACTTTCGCAGCTCTGGTGTGGGAGTATAAACCAAACTTCATTCTAGCAATTTTTATTTTCTCCCTTGGTCTTGTCTTCTTCAGAGTCGCATGGAATTCACGCTACAATGAAGGAAAGAAACCTTGGTGGATCTAGTTTAAAACCGAAGCTTAGTTAATACTTAACTAAGCTTTTTCATTTTACCCTTTCGGCCGAACATCCACCACGATTATTCGTAAATGTGCACGTTGTCTTTCTCAAAGAGACCATTGTTGCGTTCGGCCGATTTTATCTGGGTTGGCTCGAAGACGTTCAGCACTGTACCGGGCGTACTGCTCGTATCATACGTATTGTTCCAGATCACAGCATCAAATCCATTTTCTCGTGCCAGTAGTACATCATTTTCAAATGGACCGTAATTCCCATCGCGGCCGTTCGCCATATTGTCAATCATCAAGGGATTGGTTGCCCGCAAATAGCAATCCAGTATGGTTGGTTTTATTTCTCGTGCCCTACGACGAAAATTTTTATAAAGTTTAAGGTATTTCTTCTTTAGCAAAAAGAAGTGTTTTTGTTTATACTTCCTTTTGAAATCCTCTGCCATTTGAAGGTCCCTTTCAATATTCTCTTGGTATTGAAACTTGCCCGTGCCTTTGAATTTTCCGTCGGCAAATTCCTGTGTTTCTTCAAGGCCAGCAGGTCCGAAAACCTTTTCTTTGTTGGCACCAAAATACGTACCGCTATACTTTTTGTAGTGACGCTTGTAGTCAAAGCCTCGGAACTGATCGAACTCTATTTGCGTGCCGTGATACGCTATTGTCGGCTCGCCATTTTCGTCCACGATTTTTGAAACATTGGGGCTAAGGTCGGAAAGCTCCACGTTTTCTTCTTCAGTACGATCCGTATTGTCTTTCAGTGATGAGTAACGCTCCCAGTTTCCGAACCATTCCTTAAAAGTTGACGAGCGAATCTCAAGCCATTGTTTTTCATCAAGATTCGATTTTTCACCATTCGGCGCTAGGGCATACTCAAAATTACCCCTCTGGTCATAAATGAGTTGTCTTGATTCAATTGCATGCTGCTTAATTCCCGCAAGCTCTTTGTGTAAAGTTTCAACTTGGTTATCACGAGTATTTTCGGGTAATTCTGTTGGGCTCTGAAATACATTTTTTGATTCTCTAAACATTCGATGTTAAAGTCAATGATTAACCCTTCGGCCGTACATCCACCACGCGCTTTTCTTTGGGCTCGGTTTCCATGCCGATCATTTTCAACATTTCGGCCAGCGGCTTTTCGACCAAGCGGGCGGTCACGCCGGTCTCGGCCATGATCTTTCGATTCAGCGCGTGCTCCAACTGCATAAAGGTCACCCCCGCTTTCGGCGCGACGTAGAGTACGAGCTCATCAACTTCAAAGGGGTCGTTATTGAGTTTAGCAATCTGGAGCTGCCACTCTTCAATTTCTGGTGATCCCGACAGCAAGGGGAAGAAGGCGTTGAGATCTACCAGCTCGCCTTTTACTTTGGTCAGGTTGAATTCTTTAATATCCGACTTGCGTTTAATGTCTTTGCTAATGCGTGGAACCGTGCGGCCGCAGTGCGGACACTGGTCATAGCTTATACCCTGCACAATGTCGCCGGTGCGGTAGCGCACCATGACCGTGCCGCGCCAGTTGAGGCTGGTGTACACCAGCTCGCCGGGCTGGCCTTCGGGCACGCGATTGCCCTGCTCATCCACCACCTCAAACACTTCCATGTCTGGGTAGGTGTGGTAACCTGTTTCTTCGCTGCACTGCACCCAGCCGGTTTTGCCTTCGGTCATGGCGTAGGTAGCAAAGATTTGGACGTTCATGGCACCCACTTCTTTGAGCAAGTCTTTCAATTTGGCGCGCAGACCATCACTCACCCGTTCGCCACCGAGCACGACGTATTGCAGGTTTGACCAATTTTTTTTCTGGGCTACGGCTTCCCGGAGCATGTGGTAGAAGTAACCAGGAATAGCGGTAACGAGTTTTGCTTTGAGGCGCTCGATGGCGTCAATAATTTTTTGCGTGCCCATGACTTTGCCGCCGCCGGTTTGCAGCGTGGTTAGCTGCAGGCTGGAGGTGGCAAAAAAGGTCATCCAAAACGCCAGGTGCGGGGCATAGGGAAAAGCATTCACGACCACGGCATCCCGCGGGGTGCCCATGGTATCAAATAGCCGGCCGGCGGTTTCTTTGAGCACGTCCAAATCCCGCGCACTGTAGCCCACCGCAGTCGGCAGGGCGGTGCGGCCGGTGGTGAAGTGCAGGTGGATGGGCTTGTATTCCCACTCTAATTTTTTCTTTACGTCCCGGCCGGCAAGTTTCTGTAGCAAGATGCTAATGAGTTTGCTCTTGGCTGCGTGTTTTTTCAGCAGGTGTTCGTCGGGTTGCAGGATGAAGGCACGAGCCTTTGCCGGATTTTCCGCTGTGGGTGCGATATCGAGTTTGGACGTGAAGGGGAGTTTCTGTAAGTCGTCCACCGTTCGAATGTCCGTAAACTTGAGATTATTTTTTTCAAAAACCTCCCGAAAGTATGGGCTAAAGGGTAGCTCGTGGCTAAAGAAATGCTTGAGCCGCCGGTTTTGCAGGCTGGCAATTTCCTCGCGGGTTAGGTGGGAGACCGTAGACCAGTCCATACCAGCAGTCTAGTGGAGCGATTGCTGGCCGGCAAGCTCGCCAATAGCAGCCATAATTATGCGAGTGGTTTGTACCAGGAGTTCTTTTGTCACGCGGTCGGCTGGTACCACGGGGAAGGTGAGGGGTTTGCCTACGCGGAGCGACATGTTGCGGCCGGAAGCGAGGGTTGCGCGGATAGCCTGCAGGACCGTCCAGGTAAACGGCCCTTGAAAACCGCAGGGAATAACCGGGGCCCCGGTCCAGTGCGCCAGGCGGGCCACACCAGTCTTGCCGGGCAGGACGAACGGCGCGGCATTGCGCATGCCCTCGGGAAATATTCCCACCGGGTTGCCGGCCTCAAGTTCTTGGCGAAGTTGCTGCAAGCACTCGTGCGGCCGCTCTTCGTTTTTTCCCACCATGCCCAACCACCGGTAGCCGAATTTCTGCCCGAAGAGTCGAGCCAGCTTGTCGTACACCACGAAGGCGACCGGTTGACGTGTCTGCTGGTAGACAGCCGCCATAATGAACATGGGGTCGGGTGAGCCAATGTGATTGACCGCCAGGATGTATGGACCGGTTTTTGGAAAGTGCTCTACGCCTTCGATCGTGTGGAAACGTCGAGTGAAGAATGGCAGCAGCCAGTTGAGACCGGCGTAGCGTTTCATCCGGTGTAGGTTTTGCCAGCGAGCTCGGCAACGCGCGTCATGATTTGTGCAACGACTTTATCGAGTAACGGTCGGTCTACGGTGCGGCCGTACCACGCCGAGAGGTCAACGGGCGGGCCAACGCGCAACTGCACGCGACCAAAGAGCATATCTTGCCGATGGTCGGCTGAGGTTTGGGGCACCGGCGTTAGCCGTCGAAAGCCAATGGGAATAACGGGCAAGCGCGTGGCGAGTGCTAAACGGGCCGCGCCGGTTTTTACCTTGCCGATGGTCGGCTGGGTGTTCACGCCCCCTTCCGGGTACAGGCACACCAAATTATCCCGCTGGAGGATTGACGTTGCTTCGACCAGGGTTTGCTTTCGATCGGGATAGAGCGGGATCGTATTCGCAATGTACCGGACTATCGGGTTTGCGAAAATTTTCCATTTCGTAATGAAGTATGGCATGCGCTGGTGGTGGGCGAGCACGACGCCGAAGAGGGCTTGCGGATCTTGCAAGCCAACATGATTCGCCACGAGTATGGCCGCGCCGGTTTTTGGAATATTTTCCAAACCTTCCGCTGACGTTGCGCGCCAGCGGAGGAGAGGGACTAGGAGGGTACGGAGATCAAAAGCCATAGTTTATCGAGTTCGGTCAAGATCGAAAAGTCGTTTCTGTGTCCGCACCACAAGTGTCACAAGCGCGAGCGTGGATAGCACTAGAAAGGCTGGCGCAATGACGGTAAGAACTTTTGGGCCAATGAGTATTATCGTAATGTTTATTATTAGAACGAACAGTCGGAGTTCAGTGGGACCGATTTTAGAAAAGCTAATATGAAATTCATCTGTCGCTCGGGCCAGGAGGAAAGAGTGCACCATGAAAGCAACAAAGACGAAACCACATGCGAGGATAGTGGTAAGGGTCGCTTGAGAAGGAGCAAGGTAGGTTAAGCCAATGAATATGCAAACGAGAAAGCAAAAGTCCAAGAAGTGATCCATGTAATATCCCCATCGAATGAGCCCACTGTTGCGGTAGCGCGCAACTGCGCCATCGAGCGCGTCAGTACAGTACTGTAGAACAATGCCGGCACAAGTGAGCCATAGCCAATGAATATTCGCTGGTGCCATAATATAGCTGACGAGTGTACCGACGCACCAGAGGATGCTCAATAGAGTCAGGTTTACGCCATTGAGAAATCCCGGCACCTTTGGAACCACGCGTACAAGAAGGCGCTGCTCCAGATTCCAGAGCAACGCCTGACTTTGCTTATGGTTTCCGAATGGCAGATCTGTACTCATGCCATTAGGATAGCAACCTTAGAGTTTCACGTTAATCAGCAGGCCGACGATGAGCAGGGCCACGATGTTGATGATCTTGATCATCGGGTTGATGGCTGGGCCGGCGGTGTCTTTGTACGGGTCGCCCACGGTGTCGCCGGTGACGGCAGCCTTGTGCGCCTCCGAGCCTTTGCCGCCGTGGTTGCCAGCTTCAATATACTTTTTGGCATTGTCCCAGGCTGCGCCGCCGCTGGTCATGGAGACGGCCACGAAGAGGCCGGTAATAATGGACCCCACGAGCAAACCGCCGAGTGCCACGGGGCCGAGCACGAGCCCGACGATGATAGGCGCGGCCACGGGGATAAGCGCCGGGACAAACATTTCTTTAATTGCACCTTTGGTGACAATATCCACGGCGCGGCCGTAGTCCGGCTTTTGCGTGCCAAGCATAATGCCGGGCATTTCTTTAAATTGGCGGCGTACTTCTTCCACCACGTAGCCGGCCACCTTGCCCACGGCTTGCATGGCGCGCGCGCCGAAAAGGTATGGGAGCATGCCGCCGATGAAGAGGCCGATGATGACTTTGACGTCGCTCAGGTCAAACGTCAGGGCGTAGCCGCGATCTGCAAATTCTTGCACGTACGCGGCAAAGAGTACCACGGCGGCTAAGCCAGCCGAGCCAATGGCGTAGCCTTTGGTGACGGCTTTGGTGGTGTTGCCCACGGCATCCAGCGGGTCGGTGACGTCGCGGACTTCCTTGGGCAAAGCAGCCATTTCCGCAATGCCGCCGGCGTTATCGGTAATCGGGCCAAAAGCATCGATGGTCACAATAATGCCCGTGAGCGAGAGCATGGCCATGGCGGCAATGGCAATGCCGTAGAGACCAGCCAGTTCGTACGAGCCCCAGATACCGGCGGCAATGGCCAGCACGGGCAGGGCGGTCGCTTTCATGCCCACGGCTAACCCCGTAATGATGTTTGTGCCGTGGCCAGTGCGCGAGGAATCCGCAATCGATTGTACGGGCTTATATTTTGTCGAAGTGAAGTATTCGGTAATGACCACAATGGCTGCAGTTACGGCCAGGCCTACTAAACTGGCCAGGTATAGCTCGGTCACCGTGTACTCGCCGTTGTCTTTCATCAGCCACTGCGTAATGGGGTAGAAGAAAATTGCGGCAATGGCGCCCGCGGCAATAAGGCCTTTGTACAGTGCGCCCATTATGTTCTGTTTGGCCCCCAGGCGCACGAAGAATGTGCCCAGCACCGAAGCGACAATCGAAATAGCACCCAGCGCGAGCGGGTACAGGATTGGCGCATCCAGGCCCGGGAAGAGCAAGGAACCCAGCAACATGGCCGCCACCGCAGTTACGGCATAGGTTTCAAAGAGGTCTGCCGCCATACCGGCATCGTCGCCCACGTTATCACCCACATTGTCCGCAATCACGGCCGGGTTGCGCGGGTCGTCTTCCGGAATCCCCGCTTCCACCTTGCCCACCAGGTCAGCACCGACATCAGCGGCTTTGGTAAAGATACCGCCACCCAAACGGGCAAAAACGGAAATCAGCGAGCCACCAAAGCCCAGGCCGATGAGTGCCTTTACATCTTTGGTAATCCAGTAGAAAACCGTTACGCCGAGCAAGCCGAGGCCCACGACCAGCAAGCCGGTAACCGCGCCGCCGCGCACCGCAACTTTCAGTGCCGGCTGCAGCCCGCCCTTTGCCGCTTCGGCCGTGCGGACGTTGGCCCGGACGGCAATGTACATGCCAATGTAGCCAGCGAGGGCCGAGAGTACCGCGCCGACGAGGAAGCCGTAGGCCGTGTTTTCATCCACGAAGATAAACAGCGCCACAAAGAGAATGCCGGCAATCCAGGCAACCGTGCGCGTCTGGCGGTTGAGGTACGCGCGGGCGCCTTCCTGAATCGCTTTGGCAATGTCGATCATCTTCTCTGTGCCTTGCGGCAAGCCGAGAATCCATTTGGCTAGCCAGAGGCCGGTGCCAATGGCGATAATCGAACCGCCAAGAGCCATGAACAGGGGTTGGGAGTCAGTCATACGGGTGTGGGTTACGTCCCGCCATGGGGCGGGATCCCGCCAACTTCTATGCGATTGCAATAGGTGGCGGGAAATTACGAATTAGAGATACGAATTACGAATGGGAGATGTGTACTGCGCCCTCGCCCCTCGCGGGAGCCGCAGGCGGGTGCGACCCATCGGGAGCACCCCGGGGTGCCCAACGGGCGGGAGAGGGGTTAGTAGAGAATTACGCTTTTGGTTCTTCGGCCGGGGTTTCTGGTGTTGCTACTGGTTCGGCTTCGACTGCCGGTTCGGCAGGTGCGTCGGGTTCAGTTTTTGCTTCAGCAGCAACCGGAGTTTCCACTGCCGGGGTTTCAGCCGGTGCGGCAGCGGCAGCCGCCGCTTGCTCGGCTTCTTCTTTACTGCGGCGCGGCGCCCCACCCTCACCGACGATGTCGATGCGCCAGCCCGAGAGCTTGGCGGCTAAGCGGACGTTCTGGCCAGACTTGCCAATGGCGAGGGACAGCTGGTCTTCTTTTACTTCCACTTTGGCCGTGTGCGTATCGTTGTCGAGGGTTATAGAAACCACCTTTGCCGGCGACAGGGCATTGCCGATAAAGGCAATAGTATCTTCGGCCCATTCGATAATATCAATCTTCTCACCGCCGAGTTCGTTAATGACCGTTTGCACGCGGCTGCCGCGCTGGCCGACGCACGAGCCAATCGGGTCAATATTCGTTTGCGTGGAGCTCACCGCAATTTTCGAGCGGAAGCCGGCTTCGCGGGCGACGGCTTTTATTTCGACCGTGCCGTTTTGAATTTCTGGCACTTCCACCGCAAAGAGCTTGCGCACCATTTCGGGATGCGTGCGCGAGACGACTATTTCTGGGCCCTTGGTAGTGGCGTTGACCGACACAATGTATACCTTAATACGGGCACCGGCACGGTACTGTTCGGTCGGGAGTTGCTCGCCCGGCGGCATAATGGCAACGGCGTGGCCAATATCGATCATTACCAGGCGGCCTTCCTGCCGCTGCACCGTGGCGTTCATGAGTTCGCCTTCTTTATCTTTGAATTCGTTAAACACAATTTCCCGTTCGGCTTCGCGTAACTGCTGGATGATGACTTGCTTCGCCGTCTGCGCGGCCATGCGGCCATACGCGGCCGGCGGGAAGAGCTCGGTCTTTATGGTGTCGTCAATTTTTGCACCTTTCTTGAGGGCCTGCGCGTCGGTGAGAGCAATTTCCGTCTTGGGGTCAAAGCGTTCAATGGCCGGTTCATCGGCCGTCGTTTGCTCGGCGGGTTGGTGGGCTTCCGCTTTCGCCTCTTCCTCGGTGCGCACAACAGTTTCGCCAGCCGCAACTTTTGCCGCGCGCTCGGCTTCTTCGGCTTCCTGCTTGGCTTTGCGCTCGGCATCGTACGCTTCGGTGGTGGCTTTTTTCTCATCCGCAACCACCGTCTTTACGTCAAAGACCCGGCTGGAGCCGTCTTCCAAGCTGAATTCAACCTTAATGTTTTGGTCTTTCTCGCCAAAGTCTTTGCGGTAGGCCACGGCCAGCGCGGCTTCCACCGTGTGGTGCACGGACTCCAAAGGGATGCGCTTTTCGTCCGCGATTTGCTGCATCGCGCTAATGATTGGGTTGTCAGACATTGCGTCAGGTATGAAAAAAGAGAACAGCCTATGTCTAGGCTGTCAGTAGCTGGAGTATACACGCAGGGCCAGGAATGTCAACCCAGCACCACTTTTGGAGAGCAAAAGTGGTGCTGGGTCAATGTGGTTTCAGGCCGACCGGGTGTCTTTCGCTACGTTTCGCTAGCTGACATCCCGCAAAAGCGTTATCGGTCCATTTTGGGTAACGCCAACGACGTCTATGCGGTAGTCGTCCGTGTAGTGCGTGTGCGTTACGTACCATTCGGCACTCCGTTGCATGCGGAGCAATTTCTGGCCGACGACTGTTTCTTCGGGCCGACCAAAAGCTGCCGACGCGCGGTATCGGACTTCAACCAGCACCAGCGTGCCGCGTTCTTGGCAGACCAGGTCAATTTCCCCATACGGACTCCGCACATTGCGAGCAATGATGCGGTAGCCTTTGGCGCACAAAAAATCTGCCGCCAGGTCTTCCCCGCGCTTGCCGCGTTCTTGCGTTAGACCCATAGATCCCGCAATGGGACTAATTGAAATGCTGCCTGCGGGATGACGCGCGCAATAGTGCATTTTTGTTTTACCTGCACGTCCATTGCCCGCGTCATTTCTTAAAAATCAGGCCAAAGTGGTACGGCCCGGGCACAAATTCCTCCATGAAGAGGAAGCCCGCATCTTCGGCAACGCGGCGCACATCCGAAATGTGGATGACGTCATCGGGCGTCGGGCCCATTTTCATCCCGCTCACTTTCCAGTCCACAATGAGCAGGCGGCCGTCGGGCTTGAGCATGCGGTAGGCCTCGCGCATGATGTCCGTGTGGCGCTTGGATTGGAACAGCAGGTTAATGAGCAGGCTTACATCCACAACTTCATCCCGCACCAGGCGCGCGCCGCGGTACATTTCGAGGTTGGACCACACCGGAATAATGTTCTGCAAGTTTGCTAGCTTGGCGCGGCTCACCAGGTTGGAGAGCGCCGATTTTAGCACATCGATGCCGAAGACCGTGCCTTTGCTGCCAACCATTTTTGCGGCTTGTAAAACGAAATAGCCCGAGCCGCCGCAGCCGAGATCCGCAATCACCTGGCCAGGGCCCACGCCCATGCGGTGCAGGATGTGTTCGGTTTCAAAAAGTTTTGTGCCCGAAGGGAATTTTGCCATAGGGGGTTAGCGTCGCTTGCGCGCTGTACGCTTCTTGGCGCGAGCGGGCTTCTTCTTTATACTCCTTTTCAGCGGTTTTGTGCGGAACAAAGTCGTCTTCTTCGCAACCCGCGCACCAGTCGCCCCGCTCGAGCGGGCCTTCGGTGCGGGGTTTCGCCCTCGTTTAGCCGAGACCTTTTTTGCGGTTCGTTTGTTTCGCGGTTTTGCAGATTTTTCTTTACTTGCGTTTTTTACGGGCTCAAAGCTCATGCGGTGTTCGGGCGTGGGACCGTGCATAGCCAAAAGTTTGGCGTGCAGCGACGTACCGTAGCCTTTGTGCACCTGGAAGTGGAAGTGCGGGTATGCCCGGTTGACCTCCGAACTCATGAGTCGGTCCCGCGTCACCTTGGCCATTATGGAAGCGGCGCCAATGGTTCGCTCCAGCGCATCACCGTCAATAATATTGATTACCGGAGTGTTGGCCACTGCAATTTTAAACGCATCCACGAGTACAGCATCTGGAGAAATGTGGAGTTTTTCAACGGCGCGCTGCAGTGCGGCCAGGTTTGCTTTGTGCACACCGTGCTTATCAATCTCGCTTACCTGCACCACGTGTACGCTCCAGGCCAATGCTTTCTTTGCGATTGCCACAAACGCCCGCTCGCGCTGCTGCGGCGTGAGCATTTTTGAATCAAAGAGTTCTTTGGGGATATCCGTCTCGTCCAAAATCACCGCGGCGGTCACCAACGGTCCAGCCCAACTGCCTTTTCCAGCCTCATCCACTCCAGCAATGAGATGATGTCCGGCCTTCCGGAGCTTTGCTTCATGCTTGTTGGTAGGGACGGCTTTGGGCATGCGCACAGTATACGCTATTTTCGATAAAATTTCACCAAATAAAATAGGGCCCGTAGGTCATATTATTAAATGAATAAAGGACCTGGGCCCTATAAATTTGTATACGTAGACTATGTCCGTAACACTCATGCCTTCTCTTTTGAGGAGACATCAATGTTACAGACATTGCCATAAACCATATACAAATGATTATTCCCCGCTTTCCATGTTTTTCTGCGAAGAATTGTGACTACCACTCTTGTGGTTATACCCCTGGCCCGAAAGCGTAAGAGTTAACCTTTTAGCTAGGGAATTTTTATATTCTCCTAGTTTTTCTTTTCAGTCAGCCTCATGGAAGGCTATGACGAGTAGTAGAACAGAAGCCCCACAACGTTTGGTAGTGCCAGCTGTCGTACTTCTCGCCCCTTGGTTGGTCCAAGTGCAGTAGTCGTTGGAAATCAAGGTGCAGTTTCAATTTCTAAAGGGAGTATAGCAGGAATTTGACCCTTTGTCAACAATCTGGCGTGGCTAAGATTAGCCAAAAACTACCGCTTACCTTTCTGCCAAGTGCGAAATGCTTTTTGGACCTTGCGGACAACCTGCGGGATGGGGATGCGGGTGGTATTCAGGATGTAGGCGTAGTTCTTCCGCTGAAAGATATTTATGCCGTAGAGTTTGCGGTAGCGGCGGCTGTCATTGCGGACGCGTTTGGCGGCCGCGAGCTGGATTGCCTGTAGCGATGTGCGTTTTCCGGTTTCGACCGAGCGATCCTGCTGGTCGGCCTGGATGCGACGTGCGCCCACTCCAGCGCTCACATCCAGAAAGACGTTAAAGGCCTTTGGAAAGAAGTGAAAGGCCGTCCGGCTGCTTACTACCACGTTCGGCAAACGGCCGACCGCCACGACGAGGGCTCGATCAAAGGCCTTGTCACCGGCGTTGGGGTGTTTTTCGGACCACAGGTTAAATTCGTGCAAGGTCATACCCCGCTGGCGGGCGGCCCGACGACGCAACTGGCCAACATCAATGGTTTTAAAGTGCAGTGCCTTGGCCAGGAGCTGCGTAGTAGTTGATTTGCCCGACCCGGGCCGGCCGTTGATGGTGATAATCATGTTTCTATAGCAAGCATTGACAAAAAGTACTTTCTACGGTATCATAGTTTGTTCATAAACACACACGTACATTGAAAGGAGTCGTAGGCCATGCAGGCTACACAAGTACATCGGTTACAGGTAGTATCCCCGCAAACACTTGCGGAATTACGAAACGTTAATCCTAGTGAAACACTCTCATCCGAGCTCTACGGCGCTATCGCCAGAATAGTTCCATCCGTAGCTATCGAAGCGGTGGCGCTGCGTACCCGAAATGGCCGCGAAGAGGTTTACCTCACGCGTCGCAGCAAAGATGATGCAGCCTACCCGAATATGCTTCACTGTCCGGGGAGTTTGTTGCGGAGCGGGGAAACGCCTCACCATACCATGCAGCGCCTGGCGTTAAGGGAGTTCAAAGCTCCTATCCACAGCTTTGAGTATATTGATGAGATATACTTTATGGAAGAACGGGGTTGGTTCAATTGTCGGGCGCACCGCGTTATTCTCGGTGCCGAACCAACGGTAGGCATCTGGTACCCAGTGGATGATCTTCCAGCCGATGTGGTACAACACCACATCGATGACATCATCCCCATGGTCGTTCGTGACTTTCGCTTGCGACAACTCGTATAACGATGCACATTTTAAAAACACTCGCGCCTTACGCTCGGGTGTTTTTAGTACGCTAATGGTACTCAACTGTGGTTGTTCCAATCACAAACGTGACAATGGTCCAGGAAATGAGTATGACAATGAGACCCACGATAGCAGTCGAGATAATTTTTTTTGCAGAGCGTACCTTGATTGCATTGCCACGGGCTTTCAGCTTGATGTATACACCGTATAGGATTATGGCAACAGCGATGAGACCCATCAGGCCGAGTACCAACTGAATTGTTTTGGTCGTTGTATTTTCCACTGCTGCATTGCCTGGGTACAAAGTGGCGCCAACGCCTTCAATCGTAATGGCATGCGTGTACATGGGCAGGCTTAGCGCAAGTAGAATGCTGATGCTGACAAGGAAACTAGTGGTGCGTTTTTGCATAGGTGTGGAGTAGGAAGAAATCGAGGGCGAAGATTGCAGCGACGAATAGCCCGAAGGCAGTATAACTCCAGACATGGCGGGCATACCAGATATTCGCTGCGTAGCATATTGCAATAAAAATGAGCGCAAGTTTAAGTGCGTAGGTAGTAAACCGAAGCGGCACAGTGTTGTCCCAGCCGATGAACTGCCGGGCAGTAAAAAAGAAATCGAGGATAACAGCAAGCGCGCTAACAGCGCTGGCGCCAATGAGCTGCTCCGAGAGTCCGTAACGCGTTGCCGCGAAGGTCATGATAATGACTACCACCCATGCCCGAAAGAGCGCGGTGATGATGAGGATGGTGCCGGCAAATGTCCGACCGGGATGCAGGGAGTGCCAGTGGGAAGCGATCATGACAAAAGGATAGCATGTTCATTGTCATCCTGAGCAACAGCGAAGGATCTCCCAGAAAAAATTAATGGGAGATTCTTCGTTCGGCCAGTAGGCCTCACTCAGAATGACAGAGAAAGGAGACTGTGGAAAACTACCTACTTGCGAAGCACCCAGGCAACGTTGAAGTCCTGGGCCTCGAAGAATGTCTTGGCGAAGTCTGCCACCACGTTAGGATCGTAGAACTTGCAGCTGAAGACATCCAGGTAGATGTTGTTGCTCTGGTTGGCGAAGTGGCCGGAGATAAGGGATGTCTCAATGAGCTGGGTCATGGAGAAGCCCGAGACCCGCGGATCCTCACCAAAGTCAACAACGACGGTCTCGCCGAAGCGCTTCATGCCAATGAGGTCGCAGAGTTCGCGGACGAATTGTTTGATTTTCTCACCATCCCGGAGGGTGGCGGGGTTGCAGGTGTGCAGGTCGAGCTGCGTGGCGAGGCCCCAGGCGTCGGTGCTCTCGTACCTTGCTTTTAGGTCGGCGACACTTTCCATTTCTTTTATCTGGTTAAAAAATGAGCACCTTTTATTGTACGGCATGGAGCTGCAGGCGCAAGAGTTTCCCCCTTTGTCATTGCGAGCGTTAGCGAAGCAATCTTGCACGGCCTCACCGCAAGCTGGGAGATTGCTTCGTCACCCCTCGACGCACTCGGGGTTCCTCGCAATGACAAAACAAAAGCCGCCCGGGAATCCCGAACGGCTTCATTTATTATCTTGATCAGTCTATTGAGTGTGTAATCGCAAGCCCATACCGCCACCTGCTCCACGATTTCCGGTTTGACGATTTGTACCAGTGCCGTCACAATCGGCTTGTCGGTCTTTCATTTGTGCAACGCGCTCATCAGCTTGAGCCTGGGTAATCGTTTTGGATTGTACCATGGCATCCAGCCTGGTTTTTTGCGCATCGAGCGTCGCTGCTTTGAGTTGATCCAGCGTTACGTTCTTGCTCGCCGCTACATCGGCGATGCTCTTGCCAGCCTGGAGTTCGGTTTCGAGCTGGGTGGCAGTCATGTTCATGACCTTGGCTTTCGCGTCGAGCGTCGTCTGTCGGCCGATGCCGTTCAGCGGGCCAGCAGCCAGCACCGTGCCAGCGCTTACGAGCCCAAGGCCCACGATGGCCGCTGTTATGATGTAAGATTTTTTCATATACCTCACCTCCTTCGTACATTAGCGGGCGTTTTTGAATCGCCCTGCACTATGTACTACAAACAAAGCCACCTAGACCTTACATCCGAGTTGATCTAGGGATGTGAAGGTAATTTATTGACCGCGCCGAAAACCTCGGCCGGGCTGCCAATTACCTTGTGTGGGTCGAATGCCAAAAGCGGTTATTGTAGTCCCTTCTACATCGCCGCCAACAATAACATGTTCTCCAACAGCAATTGCCTCTGGCTGTGGTAGACGAGTATTCGTGTTGTAGGTAACGGTGTATAGCGTGCCGTCATCACCTTGGAGGGAAAATGCATTTGGATGAATACGTATAATCGTACCTGCAGTAGCGGCATGTTGTGAGCGGGGTCCGAAACCACGGTAGAGTCCACCGAATATTGGTAGATGTTGGTCAGCAGCGGCTGCATCCCAGCGCGTATGCAAGTTCGTTTGTGTCAGCATCACTCCGCTAACTGCTAAAGCCATAAGCATGCCCAAGAGCGTGTACGCAATGGGGCGACGGTACCCTATACCGAAGCGACGAATGCCAATTTCTAAAAGCACCAAGAGGCTCAGGGTAACAACGATGATAAGCCAGGGCAACGAAGTAACGTAGGCAATCATGCCACGCCAGCCAAAACCCGTAAGCACCCCAACGCCGCTCGCGCGCAAGGTGAAGAGCACGAAGCTCACCAGGTACAGCGCAATGAGACTCGTGAGGACTACCGCAGCAATACGGACAATTGCGCGGAGGACAAAGTGCCAGCGTGGCCGCATGTGCACGCGTCCAGTGTTTATGGCAGCCTCGATATGTTTGCGGAGGTCAGCAGGATTCATAGGTGGTCGGCGAGATGGTGGCAAAGGTGACGGAGTTTTACTTTTGCGCGTGAGAGGCGGACATCAACCGTTCCAATCGGTATGTGGAGAATTTCTGAGATGTCAGCGTGCGGGAGTTCTTCGATGAGGGCGAGTACAACAGTTTCGCGTAGTACTGGGGAGAGCTTATCCAAGCACGTAGCAATCGCGCGTTGGAGTTCGACGTCCTGCCGGTCACGCTCCGGATTATCTGGGGCTACCGGATGAGGCAGCAAGGCATCAGGATCGAAGAACGGCAATGGCTCATGGCTGCGCTTTCGAATGACGTTGAGGAAGTGGTTGTGGGCGATTCGGTATAGCCAAGGTGAGAATCGTCGACGCGTATCAAAGCTCTGTAGATTCTGGAATGCTTTAAGGAATATATCTTGCACCATGTCATCAACATCGGTCAGGCTGAACAAGAAGCGACGGGCATAGCGTTGCATTGCAGATTCGTATCGTTGTACGAGTTTGCCAAATGCTTGCACGTTGCCTTTCTGCGCAATGGCAGCGAGTTGTTCATCGGTTTGTTCATCCATCTTCTATTACTACACCAGAGATTGCCAAACCTTACAACCCAAAAGCCGCCCGGGAAATTCGAGCGGCTCTAATAGGTAGTTTATTTATTTTCCTTTAGACTCTCTCTTTTTTGGTACAAAGGTTCCAGCACGTCGTAGAAAGAATTCAGCTGCTTGTCGAAGTCCGAACCCTCTCCTGCAGCTTCCATAAATTGCTGTACATACTGTAGATCCTCACTAATATTCTCTTTTACTTTTTTGAAAGGAATTTGATTTGGCTCTTCGGTTTTCATTATATCTTCCCATTCGTTTGTGCATCCTTTCATCGCTTTTTCGAGAATGTCGATCGCCTGATCGTTTTCTTCAGTACCCTTTGTACGCTCCAGTGCTCGACAAACACTATGGTAATTGGCATCATATTTGAGTTCTTTACCATTGTCATCTAGCAGAGCTACTTCAAAGCTTACACGCCTAAACATTTCCGCCATCGTTCTAGTGTTTGGGTATGCACTAAAGCGCTCAACAAATGCTTTAAGTAGTGGTCGGTCAATAGGCGCTTCTTCTTTGAACGTTTCCATTTTCTCTTCATTCGATTCAGATTCTTCCACAGGTGCTTTGAGATTTACGTCTTCGGGATTTCCTTCGCCTTCTCGTCCCATATAGTTATGCATTAAAGAAGAAACTGCGATAAGGGAAGCGTAGTTCATAGGGGGGGGGGTCGTCAAATGACAAAGGCGTGTTGAACGCTTGCACATAATTGCGCGGCCACGCCTGCCTCGCAAGATTGGCGAGCGGGCAGGTAGCGTGCGCTTTGTTCGGTAACCAAAAAGGGCGGAGACAAGCTCCGCCCCTACGTTCTCTATGTAATTACTCCCTCCGGCGGAAGTGGCCACTATCGCCACCGCCCCGAGGGCCATTGAAGCCGCGCGGGCCGCGATGGTCGCGACCGCCCGTGCCGTTGAAGCCACCTTGGCCGCCAGTATCATAGGCAGAGTCCGGTATCACCAGGCCGCTCTCTGCGCCGAGAGCCTTCACGGACAAGCTAATGCGTCCGCGCTCTTTGTCCACGTCCATCACTTTGACCTTCAGCTTCTGGCCAACTTGGACAATGTCCGAGACGGCGCGGATGCGCGCTTCGGCAAATTCGGAAATGTGTACCATACCGTCTTTGCCCGGGGCGAACTCCACAATGGCGCCAATTTCGCCGCCGCTGTTGCGGTCTTTCATAATTTGCGTGACCGTGCCTTCAAAGATTTCACCAACCACGACTTCGCGGGTAATATTCTTAATCCACTCCTCGGCCTTTTTGGCCATTTCCGAGTTGGTGGAGGTAATGAAGATTAAGCCGTCATCGTCAATATCAATTTTGGTCACGTCGGCGCCACCGCACTCGTCAATAATCTTGTTAATGGTCTCGCCACCCTTGCCAATAACGTCGCGGATAAGCTCCGGATTAATGCGGATGCTGGTAATGCGCGGGGCGTATTGGGAAAGTTCCTTGCGCGGTTCCGGAATGGCCTGCACCATCACCTCTAGGATTTGCAACCGAGCTTTGCGTGCGCCAGTAAGCGCTTCTTTGACCATGTCCATGGTTAGACCATCAACTTTGATGTCGACTTGGATTGCAGTAATACCTTGCTTGGTGCCAGCAACTTTAAAGTCCATCCCGCCAGCGTGGTCTTCAATGCCCTGGATATCGGTAATGACTTTGTATTTTGACGCGTCCTTCGGGTCGACAATCAAGCCCATGGCAATGCCGGCGACGGGTGCGCTAATGGGCACGCCCGCGTCCATGAGCGCCAGGGACGAGCCGCACACCGAGGCTTGGGAAGTGGACCCATTGCTGGAGAGCACTTCGCTGACCACGCGGATGGTGTAGGGGAAGGTTTCCTTATCTGGTAGCACCGGCACCAAGGCTTTTTCGGCCAGAGCACCGTGGCCAATTTCGCGACGACCGGGGCCGCGGTTCGGTTTCACTTCACCTACCGAGTAGGATGGGAAATTGTAGTGGTGCATGTAGCGCTTCTTGCCGTTCTCTTCCATGCCGTCCAGGGTCTGCTCGTCGCCCGGTGAGCCGAGCGTGATAATAGACATGACTTGGGTTTCGCCGCGTTGGAACAAGCCCGTACCGTGCGTGCGGGGCAGCAAGCCGACGGCTGCAGAGAGCGGGCGCACTTCGTCAACACCGCGGCCATCCACGCGCTTGCCCGTGTCGAGCACCAGGGCCATGGACGCTTCGTCAATCAAGGCTTCGAGCATGCCCACGCCGAGGGCACGTTCGTCTTTGTTCACTTCGTTGTCTGCTTTCAGCGCCTCGTCCAGCTCCACAGTGAGTTTCTCAATTGCCGCGTGCTGGGCCTGTTTGCTTGGGTCGGCAAAGATGCTTTGCTTTTTGTCAGCAGCGAAAAAGGCTTCCACCTTGGCTTGCATTTTTTTCTTCAGTTCTTCGTCATCACCGGCCGTGGCAATGACGATTTTTTCTTTGCCAACTGCGGCCACTACTTGCTCGATAAGTTCAATGACTTTGCGGTTGTGCTTCATGCCGAATTCTACGGCACTGGCAACAGTGTCTTCGGACACCTGCTTGGCGCCGGCTTCAATCATCACGGCTTTGTCTTTGCTCGCGGCCAGCACCAGGTCGAGGTCAGACTTCTCGCGTGCTTCATAAGAGGGGTTGAGTACCCACTCGCCGTTAATCTGGCCCACGCGGACGCCGGCAATAGGGCCGTTCCATGGGATTTGGGACATCGACAGTACGGTTGCGGCACCGATGAGCGCCGGCATGTCTGGGTCGTTCTCCTGGTCAACCGAAAGTACCAGGATGCTTACCTGCACGTCGTTGCGCATCCGGTCGTCAAACAGCGGCCGTACCGAGCGGTCAATGACGCGGCCGGTGAGAATGGCTTCGTCGGTGGGGCGGCCTTCGCGCTTGATAAAGCGGGAACCTTTAATTTTACCGGCGGCGTAGAGGCGTTCCTCGTAGTCCACCATCAACGGGAAGTAATCAATGCCCTCGCGCACGTTGCTGGAGAGCACAACCGTGGCCAGAATGACGGTGTCGCCATACTGGACAGTACACGCGGCATCGGCCAAGCCGGCGTACTTGCCGGTCTGGATGGTGAGGGTCTTGCCGCCGATCTCGGCGGAAAACGTTTTGGGGTCTGCCATACCTAGGGTCCTTGTATGCCCGGGGCATCCACAGTTTGCAGTCGAAGATTCACGCGGGGGACGAACCTTTGACTTCAAACTCCGAATACCATCCTGGGCTTATGAAGAGAGAATTAACGAGAGAGAATACGCAAGCGGCCTTCGCGCGCCAGCTTGCTGGGAATCAGGAACGAGCGTTTATCATTGGAAAGGTCGGTGAATTGATCGAGTGCTTCTTTCAGCTTCACACTGGCGGCCAGGCCATAGCCCATACCCTCCACGCGAACGCCTTCGTGCTGCAAGGCGCGTACCAGCGGAACAAAGTCGCCGTCGCCGGTTACCAGAATAACCACGTCGACTTTTTTCGCATAGCGCAAGGCATCAATGGCAATGCCGACATCCCAGTCGCCCTTCTTGGTGCCGTCGCCAAACACCTGCAGCTCTTTCATCCGAAGTTCGAAGCCTTGCTTGGTTAACGTTTCAAAAAACTTTTCTTCTTCCGGCGTCTGGTTGCTAATGCCGTACGCAAACGCGCGGATGAGCTTGCGGTTGCCCACGCCTTTTTCCAAAATTGCCCCAAAGTTCGGGCGGCCGCCGTGCAGGCGCCGCGCGGAATGGTAGAGGTTGGAGAGGTCTACGAAGACACCAATGCGTTGGTCGGCGGTGGAGATCATTATTCAGCCGGAGCGGTTGGAATGATGTAGGTTTGCGCTTTGAGCTTCAGCTTCTTCGTCAGCTCTTCAAACCGGGTGTTGTCTTCACGCTGGAGATACACCAGCAAGCGGCGGCGCTGGCCGACTTTTTTCAGCAAGCCACGTCGAGAACTAAAGTCTTTCTTGTGGGTTTTCAAGTGGCCGGTAAGCTGCTCGATCTCGTTCGACAAAATCGCAATTTGGACCTCGGGCGAGCCCGTGTCCCCTTCGTGGGTCTTAAACTTCTTAATAATCCTATCCTTGGCGCTCTTGTCGAGCATAGTGTGGTCCTTTCGCGGCGACCGAGTGACGCAACAGCGTCATCCCGAGCCCCCGCTGACTTGCGGGGCGAGGGATCTCGCGCTGACTGCTGAAACCAAGTCGTCGTACCAGTTAGTTGTGAAGCGCGGGTACTATAACCGGCTTTTGTTGCTGTGTCAACTGTTTGTTTAGTTAACCTTCAAGGGTGAGGATTCTGGGGGGAGGTGGGCAAGGTACTCG
>ERZ1292623.1507-Hain-H51-01um-R1-1507-length-22373-cov-6_pt1 | contig 22373 bp, 24 predicted proteins | sample MGYA00564398_ERZ1292623 | MGnify/ENA primary metagenome ERZ1292623 (study PRJEB36523, sample SAMEA6512633) | groundwater metagenome | collected 2019-01-07 | study: AquaDiva: Metagenomics assemblies of 32 groundwater samples | reverse complement strand
GGCGAGACTTCGCTTGCCAACATGGCGCCTTACATCACAACTAAATTCGGCAACTTCACAACGAATGAGTACATTAGGCCCATCATTGGCCAAACTAAGTCTGCGTTTAATTTCCGACAGATTATGGATGAGAAGAAGATCTTGCTGGTGAACTTATCGAAGGGCAAGATTGGCGATATTAATGCAGGATTACTGGGCATGATTGTGACTACGCGCATCCTTATGGCCGCCCTCGCGCGCGAAGATGCTAGTAAAGATGCGAGACCAGATTTCTATTTCTATATCGACGAGTTTCAGAACTTCACCACCGATTCTATCGCTACTATATTGAGTGAAGCGCGTAAATATAGACTCAATCTAATTCTGGCCCACCAGTTCATAGCTCAACTCGAAGATAAGATCAGAGAATCTGTTTTCGGCAACGTAGGCTCGCTCATGGCCTTCCGTGTGGGTGAACCGGATACAGAAAAGTTGGAGAAACAGTTTAGCCCCGAGTTCAACGCCAAAGACTTAATTAGTATTGAGAATAGAAATGCCATAGCCAAGATACTTATAAATGGCGAACCTTCCCGACCATTCAATTTACATACCACAGAAGCTATGAAGGGCTCCCCGGAAATACGCGAGAAACTGCGCGAGCTCTCGCGTCTCTCGTTCGGCCGCCCCCGATCCGAAATCGAACAAGAAATCCTAGCTAGATTACGGAACTAAGGATGAGGGGAAAGTTTGTGTAGTCGATAGATTCCTTTTTCAATTGTAAAGTATAGTCACCAATCAAGTGTTATTCTTGCTTGCCATATTCCCAACGACTCATCGTACTTTTTAGCACGCAATGATGGGTGATTCAGATTGTTTTGTAGAAACTTCAATTGCTTGTCACAAGCTTTCCTTATGCTTAGAGGACAAGATGCATATTGATTCCGAAAATGATCGGAGTACTCGAGTTTCATTTTTGTTTAGCTTTCCTTTGGCGCCGTTGAGACTCTTTTACATATGCATGAAGATGGGCTATCGCCTCCTTTGCTGTTGAGAAAGGTCCGTGACTGCGGCCCTCTTTAAAGTCCAAAATACTTTGTGCAATCCCATCTGCCAGTTCCCTGCTCATTAGAGATTGAGGTTCGAAGACTATTTTTTTGTCAGATTTCTCTACCCCCAGATAATCGCCCGGTTCTAGACAGAGATCGTCATATATATGTTTGGGGATGACCACTTGTCTACTGGCTCCTATTTTCACCAAAGTTTGTGTATTCATATATTTGTATTATACGAAACGCTAGTTCCCTGTCAATTTTACAAAATTACTACAGCCGGGCCCTTGCGGGTCCCGGCTGATGAGGTTAGAAAAACGTGTCGAGGTCGACTTCAAGATATTCCCCTTGTTCGGGATAGCGGAGTCCCGCAAGGTTAGGGTTGCTTGTCAGATAATAACGCAGAGCGGTGCCATGGCAGACCACCAGACCAACCTTCCCGCCTTCCCGATGCTTCTCGTGGATCCGGGTGAAAATCTGGTGGTATCTGCCGAGAACGTGAAGTTTGTTCTCTCCGCCGATTGATGTGAAGTCGGGATTCTTGTGACGCGTGTCAACTTGCTCGTTACGAAAACGTGCAAGCGCTTCTTCTCGTGAGAGACCAGCGGCGATACCTACGTCAAGTTCTCGTAGCAAATGAGAACTAGCTACTTCAGCTTCCCTGTTGCCAACTAGGATTCGTAGTGTTTGTTTGGCTCGTACGAGGTCAGAGCTGTAAGCATACCCGATCGGTATGTCTGAAAGAAGATGTGCCAAGGCTTGGGCTTGCAATACCCCTTCGTGATTGAGTGGCACGTCAATTTGGCCACTGTAACATTTCTCCATGTTCATACCTGTTTGGGTATGACGAGCGATTATTATCCTCATTGAGAACCCTCCGCGTCATTTAACTTCCGTAAATCTTACTTAGTTGCTGGCGTAGGACATTCTTAGTAGTTCACACATTGTCTAGTTGAGGGATTGACCCCGTTAGAGGTAGATTTTGCAAGCAAAATCGCCGTAATGGTTATCACCATTGCGGACCTCTAATGGGGTTGACTTGAGGGTTTGGAAAAGATAAGATTATCGGGTAGCAACAAGGAGGAATGACTGTGCAAACGGCTTAATAGAGCCGTTTATGACTGAAAATCAGGATTATCCGCTAAAAATAGGCTTATTTTAGATGAAGGTTCAAGGTCCAACACTCCAAAGTCTCTAGTTTGGGCCAAAATAAAGGGTTTGCAGATGTTCGCCATCATGGGCTCTTTCCTCATGCCTACGGTTAGTGCCCAAGAACCTCCCCGCACTTACCCCAATCAGACCGCCTCTGTCTTGGTTGCGGCCCTTAATCCAAATCCGAATGTGACTGGAGTTGGTGATGCCGATATCGCCATTGACAACAACGCTCTCGTTAGCGCAGTTTCGCCTGATGGCACAAGTATTTTTGAATCAAGTAGAGATAGCGATCAAATCGCCCGTTATATAGTGCGCGAAGGCGACACTCTCTCGTCGATTGCCAAGATGTTTGAAGTATCCGTCAACACTATCCGTTGGTCCAATGACATAGCCGCCGGCAATGTAATACACGAAGGTCAAGAATTGATTATTTTGCCCGTTAATGGCGTACGCTACACAGTCAAAAAAGGCGACACTCTAGCCGGTATTGCCAAGAAGTACAAAGGCGATGTTGACGAAATCTCAAACTTCAATGGGTTAGCGAAGGGTGAGAAGTTGGTGGCGGGTGATGAGGTAGTAATTCCGAATGGCGTGATTTCTACTCCCAGCCCCGCACCTCGTTCGAAAACTTCAGTGGGAGTTGTCAGATACACTGGTCCAGAAATGGTTGGTTATTACACCCGACCGTCAAATGGCATCAAGACTCAAGGTCTTCACGGTAATAACGGCATAGACATAGGTGCTCCTGTTGGTACGCAAGTGGTTGCGGCCGCTTCCGGCGAAATAATTATCGCTCGTGGTAGTGGCTGGAACGGTGGCTATGGTCTAATGGTGGTTATCGGTCATCCCAATGGTACTCAAACACTTTACGCCCACTTGAGCAAGGTTATGGTTACTTCTGGAGGGTATGTTGTTCAAGGGCAAAAGATTGCCGAGATGGGCAATACCGGGAACTCTACCGGTCCCCATTTACACTTCGAAGTTCGCGGGGCTAAAAACCCATTTTAGTAAATGGGTTTCGCCCGAGTTTACTTTAGGGCTAAGAATCCTTTTTAGCGTCTAGTTTTTAAGTACTGTTCAAGAGTTAGTTTACCAATTTTCTTTGGTATCTTTTTGAAATTGGAAAATTCTGGCCACTTTTTCAAGATTTCTGCAAGCCTTTTGTATTTTTTGTCCGAATTTACTTTTAGTAAATCTTTAATTTTTACTTTTCCTTTCACGATTTTATCCCACTCTTTCAAGGACACATCATTTTCTAACACAAACTTACTTTCTTTTGCAGAAAGTTCGTGACCAGAAGGGGTTGTCATAACTTCTGGTGGCGCTTCTCCGCTAGGATGGCCGTGCAGGTAAGAATCTATTGGTGGTTCGCTCTTTATTGTTTGTTCGGGATATTCAGCATGTTCGGTTTGTATAGATATAGTTTCTTGTTTCGGTACCTCTATCCCCATATTCAGGCCACTTTCTGCTCTGATTTCAAAATGGCCAGCTTGCCCATTTCCGCCAGCTACATATGTTAACTTGTCGCCTTCGTGCACTAGATTTACATTTGATATGTGTTCACAGTGGCCGTCTGGGAAAATAACTTGTGATTCGGGATTAGACCAAGCCTTTGCAAACTCATTTTTATCTTGCACAAGTGACTTGGCTGTGCGCCAAGCACTCGAACCCTCATGAATTGTAGTTGAAATTTCGTTTTGAGCGGGCATGTTTAATTCAACATGTGCGGGCGTTGGTACTGGTTGTGAGATTGCGTTCGGGAATGTTTCGGGCGCTGTGGTGACATGGCCGGTATCAAGTGTATCGTGAGATGGTGACGCGTGACCCGCCTCGGCATGCGGCCAGAACCAGCGCGACGCTCTACCCAGTAAACTAAACGCCCCACCCCACGCGGCGCCCTTGAGGACCGCTTTTAATATCAGTTTATTTTGCACTTTATCTGCCTTGTCATGGCGTTTTTCCGCCACACTTTCTACGATCTCAAATCTGCCGTCTATTCCTGCCGCAGTAGTAATGTCTACATCTTGTGCCCGGAGTGTGGCAATGGCAAAACTAAGTTCATTAAGCAAACGATATTGATTGGTTACACGCTTATTGGCCTGTCCGAAATTAACTCGTCCGTCTATTACGGCAAGTTCCGCGTTTTTTACAATCACAGATAACTGTTGATACAGTTTTCTGTCTGGATAACCATCGTGTTCAAGTTGAGTACGGAATTTGTCTGTGAATTTTTTCAAGCCCTCCGCGAGTGCGTCTGCTCGCATTGGTTTGACCACTTCTTCGCCAGCTTTTTTCCCTTGACGACTCTCTATAGTAGCTCCACGGATTTGCTCTTTCCCTTTCCGCAGACCCCGCCAGGCACCAAGTGTGACAGCTACGATGGGCATGCCAGCTGTGCCAAGCGTGGCGGCAACGAATGAACTACGCAACCTACCCATTCCAAAATAGATACCGCGTTCGGCAACTGTTTGCCAAAACTTCGGCGACTGAATGCGACTAAGCTCTTTGTCGAGTTCAGGGTGGTTGCTAATAAGTTGTTGAGTGCGAATCCGCTCATTTATTACATCAAGTCGCAAGTTTATTGAGGGGTAATCAGGTTTGAGTTTTTCTTTTACATTACCAAGAACTTCGTAATATTTATTTTCAGCTCTCTCATACTTCTTGCGTTGCAATCCTGTTGCACTGGGCAGTGACCATTCATATGGCACTTTACTAAATTCGTTTGCAAAAAAGTTTAATTCGTTTATGTCACCATACCTCTCTTTGCTAATCAGACTTTTTAGATCTTCGGCAAAAAGTATTTCAACATTCCCATCCGACCCAACTCGCGCATCAATACAAGCGCCCTTCAAGCCTTCTGCAATTTGATCAAGTAATTCCTTCTTCTTGCTTTCATCTAATGCGAGTTCGTTAAAAGCTTCTTTGCGCGCCTTGCGCACCTGATAACCATGCGTCATTCCATACCACGCCCCTCTTAGGGCATATGCGCCATGGATGGCGATAGTATTGAATGTTTTGTGATGCGCGTCTAAAAGTGGATTAAGTACATGTTTGAGTCCCGGGGTATTTATGCTAGGCGATTTACTTAGAAGTTCTACGCGTTCGCGAATTCGTTTTTCACGATTTGCAGACAACTTATTTCCTCCCGTTTCCTCAGCCAAGCCGAGCATAACCTGCTTAAGATTCTCGAGTGCAAGCGCTTTCTGACCTTCCGAGAGTGTCTCAAAAGTTCCCACTTTCTCTTTTCTCAACTCACTTTCATCAACTGATTCTGCTGTCACCGTAGGAGTATCTGTCTCTTTGTTTACTTTCTTGATGGGTAATGTTACTTCTATTTCTTCCCACTCACTTTCTTGGTCAGGGAAGGCTTTTAATATCCATTCTTTAATTTGACTTTCAGCCATACCTCGGCCAATAAAACCTGCTGGCGCCTGCAATACCTTAATTGATAACTTTTCATTATTTAATTCAAACTGAACTCTTACAGGGCCCTTTTTATGCCTTCCTTCGATTATTCCACTTGTACCATCCGGGATAGGGTAGCCCTCATTCGCAAGAATTTCACGCAACTTCTCCATGCGTTTGGTCGTAATAGGCTCGAAAACTAAGCTGGAAACTTCTCCTACTGGGGGCACCTTCCGTTCTCTTTTTTCAATGATAGTTTCCGTTTCTAGTATTTCTTTCATTGGTTCTGCAACTTCTTCATCTTTCTCTGTTTTTATTTCTATGACATCTACCACGTCGTTTTCTTTGTTTCTAAAAGCTTTAGTTTGATCTGGCACTATTTCTGGTTCAAGAACCTCTTCTTTTTCTAGTTCTTTAGCTTTTTCTCTTGCGGCTTCGTCGAAAGTGGCTAGGTCCTCTGGCTGTATTTCCTCGCTTGCTTCGTTCACGGCCATTGCCAGTTCCCTGTGCGTCTCGGCATCCGCTACTTTTTGGAAATGGCGCTCGGTTTTTGCTCTAGGAGTAAAGACTAGTCGGCGCTCGTCTCTTTCAAATGGGTCACCCTCTGGTGGCCACAATCTGGTTGTTTCTTTTTTGACAGGAGGAGTTGTCGATGGACTTTCCGCTTCTACTTCTCTGGGCATGTCAACTAATTTCTCATCGAGTAATTCGTCGAGAGCAGAATCTACGAGCTCCCCTCCAACTTCTTTAACTTTTCCGTTTTCTAACACCTTGAAACTATTTTGTATTTTGAGCAAACGATCTATCTTTTGTGTGGTACTGAATCTTTTCTCTATCAGAACATCTTTAACTGACTGGGCAACAGCCTGCACCCCCGCTTTAACTTCCCCCGCCCCTGTGCCAGTGGGAGCGTTGAGAAGCGTTTCTATTCTATCGACAGTTTTAGTAGATTGATTTTTAGCGTTAACCGCTTTTTCTTCTGCTACCTCAACTAATTCATCGAGCTTTTCGTTACTTATACCGAGTTCAGTTGCTTTCTCTTTTATCGAGTTTCCTGCGTTAAAAAACTCTTCAGGTAATTCTTCCCCTGTGTCACGAATTTTTCGTCCTAGAGCCACCAAGGCAACTCGCATCTTTACCAGTTCTTGCTCGTCTACTCTCCCTCGCCAGAGTTTATAGGTTATTTGGGTAGAGAAATCACGTAGTTCTTGTTTTAAGGCACTTTCTTTTTCGGTCTTATCTCCAGTCTGTTCTTTTTCCATCGTTTTACTTTCTCTTATTATACACTTGGTAAAAGAAAAAGGCCCCGTTGTTCACGGGACCCAAGCAATAACTGACTAACTGACGAAATTAAGCCGGGGTGGGTTGTTCTCCCCTTCTCACCAACCTCGCTATGAATCCGGGTGGCTTCTCCATCTCCACCTTTCTCATTACAATTGATGGTGGTGAGGCAGGAGAGGTTTCTCCGGGAGCGACAACATCACCCTCGAGTAGGATTGATCCGCCCGGGCCGGGAGGGGGGTCCAATTCTGGTTGGGACTCGTTTGGATTCTGTATCTCACCCAGGCTCGAGAGCCTTACTGTGAAGGCTTCGATCTTCTCGAGAGCGTGGGCTCTCAAGGGGCGAGGAGTCCTGCCCAGCGCATCTTCCAATCGCTCGACCGCCTGGGCCACTCGAAGCATCTCAAGTTGTTCGAGCAGATCCTCTCTCTCACGCAGAAGCGACTCCTTGCTCGTGTGCATACTCGAGAGTTGCTCCTCGGTTTGCATGACGAGCTGTTTCATCCCAGCGAGCTCGCCTTGCGTAGTCTCGATCTCGCTATCGAGTTTGATCACTTGTTCATCAACCCCGTTGATTTGCGTTTTGAGATCGCTCTGTGTGTTCAAGATATCCTCCTTCCAGGATCCTGTTTACACTAGAATTTATTCTCTGTCAATAGAGGGCTTTTGGGCGATACTGCAATGCTTCGAGTAAGTGGGGCTCTGCTATTTGGTTCACTCCGGCTAGATCGGCTATTGTGCGGGCGAGTTTGATCACTCTGTGGTAGCCCCTGGCAGATAGATCTAATCTTTTCGCACTTTCATTGAGAACTTTCCTACATATATCTGAAAGAACAGCAAATTTTTCTAAGTCCCTCACTCCCATCTCACTGTTTGTTTTGAATTTAGAATTTTCGAAACGCTCTTTCTGGATCATGCGAGCCCTCGCTATCTGGGTGCGAATATCTTTCGATGATTGAGCAAGAGTCTTGGCCGGCCCCAATTTCTCGTAATCAACTTGCGGCACTTCTACCCACAGATCAATGCGATCTATTATGGGACCGGAAATTCTACGTTGATATTTCTGTAATGCTACTTGCGAACAGATGCATTCTTTCCGATGGCCACTTGTGGTGAGCGAAGTCGAACCGCGATTGCCGCAGGGGCACGGGTTCATGGTTGCGACTAATATAAAATTTGCTGGGAAGGCGTGTGTGCCCTTGGCCCGCGCTACGTGCACTACTCTGTCTTCGAGTGGCTGACGCAGAGCCTCGATTACTCGTCGCTCGAATTCCGGAAACTCATCAAGGAAAAGCACGCCATGATGACTAAGTGTAATCTCACCTGGCCGTGGGTTCGCTCCTCCGCCCACTAGAGCAACATATGAACTTGTATGATGCGGCGCGCGCAACGGCGGATGAGTCACGAATTCGCCGGTTGTGAGTATCCCGGCCGCCGAGTGTATGCCCGTTGCCTCGAGCATCTCAATAAATGGCAGGGCTGGCAAGATGCCCACGAAGGCTTTGGCGAGCATTGTTTTGCCCGTGCCCGGAGGACCGGACATGGCGATATTGTGTCGCCCAGCCGCGGCAATTATCAACCCCCTTTTGGCCGTCTCTTGCCCGCGCACATCAGCGAAGTCAATCGCACTTTGATTCTCCATTACTTTCACATGCGTGCGCGGAGTTGCAGTTAGCTGTATTGGCGGTCTGTCCGCTGACTCAGCGGTCGGACCGCGGAGTGCTCTCTCGGGAGATAAGTGTGCGCACAATTCTTTGAGTGTGTGTACACCATACACTGATATGCCCGGTATGAGTGCCGCCTCGGCCGCGTTCTCTACTGGCACGTAGAGTTCTTTGTAGCCATGCTTGAGAGCTTTCTGGGCAATCAAGAGTATGCCTTTCACTGATCGTAGCGTGCCGTCTAATCCAAGTTCCCCAACAAATAACTTATTCTTGGGATCAAATCTAACTTCTTTGGTTGCCAGCAAGTGCGCCAGGGCAATAGCTAAATCAAAAACCGGTCCTTCTTTCTTGAGATCTGCCGGCGCAAGGCTAACGATAGTTTTCATATTCCCTTTCTGCGGCGGCGAGAAGCCCGAATTCTTGATAGCCGCACTAATCCTGTCTTTAGCCTCGTCTACACTCTTGTCCGGCAAGCCAACAATAGAAAAAGACTTCAAACCGCGCGAGATATCTACCTCTACATCAATAATGTCAGGCTTGAGTCCAGAGACTTGCGCCGAGTGTACTTTGGCAAGCATGCAGATATTGTACCAATTACTTGGCCACTATAGATATCTTGATCTCGGCGTTGAGGGCGCGAGCCATGTTGCGCATCCACTCAAGGCTAGGATTATAAGTGCCGCTTTCGAAGCGCGATATTGCAGACTGCTTAGTTCCCAACTGCTTGGCCAATTGCTTCTGCGTCAGTCCCTGCTTAATCCGTCGCTCAATCATAAGCGAGATAAGCCGGAACTCCGGCCCCAGGTCATCGTAGGCTTGCTTGAACTTAGGATCTTTAAGCAATTCTTTCTTTAATTGTTTGAAGCTTTTCATATACATAAGTATACCATATATGTTATGTAGACTGCAAGAAATTATATTTCTTACGAGCAATGAGAAGTTCTGCTTTGGGAGTCTTTTCGGTTTTCTTTATAAATCCGACGTGTAACTTTCGCCCTGGTAATCGGATCTAGTGCCACTATAAAAGATTCTATTTTTTCATCAAACAATTTTACGTCCATACTCGAATCTTATCACCCAAAAGAAAAAGCAGGGGAAGTTTCCCTCCCCCGCCGTAGTTCGAGTCTGCTTCCTACCCGCCGCCCTGCGACCGCTCTTCTCGGATTCTAGTCGCTTCACCGCGCACGTCCGTCAAGAAATGCTCGTCTGTTTCCCATTCTCCCTTATCCGACCAGCTCCGATCGAGCAGATCCATGTTGCACTTTCTCTCCTTGAGGATCTCATTCGCTACCCAGAGCATTAACTTTGCGTGTGGAGAAGCTGCAAGTCGCTTGCTCTCCGGAGAGGTTAGGAAGGTCTTGATTGCCTGCTCCCTATGCACTTTGGCTAACATGCAAGAATTCGATCATGTGCCGTAGAGTTTCAGTTCATCCAGTTTGGTTTACGGGGTTTGAATTTCTCGCCTGTATTTAAATCTTTGTACACTCCATTGCGCCACGAGAAATGATACTTTGCTGTATCTGTGTCGATCATTTTATGCTCACTCTTTGTTTTGAACTCACTTCTTTTTACATACGCATGCGCGAAAATGTTTAGTTTTCCCTTTTTGCGCTCGAACCAAAGCTCAACCAATTTCCCATTAAGAATAGCAAAACACCACCCACTCTCCTCAGATTCTTTTTTGTGTTTTGTCATTTACAAATTATAACAAAAACGAGGGGCTGCATAGCCTACACTCAATAGTTTGTTGTTAACTACACAGAAAGCCTTTCGGATTTCGTAGCCGAGACTCGGCCTGCTCGATGATATTGGGTTTCCATCCCAGAAGCAAATTAAGAATTCATATGTGCCACGCAAGTGAGGGCTGACGGATTGGCTTCGAGGCGCTCTGGTTCTATGGGGTGATTTGATCCGCCAATGTTACAGGTACCATAAGTTCCAGATTCGATCGCGACTAGGGCGGCGTTTACTTTTCTTAATTGCTCTTCAAGGGGCACTTCGATACCTATGCGCTCGGCATACTCCTCTATCTCATCGGCGGCATCAATTGGATCTGCTTCGTGTTGAATATCTGGTGGCGGTGTGGGCACCCAATCAGATGGGTTGTTTGGATCAATTTCGGCAATGCCCGATAACTGTCTGGTAAGGCGCTTCCTCTCTTCTTCAAGTAGTTTCTTAAAATTTGTTGTGTCTAGCATATTTTTATATTTTTATTGTACTACAGACTTTGGACTTTGGCTTCTTGCTAATACTTCTACAAACGTATCAATGCTAGACGTTATCACAAGCTCTTCCTTGTTCGGCAAGAATGCGTATAGTAACATAATCTGTCCTGTGCCATCGCGCGCTACCCGTGCGTCTATATTTCTAATAATTTCATCAGTCCAGGAGAATGTTCCGGGTAATTTTTTATTTGTGAATAATGGGTAGAATATTTCTGGCATGCTGTTCTCCCATGCGAGTAATTCCGCGTAAACCGGGCCGAACGACGTAGGCTTAATCAACAAGAACGCTGTCGTATCTCTGAATGCGTAGATGCCGTACATGAAGCGTTTATCCATGAATCGCACAAGCCTGTCGGGTGCCCCAATGTCCAGAGCAACAAAGAATTCTTCGACACTAACCGGCTTAGAATTAAAGGTAGGAATAATTTCTTCCAGTTTGTTGGGCGAGAGTCCAGATGCTGTGATCTTGCCTGCGAGTTCGCGATAAGCGGCGATAGAATTTTTGCCAGAGAGTTCAAAAAGAGTTTGCGTGTCGGCATACAAGAGTGGTTCGGGTATGTTCGGGGTGAGAGTGAGAACATCTTGATTCTGGGTTGGACTTTGATGAAGAAATAGAACGTATGCCAGAATAACAGCGCCAACGAAAAATAGAATGCCAGTTATTATCACAAGTAACTTGCTTGTGTGTATCTCTTTCACGCTTTCCTCTTCGGCTTTGTAGCGTTTCTGTTGTTCTTGCACAGCAACGGAAGCGACACTCACATCTTCTTGGCTAAGTGTTTGAGCCAAGTCATGTTTGAAAGTCCGGATATTAGGAAGTTCGCCCGTGTTGTCTTTCGTCTCGTCCATCATGTCCTCTATTATAACCTTTATCTTGACAGCGTACATTCTATAAGTATAATTGTGCTACAATGTCTTACAAAGTAACACACAATATATGCGCCAAACAATGACAATCTCGCTCCCCCAAGATCTCCTAAAGGATATTGAGCGTGGCGTGAAAGAGCGCGGTTACGCCACCAAGAGCGAGTACGTTCGCGACCTGGTGCGCGAAAAGAAAGAAGAAGAATTTATGAAATTGATAGAGAAAAATAGAAAAGAGTTTAAGTCTGGCAAAGGGAAAGTTCTCAAGTCTCTCGAGGAATTGTTCTAATGTCATGCAGATAGTCTACTTGGCAAGTTTTGCCCGTATGGCCAAGAAACTTGGTCCAGAAGTTAAGAAGCAGGCTCGAGAGAGAACGGAGATATTTCAGAATGATGTTTTTGATCCCAGACTTAAGACACACAAGCTCCACGGCAAGATGGCCGGACTTTGGGCCTTTTGGATAAATAACCGAGACAGAATAGTATTTGAGTTTGGAGGAAAAGACGAAATAATTTTCCACTTCGTCGGTGACCACTCCGTGTACGAATAGCAGTGCCACCTTTTGATTTAGCGGTGATGTCTGGGAGGGCCGCGACGGTCGTCTCTACGATCATGTCTGAAATCGCGACGTGGGGGCATATCTCCTGGGGCGGCGGGTTTGAGGCCTTTTCTATTTGCGAATTCTGGGTCGGCGGCTTTGATCGAGAGGCGCAATTTGCCCGGACGCATTTCGTCGGGCGGTAGGACCATTACGCTAACCCTCTCCCCTATGCCGAGGGCATCTTCGATGCGACCGAGGCGAAACGGCGCGATCTCTGAGATGTGTACTAGGCCTTCGTTGAAGTGGCCGATTTTTACAACACCACCGAACTCAAGTAACTTAGTTACTTCACCCTCGAATTTCTGGCCAGGAATTAGGGGTGTGACAAGTTCTAGCACCATTGCCTTGGCCAGTTCAGCCGTGCCACCCTTGCCGGTAATGTAGACTGTGCCGTCATCCTCGATATTCACATCCGCGCCCGTTACGTCGATTATTTTATTTATAGTTTTGCCACCAGAGCCGATCACTTTACCAATTTCTTCTTCGGCAACCTTGAGCGAGATTATCTTGGGCGCGTTTGGTGAGAGTTCTGTGCGAGAAGTGGGGATGGCCTCGGCAATCTTGGCGAGTATTTCTATTCTGGCCGCGCGAGCCCGGCCTAGTGCTTCTGTGAGAATCTTGACGGGAATGCCACCCACTTTGATATCAAGCTGAATAGCACACACCCCCACGCTTGTGCCCGCCACCTTGAAGTCCATATCGCCAAAGTGATCCTCTGCCCCCTGTATATCTGTCAGAATTTTATAATTGGGCTTTGAGCTTTGATCATTGAGATTTTCTGCCATGAGTCCCATGGCGATGCCAGCTGTCGGTCTCTTAATCGGCACGCCGCCGTCCATAAGAGCTAGTGTGCTGGCGCAGACACTTGCCATGCTGGTACTGCCATTGCTCGCAGTTGACTCACTTACTAGTCTGATTGTGTAGGGGAATTCTGTTTCGTCTGGTAGCGTGCCGCGCAAAGCTTTCTCGGCGAGTGCTCCGTGTCCGATAGAACGCCTATTACTTCCGCCCATTCTGCCGACTTCGCCCGTAGAAAATGGCGGGAAGTTGTAGTGATGCATGAAGCGTTTCTTCTCGCTCACTTCCATGCCTTCAATTATTTGCGCATCGCCCGGTCCGCCAAGAGTAAGTACAGACAAAACGTGTGTCGCGCCGCGGTAGAAAATGCCCACCCCGTGCACTATGGGTGATAGCCCGCCGGCTTGGGTGTACAGTGGCCTGATCTCATCAAACTTTCTGCCATCAGGACGTTTATTATTTGTAATGGCCTCACTGTGAACAAGTTCGTCAGTAGCTTGTTCGAAAATTCTGTTGCACAGTTCCCTAGACGCGTTCGCGTCGGGCGATCCGCCCTCGGCGGATTTAGCCGGATAATTCTCTGCAAAAAGCTTTTTCCATTTTGCTTCAACCAAACTTGTATCAGCTTTAATGGGTTGATTATTAAAGAGTGTCTCACGCAACTCATTTAATAAATTTTCTCTCAAGAGTTCTAGATGTTTCGGCTGTACTGCATTAATTGGCACTTCCGATTTAACTTTGCCGATTTTTTTAATTATTTCTTTTTGCCATTCTTGAACGAATTCTATTTCTCTACTTGCTTTAATTAGATTCTCTTCAATTACAGCCTCCGTTATCTCTTTGGCTTCGCACTCGATCATATTCACTTGACCGTCTGTGCCGCAAACAAGCAGATCAAAAGGCTTCTCCCCCTTCCCTATGACTCGCACAGCAGAAACTGGCCCATTCCAGGGTATATCAGATGTTCCAAGCGCAAGAGAGGCGCCGATCACAGCCAGCGTGTCTGGATCATTCAAGTTGTCAATCGAGAGCACGGTTGTCACCACTTGCACCTCGCGGCGCATGCCTTGATTAAATAATGGCCTAATCGTTCTGTCCACAATCCTGCCCGAGAGAATTGCCTCGTCAGAGGGCCGATTCTCACGCTTGATAAATCGCGAGCCGAGAATCTTGCCAGCAGCATAAAACTTTTCCTCGTAGTCAACAGTGAGCGGAAAGTAATCAATGTCCGGTTTATCAGTCTTTCCCATCACGGTGGTCACCAGCACGATAGTATCCCCGCATCTAATCATTACAGATCCATTAGCCTGATCCGCCAGATCAGAAAATGTGGCCGTGAGCGTGCGCCCGGCGAGCTCCATCGAGAATTCCTTCTTCGTCATAACAGATACTCTACACTTTTGATGGAAATTGTAAACGAATCACGGCGAGCCTTTCGACTCGCCGTTTGCTTTTTGTATCACCCTTTCATCTTCAGGAGCATTAGGCCATGCTCGTTCTTCAATTTCTCGAAATGAGCCATAGCCAATTGTCTGGTCATAAGCTTTTGGACCAAACAGACAAGGATTACAAATGCGTCGTCTCCCTCTGGTGGCAGGCCGGAAAATGAAATGCGCATAACTCCATTTTCGCTCCGGACTCGTATGCCTCCGGGCATGAAGCCAATATCGGCTGTCGAAGTTGCAAGGGGGTTATTGCGCAGTACCCTGTCCTTAGCCAATGCGTATTTCCAGTACTTGAGGGCCTTGTCCTTGCCAATCCTTGGCAGAGATATTGTTGCAACCTTTACTATGGCATCAGGCATCCCGTCTCTGTCATAGGCGATTACCAAGTATCCCCCTCGCCTGTTTTTCCACTGCCCGGACAGGTTAAACATTCCAAGAGCCTTTAACCACTCAATGTGGCAAATAGCCGAGTTTACTAGCTCTGAAACAGGAATCTTCATGCCCACCTCCTCTTTCGTAGGTATTTAGTCCACTGCTTGCTACAGGCTACGCTTTAGTCTTTTCATGTCAAGTGATTTGAAATCTGAACGAATGTATTCTTCTAGCAAAGCTGAAGCGAATTTTTCTACAGTAGTTCCCAGCTCGTCAGCTTGAACTTTCAAAGCGGTGTATGTTTGATGGGAAACCGTGACCCACATTTGTTCTGTCTTTTTGTTAGTCATTTGTGAATTATTTACTTATCTCACCCCTCCCCTCTCTTATTTATAAGAGAGGGCGAGATAAAGTCCGGGTGAGTTAAGCTATCTGCTCGCCGGGAGTTGATTCTTGTGCTCCAGATCTTGGGCCACGACGCATACTCCGCATCAGGTATTTCTCTGGTGTTTCTGACAGGTCTAAAAACGAATCTGTTGACTCACGCAATTTACTTGATGTTGATCTGCCGAAGGCGGCTACTTCTACTTGTACGCCATGCATTTTGAGGTATTCAATTAGAGGCACATAGTCGCCGTCGCCAGATACGAGAATAGCTACGTCTAGCTTGGGAGCCATGGTGATCACATCTACGGTAATACCCACATCCCAGTCAGCCTTCTTGGCTCCGCCGTAAAATATCTGCAAATCTTTTGATTTTGTTTCGATGCCCATTTTAGCCAGAGCGTCGAAGAAGGCTTTTTCCTCCCCGCCCTCTGTAGCTATTACGTAACCAATGGCACGTATAAGTGTGCGACCAGCTAGGGCGTCTTTGACGACGTTGCCGAAATTAACCTTTGATTTATATAAATTTTTAGCACTGTGATAGAGATTGGCTGTGTCTATAAAGATGCCAACTCTCTGGGCGCTATGCTTGACTACTGCCATCTATTTATTTTTTACGTTTGGCGAGGAATTTCTCGTGCTTGCGACGTTTGGCTACAAGTTGCAGGAGTCCCTTGCGTGAGCCAGTGTCCTTGCGATGTTTTTTAAGGTGCTCCGTGAGTTGCTTGATGCGTTCATTCAAAAGCGCAACCTGCACGTGGCTCGAACCCGTGTCTTTGTCGTGAACCCTCGTTTTATTAATAAGTGTTTGCTTCTTTTTCTTTGCAAGCATTGGCCTACCTTAACATGTCTTGTCTAAAAAGTGAAGCGGGGGACCCGTGTTCCGGTATCCCCCTGCGAGCCTCGGGCTCGAGTTGCGTTAGCTTCTGCTGTGGCGAGTGGATTTGGTCCACCGTCCTTCTTCCCATCGCGCGGAAGACGCAGGAGCGGCCACAAGCAGAGAGCCAATCCTATGTAACTCTATTCCCATGAGATATGCGTGTCAAGTGGGTTAATCCACTATTTAATTGCACAAACGAAAAGCTCCACCCTGCCATCCGCTTAATTATGTGAGACCAAAAAGTGCGAATGGTGGCGCTAGAGGCGCCAAGGTTGGAGCTTTTGAGGCGTACTCACGGTCACCTATTCATCCCCGAAGGGAGTGAGTAAGTGGCGAAGAGCCGCAATCACTCTACAAATTAAGGAGGAGAATATTGTAGAGCGACAAAATATAAAGACCAATTACCCAGCCCGTCAGGTTAATGTGGATAACTTGAGCGAGCCAGTTCTAGATCAAAGTATAAAGGACAATAAAGGACAGTCAAGCAGATTATATAAGACACTGTGGATAACTATACCCCGCGAAGCCTTGGCGAAGTGGGGCCTACGAGCTATCATTAGTTATGTCGCACAATAATGTAAACCATTCGAGAGGCTCATGGTAAAGGACATTAATGTCCTGAAGCGGCAGTATCTAGAATATCTTGAGATCGAGAAGGGTCGCTCTCTTAAGACTATTGAGAACTACGATAGATATCTTACTAGATTTATAGAGCAGGCGGGCATAAGTGGTTCACGTGAAATAACGGATGAGAGGGTCCGCCAATTCAGATTATGGCTAAATAGGCAAAATCTGAAGAAAAACACCCAGAATTACTATGTTATAGCCATCAGAACGTTTCTTAAGTACCTCATTTCACGTGAAATGCCTGTTTTGAGCCCAGATCGTATAGAATTAGCCAAAACTGGCCAACGTGACTTGGACCTGATATCTAGCCAAGAGTTGGAAAGATTACTTAAGGCCCCCGGGGGTGACTCGCCCCGAGCCCTGTCGAGGGGAAACGGACTACGCGATAAAGCTATGCTAGAGCTCTTATTCAGCACCGGCCTGCGCGTATCAGAATTGTGTAATCTAAAGGTAGATAGTATAGACATTTCACGCCTGCCTGCCGGCAGGCAGGTGAAGAGCTTTTCTATACGTGGAAAGGGGGGAAAAGTGCGGGTAGTCTTCGTGTCCGATACAGCCAAATCTGCCCTTAAGGCATATCTAGACAAAAGGGGAGACATTTCACGTGAAAGCTTATTCGGCCTTACCCCCAGATCCATCCAACGTCTAGTCAAGCACTATGCAATCAAAGCCGGCATAACCAAGAAGATCACCCCCCACGGCTTCCGCCACTTATTTGCCACTGATTTATTAAGTAACGGCGCCGACCTAAGGAGGGTGCAAGCGCTCTTGGGTCACGCCAACATAGCCACCACCCAGATCTACACTCACGTTACCGATAGGCAGTTGGGAGATGTGCACAAAGCATTCCATGGCAAAAGTTTGCGTAGAAAGTAGATTTAGATTATAATCAGATTATAATCAAGTTAACTTAAATTTATGATCCAGAAAGTATTGAGAGTAGGTACAAGTGCCGCCGTGACAATCCCCAAAGAGTCACTTCTAGAATTGGGCCTGAAAATAGGGGATAGGGTTAAGGTGAGTGTAGACGCAGACGATGTATCTGTCGTTATTAGGCCTGCATTAGAGATGAGCAAAAATCTTCAAAAAACAGCTTCAATTACTAGTGAGTTCATAAATAAATACAGAAAGGATCTGGAGGCCCTAGCTGATAAATAAATGATTGAGTATCTAACACCGGAGGACCTTCTCTACATTCATTCTGCCATCATTTCCGAAACGGGCGGTAGTCACGGTCTGCGCGAAAGGGATGTCTTAGTAGGAATAACTATTTCTCCAAAACAGATTGTTTTCGGTAAAGAATTCTATCCTACTCTCTTCGATAAAGCGGCGGTTTATGTGAGGGAAATAGTAATGCGGCACCCATTCGTGGACGGCAACAAGCGCACTGGTATCACTTCTGCTTTTGTCTTCCTTGATAAGAACGAATATATTGCTACAGCCAAGCAGGGAAGTGTTGAGAAATTTGCAGTAGAGATTGCTGTCAATCATCTCGAAATTCCTGAAATTGCCAAATGGCTCAAGAAAAACAGTCGAAAGCAAACTTAGTGTATAATAATGAACTTGACGTCTTATATACAAAATATATACTTTATATATGACTACTCAAGTGATATTTAAAATTGATCCCAAACTTAAAAAAGAAGCTCAAAGGAAGGCTAGTTCCCAAGGTTTCTCCTACACAGACATTCTCCAGTCGATGACTAGGGCCTATGTGAACGATGATTTTGAACTTAAAATTGTACCCAAGTTCAAGGAATTTGTTCCTACCAGAAAGGATCTGATTAGTTTACGAAAAGCACGAGAGAATTTTAAGAAGGGTAACTACTTCACCCTTGAAGAAGTAAAACGTGAATTGGGACTCCATAAACAACGAACAACTACGATGTACAAAAAAAGGTAAAACTTCTTATTGAATTGTTTGGAGGGATTGTTCGAGGGCTTTGATGCGGGTGTCGAAAAGTTGGGGTTTGTCTCGGCGGTAACCTTTGGCAAAGGTGAGTGATTGGATCATGCGCTCGATCATTGCTCTAACTTCTTTCTTTTTGTTTACACTTTCGGGTTTGGCCCATTTATTTTTATCAATTCCCACAAGAGCAATGGGCATAATTTCATTACTCACAACTTTGCCAGTATCGTCGTGCTGTTCGGTAAGCAGGGGATTGCGCACAATGTAGTCGAGCTTCTTACGCATTACCTCGGGGCTATCGGTGGCGCTCAATTGCACGGCAAGTTTCTCGCCATTTGTGAGCGTTACAATTAAATCAACTTTGCCAAACTGGTCATCCCACTTGGATGCATGTGTAATTTCGCTGAAGCCAGCATTGCCCTCAAGTAGTGTAGCGATAACTTCCTCGAGCTCATTGCCGAAGTCGAGAGTGTATTCTTTTGGTTTTAATTCTGGACTGGCCATATTCAAATTATATCAAAAAAGAAACTAGCCCGCCCACAACCTATGTGAACGGGCCAGTAATAGCGTAGACATCGAATAAGTGCTTGCTCTCGAGGCCATTCCAGTGGTAAATGCCGAGAGTCAGTCTGTACTTGCCACTGTATAGGGGTGCTGTCTGACAAGAACTTACGAAGACTCCATCTTCCCTGCTCAATCCAGGAGTCTTGTGAATATTCTCGATGATCTGCCTGATGTTTAGACTCACTTATTTCCTCCTTGCGATCTTTTGCTCTCAAAAAGCTAACATGTAACTAATAATTAGTCAATAGCAGGTTCACTTGTCACCTTGTGTTTGGAGGGAGAGTTAAGTAGAGTACAACTATGGTTGATGTCCCAGGAACATTTGAGAAGGCGAGGCGTATGGCTGGTTACACCGGCAAGATGATTGTGGTCGGTGTGCTCGTACTCATATGTTGGGTGGCGAGCTTGCTTGTGCTTGGCGTTATCAGCGAGCGACAAGGGCGTCAGCAGGAGGCCGAGCAAGAGGTGGCTTCGAGTTGGGGCAGGCCGCAACTAATCGCCGGCCCTGTGCTCGTGGTGCCGACTAGTGTATATGTGGCTAATCCCAATGTGCCTGCTGGCCGCACACAGCAAGTTATTTACATTTTACCAAAGGACCTCTCGATCAACAGTACCCTCGAGCCGGAAGTGAGAAAGAGGGGAATCTATAGCGCTCCGGTGTATCGCTCTAATCTAGTTGTCACCGGCAATTTCCCTCGACCAGAATACGAGAGACTTGGCGTTGCCTTCAGTAGTTTGCTTTGGGGTGAAGCTAAAATAGTGATGGGCCTCTCTGATACGCGCGGCATTAATATAAAAAGTGCAAGTTGGAACGGACGAGACATCAGCTTCAAAGCAGGAGCACAAGAATGGAAGGTCAACGGGATGGGCGTTCATGCTGTTCCTGGTACCTTTGCAAATTCTCCCGAGCAAACTTTTACCATCGATCTCGACATTGCCGGGAGCAAGAGCATCTCCTTCTTGCCGCTTGGTGACAATACTGTTGTAAACGCCAGCGCTCCGTGGGGCTCGCCATCTTTTGCGGGTGCTTATTTACCTGATGAGGAGGAAATCACGAAAGATAGTTTCTCTGCCACTTGGCATATCTCATCACTCGGTCGCTCGTATCCAAACGCTTGGCTCGGTACAAATGGGGGAGTGTCGCTATCGTCTGATGACGGTTATGGTTATGACGGCATTTTTGGAGACGGGCGTGTCAAACCTATCAATGTCTATTCGAATACTCCCGAAGAATATGGCCAGGCTCTCGCCTCGAGCGCCTTCGGGGTCAATCTCTTCCGCGAGGTTACTTTTTACACTCTAGTTAGTCGCACAGTCAAATACGCAATTTTGTTTATCGCTCTCACGTTCTTAGCGTTCTATCTTTTCGAAGTAGTCTCACGCACGCGCGTGCATCCATTCCAGTACCTGCTCATTGGCGCATCACTTGTGCTCTTCTATTTGCTTTTGCTCTCGTTCTCTGAACATATCGGCTTCGCTCTTGCCTACTTGCTCTCGAGTATCATGACATTGGGACTTGTGACGGCGTATTCGTTCAACGTACTCAAAGCGAGATCGCGCGCATGGATCATCGCCGCTATTCTTGCCGTGCTTTATGCCTATCTCTACGCAATTTTGCAACTCGAACAGTTCGCGCTCCTCTTTGGCACCCTCTTCTTGTTTGCGGCGCTAGCGGCCATCATGCGCGCAACGCGCAAGATCGAGTGGTATGGGGAGGAGAGAGAGTAGCAAGTCTTTAGAGTAGGCTCCCCGGCGTTATCACTTTAGTGCTTGCAGTGGGGTAAAGTTTTAGAAATGTCGTGAAACTCTTATTTTCCACTTGCCACTTACACTCATATGCACTCAAGTTGTCTCCTTTGGCTTCGATGAAGTCGATTTCTTTTTGATCACGAGTTCTCCAGAAGAATATTTGCGGACCGAATACTTCTAGGGCACTTTTTTTCATTAACTCGAGGTAAAAGAAATTTTCAAAAAGCGCTCCTCTATCTTTCCTGTCTGGTAGTGACTTGGATATGTCACCAAGTATGGCGTTGCGTATTCCAGTGTCGATGAAGTATACCTTGAATGCTTTCCGCAGTTCGTTCCTGCCATTTTTTGAGTATGAGCGTACTTTTTTAACAATGTAGGATTGTTCCAAGAGGCGCAGATACTTGTCTACGTTAGCCCTAGTCGTTTTCAGGGAATTTGCCAGCTCGGAGACAGACACCTCGTTGCCAATCTGAAAGGCCAACAACTTAATTAGATCCTCAAAAATTTGAGGGTTCTTTATTGATTCAAACAAAAAAATATCTTTATAGAGATAGTTTGTGGTAATATTTTTTAGAAGATTTTCTCTCGCCTCGATATTTTCCTCTCCAAGTATTGCGGGGTAAGTACCGAGCCGTATGATTTCGTAGAGTTCTTTCTCATCTACCTTCTTTGCCTTCCTAATTTCCTGTAATGATAATGGGTAGAGGATAAATTCGAATGAGCGTCCCGTTAGGGGTTCATTGATTTTGTTTGCGAGGTCGAAGGACGATGATCCAGTCGCAATAATCTGCACGTCAGGATATGTATCGATAAAAACCTTTAGAATTTTGCCAATATTCTGGATTGTTTGCGCTTCGTCGAAGACCACAATTTTCCGCTCGCCGACCATTTCCTTTAGCAGGTTGGGTTCACCAAGTTTAAAATAATTTCTGACCACGGTTTCGTCGCAATTGAAGTATGCATCATCAGATTGGTTACGGTCGCTATATTTTGCAAGCAATTTCTTGGCAAGAGTAGTCTTTCCTACTTGACGTGGTCCAAATATCAAAATAGCTCTCTTTTTGAAGAGCAAAGGCTCTATTTTTTTCTCCAGATCCCTATTAAATATCAGCATTAAACTATTCTAACAATTTGCCCAAAAATAAGCAAATTGCGAATTTTCCCTAAATACCCACTAATATATAGGTATTAAGACATGCAGAATTTGCCCCCTCCTCTTCGAGATCGAGTGGTACTCGCCAGCTGAATAGTGAAATAGACTTCTCGCTTTTGCGCAAAGGTCATTGATTTCGTGCCTTACTTCGGTTAATCTAGCTTCGGAAGGAGGTGGCACCATGACACAGATCCTTACAGGGGGGGGTGGTGGATCGTGCGAATTCAACCACGAAGATGTTGAGACCGTTGCTAGTTCCGATGCTGTA
>ERZ1292623.1506-Hain-H51-01um-R1-1506-length-22375-cov-4_pt1 | contig 22375 bp, 20 predicted proteins | sample MGYA00564398_ERZ1292623 | MGnify/ENA primary metagenome ERZ1292623 (study PRJEB36523, sample SAMEA6512633) | groundwater metagenome | collected 2019-01-07 | study: AquaDiva: Metagenomics assemblies of 32 groundwater samples | reverse complement strand
AATTGTGCATGGATAAAAATATTTCCGGAGAAATTTTCAATATGGGCGGACGCGAAAGTTTTTCTTTCCGCGATTCCGAAAAATATTTCAAAAAGATTCCCGAATTGTCGCCGAATGCGGAATTGCAGGAGTACGAAATGGATGTTTCAAAAATCTCTGGAATTTATACGGTAAAAACATCCGAGGAATACCTGAAAGACATGCTACCAGTCTGGAAAAAATAGAAAATGAAAATCGCAATCGTTTCGATAAATCTCGAATCCCAGGGCGGAGGTAACCGCCAGATTTTGGTTCTTGCGAGAAACCTCCAAAAAATGGGGAATAAAGTCGTGATGTATGCGGTTGCCGCGAACACCGGAGTTTTTTCCAAGCTCCAGGAAGAGCTTGATTTGAGAATAATTCCTGTTCCTGGAGGGGATATAAACTGGAAAGCGAAACAATCCGGATTCATCGGCAAAATACTTTCCAGATTGCATCATTACAATCAGGAGCTGAAAGCGGCGAAAAGCATTGCGGAAGCCATAGACCCAGATTTCGACGCCGTTAATGTGCATGATTTTGCTTATCAGGTGGCTTATTTTTACAGAAAGAAGAATAAATCAGCGCGCATTATCTGGACGATGAACGAACCGCCGTATCTCCATCTTAAGAAAGACGATTTTATTTCCGACATCGGAAGCATTGTTTACAACAAACTAAGGGATATAACCGAAGGAAAATTCATACGTGCGATTGACGCAGGAGCGGTTTTGGCTCCATTTCAGATGGAGTGGCTCCGTGAAAGGGGAGTCGCTGAATCAAGGATAGTAACAAGCGGCGTTGATTTTAAAGATTTTTACGCGCCGGTTAAAAAACTGCCGAAAGATTTCAAAAAAGAGCCGCTGGAACTTTTAACTCTCGGCACGCCGAATAAATACCGCCGTTATGAAGACGCGATCAACGCCGCAAGGATACTACGCGACAAAGGGCTGAATTTCCGACTGAATATTGTGGCGAATAATGTCTGGAGAGAGGACGAATACTGCCGGACGCTCGAAAATCTGGTTAAAGAAAATAAGCTCGAAAATTTGGTAAAGCTCAATTTCGCCGGCGCTTCGGAAAAAGAACTCCGCAAACTTTACAAAAAGGCCCACATTTTTTTTCATCTCATACACGTTCCTCCCATCCGAAGCGGTTCCACCTTCGGCTTGGTGATGTGGGAAGCGATGGCGGCCGGAATTCTCGTTATAGCGAATCATGAACCTAAATTAGGCACCCAGTTGGCCGACGGAGAAAATGCGATTTTCGTAAAACCGAAAGACGCCGCCGACCTTGCCGAAAAAGTTGAAAAAATAGCCGACCAGCCCGAACTTTATTTCAAGATAGCAAAAAACGGACAGGAATTCATAAAGAAAAATATTTCCTGGGAAAAATACGCAGATGAAATGATGGATTTGTTCAAATCATGAGAATTCTTTCGGAAATAAATTACGTAGGCGGACTCGGCGCCGACAGATGGATAGGCGAAGGATTCATGGACGCTTTTGAAACCTTAGGACACGAGCATTTCTGGCTTGAGGCCGGCAATAATCTGGAATCACGGCTGAAGGAAGTGAAACCCGATATTTTGATGACCAGTCAAGGGAGAGTCAGGAAAAACGACCTTCCGGCGCTGGCGTCATTCCGCAAAAACGGCGGGAAGGTGGTTTTAAGGGTGGATGCTTATTTTGATTCGGACCCGGAAACGGCCGATATTCTTATAAATCACGATGTTGCCGACATATATTATGGAGAGGTGGAAGACGCCTGGATGGAGCGATTCAGAAAAACTACCGGCAAAAAATATGTCGTTATCGCCAATGCCGCCCATCATAAAATGCGTCCCGGCAAGCCGGTTCCCAAATACAAATGCGACATTGTTTTTATGGGAGACGCCAAAGTTCCCAAGAAAAAAGAAATCTTAAAGGTATTAGTTCCGCCATTGAGAAAAAAATACGACGTGAAGGTATTCGGCCCGAACTGGACACTGAAAGACAAGATTTTGAGAATAGCAGGATTTTTATTCAGGAAGGCCGGATTGGAAAGCGGAAAAAATTTCATCCAGAAAATAAGAATGACGGTGCCGCCCGAGGACGAGCCAGCGCTTTATTCTTCAGCAAAAATCTGCATTAACATTCATTCGCGCACCGAGGATATAAAAGACCACGTGATTTTGAACGAGCGGACTTTCAAAATTGCGGCCTGCGGGGGATTTGAGATATGCGATTTTGTCCCGCCTCTACGTAAATATTTCTCGGAAGACGAGATGGTGATGGCCTGCCCGTCAGCCAAGTCGGGCGATGCGGCCAGGGCCGAAGACAAAAACGGCGACTGGGTCAAGGACTGGTTCGAGAAGATAGATTATTATCTCAAGCACGACGATGAACGCCGCGCAATACAAGACCGCGGAACAAAAAGAGCTCTCCGCGACCACACCTACATAAACCGCGTGCGTCAGTTGTTCGATTTACTCGGGATAAAATAACTTTATTATAAAAATAAAAGAGGGGAACGCGGCATGGTTAGCTGCGTTCCCCTCAGAGTCGTTTCTCCGCCGTCGCTGAAACTATGACGGACAATGTCGGCGTTGCGCCGGAGTTCAGTCGAATGGGTAAGGGCTGATGCCTTCCTGCTCGAGCTGTTGATTGAGCATCCGGAAGAAAATCCGGAATGTGGTCGCACGCTCGCCGGCGAGTTTTTTGCCGAGCTTCGTCCGCACGCAGACCGGAGTGTTTTGGTCTGCCCAGTCGAGCGAATAGGAGATATCTTTGAGGACGCTCTTGGGGCTGCGGTAGGTTGCTTCCGGGTCGTCCAGAAAATGCTTGTAGTCCACAACCGGCAGGTCATGGTAATGCTGGCCCGACCTCGGGAAGAGGTCGATATCCAGGTTGACGATGCGGTCGGCGTCCATCAGGGCGATGAGCACTTGTGGGTCGTCAGGCGAGTTGCGTCCATCGTGACCAAGAACCGCGTCAATCACAGTTCTTTGCCTCAATTCCGCACCTTCCTTTCTCGTCGGTGTCGGTGGCCGAAATTCGCTTTCGGTCAATAGCCAGTCGAGAACAAGTTTTTCAACTTTCTTTTTCGGGACCTCGCGCCGTCCAACTCCGAATTTCTTTTGCAATACCCGGTCGGCGTTGTGGCACAGGCCAGCGGCGCCCGAGAGCAAAGCAAGCCGTTCAAAACCCCATTCCTTAAAGGCGATTTGCCAGGCGATTTCTCCGACACGCGCAGCATGGACAAAGTCGTGATGTCCTACAAGTCCGACTTCTTCGTGGCTCTTGCGGACAGCGGCAAACAAAGCGGGCAGTTCTTCCCAGATGCGTTTCATGACTTCTCCTTGATAGACTATCGTTGCGGGATTATTCAATTCTGCTGCGTTTCGCCTATATAAAACAGGCGAACGTTGCTGTGCTAAATTATACAGAAATTTATGGAAATGTCAAATTATGCGTTGGTACTATCGCAGTTCGTAAAATTTATTGTTGCAACTCTTGCAAGGTTCACCTAAAAAGAATGTAATAATTTGGCAATTACTCGGCGGTGTAAAACGCATGATGTGATCCACATTCCAGCCCTTAATGAGCTTGATGATAGTAAGCATCCTGAACCCATGAGTCACCAGAAGAGTATTATTGCCGAACTCATTGCCATCAAGACCTTTCAGAAATAAAGATGTTTCTTTTTCGAAATCCACTAACGGCGTTGCTCCTTTTGGAAGATAGTCATACTTCAGAAGAAGCGCTTCGCTTTCGGGCGTTTCCGGTTTGCCCTGTATCTCGCCAGCATCTCGTTCGCTAAGGGATTCACTGAAATACAAAGGCACCCCAAGTTTCTTGGCAAATATTTCGGCAGTGGTGCGAGCACGTTTTAATGGCGATGAAAAAATCACATCTACTTTCTCGCCCGAAGAAACGAACTCTTCTGCGGCTTCCTGTGACTGTTCTACGCCGAGTTTGCATATTGGCTCATCAATGGAACCGACACAGATGTTGTCGAGGTTCATTTGCGTCTTGCCATGACGCATGAACATTATTTTATTCCCGACAGAATTGTCCTGAGATGGATTTCCGCAACGTGCGCAGATAAACATTGTGGTTTTTCTTATTATATTTATATAAATGTCAAATAAAAAGGCCAACCCGAAGGTCGGCCCTGTTTCTCAATCTTTTTATCCACCCTTTATTTTTATATGAAATATATCAGGGCGGACAGGAACACGAGCGAGTAGGGCAGGCCGAGCGCCAGGAGGTTAGACACAAATTCCGTGTCCAAATCGTTCTCCTTAGCGAAGACAAGTCCCATAATGCTCGTTGGTAGGCAGGTGCCGATGATGACCGCAGCGCGTTCCATTCCCGTAAGGCCGAAGAGCCAAACGAGAGTGAAGGCGACAGCCAAACTGCTAACTGTTTGTAGCGCCAGCGTAATGGCAGGAAGCTTGAACGAACCAGACTTCGGTTCAAATTCAAGCGCAAGCATCGTCATTACCAAAAACACCAGTCCGCCGCCAGCGACATCAAGGATGCCGTAAAGCATCTGGTTATGGACATCGGTGAAGTTCAGCAGCAACCCGACTGGGATAGCCCAGACGAGAGGCGTCTTGAACATCTGAATAAGCGATTGGCCTACAGCTGCCCTTCCTCCGGTGCCCTTGCCGAGCAAGACTGCAACGAAGTAAATCAGCGAAAATTCGATGAGTGCATTGCCGAAGTCCCAGAGGACTATCCGCGAAAGCCCCAGCTCGCCGAATACCGCGAACATCATTGCATAACCGACAGTTCCTCCTTCGAGGGTCGGGAAGGCAATAATGAAACTCCCGCGCGTCTTACCCTTCAGGTTCAGCAGGTACGAAAGTGCGTATCCGATAGCCAAGAGAGACAAAACGCCGAGGACGGCAATTATCGGCAGATAAAGCAGATTCGGAGTGACGGTCGCCTGGGCGAGCGATTTGGTAATCACCGCCGGCGCCACCAGCCAGACAATCAGCTTACCGACTACATCGTTGTGTTCTTTTTTCAGCACGCCGCCTTGTTTTAGCAGATAAGCTGCTAGAAACATGACGAACAAGGGTGCAACTTTTTCGATAATCATGATTTTTCCTTGTATTAATTTGTGGGCGTTCTCCTAAAGCAGGCGAACGTTGCTGTGCTAAATTATACAGAAATTCGTTAAAATGTCAAACAACCTCGCCAATGGCGGGATTATTACTTGCTGATAACTTTGAACTTCGGCGCCGGGACAATGAACTTTCCCCCTCGTTTGAAAAATTCTTTTTCTTTTTTTCTGAAGGAATCGACGAAGCCCCAGGGAAGAACGAAGAAATAATCCGGCTTGTCGCGCTTTGCCTGCTCCTCGGTAATTATCGGAACGAGCGTGCCGACCGTGAATTTGCCCCATTTCTTCGGGTCTTTGTCGGCGGCGGCGGTTATCAGTTTGTTGGTCAGTCCGTAGTACTGGAGAATCGTGTTTCCTTTTGTGGACGCCCCATAGGCATAAACTTTTTTGCCTTTTTTAACTTCCTTTTTAATGAAATCAACAGTTTTCTTTTTGTTTTCTTCAAGCCGTTTTCCGAAGGCCTTGTAGTCAAATTTTGCTTCCGGGAATTTGATACTGCCTTTGTTCAGTTTCCTAGCGAAGAGGCGATAACTGCCGCCGTTGATGGAATTTTCCTCAACTTTGAAAATCTCCAAGCCGTTTTTCTCAAAAAGATAAACAAGCGACGGGTAAGAATAAAATTCCAAATGTTCGTGGCAGATATTGCCGATGTCGTTCTTGTCTATCATCGGCTTGAGCGTCATCAGCTGGGCGATGAAAAGCCCGTCGTCGGCCATAACCCTTTCGGCGTCGCGGACGAACTGGCTCGGGTCTTCCATGTCATAGAACATTCCTATGGCTGTGACTATTTTCGCTTTCGGCAAGCCGAGTTTCTCGTAAGTTTCCTTGTACCAGAAATCGTGGATTGTTTTGTCGGCGTTCTTTTTAAGTTTCGCCTGAAGGTTGTCGGCCGGCTCGCATCCCACGCGGACGTATTTTTTCGGTACGAATCCGAGCATGGTGCCGTCATTGGCGCCGATGTCCAGAAACACATCGCCTTTCCCGCCTGCGCCGATGCTTCGGCGGGCAGGTTTCGGCTTGGCCATTTTTATCGCCTGAGCGACTATTTGCTTGAGATCAGAAATGATAACCGGATTAATTCCGGACTCGTACCAATAATGGCGTGAGTACATTATTTCCTGCGGAGCGGTGTGCTTTAACTGGAGGAGGTCACATTTCTTGTTCTGGCAGAGCACCAATTCAAGCGGGGCTTTGATGCCTTTATCCTTTTTGCTTTTGACGAAATCTGAAACGTAAAGGTTTCCGAGGTTGATAATGCTTTTAAGATTCTTTGAACCGCACAAACGGCAGGTCTTTCTGGTGATTGTTTTCATGACTTATATGTTAGCGGAAACGGGGGAAAGGGGCAATTGCAATCTGGATATTTGCTGTGCAAAAGGGAACATATTTGACAGGTTCCCATAAGAGAGTATAATTGCCTATAACTATGAAGTACACAACGGTTTCCATACCCGACCCGCTCAATAAAAAGGTCCAGAAACTCATTAAAGACAGCGGATTCGCATCCACGTCTTCTTTTGTTACTTTCGTTCTGCGTGAGATACTTGCAGGGCACGAAGACAAAAGTTCGTTCTCGGGAGCAGAAAGCGTCAAGGCACAACTGGAAGCACTCGGATATCTCAAAAAAAAGAAGTCGTAAAACAAAAAACAAAACCATGGACAAACACCTTAAAGAACTCGAAGAAAAAAGTATATCGGTAATCAGGGAAGCGAAAGCGCGTTTCAAAAACGTAGCCATGCTTTGGAGCATGGGCAAGGATTCCACTGTTACGCTCGGGCTTGCGAGAAAAGCTTTTCTCGGGCACATTCCTTTCCCCGTCATACATATAGATAACGGAATAGATTTTCCGGAGACATACGCGCTCCGCAAAAAAGTTTCCAAAGATTGGGGATTCGAAATGGTCGTCGAGAAGAGCATAGTCAAACAGGACAAAATATCAGGAGTGGATTGTTGTGGCGGAAACAAAACCGACGCGCTCAAAAAAGTTATGGATGAGCGGAAAATTGACGCACTAATAGTTTCTATCCGCCGCGACGAGCACGGCATCCGCGCCAAGGAACGATACTTCTCTCCGCGCGACAAGGAATACAAATGGGACTACAAGAACCAGGCGCCGGAGATTTGGGATTACCTTTCCGATTTTCCGGAAAGCGACCATGTCCGCATCCACCCGCTTCTCCACTGGCAGGAAATAGACGTCTGGAAATACCTCAAGGCGGAAAAACTTCCAGTGAATCCGCTTTACTTTTCACGGAACGGCCTGCCTGCGCCGCGCCCAACAACTTATGTCATCAGATGTGAAGACAATAGTTTTTATATTGGCCAAACAGAAAATATGCCCAAGCGTTGGCAGGAACATAAAGAAGGTAAAGCTACTTGGACGAAAGAGCATAAACCTACAGAAGTTATCCATTTTGAAGAATTTGCTACGAGAGATGAGGCGGTGAAAAGAGAGAAAGAGTTAAAAACAGGTTTTGGGCGTCAATGGCTAAAGCGAGAATATAAAAAGGGTGCTTTACAAAAATGGTACGCGCCGCGGCAGGCAGGCGAAAGATTCCGCTCTCTCGGATGCACGAAATGCACCGTCGCGATGAAGTCCGAGGCAAAGACGCTGGATGAAATAATCGCGGAGATTGAAAAAGCAACCGACTCGGAACGCGGAGGCAGGGCACAGGACAAAGAAAAAGAATATGTCATGCAGCAGCTCCGCGCGCTGGGGTATATGTAAGGATTTACAGCGATGTTATACGCAAACACACTGTCAATTTTCCCGGCGAGAAAATTGCGTTTGCTCTCGGCCTCGCTCGTCCCTCCTGCGAGCAGGAGGGACACCATGCCCGCTCGGCCTGCGAGACAGTTTGCTTAATAACATCTTAATAAATTTTTTATTTTTAAATTTCAAATGACCCCATCAATCGTAGTTCTTGGGCACAAAGACCACGGCAAATCCACATTCCTCGGCAAGCTTCTTTTTGACACGAATTCGGTCCCGCACGACAAGGTAGAGATGACCAAAGAAATAGACGCGGAAGCGGGACGGCCTTTTGAGTGGGCGCACCTCCTCGACAGTTTCAAGGAGGAGCGCGAACAGGAAATGACCTATGACACCGCATCCGTTTTCGTTAACGGCAAAAACGGCGCTCTATACATATTCATAGACGTACCGGGGCATTCGGAGCTGGTGCATCAGATGATATCCGGGGCTTCGCGCGCAGATATGGCGATACTTATGGTTTCGGCGAAAGAAGGCATAGACGAAATGAGCATCGGGCATCTTATGCTCGCGGAATTTTTGGGGATGAAAAAACTCATTGTCGGCGTCAACAAGATGGACGCGTTTGATTACAACGAAGCCGAATTTTTAAAAATAAAGGAAAAAATGGAAACTATTCTTGCCGGCAAGTTCAATCCGGAGGATGTTTATTACATTCCGCTTTCGGCGCGCGAAGGGGAGAACGTCGCGAAAGTTTCGGACAAAATGCCGTGGTTCAAAGGAATGAGTATTTTTGAAAAAGTTGAAGACACGATAGCGAATATGAAAGCAGTTTCGCTGCCGATGCGCGCCATCGTCCAGGATGTTTATCCGAGAAACGGGGAATCCTTGGCGGCCATAAACGTCAAAAGCGGAGAACTTAAAAAAGGAGAATCGGTTATCGCTTTGCCTTCGGGAAAAACATTTACAGTATCAAATTTACTTTCCGTTTCCGGTGATGACACCGAATCCATAAAGGAAGGCGAGAATGCCGGAATCGCGCTTGAAGCCGGTTCAGAAATATCCCGCGGAACAATTATCGCTCCGGAGAAAAACGCTCCGCGTTCCGTTAAAGAGGCAGGGAGCGAAATTTTTCTTTTCGGAAATTTCAATCCTGCCGAGAAAATAACCATAGAATGCGGTTTTTCCAAAGCCGAACATCAGGGAAGCATTCCTGCGGAAACAAACAAGATAATCGGATTAAGGCTGAATCTTTCAAATCCGCTTCTTTTGGACACAGAAGAAACATTTCTCAACAAGTTTGTAATCAAGCAGGGAGGAGAGATAATAGGAGTAGGCAGGATAAAAAATATCTAATGAAGAAACCGAACATAATATTAATAACTCTGGACGCTTTGCGCGCCGACCATCTCGGTCTGTACGGTTATAAAAAGGACACCAGCCCGTTCATTGATTCTCTTGCGAAGAAGGGGGTTGTTTTCAAAAACGCTTTTTCCACAGGCGCTTCAACGCCGCAGTCATTCACGGGAATAATGACATCCACTTATCCGCTTGATTTCGGCGGGTATTCTCGGATTACCGGCGAAAGAACGCTTATCTCCGAAGTTTTGCAAAAGGCCGGTTATCTGACGATGGGATTTCATTCAAACGCCTATCTTTCCCCGTATTTCGGTTACGGCCGTGACTGGGACGTTTTTGATTATCTAAGCCACTTTAAGGAAGGCGCTACAGGGTCTGCCATGCGTTCCGGCAGTTGGCAGTCCAAAATCATAAAAAAGCTTTTTGACTGGGAAACGAGAGCTTCGGAGCGGCCAAGCATTTTCTGGCGTTTTATGGGCCTTTTTGAGCCATTCATCACCACTTTCAGGAAGATGTATCTCAATATTGTCCGTCCGATACCCAATTACTACACCGCTTTTGAAATGAACGAAGCGATCAAAAATAAACTCCCTAAAAATTCTAAAAAACCTCTTTTTCTCTGGGTTCACTATATGGATGCGCACGACCCATACGGATTATTCATGCGCTACGGCAATAAAATTATTTTTAAGATAAAGTCATATCTTTCGGATTATCTTATGACTTTTTTCGGCGAATATCCGAAGATAAACAATCTTTTCAGGAAGCTTTATATCGGGATGTACGACGAGAGCATAAAAAACATAGACAAAGCGCTTGAAGAACTTTTCAAAGATCTTTCGGAAAAAGGAATAATAAACGGCGAAACGGCAATTTTTATAACCGCGGACCATGGCGAAGAATTCGGCGAACACGGAGGGTTCATACACATGCAAAAAGGGTTCAATGAAAACGTGCGCGTTCCACTTATTGTCGTCGCGCCGCAAAAATTTTCCGGAGCGCCAGGAGTCAGCGAAATCCCGCGATCTCTGATTGATATTCCGGCGACGATGCTTTCTTTCGCTAAGATAAAAAAAATTTCAGGTTTCAAGGGAGAAAATATTTTTGACGGAAACGACAGGGATATTTTTGTGGAGCTTTCTAGTCATGACCCCGATTTATCCGGAATCATAGTTGTTGGGAGAGTTGTTATATCGGAAGGTTATAAGCTGATAAAAACCAAATCCGGAAACTTTTTATTCTCTCTTAAAGATGAAAGCGAAAAAGAAAACATCATTAACAAAGACAAAAACATAGTTTCCCGCTTGGGAAATAAATTGGAAAAATTCGTAAAAACCCAAAGCACTTGATTGCGTTAATGAATATATATATATTGCCTGCGGGGCGCGATCAATTCCCGGCTGATTATTTCATAGATGGAAAAATTTCGTTCAGGCCGTACGATGGCGGCATTTCCTACGCGCCTTTTTGGAATAAGTTTTATGAACTTTGCGCGCAAAAAGGTATCCAAGTGAAGCTGTATAGCGAATGGGATAAAAGCAAAAGACAAAATGATGATATTTTAATTGTCTTGAACCATCCGGAGGAAAATTTTTTATGGCTCATTTATAACTGTTTAACCTATTTACTTAACAGGAAAAATTTTTTTCTGGAACGCAGAAATTTTTTATTTAAAAACCGACAATTTTTCAGAAAAAAGATTTTAATACAACTCGAGCCTCCGGCGATTGCGCCATATGTGTATTCGCATTTGGACAAAATCAAAAATTCAGGATTTTACGATAAGTTTTTCATTACTGTTAGAGTAAAGAACAAAGGCTGGGAATACTTGAATTATTTCGAATATAGAACAGAAAACATAATCAGCCAATATTTTAATTCACCGAAAACAAAATACATAACCATGATAAATTCCAATGTGCGGCCACATTCATTGAGCAGCGAACTTTATGGAGAGCGTTTAAGGGCAATAAAATTTTTTAGTCAATTCGATGATTTCGATCTCTATGGATTTTATTGGAATTCGCTTATACGCCACCCGCTTTATATTTTTTATGGAAAATATATTAAGCGTTCCTGGCGCGGAGCAGTACCTGATAAATTGAAAACATTGAGCGAATATAAGTTCGCTATATTATTCGAAAACTGCAGCTACCCGGGATGGATAAGTGAAAAAATTTTTGATTGCCTTGCTGTCGGCACAATACCGGTTTATCTAGGCGCGCCCGATATCAATAATCTAGTTCCCGCAAAATGCATTGTTGATTTTAAGGAATTTATGGATTACCCTAGATTGAATAAGTTTTTGAGAAATATTTCCGAACGGGAGCTAAATAATCGCCGAAAGCATATCCGCGAATTTCTTTCTTTGTCGCCCGATTCGTCTAAAATAAAAAATTTTGTGAAAAAAGTTACAGACTAAATAATGCCCGGGAAAAACGAAGGAAAACAACTGAAAATAGCCATAGTCCACTTCACTCTTTCCGCTCCGATGGGGGATACGCGATGCGTCGGTTCGTTTGCCGCTGCACTCCAAATGATGGGGCACAATGTTATGGTTTTTACGCCATCTTTCGATCCCGGGCCATTTTCCGAATTCTGGAAAAAAATAAAAATTACGATTGTTCCTCAGAAAGAAACACTTGATTCCATTTTGAAAGAATTTTCTTCAACCAACGTTTTTAAAAAAATAATGGGAAAACTGAAAAACCATTATTGGTCGGTCCGTACTGCAAAAAACATAGCCCAAAAATTACCGCCGGACATTGATGTTCTCGACTGCCACAACGGCTATGCTTATCAAGTAGCGCGTTTTTACAAGAGAATAAATCCGCACGTCAAAGCTATCTGGACTATGCATGATCCACCGGCCAATTACCGCCCCAAAAAGAATTTTTTGGTGGATATTTTAAGCAAAATTTCTTTTTATCTCGAGCCGATGTTTGAAAAAAAATTCTACGACGCCGTCGACCATATAGTTGTTATGGATGAAAGAAGCTTTCCAATAGCTCAGAAATTTTGTCCATCTGTGTCGCTCCTTTATCTCGGAATCGAGTACAGCCATTTTTTCAATGAAGTAAAATATAAAAGCGATGGTAAAACCGTGCGTTTAATAGCGATTGGCGCATTGAGTCCATACCGCCGTTTTGAAGATATAATCATGGCCACAAAAGAACTAAGGCGCCGCGGTTATGACGCCAGGGCTGATATAATTTGCCGCGATTTTTGGGAAAATAAAGGATACAGGAGCGAGTTCGAAAAATTTGTTCAGGATTCCGGAATAAAAAATTACATTAAGCTTGATTTTAAAGGCGTCAACGAAAAAGAACTTCTTGATGTTTTTTGGAAAAGCGACATTTTTATTTTTCCGAACCACATTGAAATTTGGGGATTAGCGGCTTTTGAAGCGATGGCGGCCGGTCTGCCGCTTATTGTTTCCAGCGTGACAAGCGTGGCAGGGGTTTTGAAAGACGGCGAAAACGCGCTTTTTGTAGACCCTCTTCAGCCGAATCAAATAGCGGACAAAGTGGAACAGCTTACGAAAGACAGAAAATTATACGTAAAAATCGCTTCAAACGGACAAAAATTTACCAAGGACCATATAAGCTGGGACGCGTATGTCAGGGATTTTACCGAAATAGCTTTCAAAAAATAATAGTAAACATTTTAATTTCATGAAAATAATTTATACCGGCATACAATATTCTTTTTACAAGAAAAGCTACGGCCTTAGCTTTGAGCACAATAATTTTTATTTAAGCCTGAAGAACATGCCGGGAGTTGAAGTAATTTATCTGCCTTTTGACCGCATTCTTGAAGTCGGCAAAAAACGCTTCAACGAAGAACTTAAAGAAGCCATATACCGCGAGCAGCCGGACCTGCTGTTTGTTTTCATGCTGACAGACGAGGTCAATATGGAACTCCTCGACGAAATAAGGAAAAAAGGAAAAATGAAAACGCTGGCCTGGTTTTCCGACGACACCTGGCGTTATTACAGCTATTCAAAGCAATGGGCCGCGCATTTTGACTGGACAGTTACAGTTTACGCCCAGCCATACCAATGGTATCTGAGAGACGGATTCAAAAACGTCATCTATTCGCAATGGGCGGCCAACGTAAAGCTTTACAGGCCTGCAAACACCAGCCGCAAAACGGACGTCAGTTTCATCGGTTCCTGGAATAAAGAACGTGGTCGGATAGTCGCCGACCTTGTCAAAAAAGGAGTTCCAGTTTCTTCATTCGGCGCCGGCTGGAAAACTGGACGGCTGAGCGAAAACGACATGATACGCCTTTTTTACGAAAGCAAAGTAAATCTCGGGATAAATTCTCCCAACGCGGACTTTTCAATCAAATCAATCGGCAAACTTTTTTTCAGGAGGAGCGTTGAAAAAATAGTTCCCGATTTTTGGCACTTCCCGAGAAATTTCCGCTCATGGCTTGTCGGCAGGAAAATTTCTCAGATAAAGGCGAGAATTTTCGAGATACCGGCCTGCGGCGGATTTCTGCTTACGGGAAAAGCCGACGATTTGGACAAATTTTTTGAAATAGGAAAAGAAATAGCAGTTTATGAAAAGCCGGAAGATATTCCGAAAATTGTCCGTTATTATCTTTCTCATAATGAAGAAAGGGAGCGTATGGCCAAAGCCGGCTATGAACGCGTCATCCGCGATCACACTTACGAAAAAAGACTGGAAGAAATTTTCAAAAAAATCGGACTGGAAAATGCCCATGGAAATGAATAAAAAACCGCTAGTTTCAATTTTGATAACCGCATACAATGCCGAGAAATTCATAAAAACGGCGCTGGAGTCGGCTTTGAGCCAAACCTATCCGAATGTCGAAGTCGTTATCGTCAATGACGGTTCAACCGACGGCACGGCTGGCGTTATGAAGCCGTATCTTAAAGACAAAAAAATTATTTATTTCGAACAGCCCAATGGCGGAATTTCCATAGCGAGAAACAAAGCCTTTGAATTGTCACGCGGCTACTATATTACTTTTCTGGATGCAGACGATTTTTATGCTCCGGATAAAATTGAAAAAGAAGCCGAATTTCTTGAATCAAGTCCTGATTACGGCGCCGTCTACTGCCGTGTTTTGAGTTTTTACGACGGAGTTCCCGAGACCATGTACGGATATGACCGGCCGATGCCGGAAGGAGACATTTTCCGCGAGCTCTTAAAACACCAGTTCATAAATCCCGGTTCCGTTATGATGCGGCGCGAAGTTTTCGCTTCCGAGAACGGATTCAATCCGGATTTCCGCGACGCCGAGGACTGGGATTTGTGGAGGCGCTTGGCTTATCGGGGCGTCAAGTTCGGTTTCGTGAACAAGCCGCTACATCACAACAGGATAAGCAGAGGAACCCTTTCCGGCTTTCATAATCAGGTGAAGATGAAGAAAATGAACCTGATAAGCTTTGAAAATCTTTTTTCCAGAATGACGGAAGAAGAAAGGGAAAAATATGGAGCAAAAAAAATCATCCGTCTGCTAAGAATAAAATTGGGCGTGGCGCATCTGCTTCTTTCAGAAAAGAAACAGGCGTTGGCTCTTTTTAAAGAAGCTTCGCGCGGAAGTATTTGGGCGATTTTTTATCCGTTCATATTGTTTTTTGTTTTATTAATGCCCGGCGGCTTCATTTCCTGGACCATAAAGTTCTTTTGGCAACTCAAGCATAAGATGCTATTTTATAAGGAATGAATCCCGTTAGAGACAAACATTCAATGATTTGCAAAATATCCCATATATTAACTCTCAAAAAGTCGGTTGCCGTTCAAGCGGCTTATTTACGGTTGTCTAAAGACAACCTGTCTCTAACGGGATGAAAAGAGAGAAGATTTTAATAACCGGAGGAGCGGGATTTATCGGTTCTCACACGGCCGACGCGCTTTCAGAAAAGGGATATTCCGTAGTCATTCTGGACAATCTTCAGCCGCCGGCGCACAAGGGGCGTTGGCCGAAATACGTTTTGAACAAGGGATTCACGCTCATACGCGGAGATGTTCGCAAAAGAGAAGATTTGCTCAAGGCGCTTAAGGGCGTTTCTTACGTTTATCATCTGGCGGCCTACCAGGACCAGCGGCCTGATTTCAGCAAATTCTTTCACACTAACACGGTCAGTTCCGCGATTATTTATGAATTGATCGTTGAAAAGAAGCTACCGGTCAAAAAGGTTATTCTGGCCAGCACGCAGTTTGCCTACGGCGACGGCGTTTACCAGTGCAAACACAACGGAAAGTTTTTCTTCCCTGAGGTCAGGACCGAAAAACAATTCAAATCGAAAAAGTTCGACATACTTTGCAAACACGGCCAGCATGCAAAGTATTATCCGCTCCGCGAAGAACAGCAGCTGACGCCGACCAATGCATACGGCCTTTCTAAGGAAGCCATTGAGCGGCTGGCGCTCCGTTTCGGCAAAACCTATGGCATACCGACGACGCTTCTACGCTATTCAATAGTCCAGGGACCTAGGCAGTCGCCGCTTAATCTTTATTCCGGCGCCCTCCGCATATTCGTCACGCAGGCACTTTCCGGAAAGCCGATTACCGTTTACGAAGACGGCAATCAGACGCGCGATTTCGTTAACATAAACGATGTCGTCGCGGCAAATCTGCTTGCCATGAAAAACAAAAAAACAAACTTCGAAATTTTCAATGTCGGAGGAGGAAAGGCCTTAAAAGTGGTTGATTTCGCGAAACTCGTCAAAAAAATAATTCCTACGAAGTCACAAATAGTAATCGGAGGATTCAGGAGAACCGACACACGCCACGCCGTATCAGATGTTTCAAAACTTAAAAAACTCGGCTGGAAGCCGAAATTCACTCCCGAAAAATCCGTTAAGGATTACGCCGAGTGGTATCGGAGCGAATATGGCGCGTAACGGCGTTGCCGGGCTGATATCGCGGCCGAAGATATTTTTAAGATGGGTCCTCAAATCAACATTTTTCTCGAAAATAAAAAGACACGCCTTATAGTGCTTGTCGTATTGGTGGCGCTTTACGGAGTTTTGCTGACGCATAACATCACGGCGCCGTTTTCGGGGATTCTTGATGATGAACCGGCTTTATTCGGAATTGCGGTCAAGGCCTGGATAGCGTATTCTCCGATGGCATTCGGCTTCGGACTATGGCTCCCCAACTGGATATGGGGCGGAAACGGATATTTTTTCCAGCATCCCCAATTAATCGGTATCCCCCTCTACTTGTCGTATTTGTTTTTCGGCATCGGTGAATGGCAGACGCGGCTTCCAGCGATACTGTTTTCCCTTTTTTCGCTTGTCGTATTTTGGTTTTTGATTGAACGCGCGTTTCGCAATCATTTTTTGACATTCACCGCGTCGTTCTTTTTTGCGCTTTTTCCCACTTCTGTTTTTTTTGGCAGAATGACGTCGTTTCACACGATAGTAGGGTTCTTCACTCTTCTCTCTTTCCTTCTTTTGCTTCTTATTGAAACAGAAAAGAAGCAAAAATATGTTTGGCTTTTTCTCTTAAGTGTTGTTGTCGGCGGCCTTGCGGACTGGACATATTTCTTGGCGGCGTTCGCGGCGTGGATATATGTACTTTTCAAGAAAGATATGGCGTATCACCGCGTTTTGTTATGGACGCTGCCGCTCGCAGTGGCAGCGTCCGTTTCAATAACCGCGCTTCAAGTGATTCTCGTGGGAGGCGTTGACGCAATTTGGCAGGTGCCGAGCACTTTTATCAATCGCACAACCCAATATACTGCTTCGTTCATAAAGCTGATTTTATTCAGAGGAGAGAATGAAATCCGAATGTTCACCGGCATAGGTCTTACGCTTGCCTTGATTGGCGCCGTGTTTCTGTTCAGGAAGAAGGAACATCGGCTTTTCGCCGGAATGCTTGCGTTTCAGGGCGTGGTGTATCTTGCGTTAATCGGCGGCTGGTCTTTGGCCCAAAACCACCCTTTTTGGAGTTTCCATCTTGTACCTTTTATCGCTCTGGCGGCCGCCTACGCGCTTCAAAAAGTTAAACATATTGCATTTATTGCGTTGGTTGCGATATTCATTTTTGAAAGTTTCTGGTTCCTTTACGCATTGTTTAACACAAGGTCCTTTGAAAAAGACGATTACGCGCTTTTCAAAAAGGTCAGCCAGGAAGTTCCGGCCCAAGAACGCATTTGCTCGGGCAAAATAGGTCCTACATACGCCCAGACGTTTATTTTTGGCCATGATATGGAATACGGTTTGTGCGCCGATTCCCGTTATGCGGTAATGAGAAGATGGGGACCGGCAATTGATTATGCCAAAAATTTATCATACGGCCTTGAGAAGCCCTTTTCTTCAAACGCAAGAAAAAGCTCGCCGGAAGTCGCTCTTGTCATAGAAGCAGTGAAACTATTTCCGGAATTGAAGGCGCGCGTCGCGCATCTTATTGGAGATGGTGGCGCCGACTATCGCAGTAATATTGCGATTGCCGCAGAAGAGGAGTATCTTAGACAACAGCGTGGTTTCAGAGAAATAGAATGCTCAACCGATTTTTGTTTTTATATAAAATGAAACGAGAGTTCAGAATTTAAAAAACAATGTTCAGGAAAATAAATCTTTTAATTCAAGGGATACTTACCTTTAAGGACTGGCATCTTTGGGTGGGGGACAGGTTCAAAATTCTGACGCCCGGGAAAATAACATTATTCAGATTGAGAAACGGCATATCGTTTTTTTTGACTCAGGGAGAACAGGGATTCGGTTCGTTCCAGGAAATTTTTATTGAGGAGCGTTACAACAAATATTACAAAATAAAATCCGGAGACAAAATTGTTGACATCGGTTCTGGGATAGGAGAGTACATAGTGTATTCGGAAAAGCGCGGGGCAAACGCAGTCGGCTATGAAGCCGACGAGAAAAGATTTCTTTTCAGCAAGTTGAATATTTTGATTAACAAATGCAAGGGAGAAACTTTTCATAAACGCGTTGTTTCTCTCGATGATATTGGAAACAGCGATATAGATTTTTTAAAAATGGACATTGAGGGGGGCGAATTTAAAATCGCGGAAAACACCAAAGATTTCCGGCGATTTAAAAATATCGCGATGGAATTTCATGATTTGCCGGAGCCGTTTGAAAATAAGCTTAAAGGACAGAATTTTGACGTCAAAACGGAATATACTTCCAAAGATTCCGGGTATCTTTACGCGACAAGAAAATAAAATTCAGGCATACATGGCCATTCCCGCTATAAGCCAAATCAGGCGGAAAAGAGACATATTGTCGAACATAGCGGCGACTAAAAGTCCGGCAAGCGAAGAAAACAGGTAAGCAAGCCACAAGCGGTTTTGGAAAGCCGCATTTTTTATTTTTATTGAAGTATTTTTGAAAGCGGAGAACAAAAGCAGGATGAATCCTGCCAATCCGACAGGTCCCGCGAGAACGAGAAATTCAAGAATGGTATTGTGCGGGCCTTGCGGTCCGGCGCCGACATTGACCGGTTCGTAATTTACGCCGAATCCTAGGGGGTGTTCCGCAAGTTTATTCGCATATATTTTCCAAAGTTCAAGACGGTGAGAGTCAGCCAGAAGTCCGAATACCGGTTTTCCGGCGAACGCCTTAGTATCGTTACTCAAAATTTCAGGATTATCCGCTACGGGAAAAATTCTGGTAATAACCATATTTTTAACCTGTGGCTGCAATTGCAGTACGGAAAAACCCAGCAGAAAAACGATAGTCGCAGTCAATATTGTGGCTAATATTTTTTTTAATCCGGGTTTTATTAGGAAAAGAAACAGAAGAAACGCTACTCCAAATCCAAGCCATGAAGCTCTTGATTGGGTCCAGAGAATGATCGCAGACAAGCCGACTGCTGCCGTATAAATAAAAGCCGACGATTTTTTATCCGAACCTGTTTTTTGAAACAGGAAAACAACCATTAAAACCAAGCTCGGGATAAGATAATACCCGACATTGGAAGGCCAGTTTTCGAAAAGATTGAATCGATACATCGCTATTATAAAATCGGCGTTAGGAAACAGGAGGGTGGGCAGGTAAACAAGCGTAGATAACTGCGCCAGCGCCGCTTTCTTGTAAAAGTTTCCATCAAAGCTTTGGAAAAACGAAACCAGAAAAATTATAAAAAAGACTTCGGCGAATCTGCCTATGTTTAGAATGCCTTCTTTGGTAAAAGATGTTCCGTCAAAAAAATATCCGCTTAAGGATGCTATTATTAGTCCCAGGGAAACAAGCGACAGACCGATAAGTACTTTTTTGCTGGAAAGAAAATCTTTATATCCCGTTTTGAACCGGATGATTACATAAAGCGCGGCAATGGCCGAAAGCGCGAAAAGAATATCACTCGAGCGTTTTATAAAAAACGGATATGAATTGTTCCTGACAATGAGAAGCGCGACTCCGGCCAGGAAAAGATATTTACCGACAACAATTATTTTTTCTTTGAGCTCCATTCTGCTAAACTTTGATTATATACCAATCAGTCGGAATCGCCATATATTGATGCTGCATTTATGAATTATCTCAAAATTTCCAGAGGTATTCTTTTCTTAATTCCTTTTACGGCTGTCATTGTCTTGCCTTGGACTATCTTCCCGTTTAATGTCGGCAAGTTCGTGTTTTTCCGCGCCTTGGTCGATTTATCGCTTATATTTTTTATTTGGGCCTGGGCAAGCGGCAAAATAGTCATTGATCATAAATCGTTTATTAAACCAATAGCTATTGGTGTCGCAATTTTTGTTGCCATGTTTCTTTTGGCTTCTTTTTTTGCTTACGATCCATTAGCCGCTTTTTGGGGGAATTTTGAACGCGGCGAGTCAGGAGTCCAATTACTCCACTTACTTATTTTCTTTTTTCTGATGACTACGCTTTTTAGGAATGAGAATGACTGGCAAAAAATGCTGAAATCGATACTAGTTTCCGCATTTTTGTCGGTATTATACGGATTATTCACCGGTTCGGTAAGCGGTTTTATTGGTTACAGATTCTCGTTAAACGACCGTTTTCAAGGGAGTTTGGGAAATCCGGGGTATATGGCTCAGTTCATGATATTCGCTGTTTTTTTTGCAATTTATTTAATGCTTGGTTCCGAAACGAAATTTAAATCTTATTGGTACGGCTTCTTATCGGTATTTTTCTCTATATTTCTTTTATTGTCTCAAACTAGAGGGGCCCTTCTCGGCTTTGTCGCGGGTATATCGGCATTTTTAATTTATCTCATCATCGGAATACATAAGAAAAATCCGAAATTAATTTCTGGATTAATATTGCTGTTATTGTTCGCAAGTTTGATATTGTTAATTAACTCCCGTAATTTGCCATTCATAAAGAAGACACCGGTTATAGGTCAGATTGCCAATATTTCGCTTGAGGCCGGGACAACCCGTATTTGGACTTGGGGAATCGCTGTTAAGGGAATTGTTGACAGGCCGATTTTTGGCTGGGGGCCGGAAAACTTCAGCGTTGTTTTTGATAAATACTTTGATACAAGATATTTTATCCCGTCAAGAGAAAATAGGTTTTACGATACATTGTTTGACAGAGCTCATAGCGTGATTTTCGATTATGGAGCAGAGATTGGACTTCTTGGACTTGCATCGTATCTGGGAATTTTCGTGCTTTACTACATCCAATTCTATAAATTTAACAAACAACAAAAAATCCACAACTTACGGAAAAATTCGTCAGTTACCGGTTATCGACCATTGTTTACCGAAGCAATCTTTTTTTCTATGCCAGTCGCTTATTTAATTGCTGGTTCAACTATTTTTGACGTTCTGCCGACATATATAATGTTATTCGTGTTTTTATCATTTGCAAATTACAAATTAATAAATTCCGATAATCAATTCAATGAATATAAAAACTAAACAATTAATAGCGTTAATGATAACGGCGATTTCTGTAGATTTGCTATATTCTTCCGCCTATCTGCCATATGTCAAAGCCAGTTTGTATACCACCGCTTCTGAAAATATAAGTCGGTACAAAACAGTCGATGATTTTAAAAACGCTTTTGATAAAGTATTTGATTTTTATTCGCCGATAGGCCAACAGGAAATTGAACGATTTTTAGGCGTCCATATTTTGAATATTATTCGTAATACCGAACAACCCAAGTCGGTTTCTGGCGCGCTTGTAAATTATGCCGAAGAGATTTTTCACATTGATTATCCAACTTACCGTGGCCTTAACTTTGTGCAAAATTACATAATCTTGGGAAATATTCATTTGGAAAACTGGAGGCGCCATCATGAACCGCAAGACGCTGTTTTAGCTGAAAAATATTTTTTGGATGGATTAAAATCAAGTCCAAAACGGCCGCAATTTCTTTACGGTCTTTTTGTCGTATATACTGAGAGCAACCAAAAAGAAAAGGCGATTTCTGTCGACAAGGAAATAATGAAATACTGGCCTACTGATCAAACCGTTAAAAAGGCCAAATAATTTTTTGACACTATTCACGCTTTGTTTTATTATGTTTAAACAATGATAGTAGTAAGAGCCCCGTTAAGAATAAGTTTTGTCGGAGGCGGAACGGATATCGGCGATTTTTACCGCCAGCACCCGGGCCGCGTCATTTCCACGGCCATAGACAAGTTCGTCTACGTCGTCATAAACAGGACGCCTCTCATTCCGAAGGTGTCTGCGCGCTATTCCATTTCGGAAACTGTAGACAGACCTGACGACCTTCAGCATACCCGCATAAAAGCGGCTCTTTTGGATATGGGAATAGGAAAGGGAATAGAAATAGGTTCGTTTGCCAGTTTGCCGGCCAAGACCGGCCTTGGTTCGTCTTCGAGCTTTTCGGTAGCGCTTATGAAGGGATTGCACGCATTTAAAGGCAATAAACTGGATAAGGGAGAAGCGGCCGAAGCGGCTTCCCGCCTTGAAATAGAACTTGTCGGTGAACCCATAGGCAAGCAGGACCAGTATGCGTCGGCTTTCGGAGGCCTTAACGTCATCCAATTCAATGCGGACGAAAGCGTGGACGTTGACCCGGTTCTTTGGGACTACAAAAAACGCCTCGGTCTTGAAAACAGCATTTTGCTTTTTTACACCGGTCTAACCAGATTAGCTTCAAGCGTTTTGACCGAGCAAAAGGCCAATATAGCTGTAAGCAATAAATTCGAAACTATGAAAGAGATGGCAAATTCCGTCCATGATTTCAGAGACGTTCTTCTTACTGGTGATTTTAAGAAGTTGGGAG
>ERZ1292623.1505-Hain-H51-01um-R1-1505-length-22388-cov-7_pt1 | contig 22388 bp, 27 predicted proteins | sample MGYA00564398_ERZ1292623 | MGnify/ENA primary metagenome ERZ1292623 (study PRJEB36523, sample SAMEA6512633) | groundwater metagenome | collected 2019-01-07 | study: AquaDiva: Metagenomics assemblies of 32 groundwater samples | reverse complement strand
AGAATCTCTTTTTGGAAAATGCTTGAAAGCATAAAAATGTTTTCTACCGCCGCGAATCCCAAAGCCGCGGCAATAAGATAAATAGGGGCGTCAATCGGCTCGTCAAAAAATTTGCGCCTGAAGGCCGCCAAATAAGCCGCAAAGTATTTGATGTTTTCTTCAATAACCGCCCAGATCATAAGCAAAATAAAAGTCGGAGAACCGGCCGGCCAAAAACCAAGGCTGCGCCCGAAATAAAAACTCAATTCTTCAAGTAAAAAAGCGACCGGCACGCCGATTGCTCCGATGACAAAAGTTAAAATAATGATTTTTCGCGGCTCGGGATGGCAGTCTTCTTTAAGCCAAAACCAAAGCCAGATCAAACCGGCCAGCGCCCCTCCGGCAACCGCCAAAACTCCAGCCAAAGGATCGGCGATTATCGCGGCCATGACTCGGCAATTAAAAGATTATTTTTCAGGCCAAACTTTTCCGACGCAATGGCCTCGGTGATGTGCGGCAGGAATGGATGCAAAATTTTCAGAGAGTTTCCCAAAATATAAATCAAAATGCGGCCGGTGTTTGATTTGAGTTTGGGATCCTGAACTTGTTTTTTGGAACTCTCCAGATATTGGTCGCAGAAATCATGCCAGAAAAAATCGTAAAAAACGCGCAGAGCCGGCCCAAATTCGTAAGATTCCAGCCGCCGGCTGATTATTTTTTTGTTTTTTTGGAAGTTAGCCATAATTTTTTTGTCGTCATTGGTTTGAGGCCGGGGTTTTTGCGCAAAATCGATTTTATCCGGGGATTGAGATTGAGAAAAAACAAACCGCGAAGCGTTCCAGATTTTATTTAAAAATTTTTTTCCGGCAATGAGGGCATCTTCAGACCAACGGATGTCCTGCCCGCCCATGGCCTGCCAGATTATCGCGAAGCGGACAGCGTCCCGGCCGTACTTGGCGATAAGTTCCATCGGATCAATTCCGGTGCCGAGCGACTTGGACATCCGCTGGCCTTCGCGGGTCAGGACGGTTGCGTGCACGGACAGAACGCGAAAAGGGATTTTACCCATAAATTCCAAGCCGGAAAAAATCATGCGGGCGTCCCAGAGATTGATTATGCCGCGATCGTTCATTAAAACATCGGTGGGATAAAATTTGTCCAAATCGCCGGTTTTCATCGGCCAGCCCAGAGCCGCAAACGGCCAGAGAGCCGATGAAAACCAAGTGTCCAGAACATCTTCTGATTGATGAAAACCAGCGAGGCACTTCCGGCATTTCGGCTCATTTAAAGAAGCCTGCCAGAGGGCGCAATCTTCAAAATTATTTTCTCCGCCGGATTTAGGAATGCAGATCGGATCATGCTGCCAGACCGGCAGGCGGTGCCCCCACCAAATCTGGCGCGAAATGCACCAATCCTTTATGTTTTTGAGCCAGTCAAAATAAACTTTTTCCCAGCGTTTGGGATGGAATTTTATTTTTCCTTTTTTGACATTGTAAATCGCAAGTTTGGCGAGTTCCGGCATTTTCAAAAACCATTGTTGGGAAAGCATAGGTTCAATCATTGTCCCGCAGCGGTAGCAGTGAGCGACATTATGTTTATATTCTTCAATTTTTTCCAAAAGCCCGAGTTTTTGCATGTCTTCAACGATTTGTTTTCGCGCTTCCACAACCTTTAAATCGCGGTATCTTATTCCGGCTTTTTCGCTCATGCGCCCGTTCGGCCCGATAACTTGCGTGATCGGAACTTCGGGGTGTCTTTGCCAGATTTCAAAGTCGGCAATATCGTGCGCCGGGGTAACTTTAATCACGCCGGTTCCAAATTCAGGATCGGCGGCCGGGTCAGCGATTACTTTTATTTTTATAGTTTTAAGTTTTGGCTCGGCCTCGCGCGGTATGGAAGGATCAACTGATTGGATTTCAATTTCTTTTCCGACATATTTTTTGTATCTTTTGTCTTTCGGATTTACCGCTAGAGCCGTATCTCCGAGTTTTGTTTCGGGGCGCGCCGTGCCCAAAGTCAGCGGGCCGTATTTGATGTAATAAAATTTTCCATCCTCTTCTTTATATTCAATCTCCAGATCCGAAAGGCTGGTGGCGCATCTGGAACACCAATTGATCGTGCGCTCGCCGCGATAAATCCAGCCTTTTTCATAATAATGAATAAACGCTTCGGCGACGGCTTTCTGGTAATCTTGATCCATAGTGAAGCGAAGTCGCGACCAGTCAGCTGAAACCCCCAAGCTTTTGAGTTGTTGAATGATAATGTGTCCGTATTTTTCGCGCCAAGCCCAGACTTTTTCCAAAAATTTCTCGCGGCCGAGCTGATGGCGGAAAAGCCCTTCTTTTTTTAATTCTTTTTCAACCGCGTTTTGGGTCGCGATGCCGGCGTGGTCGGTGCCGGGCAGCCACAAAGTTTTGTATCCTTGCATCCGTTTGTAGCGCGCGAGCGCGTCGGAAAGCGTATATTCCAAAGCGTGGCCCATATGCAAAGAGCCGGTTATGTTAGGCGGGGCCATAACCATCGTGAAAACTTTTTTCCGTTTTCCCGGAAGTTTATCGGGATTGAAATAACCGCTCTCTTCCCATTTTCTATAAATGCCGTCTTCAATTTTTTTAAAATCATACGGCTGGGAAAAATCAAGTTTCATTGTTCTATTTTAGCGTTTTTTGGAGGCAATTGAAAGCCGTCCCTCGGCTTTGAGCTTCCGGGGATCTGTAAAATCTTTTCTAACGGCGTGAAAATAGCCGGCGGCGGCGATCATGGCGGCGTTGTCGCCGGTAAATTTTTGTTCCGGAAAAAATATTTTGGCGGAATTGCTCAAAGTTTTATTGAGTTTTTGCCGAAGTTTTTTATTGGCCGAAACGCCGCCGGCGACAATCAGTATTTTGGGCTTGTATTTTTGAATCGCTTTTGCGGTTTTGGCGGCAAGAACATCAACGACCGCTTCTTCAAATTCTTTGGCCGCTAAAATTTTGTTCAGCTTTGGATTTTTGCGAAAAGCGTAGAGAACCGCCGTTTTAAGGCCGGAAAAACTGAAATTCAAATCTTTTGAATTTATCATCGGCCGGGGAAATTTAATCGCGCTGTCTCTAATTTTTCCGGACACGCGATCTCTGGAAGAGGCGAGTTTGGATAAGGCCGGACCGCCGGGATAGGCGAGACCCAAGAGCCGGGCGACTTTGTCAAAAGCTTCGCCGGCGGCGTCGTCCAGAGTTTCGCCGACTATCCGATAATCCAGCCAGTTTTTTGCCAGAACCAGTTCGGTATGTCCGCCGCTGACCAATAGCGCCAGCATTGGAAATTGAAAATTGGAAATTGAAAATTTTTTTCCGTTCAAAAGAACGGAAAAGATATGACCCTCCATGTGGTTGATTGCGATGATCGGCTTTTTATATTTTTGGGCCAGTTTTTCGGCAAAAGTTATTCCTTGCCACAAGCAAGGTTCAAGTCCCGGGCCGACAACGACGGCAATGACGTCAACATTTTTTAGCTGTGAGTTTCTGGTTTGCAGTTTTTTTAAAAGAATCGGGAGATTTTTTTCATGGGCGCGCTTGGCCAGATTCGGAACGACTCCGCCGAAAGGGGCGTGAATTTTTATTTGTGAGGCAATCAGATTTTTGCAAACGGCGAAACGCGGATTTTTAAATCCGCCTTCGGCCCGGATGACCGCCAAAGCGGTTTCATCGCAAGATGTTTCAACGCCCAAAATCAACATTAGTGTATTTTATTTCACTTGGTCGGGGTGCCGAGAATTGAACTCGGGCTACATGCACCCCATGCATGCGTACTGCCTCTATACTACACCCCGCGCGTTTGAACTATTGATAAAGTTTTTTTAAGCAATCGGTGCAGATTTTCAGCCGCCGGCCGTCAGGAAGCCTGGCCCACTGCAGATTGGGTTGTTTTCTTTTGGTTTTGGTGGGATTGTATTTGCCGCGCAGCAAATTTCTTTTTCCTCCCATTTTTCCTGATTTTCCGCAAAGCGGACAAATTTTAGCCATGAATTAAATATAATGGTAAAATCATATTATGCAAGGAGTTGATTTTGTTTTTTCCATCGCTGTTTTGATGATGTCGGTGGTGATTCACGAAGTTTCTCATGGCTACGCCGCCGATTCTTTGGGCGATCCGACTGCCCGCCTCGCCGGCCGGCTTACTTTAAATCCTCTCAAACATTTGGATCCTTTCGGTTCGGTTCTATTGCCGGCGCTTACTTATCTTTTCGGCGGGTTCATTTTCGGCTGGGCCAAACCCGTGCCTTACAATCCTTATAATCTTAAAAATCAGCGCTGGGGTCCGGCGGTCGTCGCCGGCGCCGGGCCGCTGGCAAATATTTTAATTGCTTTGATTTTCGGCTTGGCCGTCAGATTTTTTGGGAATTTTTTGGCCGCGGGGTTTGTCCAGATCGCCCTCGCCATTATTTTTATCAATCTTATTCTGGCTATTTTTAATTTAGTTCCGATTCCGCCGCTTGACGGCTCCAAAATTCTTTTTGCCGCCCTTCCTTACCGCTGGCATCGGGTTCAGGCGTTTCTTGAAGAGTGGGGTCTTTTTCTCATTCTTTTATTTATTTTCTTCTTCTTCAGACTTTTACTGCCGGTCGTCTTTTTGCTTTTCAGACTGATCATCGGCTCCGGCTTGTTTTAAATCCGTCCTTGCAAAATCAGGTTTTATATTTTATTATCTATAAGATAGTTTTTATTTTTAATTTTTCCGCCGAAGGCGGAGAACCTTTGGCTGAATTTTAAATTTGATAGCAAGATATGCCGACATTCAATCAATTAATCAAAAAAGGCCGAAAGCCTGTGATAAAAAAATCAAAAGCTGTTGCTTTACAGCGGGGTTTTAACGTTTTGCAAAACCGTCCGACATTTTACCCCGCGCCTTACAAAAGAGGAGTTTGCATCAAAGTGACCACGGTTACGCCAAAAAAACCCAATTCGGCTTTGCGCAAAATTGCGCGCGTCCGTCTGACCAACGGCATGGAAGTGACGGCTTACATTCCGGGCGAAGGCCACAATTTGCAGGAGCACTCGGTGGTTCTGATCCGCGGCGGCCGGGTCAAGGATTTGCCGGGCGTCCGTTACCATATTATCCGCGGCATTTTGGACACGGCCGGCGTTGAAAACCGAAAACAGCAAAGATCCAAATATGGAACCAAAAGACCGAAATAAATATTTATGAGGAAAAAAATAAAAATTAAAAGAACTATAGAGCCGGATTACCGCTACGGATCGGTTTTGGCGGCGAAATTCGTCAATCAAATCATGCGTCAGGGCAAGAAAAATACCGCCCGGCGCGTAGTCTATGAAGCTTTGGATTTAGTCGCTAAAAAAACCAAAAAGGAATCGGCGCTAGTTTTGGAAGAAGCAATTAACAATGTCGCGCCGCTTTTGGAAGTAAGGTCGCGCCGGATCGGCGGAGCGACTTATCAGGTGCCGCGCGAAGTCCGGCCGGAACGAAGGCTGACTTTGGCCATGCGCTGGTTGATTCTGGCGGCCAGATCCAAAAAAGGCAAACCGATGTCGGAAAGACTGGCCGAAGAGCTGGTGCTGGCAACCAAAAACGAAGGCGCGGCAATCAAGAAAAAAGAAGACACCCACAAAATGGCCGAAGCTAATCGGGCTTTCGCGCATTTTGCTTGGTAATGTCAAAACCCGGATAATTTACCTCCAAATGTAATTTTAAATTTAAATGACAAGGGATTTTCCAATAGAAAAAACAAGAGACATCGGAATAATCGCTCACATTGACGCCGGCAAGACCACGGTTAGCGAGCGGATTTTATTTTATACCGGCATTTCGCATAAAATTGGCGAAGTTCACGAAGGCGAGGCAGTGATGGACTGGATGGAGCAGGAACGGGAACGCGGCATTACCATTACCGCCGCGGCCACGACCGCTTTTTGGACGCCGACTTACGCTTCGGCCGACGAAACCAAAAAACACCGCATCAACATCATTGACACTCCCGGCCACGTTGATTTTACGATTGAAGTTGAGCGGTCGCTAAGAGTGCTTGACGGCGGCGTTGTTGTCTTTGACGGCGTTGCCGGAGTTGAGCCGCAATCTGAAACGGTCTGGCGCCAAGCCGACAAATACAAAGTTCCCAGGATCTGCTTTATCAACAAACTTGACCGGATGGGCGCCAGTTTTGAAAAAAGCCTGGCTTCAATTCAGGAACGGCTGACTCCCAGCGCATTTGCGATCAACATACCGATCGGCATTGAATCCGGATTTAGCGGCGTGATCGATATTTTGAAAAACAAGGCTTATTATTTTGACGGCGATTTCGGAGAAGAAGTCCGCGAAGAAGAAATTCCAACAGATTTGAAAGAGGCGGCCGCGGCGTGGCGGGCCAAAGCTTTGGAAAAAATCGCCGAGCTTGACGATTCTCTTTTGGAAAAATATCTGGAAGGGCGGGAATTGGAGCTCACCGAGATTAAAAAAGTTTTAAGAGAGGGTATTACCAGCGGCAAAATTGTGCCGGTGCTTTGCGGCTCGGCATTGAAAAACAAAGGAGTCCAGCTGATGCTTGATGCCGTTTGCGACTATCTGCCTTCTCCGGTTGATTTACCGCCGGTGGAAGGAATTGACCCAAAAAACGGACAAAAAATCACTCGCGAGGCCAAAGACGACGCTCCTTTCAGCGCACTTGCTTTTAAATTGCAAACCGATCCTTATGTCGGCCAGCTTACTTATTTTAGAGTTTATTCCGGTATGCTGGCATCCGGTTCTTATATTTTGAATTCTTCAACCGGTCAGAAAGAAAGAGTCGGCCGGATTTTGCGCATGCACGCCAACCACCGCGAAGAAATGAAAGAAATTTACGCCGGCGGCATCGGAGCGATCGTCGGCCTTAAAAATACTCACACCGGCGACACTCTTTGCGATCCCGATCACCCGATTATTCTTGAAAAGATTGAAGCTCCCGAACCGGTGGTTTCGGTAAGGATTGAACCCAAAACCAAAGCCGATCAGGAAAAAATGGGCTTGGCTTTGAAACGGCTTTCGGAAGAAGACCCGACTTTCCGGATTAAAGCCGATCCGGAAACTTTGGAAACCATCATTTCGGGAATGGGCGAACTGCACTTGGAAGTTTTGGTTGACCGGATGAAGCGAGAATTTAAAGTCGGAGCTGATGTCGGCCGGCCGCAGGTGGCTTATAAAGAAACGGTTCAGGCCCGGGCCGAAGCCGAAGGCAAATATATCCGCCAGTCCGGCGGCCGCGGCCAATACGGGCATGTCTGGCTGCGCGTCGCGCCCAGAGAGCGCGGAGCCGGCTTTGAATTCGTAAATGAAATAAAAGGAGGAGTCATTCCGCATGAATTCATTCCGGCGGTTGAAAAAGGAGTCAAAGAAGCGATGGAAAAAGGCGTCATTGCCGGCTATCCGCTGATTGATACCGAGGTTGCTCTTTTTGACGGCTCTTTCCATGAAGTTGATTCTTCCGAAGCCGCGTTTAAAATCGCGGGGTCAATCGCTTTTCAGGAAGCGATCAGACGCGCGAGGCCCGTAATCCTTGAGCCGATCATGCTGGTTGAGGTTGTGACGCCTGACAATTTTTTGGGCGATGTCACCGGCGACCTCGCCAGCAAGCGCGGCCGGATTGAAGAGATGGCCGACCGCTACAATCTCAAAACAATCAAAGCCAAAGTTCCTTTGGCTGAAATGTTCGGCTACGTGACCAATCTTCGTTCAATGACCGAGGGCCGGGCCACTTACACCATGGAGTTTTCACATTATGAAATAGTTCCAGCCAATGTCGCCGCAGACATCATTGCCGGAAAAAAATCCTGAGCCAAAAGAATCTCCAGGCCAAACTCAAGATGATCTTTCCGGCGCCGAACTTTTGGAAGACGATTTTGAACTTTCGCGCGATATTGACGATCTTCCGGTTTAATTTTCACTTGGGAGTCCGACTCCCAAGTGAAAATTTTTGCAAGTTTTGACATTTTTAAGCATTTGGACTATTTTTATTTAAATCAAATAAGCACTTTAAAATTCACTCACATCTTTTTAGGAGGCAGCAATGGGAAAAATGTTTTTTGACGGAAGTTATTTTGATAGATTGGATAAAAGATATTTGTCCGAAACCGATTTATTGGTTCGCGATATGGTCAGGCAATTTGTTGTTAAAGAAATTTTGCCGAAAGTCGCCGATTGGGAAACCGGAAAATTTGAACCCTATTCATCTCAAGAAGAACTCATCAAAAATTTGATGAAAAGATTCGGCGAGCTTGGTCTTTTAGGAACGAATCTTAATTTGCAAAAATACATTCCCGGTTTTGAGAAAGCAAGCGTTTATTCCTACGGCGTTATCATGCGCGAACTGGAAGCCGGCGATTCAACCGTCAGAAGCTGCGTTTCAGTGCAAAGCGCCCTGACAATGTCGGCGATTTTTAAATACGGGTCTGAAGCGCAGAAAGAAAAATGGCTGCCGCTTTTGGCCGCCGGAGAAAAAATCGGAGCTTTCGCATTGACCGAGCCGCAGGGCGGCTCCGACCCGAAACGGATGCTTACTCGGGCTAAAATTAAAGACGACCATTTTGTTTTAAACGGCGCCAAGAGCTGGATTACCAACGGTTCAATCGCCGATGTCGTTGTCGTTTGGGCCGTGATTGATGGAAATGAAATCAGAGGATTTTTGGTTGAGCTCCCGGCCGAAGGTTTTTTTGCCTCTGACGAAAGAAAATGGGCGTTTAAAGCCGGTATTTCTTCGTCTTTGAATTTTAACGGTTGTCGGATTTTCAAAGAAAATATTTTGCCGGGAACGGTTATCGGATTGAGATCGGCTTTAAGCTGTTTGAACGAGGCCAGATTCGGAATAAATTGGGGCGTTATCGGCGCGGCCAGAAGATGTTTTGAAAACGCTCTGGATTTTGCCCGAGAGCGCGAACTTTTTGGGGAAAAACTGGTTCAAAAACAACTGGTTCAAAAAAAGCTTGCTGAAATGTATTCATTGATCCGTCTTTCCCAGCTTTTAGTTTATGATTTAAGCAAATTAAAAGACGAAAACAACAGTGAAATTGATTTTTACGAGACAAGTTTCGGCAAGTATAACAATGTTGCTTCAGCCGTCAGGGTTGCCGAACTGGCGCATGAAATCAGGTCGGCTGATGTGTTTACGGAAGAAGATGAGGTCGGCCGGCATTTGAGAAATTTAAGGATTGTCAGAAAGTATGAAGGCGATCATGATGTGCAGGAACTTATTGTCGGCGCCGCAATCACCGGAGAAAAAGCCTATTGACAAATTACAAAAGTATTACCCGTTTGGTTTGTCCGAACGGGTTTTTTCTTTTTTGACTAGTAGAAATCAGGTCCAAAAAGATGTATAATTTATGTGATGAGGAAAAAGCGCGGCCGGCCTCCTAAAAAAGACGAGGCTGAAGAAAAAAAAGGGTGGTTTGACGGCTTGAAACACGAAACCAAGCACTCTATTTTGGCCATTTTTTCTTTTGCCGCTTCGGTTTTGTTTGTTTTGGCCGCCTACGGCAAGGCAGGTCTCGTCGGAGAGCGCCTTTACGGCATTTTGGAATATTTATTCGGTTCGGCTTTTTTTCTGGCGCCGCTTATTTTTTTTCTGGCCGGACTTTCTTTTCTTTTCTCTTTCAGAACACATTTGATAGTTTCCACTGTCGGCGGCGGAGCGATTATGCTTTTTTCGGCTCTGGGTTTTCTTGACGCCGTTTTGGGTCAAAAAGCGGCCGGTCAGCTCGGCTTCATTGTTTCCTATCCGCTGCTGAAATTTTTTGATTTTTGGGCTTCCATTGTTATTTTGGCCGCTTTATTCATTGTTTCAATTCTTTTAATGCTGAATGTTTCTTTGAGGCCGAGTTTGAATTTTAAGCGGAGCGAAGCGGAATCCGATGAATCGGAAGAAAATCAGGAATCGCCAACCGGCCTCAAAGAAGCTTTGATGGATTTAAAGCGGGAAATCGTGCGGGAACGCGCCGCCGAAGAATTATCCCAAGAGCCGGGAGGAGCCGCCGCGGCCGAAGCTGATTTGCAACCTCAACCGGCCGGCCGGGAAATTGAAGCTGATGAAGAGCCGTCTCTCTTTTTTAAAAAAAGAGAAACTTCTTCCGCGGCCGGAATAGAGGCTTTTAAGCCGCCGCCGCTCGACCTTTTGGAAGAAGACAAAGGCAAGCCGTCTTCGGGCGACATCAAAGCCAATGCCAATATCATCAAACGGACTTTGCAGAATTTCGGCATAATAGTTGAAATGGGCGAGGTAAGCGTCGGCCCGTCAATCACTCAATATACTTTAAGGCCGGCCGAAGGAGTCAAATTGGCAAAAATAACCGCGCTTCACAACGACTTGGCTTTGGCTCTGGCCGCTCATCCGATCAGGATTGAAGCTCCGATTCCGGGCAAATCATTGATCGGCATTGAAATTCCCAATAAAAGCATTGCCCTGGTCGGCATGAAAAGCATTTTAAACCAGTCGGAATTTCAGGAAATAGAAGGCAATTTAATCATGGGTCTTGGCCGCGATGTTTCGGGCAAAACCGCTTTTGTCAATCTTGAGAAGATGCCGCATCTTTTAATTGCCGGTTCAACCGGTTCGGGAAAGTCGGTTGCGATCCACGCGATGATGATAAGCTTTTTATACCGTAATCCGCCCGAGCGGCTCCGGTTTTTAATGATTGATCCCAAAAGAGTTGAGTTGACCGTTTATTCCGGCATTCCCCACATGCTTACTCCGGTGATAACCGACGCCAAAAAAGCGATTCTGGCTTTGAAATGGGCGATTGGCGAGATGGAGCGAAGGTACGAATTATTGCAGAGCGTCAAAGTCCGCGACATTCAGTCTTATCAGAAATTGAAAACGGTTGATGATTATCCGATGCCTTACATTATTATTATTATTGATGAGCTGGCCGATATTATGGCGGCCTATCCGCGCGAGATGGAAGCGTCGGTGGTTAGACTCGCGCAAATGTCGCGAGCCGTAGGGATTCATCTCGTGGTTTCAACCCAGCGGCCGTCGGTTGAGGTGATTACCGGTCTCATCAAAGCCAATATTACGAGCCGCATGGCTTTTCAGGTTGCGTCCCAAGTTGATTCCAGAACAATTTTGGATATGGCCGGCGCCGAGAAGCTTTTGGGAAACGGCGATATGCTTTTTTTGTCCGGCGACAGTTCCAAACCCCGCCGCATTCAGGGCGCTTTTGTTTCGGAATACGAAGTAAGCCGGTTGACCCAATATTTGGAAGAAAAACACGGCGGCCGCGGGGCCGAGAGTTTGGATTTTGAACCGGAAGGGGGCGTAAAATCAATTTTTGATAATTTGCCGGAAAACAAAGAAGTTGATGATGAACTTTACAATCAGGCCGAGGCAGTCATAGTGGAAGCCGGAAAAGCGTCGGCTTCTTATTTACAGCGGAGGTTGCGGATTGGTTATGCCCGTGCCGCCAGGCTACTGGATATTCTGGAATCGCGCGGCGTCATTGGGCCGGCCGACGGGTCAAAACCGCGCTCGGTACTGCTCAAAAAAGACAAATCGGACCAAAGTCTTTCCGGTTTGAACGCTGACGCCAAAAATGACAAAGAAAATGAGCGGACAATTTTTGAATCTTTTTAGATTTTCAGCATGAGCCGGCTTGCGATGATTTTGGTTTTCGGTTTTCTTTTGCTCTTTTTTTCAGTTTATCTTGTTTTTCGTTTTCAGCATTATTGGCGGGGCGGCCGGCTTTCAATTTTTTTTCCGAGCGATTTTGCTTTTTTAACTAATTCTCATCTGATAGTCAAAGGCTCCGGACTTGAAGTTTCGCGGCTGGAACTTAACGGCCGCCCGATTTATACTGATCAAAACGGTTTTTTTGAAGAAGAGTTGATTTTAGCTCCGGGTTTAAATATCATTGAACTTAAGGCCGATGACAGATTTGGCCGGAAATTGTCCGAGAGAAGAACAGTAATGGTTAAGATGCCGGAATAGATCCGAATTAAAATATAAACAAAAAATAATCATGTCAAAAAAAGAAAAAGAACAAAAATCAGAGATTAAAAGAGAAAACATTGAAGCCGCCATAAAGGACATCCAGTCCAAATACGGCGAAGGCGCGATTATGAAATTGGGCGAGGCCCGGCGCGTCAATGTTGATACCATTCCGACCGGCTCTTTGTCGCTGGACATGGCTTTGGGCGTCGGCGGCGTTCCAAGAGGACGGGTGATTGAGATTTTCGGCCCGGAATCGTCTGGTAAAACAACGCTGGCTTTAAATATTGTCGCTCAAGCCCAGAAAAAAGGGGGTCTTTGCGCTTTTGTTGACGCCGAACACGCTTTGGACCCGGAATACGCCAAGAAGCTTGGGGTAAAAGTTGATGATCTTCTGATTTCCCAGCCGGATACCGGCGAGCAAGCTTTGGAAATTGTTGAATCTCTGGTTCGTTCCGGGAGCATTGACGCAATCGTTATTGATTCGGTTGCGGCGCTGACTCCGCGGGCCGAAATTGAAGGCGATATGGGACAGATGCACATTGGACTGCAGGCCAGATTAATGTCGCAGGCTCTTCGCAAACTGACCGCGCTGGTGGCCAAAACCCAGACAATCGTAATTTTCATAAATCAAATCAGGATGCAGATCGGAGTGATGTTCGGCAATCCCGAAACGACTCCCGGCGGCAAGGCGCTTAAATTTTATTCTTCGGTCAGGATTGATATCCGGCGCGCGGCCCAGATTAAAAAAGGAGAAGACATTATCGGCAACCGGGTCAGGGCAAAAATAGTTAAAAATAAAGTGGCCGCGCCTTTTCGCGTCGCCGAATTTGACATTATTTATAACGAAGGCATATCTTTTGAGGGCGATATTTTAAATTTGGGTTTGAAATACGGCCTTGTTAAAAAATCAGGAGCGTCATTTTCCTGCGATTCGGTCAAGCTCGGCCACGGCTACGAAAACGCCAAAACTTATCTTAAAGAAAATCCCAAAGTCAGCCAGGAACTCGTCAAAAAAATAAAAGAAATCGCCAAGTCCTAGATTTAATGCGCCACAAACGGCAGCAGAGCCATTTGGCGCGAGCGTTTGACGGCTTTGGCCAGTTTTCTTTGATGTTTGGCGCAGACCGAGGTTTTTCTGCGCGGCAAAATCTTGGCTTGCGGGCTTAAAAAACGCTTTAAAAGTTCGCTGTCTTTGTAGTCAACTGTTTTTATATTTGAAGTGCAAAAATAACACTGTTTTTCCGTCATGATAATTAAAACGGTATTTCGTCGGGATTAATATTTTCTTCGCCGTATTCAATCGTTTCAACCGTCTCGGCCGGAGGCGAGGTTTCTTTTTTAGCTGATTCTTCAGCTGGAGCGAATCCGCCCCGCGGCCCCAACTGCATGCTTTGGGCCACTATTTCGGTGCGATATTTTTTCTGGCCGTCCTGGCCTTCCCAAGAACGGTGCTGCAGCCGGCCTTCAATCATTGCCAAAGACCCTTTTTTCAGATATTGGGAGGAGATTTCAGCAAGGCGGCCGAAAGCGACAATGTTGTGAAATTGGGAATCCTTTTGCTTCTGTCCGCTTTTATCGTTATAAAAACGGTTGGTGGCGATGGCAAACGAAGCCACGCTTTGGCCCGAAGGAAGATTTCTTATTTCGGGATCGCGGGTTAAATTGCCGATAATGAAAATTTTGTTTAGATTCATTTTTGAAATTATTTTATTAAATTATTAAATATTTTATTATTTGCCGAGCATTTCTTCAAGTTTTTTGTCTATTTCTTCAATATTAGTTTCTTTTTGAGGAGTTGCCGGACGGATTAGTCTGCGTCTTCGCCGCGGCCGCTCCATAAAACCGTCTTTTCCGGTTTGAACGACTGTCAGGCGAATAACAGGTTTGCAGTCTTTAAGCGTTTTTTCAATGCCCGCGACGGCTTCGGGTTTAGCCATAAATTTAATCCAGCCAAACCAGGCTTCAGTCTCTTTTTTAACCGGATAACTCAATATTTTTCGGATAGGCTGGTTTTGAGAAGCGATAATACCGCGTTCTTTTTCTATAGCCGCGTTTACTGATGCCGCGCATTCAAGCGCCGTCGGTTCGTCAGCGGCTTTGGCAAGGAAAGATAATTCATATAATTTCGGATCGCTTTCTTTATCCATTGAATCAAACCATAGCATGAGCCTAGTTGAATTTCAAGGTTTTTATCAGCACTTTAAAATTATTTGTTGACCAAAAATTCAACAACATCGCCGTCTTGGACGGCGTAATCTTTGCCCTCGGTTCTGATCAGACCCTTGCTTGAAGCGTCGGCAAAAGATTCGGTCAAAATCAGTTTTTGCCAGTTTATGACCTTCGCTCTTATAAAATTTTTTTCAAAGTCGGAATGAATGACGCCGGCCGCTTCTCTGGCTTTGGTTCCATGTTTTATTGTCCAGGCCCGAGCTTCTTTTTTCCCGACAGTTAAAAATGAAATCAAATCCAGAGTTTGATAGCAGATTTTTATCAGGTTTTCAAGGCCTTGGCCGGTTTTGGCCGAAAAATAAACCACCGGCCGGCCGCGCCAAATTCTCTCCAAATTTTTTCCGGCCGCCAATTTCAACGAATCGGAGTTAAAGGCGTAAATTCTGGGCTTTAAGGAAAGCAGGTTTATTTCTTTGAGCAAATCGGCTAATTTTTTATTTTTTAAATCCTTTTCTGAAATGTTGATTTCAGGGCCGGACGAAATTTTTTCTTTAAACCCAGAAAGAAACAAAGATTCTTCTTTTTTAGACGGGTCTTTTTGGATTGAAGCCAGTTTTTTTTCAATTGTTTCCAGATCTTTTAAACGAAGCTCGGTTTCAATCGTTTCAGCATCCTGGTCGGGATTTTTGGAATGCTCGCGAATTATTTCCGGATCGTCAAAGTCGCGCACGACTTCAAGGATGATTGAAACATTTTTAATATGGTTTAAAAATTGGTTGCCCAGCCCTTGGCCTTCGGCGGCGCCTTTGACCAGACCGGCGATGTCAACGAAAGTTATGGCAGTTGCCGTTGCCGGCGGCGGATTTTGGGCACTCCACCATTTGGCCAATTTATCCAGTCTTTCATCAGGCACGCTGACGATCCCGATATTAGGCTCAATTGTCGCAAAAGGATAATTGGCCACCAGCGCCGCCTGACGTTTGAGAAGAGAGTTAAAAAGCGAAGATTTGCCGACATTCGGCAATCCCACTATCCCTATTTTAATTGACATAATGCCAATGCTAATATGAAAACATGTTAAAAATCAATCCGTCCATTTTTAAAGGATACGATATTCGCGGAATTTATCCCGAAGAAATAAACGAAGATGTTTTTTACAGGATAGGCGCGGCGTTTTGCGAATATTTAAACCAAAAAAAAAATTTTGGGCCGGTAATTTTGGGCAGAGATGCGAGATTGTCGTCTTTGGCTTTGGCTGAAGCTTTCAGCCGCGGAATTATTGATCAGGGCCGGGATATTATTGATATCGGGCTTACCACCACGCCTCTTTTTTATTTTAGTTTTAATTTTTCCAAAGCCGCCGGAGGAGCGATGATAACGGCCTCTCACAATCCGGCTGAATTTAACGGTTTGAAACTGCTTCGCGAAGGCGGCTGGCCGATTTATAAAAAAGACGGCTTGTCTGAAGTCGCAATTTTGGCCGCGAGCGAGACTGGTCGCAAGATCAGAGCCGGGAAAGCGGATAAAAAAGATTTCAGCCGCGAATATCTTGATTTTCTTAAAAAATACGCTCGGATTCAAAAACCTCTTAAAATCGTCTCCGACGCTTCCAACGGTTCGGCCGGTCCGGTTTTAAAAAAACTTTTTGAAAGTTTGAATATTGAAGCCGCCGAACTTTTTTTTGAGCCCGATGGGGCTTTCCCCAATCATTCGCCCAATCCGCTTCTGCCGGAAGCTCAAAGACCGGTTAAAGAAAAAGTCAAAGAAACCGGCGCCGACCTTGGTTTTATTGTGGACGCCGACGGAGATCGAATTATTTTTGTTGATGAAAAAGGGGAGTCAGTGGATTCAAATTCCGTTTACGCTTTTCTGCTTGATAATTTCTTGGCCAAAGGCGATTTAATTCTAATGGCGGTTTCGGCTTCAAAAATTATTGAAGATATTGCGGCCAAAAAAGGCGCGCGCTGGCAGCGGATAACGGTTGGACACGCCAATTTCAAATCGGCAATGCGCCTGAAAAACGCCCGCTTCGGCGGCGAGCCGTCAGGGCATTTTCATTTCCGCGATTTTTATGATTTTGATTCGGCCTTGCTGACATTGGTTCATGTTTTATCTCTGGTTTCTCAAAAAAATGAGGCATTTTCTGAAATTTTAAAACCCTATCGGAAATATTTTAATTCCGGAGAATTAAATTTTAAAATAGCAAATCCGAGCGAGGCAATTGAACGGCTCAAAAAAGAATATGCCGGCGGCCGGCAGTCGCTCGCGGACGGCTTAACGGTAGAGTACGACGACTGGTGGTTTAATATCCGCGCTTCTCAAACCGAACCGTTGGTTCGCCTCGTGATTGAAGCCAAAACCAAAGAACTTCTTGAAGAAAAAATAAAACTTGTTTTGTCTTCTGTGAAAATTTGATAAGTAGGTTTGAGCGGACTCGTAAATATATTTCAAGGGTGCCTAACGGGAATCGAACCCGTATCATTCCGGCCACAGCGGAACGCTTTGCCTTTAAGCTATAGGCACCGTATTTTATTATTCAAACATTTCTTTTTGGCCTTCTTTTGTTTCTTTTTTGAGTTTTTGGCGCAGCCGGTCCAAAGATTTTTTGGCTTTTTCTTTTTCTGTCCTGCGATCTTTTTCGGTAATAACTTTTTTAACGTTTTTTTCACCCTGCATTTTCAGGATCAAAACTTGTTCTTCCGGAGTCGGTTCATGCCCGGTTTCATCCTCTTGTTGTTCCGGATGATTTTTGCGCGGGAAAAGATCAGGCTGTTCTTTATTCATTCTTGTTTTACAAACGCGTGCGGCAGATAATAATTTATCATTACTCGGCTTTGTAAACAAGCGCGCCTTCTTTGGCCGGTTGGCTGACTTTGACCGCGACTTCCTGTCCTTTTTTGGCGGATTTGAGCGCTTCGTGCTCAATCTGCATTGATTCAATGTTTTGGGTAAATTCGTTTTCGCCTTTGACGAATTTTACGCTATCGCCGATTTTGAGTCCGCCGCTAAGTTTGACTATCGCCACCATCGCCTTGTCATAATAATGGGTAACTTTGCCTAAAGGTTTTTTATCCATAAATTTTAATGAATTTTAATTGTTAACATTTATCGACTTTTTTATTATACCTTAAAAACTCCATGAAGCTAAAAAGCCTCATGGAGTCCAATATTTTCTTGCATCAAGAGAAGTTGGATGATCTATTACAGCCAGCCGAGATTTTTCATGGTCTGTTCTCTTTCTTCTATATTGCAATAGTTTTCCGGACGAATTAATCCATATTCAGGATGGCCGATTAATATTACTTCTGTAACCGGCGAAGGCATCATTATTTTTCCTTTATAAATTCCGATGCCATCCGGTATTATCCAGTTTACAATATAACTTTTAGGATTGAGCGATTTTTTTATTTTATGGCCATTATCGGTTTTATCGGTTTCAGAAATCGGCCAATCTTTTACTCGTCCTAAAAAAATAACTTTTCCTTCATAATAACCGGTCATGTATTTTTCTCCAAATGTTTTCAGCGTCATTGTCAGATGAAATTCAAATTGTCCGCGGCGTTCGGAATCATACCATCCCACTGCAATGATTTTTTCTTTGCCAATAGCAATAATGACCGGTTCTTTAACAATTAATCCAAGTTTGTCATCCCGTTTTATCATTTCTTTCGGAACTCTGCTTAAATTTAAATTCATGTTTCCTCCTTTTTAAGTTGCGTTAGATATGATCAATGTTTTGCACTATTTCTTCCGCTTGCTTTTGCATAAACAAAAGCTCTGCGGTCAACGCTTTCCGTATCATAAAAAACACCTCCTTTCAGTGTTTGATTATTGGGATTCCATGAATAAACTAACAAAATAACAATAAAAATCAACACCAAAACAAAAAATACACGATCAAAATCGTGTATTTTTTGTTTTTATTCCCCCCGCGAGGAATCGAACCTCGATCTAAGGATTAGAAGTCCTTCATTCTATCCGTTGAACTACGGGGGGATATTAAATATTTTAACTGACTATAAGCATAAATTTTAGTTTTTACAATGATGGGTCGCCGAGCCCGGGTTTTTGAAACTCTTTTTGAAATTGTTGCTCGCGATCCTCAATGGACTCAATTGTTTTTTCCAGAGCGGCTTGGTTGATTTTCGGGGCGCGTTCGCCCGGGTCCTGCGGCAAAACCGGCAAACTGTCAGCCGGTTGGCTCCAAAGCCAGAAAAAGTAGACATTTAAAAAAGTTGTCGCCAATATCAGAAACAAAGCCGCAAGCAAAAGTAGCGGCCAGTATTTTTTGGGAGGCGAACTGAAAATATTTAAAATTTTGGCGTAAATAATTCTTAAATCCCAAATCATATTCAAAATTTATAATTTAAAAGTCTAAATCCGATTTCAGCGTCCCAAGCTTTTTTGTCATTTTTAACGAATCTGACTTTTTCCAGTTTAATCTGAAAATTCATATTTTCAAGCAAAGCCAGATATTGAAAATTCCGGCCAAAGCCGCCGGCGATATTTAATTCAAAAGCCGGTTCTTTTATTCCGTCTTTGCCCGGCAGAGAAGCCGACTCAATCATTAAATCGGTTCCGGAGAGCAAAGCGATTTTTTCCAGATTTTCAATGAAACGGGCAACTTCTTTTTCCGAAACAAAAATAGCGTTTATTTTTTCCAAATCCGGCGAAACCGACTGCAAAATCCGGTCAAGTTCGCGGATATTTTTCTGCTTTAATTCCGAAGCGGCGATTTCTGTTTTCAGGCTGCGGACTGTTTCCTGATTTTTTTGAAGGCGGCCGTAGACAAACCACCACAAGCCGGCCGCGGCCAGATTAAAAACCAGAATCAAAACAATTGTTTTTGCCGATTTAGATTTCATTATTTAATTCCAAAACCAGCGAATAATCTATGTCTTGTTCCTTTAATAAATTGGAACTCGGCGAGCCAACCCGGCTAAAAAATCGGTTTGATTCGTTTGTTTTGATAAAATCCATCAGAGCCGGCCGGCTCCGGGCCCGGCCGGAAATTGAAATCCGGGCCGGCTGGTTTTTAGCTTGATCTTTAACCTCAAAAATAAAACTTTCAATGTTGACGCCGGCCGGCCGGGAAGAAAGAACCGATTCCATGACCGGCGCAAGTTCAAACCGGCCGCTTTCCTGCGCTTGAAATAAATTAGCTTGGCTGTTTAAATTTTTAATGGTTTGTTCAATGTCAACGACTTTGATGAACAAAGGTTTTTTTTGAATTATTTCAAGTTCGCGCCGCAGTTCTCTTTGCTGCAGGACGGCCGCAAGCCGGAGAGGCAGCAGCAAAGCGATGTTTGCGGCAATGGCGATAAAAATCAAAAAACCAAAAGCCGCGATTAAACGCCGCAGGCGCTCGGCTTTGATTTTTTTTTGATAATCTTGAGGCAGGAGATTAACAGACATATTTATTTTTATTCTCCGCGCAAAGCCATCAGGCCCAGGCCGATCGCCGCGCTGTACGTGAAAGATTCATTAAAATTGATCTCGGGAATGTAATTTTCAAAAGAGGCGACGTTTATCCATGGATTGCCGCGTTCCACCGGCAAGCCGAGTTTATGCGCCAGATAATCTTTCAGGCCGATCAGGTTGGCGTCTCCGCCGGTTAAAATAATTTTGGCGATTTCCGGCGAAGATTTGTGGACATGTTCGGCGTGGCTGTTCCAAAAAAGAACGTGGCGACTGGCTTCGTCAGCAATTGCCGAAACCGCCGGCAAAAGCGCGTCAAAAACAGTTTGGTTTCCGGCAGTTTTGGCCAGACCTTTTTCTTTTTTAATTTTTTCCGCCGCATCCGGCGCAATATTCAAAGCTTTGGCAATAGCCCCGTCAAGTTCTTGGCCGGCAATGTTGACGGTTGAACTGAAACGTACGAGTCCCTCGGCCACTATGACGAAACTGGTCCGGGTTTTGCCGAAATCAATGATCATAACCGGCAACGGGGATTTGCCGCCCGGCATTAAAGCCCGGCTTAAAGAAACCGTTTCCATCGTGAAAGATTCCGGAAAAAGGCCGGCGTTCAAATAAGCGTTAAGATAATTTTGAACTACTGAGCGCGGAAAAGCGTAAACAATTACATCCCGATGCAGAGGCAAATTTTCAGTAATGATCGCGTCAGAGGCAGTAATAATTGCCGGCAGAAGTTCAAAATCAAAAATAATTTCTTCGGCCGGAAGGGGAATGACTTGAGACAGTTCAAGTTCAACGGCGTCGCGCATGCTTGAAATATCCATTTCAGGCAGTTTGATGACGTTTACATAAGCTCTTTCCTCGGGCATGGCGGCAAAAACGCGGTTTATTTTGAGCGGTTTGAATATTGAAGCCAGCAGGCTTGAAAATTCATCAGCCTTTTTAATTTCGCCCGAAACAATGATTCCCGGCGGAAGGTCTTTTTTGCCGAATCTTTTAAGACGCCGGCCGCTCGCGGTTTGGGTAAGTTCAACGAATTTAATTGAACGGTCCGAAATGTCAAGGCCGGTAATTGGAAAATCAATGAATTTGGGCGGCGGAAAAAAACGATTAAGAAAGTCCAGCATATTTTTATGATAACATTTCAGGCGGTTTCGGTAATATCCACGCGCATTTGGCGGTTTTTAGTTCAGTTTAAAAACCGCCAAATGTTTCTACATATTGCCTTCTTGACATCAAGACGTTAAATTTATATACTTTAAATTATTAACCGAAATGTCCCCCAATGGGGGACATTTTTAGAAATATTATAAATATTATGTTAAGCGATCTAAAAACATTTCAAGCGGCGCTTGAACAATTGGAAGTTGAGCGCGGCATACCCAAGGATAAAATATTGGAAACCATAGAAATGGCGCTGGCGGCGGCCTATAAGCGCGATTACGGCAAAAAAAGCCAGATTGTCCGGGCTAAATTTAATCCGGCTGACGGCAAAACCAGCTTTACCCAGGTTAAAATCGTGGTGGATGAATCCATGCTCAAGCCTGAAACCGAAGAAGGCGAAGAAGAAACTTCAATGCCTGCTCAAAGCAGCGCCGTTAAAAGTGAATTGGAAGAAGCCCGCGAGGCCGCGATCGAAGCCGCGTCTGACGCGGCTGAAGAACATAAAGTAAGGTTCAATCCCGAGCGTCATATCATGCTGGCCGAAGCCAAAAAAATAAAAAAAGACATCAAGGCCGGTGAAGAACTTGTTTTTCCTTTGGAAGCTCATGAAGATTACGGCCGGATCGCGGCCCAGACCGCAAAACAGGTAATCATCCAGCGCATCCGCGAGGCCGAACGGGAATCAATATATGATGAATTCAAAAGCCGGGAGGGCAGCATAATTTCGGGCATAGTCCAGCGCCTTGAGGCCAGAAACGTTTTTTTGGATCTCGGCCGCACCACCGCCGTTTTGTCTCAAGACGAACAAATCAGAGGCGAGCGCTACCGCATCGGCGAGCGGGTCAAGGCTCTTTTGTATTTGGTGGAAAAAACCCACAGAGGCACCAATCTTTATCTTTCGCGCACCCATCCCCATTTTTTAGTCAAACTTTTTGAATTGGAAGTTCCGGAAATAGCCAGCAAAGCCGTGGAAATAAAAAGCGTGGCCCGCGAGCCGGGTTCCCGGTCAAAAATCGCCGTTCATTCTTCCCAATCCGGCATTGATCCGGTCGGATCGGCAGTCGGCCAGAAAGGAGTAAGAGTTTCAACCGTTATTTCCGAGCTCGGCGGAGAAAAAATAGACATTATTGAGTGGTCCGAAAATCCGCTTGTTTTTGTCGCGAGCGCCCTTTCGCCGGCCAAAGTTCTTGACGTTGAAATAGATGAAAGAAACAAAACCGCGCTGGTGACCGTTGCCGAAGACCAGCTTTCTTTAGCTATCGGCCGGGGCGGGCAGAATGTCCGTTTGGCCGCGAAACTGACCGGCTGTAAAATTGACATCCGATCGCGCGAAGGAGAATCAGTCGCCACGGCCAACGAAGAAGGCGAAGTTTCCGGCGAAAAAATTGAAGGCAACGGTTAAATATTTGCCGGTTTTCGGCGATTTGGCTATAGTAATAATAAATTAGGCTTTATCAGTTATCAGTTAAAAATTAATTTATTATGCTGGAATATTTTCCCATTTTAATTTCGTTTGTTTCTTTATTTTTCGTCTGGTGGCTGGTTTCCTGGATTAAAAAACAATCCATTGGCACTGCCAAAATGCAGGAGATCGCCTCTTTCATCAAAGAAGGGTCAAACGCTTTTTTAAAAAGGCAGTATCGGACAATCGGCTTTATCAGCTTGATTCTAACGGCGGCTCTTTTTCTGGTTTATTTTTTTGCCGGCGATTTTGAAC